>OJRC01000254.1_pt1 | contig 42471 bp, 41 predicted proteins | sample 1599081 | NCBI WGS metagenome assembly OJRC01 (sample SAMN03922519, study PRJEB24848) | human gut metagenome | isolation source: stool sample | host: Homo sapiens | place: Germany | collected 2010-02 | reverse complement strand
AATTGTGGGATGCTGAGCTCGATTCCTGTTGCTCTTAGTTTGACAATTCGCTATGCCTCGATGTAGAGCCTCTCGGTCTCTCTCTGAGCCTCCATGAGCAGGAGCGCGGCCACCTCGGTTCTGCCCGCGTCAAGCTCCCTGAGCGCGTTCGTGATGGCGTTGAACAGGATGTGATACATTTTCTCGTAATCCGGCATTGCATGACCCTCCGTGACCATATTATGACGCCAACATGACGTCATTTTCTTAATAGTAACACATTTAGCACATAAAATGAATACAGATTATGTGCAATGTGAGGTCAGCCATGGCAACAAAGAGCTTAACCATCCGAATTGACGACAAGCTGCTGGATAAGCTGCACGTCGTAGCGGACTATGAGGGACGTTCCGCGAACAGTCAGGTGTTGATACTGATACGGAACTGTGTCAAGGAATATGAAAAGGAAAACGGCGAAATTCTGCCCGGGCGCGGGTAGAAAAATCCCCCGGCGGACCGCCGGGGGATTTAAAGGCTGCTGTGCATGTCAGGGCTTCATGGAGCCTGTGCGCTGACAGCGCTCGTGCCAGGACAGGGCCTTGGACAGGATATGCGGCGTCTGGCCGCCGACAGTCCTGCAAGCCTCGTCGAAGTATTCCCTGAGCAGGGGGCGGTAATCCGGGTGCGCGCAGTTTTCGATTATCGCTTCCGCGCGCTGCCGCGGGGTCTTCCATCTGAGGTCGGCGACGCCGATCTCGGTCACTATGACATCCACGTCGTGCTCAGTGTGGTCCAGGTGGCTGACCATGGGGACGATGCAGGAGACAGCGCCGCCTTTGGCGAGGGAGCCGGTGGCGAACATGGTCAGCCCGGCGTTTCTGGCGAAGTCGCCGCTTCCGCCTATCCCGTTCATGATGCGGCTGCCCATCACATGCGTGGAGTTGACGTTGCCGTAGATATCGGCCTCTATGGGCGTGTTGAGGGAGATGAGCTGCAGCCTGCGTATCACCTCGGGGTGATTTGATATTTCCTGCGGCCGGATGACGATGCGGTCACGGAAATAGCCCACATTTGCACACAGAGTATCGAAGCATTCTCTTGAAAGGGAAAGGGCGGTGGTGGAAGCCTGCCTGATTATGCCTTTCTCCACGAGCCGGAACGCCCCGTCCTGCAGCACCTCGGTATACATCGAAAGGCCGCTGAAGCCCCTGCCCAGACCGGTGAGGACCGCGTTCGCAACATTGCCGACGCCGGACTGGATGGGCCTTAGCTCTTTGGGCTGACGGCCCGCCTCGACCTCGGCTTTCAGAAAGCCGATGATATTTTCAGCTATGGCCTGAGAGATGCCGTCCGGCTCGACGAAGTGCGGGAAGTTGCCTTCCCTGTCGTTTATCACGACGGCCCTGACCTTTTCGAGGTCGCAGGGCATGAGCGGGCTGCCCGTCCTGTCGCCGGGGCTTTCGATATCGATGCGGCCGGCGCCGGCGGAGCATATGTCGTGCATGCCGTACAGTTCCGTCGGCAGTCTGGTGTTCAGCTCGAGTATGACGTTTTTCGCGTTGCGGACAAAACAGTCCGAAGCGCCCACGGAAAGGCCGGGAAGTATCCCTTCGTCGAGCACCGCCGCGCATTCCACGATGGCAAAGTCAATTTCCGGGCCCGTCCTGCGGTCGAGCAGCATGGGCATGTGGCTGAGGTGAAAGTCGTTGTATCCGACGCTCCCGGAGTTTATGGCGGAGCGCAGGGCCTTGTCGCTCTGATACGGGGCCCTGAATTTCAGGAGCCCTGCCCGGCAGAGGGCTCCGTCGAGTTCATCCCCGACTGAGGCGCCTGTCAGGAGGGTAAGTTCCTTCGCAAGCCCCAGCTCCGCCAGCTTTTCGGGCACGAGCACGGGATAGCCGACCAGCGTGAAGCCTGAAGCGCCGATGCACATGCCGCTCTTTATAAGGCGGGCGGCATCTTCGGCGCTCATTATTTTGTCTTGCAGCTTTTCTGTAAGTCTTATCATACTTGATCACCACAACAGAGCCATGACCTGCGAGCCGATCACGACGAGTATAAGGGCAAAGGGATATGTAGCGGCGTACGAAGCCGCAACATCTTCGGTCTTGCACAGGGAAATGAGCGCTCCGAGGGCAGGAGTGGATGTCATTCCGCCGCAAACGGAGCCGAGCGTAGTAAGCGTGTCCAGCTTAAGAAGCAGCTTGGCAATGAGGCAGGCGGCTATCATGGGCACGAGGGTTATGACAGCTCCCAGAAGGAACAGCTTCGCACCCTGCTCCATGAGCACTTCTACAAAGCCGGAACCCGCGTCCGTGCCCGCGCCAAGCAGGAAAAGACAAAGGCCGAATTCCCGCATGACCTTCAGCGTCCCGGAGGGCGAGGATATGGAAAACCTACCGACATGTCCGAAGTGGCCGATGATAAGCCCGGCAAAGAGCGGGCCGCCGGAGGTTCCGAAGGAAAACGACATCCCGCCGGGCAGAGGTATTTCTATCTGGCCGATAAGTATGCCGATGGTGAGCGCAAGGGAAAGGGCGAACATACCGAAGGGGTCGATGGCTTTGTACTTGCCGGAGTCCGAGGCCCCTTCCTCGGCGTTGCCGATATTGCTTCCGTACAGGTTCGCGTGCAGCTGCCTGACTTCGGACTCGACATTGCAGCCGACCAGTTTCGGATAGAGCTGGACGAACAGCACGACGCCCACGACGCCGAAGGGATATGCAATGCCGTAGCCGACCGTGGCCAGAGAGGTCTGCCCCAGACCCTGGGCCTCGAGCACGGACGTGGTGGCCTCAGTTGCCGCCGCGAGCCCGGGTGTGGAGGTGAGCGCACCGGTAAAGATGCCGATCGCAAGGTCAAAGCTCGTGTTCATCAGCTTTGCCAGCACGACGGTGACTACCGCGCCTACCGTTACTATCATAACACCCAGTATGAGAAACGCATATACCTTCTTTTTGAAGTTCCTGAAAAAAACAGGCCCGGCGATTAGCCCGACAGAACCCACAAACAGCGCGAGGCCGAAATTCCTCACGATTGCCGGGATCTCAAATCCATAGTGGCCGAATACGAGAGCCACGAGCAGCACGCCCGAAGTACCAAGCGACAGGCCCTTTATGGATATTGAGCCCAGGAGATAGCCCAGAACGGCAATTATGAATATTGTAAGCAGTGAATCCATAGAATTTGACCTCTCTACCGATCTGCGGCCGCTGGCAGGCGGCCGCAGATATGTTATACTTAACTTGATTTGCCGATGCCTTCAGCGAACCCTGTAGGGGTTAAAGAGAGAAACCGCGTTTTTCAGCGCGCCGGCAAACAGAGCGGCATCGGAGCTGTACATGATGTACCGGGCGCCGTGCTGGATATACATATCCATGTTGTCCTTGCCTGCGGCGATGCCGCCGGCCTTGCCGTAGCGCTCGGCAGTTTCGATAACGTGGAGCGCTATCTCGACGACCCGGGGGTCCTTGGACTTGCCGGGGATTCCTAGAGACTGGCTCATGTCGGCAGGGCCGACAAATACGACGTCTATTTCCGGTATCTGGCATATTTCCTCGACCCGTTCGGCCATTTCCTTGTTTTCGATATGGACGACTACGAGGCTTTTGTCGTTGGCCGCCTGAACATAGGGCTTCTCAGCCTCGTTCCAGAGCCCGAACCTGGCGTTGCGGGTGCCGCGGGAGAGGCCGCGTGTCCCTGCAGGAAAGTACTTGCAGGCGCTCACGCTCTCCCTGAACTGCTCCACGCTGGTCAGGTTCGGTATCTGGACGCCGACGGCGCCGCTGTCCAGAGCGTGAAAGATGTGTTCCTCCGCTGCGGAAGGAACGCGCACTATTGTCGACAGGCCCACATTCTCCGCGGTGCGGATGATGTTCTCCGTGCTCTCATAGCCGATGGGGGAGTGCTCGCAGTCGACGACTATGAAGTCGAAACCGGCCCATCCGAGCATCTCGGTCGCAATGGGGCTATTCAGCTTGTAAAACGTGCCGAATACCGTCTCATGGTTTTTGAGCCTGTCCTTGACTGAGCTGGTTATGGCCATGGCTTTTTACCGGACCTCGACGCTTTCCTCGCGGTCGGCGGTGCGCTTGGGGATGAACAGGTCCATGTTGTAGACGGGTTTGTCGTAGGGGTTCTCTATCCAGTGCATCACGCCGGCGGGGATGGTCATGAAGCACATGCCGCCGTCGTTGTCGAAGTCGGCGTCGAAGGTGTAGACCTCGTCGCCTACGTGGAAGTCGCACTTGCCCTTGACGATTATGACGGTCTGCTCAAAATCGTGCTTGTGCGGGCCGGGGACGTGGCCGGGCTGGATGACGCCCATGCTTATGGTGCAGTTCTCGCTGCCCTGATAGACCTTGCGCTTTACGGACGGCTTCGGGTTGAACCAGTCGCACTTGCCCCAGTCAAGATGTCTTACTGCCATTTTCATGATCTCCTTTGTCAAAATTGTATATATATCAGCCGTCAGGGGGACGCGTCCAACAGCAAACAGCCTGAGCTGTTTGCTATTGGACGTGTTCCCCTGACGTCCAATAGCAAACTGGTCAGTTCATTTCGATAACGGCTGCCATGCCCATCCCGCCCGCGACACAGAGGGTGGCGAGTCCCAGATTGAGCCCGCGCTTTTTCATCTCATGTATAAGCGTGACGATGATCCTGCTTCCTGATGAGCCTATGGGATGGCCGAGCGCTATGGCGCCGCCGTTCACGTTTATGATGTCCATCCGCTCCTCGAGGCCGAGCTCGCGTATGCATGCCAGCGACTGTGAAGCGAAGGCCTCGTTGAGCTCTATGAGCTGCATGTCGCCGAGGGAGAGGCCCGTCTGCTCCATCACGCGCTTTACGGCGCCGACCGGCCCGAGCCCCATATATCTGGGGTCGACCCCGGCGTTCGAGATACCGCGAATCCGCGCGAGGGGAGAAAGCCCCAGCTCGGCAGCGCGGCGCTCAGACATGAGCAGCAGCGCCGAGGCGCCGTCGTTGCGCCCCGAGGAGTTGCCTGCGGTCACGCTGCCGCCCTCCCTGAAGGCAGGCTTGAGCTTCGCGAGGGCCTCCATCGAGGTCTCGCGCGGGAACTCGTCCGTGTCGAAGATGATGTCCGGCTTTTTCCGGCCCTGAGGCACCGTCAGCGGCACTATCTCGTCCCTGAACCTGCCGGAGGCTATCGCCTCGGCGGCCTTCTGCTGGGAGCGCAGCGCAAATTCGTCCTGGTCGCTGCGGCTGATGCCGTACCTTTCCGCAATGTTTTCCGCGGTCATGCCCATGTTGAAGCGGCCGTAAATGTCCTCCGGCTGGGAGCAGAACTGAGCCTCCGTCAGGGAGTCCTTCAGCTTTGTGTCCCCGGCCTTGAGCCCCCAGCGCAGGTCGGAAACGTAATAGGGGGCGTTGGACATGCTCTCGACGCCGCCGGTGAGCACGACGCTGTTCTGCCCGAGCAGAATGGAGTTCATGCCGTCCCTGACGGCGAGCATGCCGGAGGCGCAGGCGCACATGACCGTGTTGCCGGGCACCCGGTCCGGTATACCGGCCTTGAGCGCGGCATAACGCGCGATGTTTGAATGGTCGGAGCTCTGACGGCACTGGCCGAAGTCCACCTCGTCGATGAGCTCGGGGGAGATGCCGGCGCGGGATATCGCGGCGCTCATCATGGCGGAGGCCAGCTCGCCCGCCGAATATGGCTTGAGCGTTCCGCCGAATTTGCCGACTGCCGTCCGGCAGGCTTCAACTATAACTACACTATCCATATATTCTCACCTTTGAAGTAATTTTCGGAGGGGAGGCATCAGACGAGCATCGGCTCGAGCTGCGGCGACACGGCATAGTCCAGCTCGGTGATGGCGCGCAGCTCGTCCTCGTCGATGTCCGGCGCCAGCTTTTCCAGCACGACCTCGCCGCCGCGGAACGCGAATACCGCGTATTCGGTCACGACCGCATCGACGCGACCGGAAGCGGTAAGGGGCAGGCTGCACTTTTTTACGAGCTTTGAGCCTGTCTTGCTGGTGTGCGTCATTGCTATTATCACCTTGCGCGCGCCGCTTACGAGGTCCATGGCGCCACCCACGCCCAGCTGCCTGCCGCCGGGTATTATCCAGTTCGCGACGTCGGCGTTTTGGTCGACCTCAAAGGCGCCCAGCACTGTCGCGTCCACATGCCCGCCTCTTATCATGCCGAATGCTTCGGCACTGTCCATATAGCTGCAGCCTTTGGTCTCCAGCACGGGTTGACGCCCCGCGTTTATAAGGTCAGGCTCAATTTCATCGCCCTCGGCTATCGGCCCGACGCCCAGCATGCCGTTTTCCGCCATCAGGTATATGCCCTCGCGGCTCACGTAGTTTGAGACCATCGTGGGGATGCCCACGCCCAGGTTTATGACTGAAAGAGACTCGTCGGCATCTATCAGAGCGGCTGTGTTCCTGGCTATCCTGTTTTGTTTTTCTTCCTTGCTCAAGACCATCATTTTTTGCTCCTTACAACGATCGCATCGACATAGATATGCGGAGTCACTATTTCCTCGGGATCCAGGGCACCGGCCTCTACGACCTCGTCGACTTCAGCTATCGTGTATTTTGCTGCCGAGGCCATGAGCGGGTTGAAGTTTCGGGCGGTCTTGTTGTACGCAAGGTTCCCCAGCGTATCGGCCCGAAATGCGTGGATAAGCGCTGTGTCTGCGCCTATCGCCTTTTCGAGGACGCACTTGACCCCGTCGAACTCTCTTACTTCTTTGCCGGACTCCAAATCAGTCCCGGCGGAAGTGGGGGTGTAATAGGCGGGGATGCCTGCGCCGGCTGCGCGTATGGACTCCGCCAACGTGCCCTGCGGCACGAGCGTGACTTCGATCTCTCCTCTGTTGTATGCCTCGATGGCTTCCGGGTTCCAGTTGTAGTAGCTGCCGACGAGAGCCTTGACCTGCCTGTTGGTCATCAGCCTGCCGAGCCCCTGATTGGGCGAACCCAGGTCGTTTGAGATTATAGTGAGCTCTTTTTTGCCCGAGCTGACCAGCTCATCCACCAGCTCGTCCGGACTGCCTCTGAGTCCAAAGCCGCCGATCATTATCCTGTCACCATCGCGGATTCTTTCCACGGCCTCCCTGGCCGATACCAATTTGCCCATATTCGAGTCACCTGCCTTCAGATTCATCTGGAAGACGGTACTGTTCCCCCTTCCGCTTTAATCATAGCATCATATCGAAATAGTTGACAAATCGCTTTTTTCGTTTTAAATTATCGATATTATTAGATATTGAAACAGTGACTAGAGCCTGAACTGAAAGCAAAAGGGAGGTTGCGGCATGAATCGCGAGATGATAAGCAGTTTTATTCTCATAGTGCAGCAGCAGACTATCTCCTCGGCGGCGAAATCGCTGTTCGTTTCACAATCGACAATCAGCCACAGAATACAAATGCTTGAGCAGGAACTTGGCCTGAAACTGTTTGAGCGGCAGCGCGGATTTAAAAAGATGGAGTTGACTGAGGAGGGGAGAAAGTTTTATCCTCTGGCGATGCGGTGGCTGGAACTGAGTTCGCAGATGCATCAAATAAAGTCCAATAATTCGCTTGGCAAGGTGAGGATAGGCAGCATGGACAGCATAAACCAGTACCTGCTGTCGCCCATCATCTCGAAGATAAGAGACGACTACCCCGAATTGCAGATGGAATTTGTCTCATATCATTCTTCGGAGATATATTCCAGATTGACTTCTCAGCTGATGGACATTGGTTTTGCTTTTTTCCCAATCAGGTACGACATTCAGGCGACGCCCGTTTTCAATGAGCCAATGTATATGATCTGTCTGCCGGGACACTATGCAGAGGGACCCATACATCCGTCACAGCTGGAAAAGAAGCATCAGGTCTTTTTCACTTGGGATGACAATATCACAAATTGGAACAACGAATGGTGGCCGGAGCAGGAGCCGCCGTATGTCAAGGTCGATTCCTGCGGGCTGCTCACAACTTTCCTGACGTCGCCTGAACTGTGGGCACTTTGCCCCGCCTCGGCGGCGGCCAGCCTGCGCGCGCAGTACGGCATCGAGATCCATCCGTTCATAGTTGCTCCGCCCAATCGAATATGTTATATGCTCTGCCGCAAGCATAACCACGGCGGGATGGGAAACCGGGGTATCGACACGTTCATCGATGCGTTTTATTCTCTGCTCAAGAGCCATCCGTGGCGGTACTCCTGATAGGCTAAATATCAACAATATTGATATTTAAGTCCAATAATATCAATTTGCATGCCGATTTATTTGATGGTAAACTTGGATCACAAGTTTGTATCCTGGGAAGAGGAAGTCAGATAAAGGAGCCTGTATAATGAAATCAAATACCGAAAACAAGTACGCAGCCTTATTTGAACCGATGAACATCGGCAAGCTGCAGGTAGCAAACCGAGTTATACTCTGCGCGATGGGCGGGACGGCTCCCATCGTGGACAACTTGTACAACAAGAATCCTGAACAGTTTTACATGAACTGCGCAAGGCACGGCGCGGGCCTCATCATACCCGGGCTGTCGATACTGACGGACAAATGGGGCAGGCCGGGCTGGCTGGACGAGGCCGGGGATGTTTTCAGGGGCCCGCTCAAGGAGTTCATGTGCCAGCTGCATGAGGAGACGGAGACAAAGTTCATACTGCAGCTCGGCGCCGGCATGGGCAGGGGGCTGCGCGCGAATTTTGGTCTCACGCTGCCATACTTCAATTATTCGAACGCCATGGTCGCCCCGAGCGACGGCATGCCGAACGTGTTCGCGCCCGAGCTGAAGCACCGCGCCCTCACGAAGGACGAGATACACAAGCTGGTGGAGGTCATGATAAACAGCGCGGAGCTGGCGAAAGAGGCCGGCTGCGACGGCGTCGAGATACACGCCATCCACGAGGGCTATCTTCTGGACCAGTTTTCGATTTCGAATTATAATCATCGCACCGACGAGTACGGAGGCAGTCTTGAAAACCGGCTGCGCATCTCGACGGAGATGATAAGCGGCATCAAGAAGCGCTGCGGCGAGGACTTCCCGGTGCTCATGCGCTACAGTGTCGCGAGCAAGACGGCGGGCTTCAACAGGAGCGTCCTGCCGGGCGAGGACTATGTGGAGTGGGGCCGGAGCCTTGAGGAGAGCATATCTGTCGTGCGCATGCTTGAGGAGGCCGGGCTGGACGCGCTCGACTGCGACAACGGCACCTATGATTCCTGGCATTGGGCGCACCCTCCCACGTATATGCCGCAGGGCTGCAACCTGCCGGAGGCGGCCTATATCAAGAACTTCACGAAGATGCCGGTGTTCGTATCCGGCAAAATGGGCGACCCGGACGTGGCGCTCGAAGCCGTCGCGACCGGGAAAATCGATGCTGTGGCTCTGGCCAGGCCCTTCCTTGCGGACAATGAATGGGTCAGCAAGGTCCGGGAGGGCAGGGTGGACGACATCCGGCCCTGCATCGGCTGCCACAACGGCTGCTTCGGGCGGCTGACACGCGGCCTGAACGTATCCTGCGCGCTGAATCCTTCGTCGCTGCAGGAGGACAAGTACAGGCTGAAGGAGGCGGAGACCAACAAGAAGGTCATTGTCGCAGGCGGCGGCGTAGGCGGCATGGAGGCTGCCCGCCTCTGCAAGCTTCGCGGCTTTGACGTTGCGCTCTATGAGGCGGGCGACCGGCTCGGCGGCGCGTTCAGGGCGGCGGCCACCCCTGACTTCAAGGATGACGACAAAAAACTGCTCGCCTGGTACGACAAGCAGCTGGCCGACTTGGATATCCCTGTACACCTAAACACTGTGGTGGACAACGAGCTAATAGAAAAAGAGAAAGCCGATGCGGTGATAATAGCGACAGGAGGGGCAAAGAAGCGCATCCCAATCCCGGGCTGCGACCAGCCGCATGTGTGCGACGCCAAGGAGTACCTGCTGGAAGACAGGCAGGTCGGCGGCAACGTTACGGTCATTGGAGGCGGGCTTACGGGCTGCGAGGTGGCCTATACGCTTGCCAAGCAGGGCAAGAACGTCTCGCTCATAGAGCTGATGCCCGACATCCTCCAGGTGGCAGACCTCTGCAAGGTCAATTCCGACATGCTGAGAGACCTGCTCAGGTTCCACAACGTCCACGTGTATACAGGCGCCGCGACGAAGGAGATAGGCGGCGACTACGTAAAATTTGAGAAGGACGGCGAGACCAGCGTAATAGCGGCGGACAATGTAATAATGGCGATAGGCTATGACCCCAGACCGATAGAGGTCACGGTCCCCGGAGTCAAGACATACGTTATTGGAGATGCCGACCACATAGCCAACCTGCTCAATTCCGTCTGGGGCGCGGCGGAGGCTGTCAACGATCTTTGAGCCTCCATGTGCGGCGTGCATGTTTGCGTGAAAAGGCAGAGAAATGAACTTCAGCTATACTGTCACAAAAGAAGAGTATCTTGAGACTCTGATACTGACGCTCAAGGCAAAGCGAAAGACGCCGGTAAACATACTCATATTCGTGCTTATGACCGTTGTGCAGTTTTCGTTTGCGGTCTGGTGCGCGGTGAAGTACGGCAGGGACAACAGCCTTATCTATGTTTTGTTGGTCCTGTCTTTGGGGATATGCGTTGTGCAGCTTGTGTATCAGCTGTGTCTCGGACTCAGGGCAAGGACCCGGATGAACAGGGACATACGCCGGGGCAATATCAGCCCGGAGTTCTGGAGCAGGCAGCACGTGACGCTGAAGGAACAGGTCTTCAGGCTCAAATGCGGGAAAAACGAGCTGAAGTACGACTGTGCATATTTCAGCCGGGCGCAAAAGCTCGGCGGCATGCTGCTGCTGAGCTTCAGAAAAGGGAAGACGGTTCACCAGCTCATGCTCCCGCTGACAGCGCTGGAGCAGGTCGGGGGTGCGGAAGCGTTTGTAAACGCCCTGTCAGAGGCAAAAAGGGAGAGTCTGGAGCCGGGCGCGGAGGCGCAGCGGCCTGCCAGACCGGAGGACGCGGCCTGTTCTGTGACCTTCTCGTACGACGCGGACGAGTTCAGCAGGGCGCAGGTGAAAGCCGCGAGGTACGCCTACGCCAACCGCATCGGCTGGACTTTCACGAATATAGCAAGGCTCGTGGCGGCTGCCTTCCTCATATACCACTTCGCAATCGGCAGCTACGATTCCATAGCCTTTAGGGTGTTTGTGGTCTGCATCATAGTTCTGTTGCTGTATCCGCCAGTCGTGACCTTTACTCCTCTGTGCCGCCTGTTGGTACGCAGGAATACTGCAAAGCTGTTCGGCGAGCGGACAACGATGGAGTTTTCTCTGGACGTGGCAGACGGGAAACTCTTTTACGCAGGCGACAGCTTTCGTAATGAGATCCCTCTTGATCAGGTGTATTCTGTTGCGGCAGGCGCCGAGTTCACCGTCATTTACTTGAAGAACAACACCGTGATAACGATCCCGTACGGCACATCGAACAGTCGGGACACATACAGGCTGGTGCGGCTTTTGGAAGATATCGCTGACGACAACTGGAAAAACCGCAGTACGCGGGAAAAGCTGAGATAATAAGCCGCCCGGCGATGCCGGCAGCTGAATGAACAGACACGCAAAAAAGGATACGCCCCTCCGATGCGGGAAAGCTGCCCGCATCGGAGGGGCGTTTGATGCGGATGTTGTATTTTTCGTGCGAGTTTTGTTTAAAATCCATATTGGAAAACGCTTTCGAATGTGTTATTCTTATGGTTGAGGTGAAGCGTATGGTCAGAACTACGATCCGGGATGTTGCCAGACAGGCGGGGGTGTCAATCACCACCGTGTCGAAGGCGCTGAACGATTATTCTGACGTCAATCCCGAGACCAGAAAGCGAATACAGGAAATAGCCGATAAGCTCAACTACGTGCCGAACGCCGCGGGCAGGACGATGGGCGGCAAGGCGGATACTGTCATAGGATTGCTCATAAACGACTTGAAGCCAACGGACCCCTCCGGCGCGGTCTACGGCATCCTCAGCGGCGTTTACCACGCCTGCCAGGACAACGGCGTCGAGTTCATACTGCTGACTACAGATACCCTCCAGCAGGAGCAGCAGAGCCTGAAGGTGCTCTGCCTCAAAAAACAGCTCAGCGGCCTTATCTGCTCCGGTTTCCGCACCAGCGACCGATACATGGAGCAGCTGGGAGATATCGACATTCCCTGCGCCTTCATCGACATGCGCACGCCGGACAGCCGCGTCTTGGATATCACCATCGACAATGCCAGAGCCGCATGCGACGCAGTCACGCATCTGCTGCGCTGCGGCAGAAGGAATATCGCCATGGTGAATGGCAGCACCGTTGCAGACGTGTCGGTGCTGCGTGAGAGCGGATATCGCAGGGCCATGGAGAAGGCTGGCCTGGAGGTTCGTCCGGAGCGCGTCATCTATGCCAATTTCGACGACCTCATGGCCTACAACAAGGTATGGCGTCTGCTGCAGGACGATCCGGAGATAGACGCCCTGTTCTGCGCCAGCGACCTCATGGCCATAGGCGCCTGCCGCGCGGCCGAGGACCTGGGCCTCGCCGTGGGCAGGGATATCCTCGTGTCCGGCTTTGACGACATACCCATCGCCAAATACCTATACGGCGGACTGACGACCATACGGCAGAACTTCTACCGCATGGGCTACACCGCGGGCAGGGCCATTTACGATAAGATCGAGGGTACGGACAAGGCTCATATGGACGACGTGATGTACGAGCTGGTAGTGCGCGGCAGTGCCAGGGCCAACTGAAGCATCAACAGCCGAAAAGGACGGGAACAAACCCGTCCTTTTTCCCACTCTATGGGCGTTTCATCAAAAAAGAAGCGCAGAATTTGTTGAGAATGTGACTATACAAAGGCGGAAGGATATGCTATCCTATCCATGACAAAAACGTTTTCGGAAACACGGAAGAGGGTAGACAGGCTGATGGATAAGAAACGGCTCATTCGCGGTATCATGCGGCTGCTCTGCGCGTTTATCGACTATGTGCTTTTGATGTTCCCGGTGCAGTTTGTCATGCTGTATGTGATGCAGATAGAGCTCAGGTCGGTGGATTTTCTCTTCCGGCTGCTTTTTGCCGTTTATGGGGTGCTGATGGTCGAGTACAACAATGGAGCGACCCTTGGCAAGATGCTCGGGCGGCTGAAGGTGAAGGATAAGACCGGGGTAAAGCCGAAGGTGCTGTATGTCGGACTGCGTGAGCTTGTGAAGTGCATGTACCTCATCCCAATCGCCGGCTGGGCGGTAGGGCTGGTGAGCGTTGTTTTGCTGTTCGTGAAGGGCACGACCCTGCACGACATGGCGGGTGGTACCAAGGTAATCTTCCGCTGGGAGGAGGAGGACCTTGAGGAAGCGGAAAAGGCGGAGGAGGCGGCGCGTGAGCAACCTTGACCAGATCATTGGGCTGGAGGAGAGCGACATCCTTGTGGCAACAAATCCGCTGCTTTTGGCAGGCTGCGTCATCGTGGCCATTGTCATAGGCTGGATATGTGCGAAGAAGTATGAGAATACCAGCGACTTTATGAAGTCGGTAAAGCTGTACATACCTCTCGCCATCGTGAATTTTGTCGTGTTCCTGCTGCTGGGCGTACCCTGGCTGTTTTCGCTGGGCGGCCAGCTCTGCGGCTTTGCCGTGATGGCGTGGATATCCAATTATTACTTTTATCATTGAACTTCGCTGCTCCGGCCACTGCGCTGGAGTAATTTATGCGGGCATATAAAAACGTTTTCGTAATTACATTAATATATATTGCAGCATAACAGGAGGACATCAATATGGGCATGGACTACTCTCGGGCCGGGGAATGGATAGTGGCGGAACGCTGCTTTGACTCCGAACACCTCGGCAAGTGTGAATCCATCATGTGCCAGGGAAACGGTTATCTCTGCGTCAGGAACGCTACGGACGAGTTCAACCCCCGCGAACAGCGCGACCTTTTCGTGGCCGGCACCTTCAACAAGTTCGACGACAATGAGGTGACTGAGCTGCCGAACGCGGCGGATGTGACCCGGCTGGAGATAAAGCTGGACGGCGCGCGCTTCAGCCTGCTCACTGGCACGGTGGAGGACTATGACCGCAGCCTGAACCTCAAGACGGGAGAGACGGTGCGGCGCGTGGTATGGAAGGCGCCGAACGGCAGACGCTATGAGCTGATGTTCAGCCGTTTCGTCTCCATGGAGAGGCTGCATGTTATCGGCCAGAAGCTCTCTGTCAGGCCGCTCGACGGGGACGCGCAGCTCGACATCTCCGGCGGCATCAACGGGCAGATGACGAACTCCGGCAGCCAGCACTTCTCCGAGGGCGACAAGAGGCTCTTTGAGGGCAGGCACATGCAGTATACCCAGACCACCGGGCAGTCGAAGATAGACTTCATCTTCAACACCACCTTCTCCTTTGCCATGGACGGGGAGAAAAGGGAGGAGCCGGGCTTCATCGTCATCGACCGCCGCATTATAAAGCAGGAGTACAGGATAGACATACCCGCGGGCAGCACGCTGACGGTGGAGAAGCTCTCGAGCGTCTACACCTCCCGCGACCGCGACAGCGAGGGTCTGAGCCTGGACGAGCTGCACGATAAGGCGCTCGCCGGGCACGAGGCCGCCTGCGAGCTGGGATACGGCGCCCTGCTATCCGAGAGCGCCGCGGCCTGGGCGCGCAAGGTCTGGGACAACATCCCCGTGACCATTGAGGCCGAAAACGAGTTCGACCAGCTCGCCATGCGCTTCGCGCAGTACCACCTGCACATCATGACCCCGGCGCACGACAACCGCATGAACATCGGCGCCAAGGGCCTCTCGGGCGAGGGCTACAAGGGCCACACCTTCTGGGATACCGAGATGTTCATCCTGCCGTACTTCATCTACAGCGCGCCCGAGATCGCAAGGAGCCTCGAGGAGTACCGCTACCTCAGCCTGCCCGGAGCGCACAAGAAGGCCGGCGGCAACGGCTACGAGGGCGCGCAGTTCCCCTGGGAATCCGCATGGATAGACGACGGCGAGGTCACCCCCGTCTGGGGCGCCGCCGACATCGTTACCGGCCTGCCGACCAAGATCTGGTCCGGCTTTATTGAGCAGCACATCACCGCCGACGTAGCCTACGGCGTATGGGAATATTATAAGGTCACCGGCGACCAGGACTTCATGGACCGCTGCGGCTATGAGCTCATCCTCGACACCGCAAAGTTCTGGGCCTCGCGCCTCGAGGAGGGCGAGGACGGCATGCTCCATATAAACGACGTCGTTGGTCCCGACGAATACAAGGAGCACGTGGACGACAACGCCTTTACGAATCACATGGCTGCCTGGAACATCCGCAAGGCCATAGAGTACTGCGAGCTGCTCCGCGCCGAGAAGCCGGAGATCTACGCCAGACTCGACGAAAAGCTCGGCCTTGCAGCCCTCGAGCCGGTCTGGGAGGACAAGCTCGCTCGCCTCTATCTGCCTCAGCCGCGCGAGGATCTCGTCATCCCTCAGGACAGGACCTACCTCACGCTCAAGGACATCGACCTCACGAAGTACAAGAGGCAGGAGAATGTCGGCAGCATCTACAGGGATTACAATCAGGAGCAGATAACGCATATGCAGGTCTCCAAGCAGGCCGACATCCTCATAATGTTTCTGCTGCTCGAGAACCAGTTCAGCTCCGAGGTTAAGAAGGCGAACTGGAACTACTACGAGCCGAGGACGCTGCACGACTCCTCGCTCTCGCTCTCGACGCACTGCATCCTTGCCAACGATATGGGCAACCGCGATATGGCCTACGAGCTGTTTTGCAAGGCGGCGGCCATAGACGTCGGCCCGAATATGAAGACCAGCGACGCAGGCATCCATGCGGCTTCGCTCGCGGGCGTGTGGCAGTCCGTGGTGTTCGGCTTCGGAGGGGTCAGGATGCTCGATGGCAGGCTCAGGCTCAACCCCGCGCTGCCCGACAGCTGGCGCAGCCTGGAATTCTACATCCACTGGCAGGGCCAGAAGCTCCACGTCAGGCTCACCCACGAGGACGCGGCTCTGGAAAACCTGACCGGTACGAAGCCCGTGGAGCTGACAATCTTCGGCGCTCCGTATACCGTGAGCGACAAACTTTCCGTCAAATTCTGAGGCAATATTTGTGCTTTAGTGGTTAAACCATCAAAGTATCCAAAAAAGGCAAAAATAGTTTGTTAAAAAAGTGCATTGAATACGAAAACGTTTTTGTATAGAATTAGAGACGCCAAAAACGTTTTAGAAACCAAAAAACTGAGGAGGATCACAATGAAAAAACCAGACTGCTTGCACTTGTCCTTGCGCTGGTCATGGCCGTGGGCCTGATGCTCTCCGGCTGTGGCTCCGAGGGGACCACCACCACGAACCCGCCCGCCGGTGACGGCGACAACAGCGGCGACGAGACCAGCTTTGCCGGACGCACCCTGACTGTCGGCATCTGGGGCGGCAACGACCAGGAGAGCGCCGCCATCAACACCCTCAAGGCCAACTTTGAGGAGATGTACGGCTGCACCGTCGAGCTGAAGGTCTACACCGACTACAACACCCAGATCCAGGCCGACTTCATCGGCCAGACAGCTCCCGACTGCTTCTATGTCGACGGCAGCATGTTCCCCTTCTACGGCTCCCTGGGCGTCATGGATCCCCTGGACCCCGCCGAGTATGAGCTCGACAAGTTCTATCCCAACCTGATCGAGGCCTTCACGAACGCCGACGGCGAGATCCTCTGCGTGCCGAAGGACGTCTCCACCCTGGCCACCTACTACAACATCGACCTGCTCGAGGCCTGCGGCTACACCGCGGACGACATCCCCGACAACTATGACGACTACAAGGCCTTCCTGACCGAGCTCCAGGCGAAGCTCGACGAGGTCTACGGCAAGAACCAGATAGCCGCCATGACCTACAACCAGGACCTCTCCCGCAACCTGCCCATCCTGCAGGACGGCAATGACGGCCTCGTCGCCGACGACGGCACCGCCACCCTGACCAGCGACGGCGTGGTCGCCAACATGGAGTACATACTCGACTTCGTGAACAACGGCCTCTGGAAGACCCCGGCTGACCTGGGCCTCGGCTGGAACGGCGAAGCCTTCGGTACCGGCAAGGCCGCCATCATGGAAGAGGGCAACTGGGTCTACGGCACCCTGAAGACGGATTACAGCGACATCAACTTCGGCGTCAAGGAGATGCCCTCCTACAACGGCACTCAGTACTCCATGAGCTACACCGTCGGCTACGGCATCTATGCCCTGAGCGAGAACAAGGACATGGCCTCCGCGTGGATCAAGTACGTCACCGGTGTTGACGGCCTGACCATCTGGTGCGGCGGCGCCGGCTGCCTGCCCCCGCGCTCCGACGCGGCCGAGGCCATGGACGTCGAGAGCGACCCCGTCTGGGCCGTCCACTCCGCCATGACCGAGTGCTCCCTGCCCTGGCAGCTGGGCAACAACGCCTCCATCATCAACACTGCCTATCAGAACTACTTCCCGCTCGCCGTCAGCGGTGAGATGACCGCTGCCGAGTTCCTGGCCGCGGCCGAGCAGCAGGCCAACCAGGAGATAGCCAACGCCGGCTGATTAACTGACAGAACTACAAGCATTGACTGGAGGAATCCATCGGGAATTCCCGTTGGATTCCTCCGCGCCTGATAGAAAAAGCCGGGCCGGTTCGGTCGTATCAGGCGAGTTAGAAAAGGGAGGAATCGCGAATGCCAAGCGGCAGCCCGCAGTCCACGGCAGTTACTGCCGTGAGGAAGCGGCCCCGTCACACCAAGCGCCAGCTGCAGGAATGGCGCCAGGGTTATGTCTTCCTGCTTCCCGCAGTCGTCATTCTGGGCATATTCATAGGCATCTCCGCAATCTTTGTCGTATACCTCTCGTTCTGCAAGGTGAACCTGTTCACGAACAGCTACACCTTCGTCAAGCTGGACAACTATCTGAGACTTTTTGAGGACGAGTATGCGCGCACGGCGCTGCTCAACTCCCTGAAGTTCTCGGCGGTAGTGGTGCCATCCCAGACCATCATCGCTCTGATTATCGCGAGCGTGCTCAACAGCAAGATTCGCGGCAAGACCTTCTTCCGCGCTGTATACTTCCTGCCGACCCTCACATCGAGTTCGGCGCTGACGATCATTTTCATGTTCATGTTCAGCGTTACCGGCCCGATAAACACGATACTCATCAACATGGGCATACTGCCTGAGGGCGAAGGCATCAACTTCCTGAATAACCCTGCGGTGGCGCTCCAGGTCATCATGATAATGAACATCTGGTCCACGGTGCCGCAGTACACCACCATGTATCTCGCCAGCCTGCAGGATCTGCCGGCCTCGCTGTACGAGGCGGCGGACATTGACGGCGCTGGCACCTTTGAGAAGTTCAAGAGCATCACCATTCCGTATCTGAAGCCCATCACGACCTACGTGCTGCTGACCGGCATCATCGGCACCCTGCAGATGTTTGACCAGGCGTACATCTTCTCGAACGGCTCGGGCGGCCCTGCGAACAGCACCCTTACCGTTTCGCTCATGGTCTACCGCTACGCCTTCGGCACGACGAACGCCATGGGCTACGCATCCACCATCGCCATTGTTCTTGCTATCGTTATCATGGTTGTCTCCCTGATAGCTGAGAAGCTGAACGATGCCGAGAAGTGGTATTAAGGAGGCGGGATATATGAAATCCAAGAAAAAAGCCGGGCGCATAGCGCTCTACGTGGTGCTCATACTCTACGCCTTTATAACGCTCTACCCCTTCCTCTGGATGGTGGCGGCCTCTTTCAAGCCCCTGCGTGAGATCGTGGGCGGCAATATGAGCCTCATCTCCGAGAACATGACGCTGGACAACTACGCCACCATCTTTGGCCACAGCTCTCTGTTCCCGAGATGGTTTCTGAACTCGCTGTTCGTCGCCACGGTGGGCACGGTCATCAACGTGTTCATAAACTCGATGGCGGGCTATTCGCTCAGCTGCCTGAACTATCCCGGCCGCAACAAGATACACCATGCGCTGCTGCTGCTCATGATGATACCCGGCCAGGTGCTGCTCATCCCGAACTACCTGCTGCTCAAGGAGTTCGGCATGCTCGACAGCTACGCGGCGCTCATTCTGCCCGCGGCGGCCAACATAGGCAACATTTTCCTCATGCGCCAGTTCTTCATGAACTTCCCGCACGACGTCGCCGAGGCGGCGGAGATCGACGGGCTGAACCGCTACGGCGTGTTCTTCCGCATAGCGATGCCGCTCGCAAGGCCCACTATCGCCACCACGGCCATCTTCGGCTTTATGGGTTTCTGGAACGCCTTCACGGCCCCGATGCTCTACATAAAGACCGATACCAAGTACACCCTGACCCTCGGCCTGCAGAGCTTCCAGTCCCAGAACGCCGGCACGATGTGGAACCAGGTCATGGCCGCGGCCTGCATTTCTGTGGTGCCCATCATCATCATTTACCTCATATTCAACAAGTTTTTCCTTGTCGGCCTCCGCATGGACGGAGAGAAATAATACCGAACAGGGGTCGGACGTATCGCCTCCGGCCCCTTTTTTGAGCCTTTCAGCGGCTCTGCATTGTTGATATCATCAGGAGGATATAAGGTATGAAACAGGCATGGTGGAAGGAGAGCGTGGTATACCAGGTGTATCCCCGCAGCTTCCAGGACTCGAACGGCGACGGCATAGGCGACCTCGCCGGAGTGACCTCCAGACTGGATTATCTGAAGGAGCTGGGCGTGGATGTCATCTGGCTGTCGCCCTTCTATCGCTCTCCCGGCGGGGACAATGGCTACGACATAAGCAACTATCAGGACATAGAGCCCTGCTTCGGCACGATGGAGGACTTCGACCGACTGCTGGCTGAGGCCCACGCGCGCGGCCTGCGCATAGTTATCGATCTCGTCGTGAATCATACCTCTGAGACGCACCCGTGGTTCATTGAGAGCCGCTCGTCCAGGGACAACCCCAAGCGCGACTACTATATCTGGCGCGACGGGAAGAACGGCGGGCCTCCGAACAACTGGGGTTCGAACTTTTCCGGCAGCGCGTGGCAGTACGATGAGACGACGGGGCAGTACTACCTGCACACCTTCGGCAGCTTCCAGCCAGACCTGAACTGGGATAACCCCGCCCTGCGCGAGGAGATCTTCAGCATGATGCGCTGGTGGTGCGGCAGGGGAGTGGACGGTTTCAGGATGGACGTCATCAGCATGATAAGCAAGACGCCGGATATGCCGGACGGGGAGCTGAGGCCGGGCAGCAGCTACGGCAGTTTCGCGCCCTACGTCGTGAACGGGCCGAATGTGCACAGATACCTTCAGGAGATGCACAGGGAAGTGCTGGGGCGCTACGACCTGCTGACGGTGGGGGAGTGCGCGGGTCTGACTGTCGAGCAGGCCTGCCAGTACGCCAACGAGGAGGGCACGGAGCTGACCATGGCCTTCCAGTTTGAGCACATGGACCTCGACGGCGGCGAGAGCTTCAAGTGGAATAAGCGCAAGATGGACCTCGTCGAGATGAAGGCGCTGCTTACGAAGTGGCAGAAGGGGCTTGACGGCCGTGCCTGGAACAGCCTATACTGGTGCAACCACGACCAGCCGAGGATAGTCTCGAGGCTCGGGAACGACAGCACGAAGCAGCTGCGCGAGAAAAGCGCCAAAGCCATAGCCCTGACGATACACATGATGCAGGGCACTCCCTACATCTACGAGGGCGAGGAGCTGGGCATGACGAACGCGCCCTTCGGCGGGCTTGAGGACTTCCGCGACGTCGAGAGCATCAACGCCTTCAACGAGCTCACCGCAAGCGGCGCCTTCACGCCCGACGAGATGCTGGAGTACCTGCGCTACAAGAGCCGTGACAATGCCCGCACGCCCATGCAGTGGGACGGCTCGGCAAACGCGGGCTTCACGACCGGCACGCCGTGGATAATGGTGAACCCGAATTATAAGGAGATAAACGCGGCGGAGCAGCTCGCGCGGCCCGATTCGGTGTTCAGGTTCTATCAGGAGCTTATAAAGCTCCGGCACGAGCACAAGCTGATCGTCTACGGCAGCTATGAGCTGCTGCTGCCCGAGCACAGGCAGGTCTTCGCCTACACGCGCAGCCTCGGCGGGCAGAAGCTGCTGTGTGTCGTTAACCTCTCGGACGAGGCGGCGGAGTGCAGGATACCGGCGGAGTTCGAGGGCGCTGAGCGGCTGATAGAGGTGGGCAGTCCCGTCATTGAGGGCGGAGCGTCGAAGCTGCAGCCCTGGGACGCATTTGTACTGGCAATACTGTAAGAAAAGAGAGGACGGCAAAATGAAGTATCAGGCAGTGATTTTTGATCTGGATGGGGTCATCTGCTTTACGGACGAGTACCACTATCTGGCATGGAAACAGATGGCGGACAGCATGGGCGTGTACTTCGACCGGGAGATAAACAACAGGCTGCGCGGCGTATCGAGGATGGAGAGCCTTGAGATCGTGCTCGAGCGCTACGAAGGCCCGGCGCTGTCGGCGGAGCGGAAGGCGGAGCTTGCGGCGATGAAGAACGACATATACCGCGAGAGCCTCGCGCAGATGAGCCCGGCGGATTTGAGCGACGAGGTCAAGGCTACGCTGGACGGCCTGCGCGCGAAGGGCCTGAAGCTGGCGATAGGCTCGTCGAGCAAGAACACGCCCTTCATACTGGGGCAGCTGGGTCTTGGGGATTACTTTGACGCGGTTAGCGATGGAAATAATATAACGCGCTCGAAGCCCGACCCGGAAGTTTTCCTGAAGGCAGCCGAGATGCTTGGCCTCGATGCGGCAGTGTGCCTTGTGGTCGAGGACGCGGTTTCGGGCGCGCAGGCCGGGCACGCCGGTGGCTTTGACGTAGCCTGCGTAGGAGACGCGGCCAAGGCCCACTCCGGCGAGTACAACATGACGAGCGTCAAGGAGCTGCTCGAAATAACCGAATGATCCCCACGCTGTAACGACGAAACTGCGGCGCCATCAACAATGGCGCCGCGGTTTTTTCGGCAGTGTGGAACGCGTTTATCATCAGGCCTCCATCAACTCATCATACGTAACAGAAGCAATCGCAAATTCAGTAAAAATCAGAACATTTATAGCGGCACCAATCAGAGGCAGACAGCCGATCACCTGAAAGCTGGCGCCAAGGCCGTATATGCCGCCTGTTAGGCCCGCAGCGGAGCCGGAAAGGAGCGTGAAAAGGTCGTCGATGAACAGGTTCGTCCCTGAGAACGAGCCTGCCTGCTCAGGCCTGATGGACTTCATTCCCAGCACGCTGATCGCGCTGGAAATCCCTGTCGCCACAGTGAGAGCGCCCAGATACTCCAGCTCCCGCGTCTCGCAGAGCGCGGGGAGAAAGTTGCTCTCCGCGGCGTAGGTCATCATCGGCAGCGAGCTCATCAGGCACAGCGACACGAGCTTCCAGCAGATGAATCCCCGGCTTTTTCGCATAGCGCCGCCCGGGATGACAGGCTCCTCTAAAATCAAGTCCTCGCGCTGAGACAGCCTGGGCAGGACGTCAAACTCTCCCAGGAACGCTATCGTGGAACCGCCGGCACCTTGCCTGAAACTGGTGCAGAAAGCGGTGTCCATGCCGAACAGGCTCACGGCCATACAGCCTATGATTATGACGACGAGTATGGACGGGTTCACAAAGTCGCACAGAACGCCCAGAACGATGCGGGAGATGCCATTGAGCGAAGACCAGGCAGTTTCTGTGGCCAGATATGACAGTCCGGTCAGTTCTGCGAGCTTGGGCACATATTGATTCTCCATTGAGACCGCCACAACAGGCAGCGAGGTGACGGCCGAAAGAGGCCGCGAACTGGCTCAGTCCGGAGTAGATTGCGTAGGCGCTGGATACATAGCCCCAGAGGACGTAGGTGAGTACGCAGAAGCCGAAGGCGGCGATGAGTATGTTCTTGCGTTTACCCCTCGTGGTGCCAGAGAGGCTGCCGGCGTGCGGATTAGAAAGCCGACCAGTGTAAATACGGAGCCGAGTGTGCTCACCGTTGCGGGAGACAGGCCGACGCTGTTGAGACCGATAAGCGTACTGACGGCGTTCTTCATGTTGATGCTGAAGGAATCAAACGAAACAATAACCATGATAAGTATGGAATTCCTGCATGCAATGCTCTTGAAACCGTGGATAGTGTCTTTGAAGTTCATCTTGGATCTTGCCATTTTGATTCCACTTTTCCCTCTGTTTTTTGCTGAATGCAGCGTCTTTCCAACCTTCCTGCGCGGAATTTGCGCGTATTTGACAAAAGTGGGTTGGTTTTTTTTGACCGTTGTGAAAAAACGAGCAACTGTCCGATAAGCAGACACCCGATGTACGGCTTTGAAGCTTGTTAAGATATTGGCAGAATGATACGATTTGCATATCAATACAGGAGGTGTGCAAACATGGAGTTTTTCACGCTGTACAATGGGGTAAAAATGCCGGCGATAGGCTGCGGTACGGTGAACTACGGCCGTGAGGGCCGTAAGCTTGAAAATCCGCTCAACAACGACTTCACCGCACTGGATTCTGCGATAGAGCTTGGCTATCGCCTTTTTGACACCGCGCTTGCTTACGGCAACGAGGAGGGAATAGGTGAACACCTGCAAAAGAGCGGAGTTCCCCGCGATGAGCTTTTCATAAGCAGCAAGGTGCCGAACTATGCGCCATACAATGTCAGCCCTCAGAGCGTGCGGGACAGTGTGTGCGAGAGCATGCGGCGGCTGCGCACGGATTATCTGGACATGCTGCTCATACACCACGCTGTCCCGCCCAAGGCCGAGGCCCAGGGACTGCCCATGGACCTGGAACGCACGGCCGAGATCTGGCTCACGTTCAATGAGCTCATGAAGGAAGGCAAACTCCGCGGCATCGGCGTCTCCAACTTCAACATAGAGCAGCTGGACCAGCTCATGGACGCCACCGGCGTAAAACCGATGGTCAACCAGATCAGGTGCAATCCGGCCATCCAGACCCGGGAGATAACAGAGTATTGCAAGAGCATGGACATACTCCCCGAAGCCCATTCACCGCTGAACTTCACCGTGGCGAGGGACAAAAAGGTCGAGGATCCGGAATATAAGGCCCTGCTGGTGGAGACAGGCGAAAAATACGGCAAGAGCTGGGCGCAGGTCATACTCAGGTATAACTACCAGAACGGCATGTGTTCAGTGCCGGGCTCCTTCAACCCGGCAAACCAGCTGACAAACCTGAGTATCTTTGACTTCGAGCTGAGCCCGGAGGAAATGGCCGCTCTTACACGATAACAGCGCGCAAAAAGGCCGCCGCTTCTGTTTCCAAAAGCGGCGGCTTCTCAATATCCGCATACGGGGCTGTACATTTTGCGAACACCCCTTGCCTGCCTTTAATTCTTCCGTCGAATCAAAGGCTACGTTATAATGTTGACAGATAAAGTTAATTATATGACAATCCGAAAATTTAAAAAGGAGAAAGACTATGGAATACTTCAAGCTGCGCAATGGGATTGAGATACCCGCTGTCGGTTCCGGAACGAACACCTTCGGGCGTGCGGACGACAGGTACGAGTCCCCCCTCAACGGTGACTTCACGGCCATGAGGTCCGCCATAGAGGTGGGATACCGTATGTTCGACACCGCCATGGCCTACGGCAACGAGGACGGCATCGGCGAGGAGATCGCAAAGTCCGGCATACCGAGGTCGGAGTTCTTCATAATGGGCAAGATCCCGAACCGCGCCCCATATAACAGCAGCCCGGAGAACATACGAAAGAGCGTCGAGGACAGCCTCAAAAATCTTAAAACCGATTATTTCGACATGTTCCTCATCCACAAGGCCGTTGACGACGCCGCGGCAAAGCGTGGCGAAAAGATGAATGTTGAAAAGACGCTGGAGCTCTGGGGTGTGCTGGAGGAGCTGCTCAAAGAGGGCAAATTCCGCGGCATAGGCGTTTCTAACTTCGAGGCAGAGCATCTCAAGGCGTTTGTGGACGGCAAGTGGACTGTTCTGCCCATGGTTAACGAGATACGCTGCAACCCCGCCATGCGGAATCGTGAGGCCGTTGCCCTGAGCAAGGAGCTGGGCATACAGCCCATCGCCCACTCTCCGCTGAGTTTCAGCATAGCTCCGCGCGTGTTCGCCGTTGACGAGGACTACAAGGCAAAGCTCGCCGCGATAGGTGAGAAATACGGAAAGCACTGGGCGCAGGTCCAGCTGAGATATAATTTCCAGTCCGGCATAGTATCTATACCCAAGTCCTCGAACCCGAAAAATCAGGCTTCGAACCTGAACATCTTCGACTTTGTGCTGACGGACGAGGAAATGGCCCAGCTGAGCTGAGCGCTGCGGCCTCAGCGCCTGCGGAAGGCGCCCTTTAGCAGCTTTATGAATCTTCTGTGGTTTTCACTCAGAAAGAGGTCACTTCGGTATATCAAACCCGACCGGCGCTGCAGCGGCGGAGAAAAGGGGAGAAGCCGGAGGTCGTCGCGGCCCTCGGCAAGCCGTTCAGCTACATACCTTAGCAGAATAAGCACATAGTCTCCCGCCCTATGTAGTCGCTGAGAAGCAGATAGTCGCTTGTCGTCACCGGCTCCGTCATGCTGACGCCCTGCTCACGGGCGTAGTCGTTGACCATGCCGACCTGGATGTTGTATCGTGAATACAGCACCGGCTGATATTTGTCGAGTATCTCCGGGCCGACGCTCCCGGCACAGTCAAGCTCTCCGCCCTTTGGCACTACGACCACAAAATCATCGCTGAAGAGCTGAATGCTTCTGTGATTTGGGCGATTGTACTGCGGAACGAGCGCAGTGTAAGCAAAATCGAGCGTTTTCTTGTCCAGCGCGTCGAGTATGTCCGGCCAGTCATAGTGAAAGACGTTCACGGAGAGCTCCGGATATCGCTCGACGAAGACGGAAATCGCGTCCTCGAGGAACTGACCCGTCTGGTACTGGCCGAGCAGTCCCAGACTGACAGGAGCGCTGGACCGGTCGTATTCCTCGTTGAAGCGTATCATGTCGCCGGCAGCGTCGAGCAGCGGCTGGACATGCTTTATGAGCTCGTTTGCGTAGTCTGTGGGGAAAGTGCCCTGGGGCGAGCGGACAAAGAGCTCGTGCTGCATGATGTTCTCGATGTTCTGTATGCTGCGCGCAACGGACTGCCGGGAGGTGAAAAGCTCCTTTGCCGTCTTGCTTATGCTGCGCTGTCTGTACAACTCCTGAAAGACCTGGAGGTCCACAAGGTTGATGTCGTAGAAATTCATCCCTGCTTATTGCTCCTTAGCATATCCAAAGTAATATTAATTTTAATTATATACATAGCCGACATTATTTTTCAAGAACAGAAGAGAGGGCTTATGAGTACACAAGTTAAGTGCGACAAAAGAGGTGCGAAATACTATGTAGGTTCGGCAATAGCAATTGCTGTGATGCTGTTCTCGGGCCTGGTCATCCCCACCTGGGGCGCTGTTACGGAGATCGGCGTTTGCTGCCTGGGTGTGTTTGTTGGAGTTATAATAGCTGTCATTTTCACTGGTGAGACCCTTTGGCCGACCATGGTCGCCATAGTTGCCTTGACCTTGGGCGGATACTTCGACAGTATATCCGTGGCCATAAGCAGCACATTCGGTCATCAGCTGGTATACGGTTTTTTCCTTATCACCGCTATAATCACGGCCATGAACGACGCAGGAACGGGCGTTTCCATAGCGTCCATATTGCTGACGAGAAAGTTCTTCCAGCGCAAGCCGATGCTTCTCTCATACTGCTTTCTCATAGTGTTCTCGATCGCAGTGAACTTCATGAACACGGTGGGTACCATGCTGCTGGCCTTCCCCATACTGGATGCCATACTTGACTTTGCGGGCATAAGCCGGAAGGACAAATACGCCAAGTTCATGAATCTAGGCCTTTTCCTGGCGATCTGTCTGGGCTTCACTTACCGAAGCGCGGTCATGCCGGATTTTGCGTTCAGGTTCGACTTCTTTGACAACGCTCTGGCGGATTACGGGATGTCGGTAAACGCCGGTGTGTACACGATATTTGAGATTGTTACCGGATTCGTATTCTTTGCCTTTTATGTACTGGCGATGAAGTACGTTTTCAAGTGCGATTTCGGAAGGCTTGCAAGCACGGACTTCCGCGAGATAGAAAGCCTGCGCCGGAACGCGCACATGGATAAATACCAGATGACCTTTATACTGGGCTTCCTTGTGTTTGCCCTCTTCGGCCTGGTTCCCAGCTCGTTCACAACTCTCAGCAAGATCGGCCAGTATGGCGTTCTTGGCCTTGTATGCCTTGCACTTTCATTTATGAAGCGCAAGGATAAAGAGGGCAACACGGTAAAACTTTTCGACTTTGAAAAGTACCTCAAAACGGTCAACTGGAACGTCGCCATGGCCTTGGGCATTTTCTCGGTCCTCGGCACGGCGATAGGCTCCGACGTCTGCGGAATTAAGCAGTGGCTGTTGGATTCCGTCGGCCCTGTGCTGGCAGACAGCGGCTCCATAGCGATGGGCATAGTGTGTGTCGTGGGTGTGCCCCTTATAACGAACGTATTCAACAACAACGCCGTTGCAACGATCTTCGCTTCCCTCGCCGCTCCGCTGTCCACGGCCTTCATTGTAAACGGCCAGCTCAACCCGGCCGTGCTGCTCGCGGCAATATCTCCCGGTTCACAGAGCGGCTTCTTGCACAGCCGCGTTAAAACAGAGCTCAGCTGCCGGTGTGCCGGAGGCTGAGCTTTGTTTTATCTTATTAAGGACGAGAGCAGCCGCCACGTACACATTAGGAGGATGACTCCGGCACTGCTCAGTCCCGACGGCGACAGCGCATCGACATAGCCGACATATGCTGAGGCCAAAGAAGAGCAGTTACTTTATAACCAAACTGCTTCAGCTGCAGGAGAATGATACCCAGATGAATTACTCTATCATGTAGCTCCCAATATATTGAGTACCGAGAGCAGGCTTGCGCCGTACATGCGGGAAATTTTCACCGCTCGCCGTGGGTTCTGATATAAGTGCCTTAAATCTGTATTGGACGGAAAGTTTACCCGGCAATACATGAGTCCAGTTAGTTTGCCAGCCCGGCTTTGTTGCCGGCGCGGCAAATAACCTGGAGCCTGCTGCCGCGCAGAGCTCTCCAAGCGATAGACGATAGATTTTGGAATATTGATAGTAAAAAAGTCCTGAAATCTTACGATTTCAGGACTTTTTTGGTCCGAGTGACTGGATTTGAACCAGCGGCCTCTTGAACCCCATTCAAGCGCGCTACCATCTGCGCCACACCCGGTTATTCAGCCTTGTTATAATAGCACAGCACGGCGGGGATTGCAAGTACTTTTTTCCCCGCCATGCATTTTATTTTATGTCAGTTCTATGCCGTAAATGCTCCCGTTCCGGTGGCCTACCACCAACCAGTTGTCAAACACCGCCGGCGTTGCCTCTATCAGTCCGCCGAGGTTCTTCGAGTCCAGCATCTCACCGGTCCTCGCGTCCAGCAGATACAAATAGTACCCCGTCGTGCAGTACAGGATATACCCGTCGCCGTTCTGGTCGTAGAATATCGTCGGCGTCGACCAGCTGTATACCTGTGTCTGGAACTCCCACACCTGCTCGCCGGTCGCTTTGTCGAGAGCCACGAGTGTGCCTCCGCCCGCTGTCGGATACCTCGACACCGGCGCAAAAATCAGGTCCGATACGTTGTTCTTTCCGCAGGTGATGCTTCCCTGCACGCCGCCGGACAGGTCCGCTACGCTCGAACAGCTGTAATTCACCTGCCACACTATCTCGCCAGTCTCGGCGTCTATCTTCCACACCGGTACGTCAGCCTTTACCCAGCTGCGCCAGCCCAGATGGAAGCTCGTGCTCACATACAAATACGGGTGCCCGTCCTCAAGCTCCAGCACCGGCGTACTGTTCGAGTCGTCCAGAGTGTCCTGCACCCATTTCAGCTCCAGCGTATTCAAATCGAGGCATATCAGGTTGCCGCTGTTGTCCGTGCACATCAGGTGTCCCTGATATATCACCGGCGACGCCTCAAAGCCCAGATAGAACCCGCTCTGAATATTGTTATAGCTAGCGTACCTCCACTTCACGACCCTCGTCGGGTTCACGCTTATCGTCCCCGCCGCCTCGTCGTATTCCGTGCCCAGCGTGATGATATAGATGACGCCGTTCTCACCGCAGTAGATGAGCTTATCCGTATCCGCGTCGATGAGCGGGGCGGAGTCGTACATCGGCCACGCGCGCAGGGCGAAGCTGTCGTTCGCGCCGAACTCGTAGAGGATGCTGAAGTCTATGAGGCTCACCACGAACACGTGCGAGGTGCCGTTATAGCTGTTCAGCCCGCTGCCGATATACAGCAGGGGATAGCCCCTCGGATCGACCGTACCCGTGCCCTTGTACACGTAGCCCATGTTCAGCGCGTCTCTCGTCTTCTGCCCGGTCTGCAGCTCATAGAAGTACACGTAGCCGTCCATCGACGGGTAGATGACCTCGACGAGGCTTTCCGCCTCCTTCGCCCAGTCGTACATGTTCATGATCTGCCGCGTCTCCTTCGGCCACTCGACCAGCAGAGGCTGGCCCGTCCAGCCGTTGCCCGACCAGTAGCTCGATGCGCCCGCCGTCGTCGGCGTGGTAAGCGAACCCGTCGGCGCCGTCCACTGGGAGCCGAACTTCTTGTTCGTCAGCTCCGCCGTGCCATAGGAGTTCGTGTTCCTGTAGTTGTTACCGCCGAAGGTGATGACGCCCGGCAGGGCCGAATACTCGGAGGCGTCGCCCAGATATATCTCGGTATCCGTCTCGTAAGGCCCGTCCAGCATCTCGCCGTCCACCATGACGTTCGTGTACGATATATAATTCGACGGGTCGGTGGAGTCCACGCAATGCGGCTCGAAAGGCTCCGGCGTCGGGGTGGATACCGGGACATCGGTCGGTACATCTGAGCTGAGGGGCGTATCGTCTCCGCCGTCTCCGCCGTCCTCGGGGGCTTCGCTTGACACCGCGGGGGGAGTGACATCCGTGCCGGGCTGCCTGTCCGCTCTGTTCAGCTTTATGTTCTTGCCGACTATGAGGCACAGCGCCACCACGAGCAGCACCATCATTACGGCCTGTACGACAGTCTTCACATGAGAAGGGTTGTACTTTCTCCGCCTTCTCGGAGTTCTCGTTCCCATTTTCCCCACCACCAAAGTGATTTTTATATATACGTATTAGGGCAAGTCCGCTTATATTACTCTGTGAAATGCACGTGGTTGTTTATGTGGTCCTGGCAGAAGCAGTGATAGCCGACGCAGCGCGAGCAGTAGCGGAACTCCAGCTCGGGGTAGTCCGCGTCCGTGCGGCCGCAGACCGCGCATTTGTGCATGTAGTTTTTCTGCTTTGTCTCGTATTTTATTTTCCTGACCTCACGCTTAAAGTCTACGGTGTTCCTGCGCTGCTCGCGCTTCCTCGGCATGACGGAATAGAACAGCTCGCCGCCGCAGAACAGGAAGTAGTTGAGTATCGCCACGAGCGGCAAAAAGCTCATCAGACCCATGCCTGCCGCAAAGTCCGAGATTATCGCGTATGCGAAATACAGCGCGTCGATGATGGCGAGCCACTTCATCTTTATGGGTATGATGAAGAACAGCAACACCATGTTGTCGGGAAACAGCGTCGCGAAGGCGAAGAACATCGAGAGGTTTATATAGTTCGCCGTCATGGAATACGAGCGTCCGGTGACGAAGTAGACGACGAAGCCGTAGATGATGCTCATAAGCATACCGGTAAGGTAATAGATGGTGAACCTGCCCGGACCCCATTCCCGCTCGAGCGTGCTGCCGACGAAGTAGTAGAAGTACAAAAACAGAAAGAGCCACAGACCGCCCGTCTGCGGGATAAACACGAAGGTAATGAGCCTCCAGACCTGACCTTTCAGCACCGCTGCCGCGTTGAACATCAGCGAGCTTGTGATGGTATAGGTCGTATCCATCGCGCCGAGCAGCCAGACCGCGAGCGTGCCGATGACGATGTACATCATGAGATTGTTTATGCCAAATCTGGGGTGCTTATAGCAGAACAGATCTACCTTTTTCATGAAGCCGCGCATATCCGTACCTCCGTGGGAAAAATACCTTATCATATTACCACACTTTACTGCACAAATAAAGGGCGAATAATGTCGCATAAGAGCAGACGCGCCGAGTGTTCAAAAAGTTTCAAACCTGTGTTATAATAGCCGCGAAGGGAGGCGCATATTTTGCCTTTTACCGATGAGACACTGGAATTCATGGTGCGAAACAAGATAACGGACTCGAGGGACTGGTTCCACGAGCACCGGGAGGAATATGAGAAGCTGGTGGTGGAGCCGCTGGCGGAACTGGTGACGGAGCTTGCGCCGGTCATGGTTGAGATTGATTCGGCGATAATGTGTATACCGAAGGTGGGAAAGAGCATCTCGCGCATCTGGCGCGATACGCGGCGCGGGCCGGAGCTGCCCATCTTCCGGGACGTGATGTGGCTGACGTTTCTCCGCTCCAAGCAGCAGAACCTGCCGGGATTCTGGTTCGAGTTCTCGCCCCGGGCTCTGCGCTGGGGCTGCGGCTGGTACCAGACAGACCCGAAGATAATGGCCGAGCTGCGCACACTCATCCTCTCGGACAGCCGGCTCTGGAAATACGCCCTGAAGTCATACAAAAAGCAGGACGCCTTCGAGCTTGAGAACGAGCGCTATAAGCGCAGCAAGTACCCGGACGAAAAGCCGGAAAAGCGCGAGTGGCTGGACCTGAAGTCCGCCTGCCTGACGCATAATGAGCTGGGACTTGAGCTGCTGTTTTCGGACGGGCTGGCGCTGAGGCTGGCGGAGGATTTCAGGAGCATCGCCCCGATATACCGGCTGTTTCTCGAATCCACGCTCAGGGCGGACCTGCCGGAGCGCATGAGGTAATAGTCCGGAGACGGGAGGCATATGCTTCACACAGGGGGGTGAGGCAGCATGGCCTGCCTGTTTTCGGAGCTGAGATGCAAGGAGGTCATAGACCTGCACAGCGGTCAGCGGCTCGGCTATGTCTGCGACGCCGAATATGACCCCTGCGACGGCAGGATACTGGCCATCATCGTGCCCGGACAGGGCCGCGCAGGCGGGCTGCTGGGCAGGGAGGACGACTACGTCATCCCATGGAGCAGCATTTCGAGGCTGGGCGGCGACATCATCCTCGTGGACCTTGAGCAGTCCCCAGCCCGAAGACGGCGCGACAAACGCCCGTTTTTGTACTGAAAAAGCATCGTTCCGCGCGCTGACGGAACGATGCTTTTTCAGTACAAAAAAGGCATAGTACCATGGTCAATGGTACTATGCCCTCCTCTTTTCAGTTCAAGTCATTGCAGCGCGTCCCAGTCGCGCTCGGGGAGTTTCTCAAGCCACTGCTCGATATTTCCCAGCCACTTGTACTCGTGGCTGTTCGTCGCCTCCTGCATGTCGGCGTAGAACCACTCATCCGGCGTGTTGTCCGGCCAGACGTTCATCTCCGACTCCGGCAGCAGATGCTCCTTGTCCGGCGCGCGGTTCAGCGTGCGGTTTATTATCGTGCAGGCCTCGGCTCTGGTGATGCTTTCGTCCGGGCGGAACACGCTGCCCTCGTAGCCCTCGATGAGACCTATCTCGGCCGCGACCGCCACGAAGTTTTCATACCAGCTGCCCTCCGCCACGTCGGTAAAGATGTTCTCGGCCTCGATGTCCTCGTACTCGAAGAAGCTCACCGCTATCTTCGCGAACTCCGCGCGGGTGATGGTCGCGCTCGGGCGGAACGACCCGTCCTCGTATCCGCCGAGGATGCCCATGCGGCTGAGGGTGGACACAGCGTTGTTGAACCAGTCGGCGGAACTCACATCCGTGTAATCGTTCGTCTCCGTCCAGAACTCGGCGCGCGCCTCGTCTGTAAGCAGGCGGAAGAAGATGGTCGCAACCTCGGCCCTCGTAATGGAGGCCATCGGCCTGATCGTGCCATCCTCGTAGCCGATGATGTAGCCGAAGTGGTCCTCGGTGTTCAGCCAGTTAGGCACATACTCAGGTTCAGACGGCTCCACGGGCGGAATGATGGGAGGTATCCATGGCTCCTCGTCCTTTTCCCAGCCTGCGTGGACGGTTTTGTGGTCGTCCATCGTTATCTTTTCTATTTTCTGTGTCAGAGTTTCATCGGAAAACCAGCCAAGGAAGGTATAGCTGTCACGTTCGGGAACCTTATCGAGCGAAACTTCTTTTCCCTCGGGGTGTACTTCATCCTCGAATTCCGTCCCGCCGTTTGAGTTGTAGGTGAGGGTGAAATACTTGACATCGGCCTCCCACTGAGCGGTGAAGGTGACGTTTGCTGTTATCTCTGCCTCGCCGTCGGGCTGATATAAGTCCGTGCCGTCGCTCCAGCCGATGAAAATATAGTCCTCGCGCTCAGGCGCAGCGGGCAGGGTTACTTTATCGCCCTCGTTCACGGTGACAGGGGAGTAATCGGCCCCGGGCGCGCCCGTGCCGCCGTCGAGGTCGTATTTGACAGTGAAAAGGTTCGCCGTGCGCTCGAGCTTCCAGCGCGTGCCGTAAGTCGTGTTGCCGTCATCGAAGGCGCAGGTGACGGAGTTGACGCTGTCCCCGGAGAAGATGACGCGGTTGCCGCTCTGCCAACCGGTTTTGCCGGCCTGGCCGGCGACTTCCGAGGCGGTGAACAGGACATAATCGATGCCATCGATAGTTTCTACATCCGCCTGAGACCTTGGCAGGGTGACGGTGTTATCGTAGAGGCTGCATGAGTTGGAGTTCATGCCGACGAGAAGCGCTTCAAATGGTAATCCGTCGGCCGATTCTGAGAGAAGATCTTTTCCTATTATTGCTTCGCAATTACGCATTGCCGCAGTAAAAGAATAATTCATATTGTAAGCCTGAAAAACAAATCCGGTCGCGATCGCGCTATACTGTGTGTCTGTGTTTCTAGCGTGGATGCTGTCCACAGTTACCTTGCAGCCGTCCAGTTCGCCGTGCTTAACAGTAAGGTATCTTGAGGTGTTTGGGGAAAACCTGTAGGCAAATCCAGAAGCGTCTGCATCTATTCCAACGCCCTCTATTATTTCAGCGTTCACCGAGCAATTTTTGCAAGCTCCGTAGCACCAGCGCATAAAGCCGGTGGCGTATCCCCCGTATTCAGTGGAGACTGCAGATATTTTCCCGGCTGACGACGAGCAATCCTCGTAGTCGATATTGCTGTCTAAGATGTTGTGCTCATCAAGCGACTGATGGGCAAAACCGTTTGCGTAAGCGTCACACGATCCCCTGGTTTCCGAACTGATTTCGCCGTGCACATTTATGGAGACATTCTTCCAAGGCAGCTCGTGAGAAGTCCAAACAGCCGCTCCGCAGGCCTTGGCGCTTGTCGGGGATTCGTCTGCGCCTTCTGCCTTTGAAAGAATGCTTCCTCCGACCGTAACTGTGCACTCGCCCGTGCTTTCGGCGCCAAAGACATCGCGGTTGTATTTGGTCTGCACGATATAACCCATGCCAGCGGCGCTTACGGTTGATCCATTATTATATTTTTCGGTAGTAGAAGTGTATTTACTGGCATATGCCGTGGCCTCGATGCTGCCGCCAACGCTGACGCTGCACCTGTACATGGCCAGCAGGCGGTAACCCAGCCCATAGGCATCTGCGTCAGCTGTGGAGTTTTCCGTGGTGCTGGCTGATATGTCTTCCAGCACGTTCACGGCAGCGTTGCCGAGCCGCAGATTCGTCTGCTCATAGCCGGCTGCTATTCCGGCCGCACAGGAGCAGCAGTATGTACCGCTGGTTGAATGGCTGCTCACGGCGTAGATGCCGCGAACGTCCACGGTTATGCCGTCGCAGACGATATCACCGCCGGCGGCCGTGTGTTCGGAGTACACGCCTGCAGCCATCACGTATCGGTGGCCTTGAGGGTCCATTGAGCCTATGATGCCGTAGGGCGCGCTGCCGGTGGCAGTGACGCTGACGTTCGTGACTCTGATGTCGATGCCGTCGGCAGCAAAACCATAGACGCCGGTCGCGATCGCGTAATCATCGGGGCTGACGGCGAAAATTATGTCCTTCTCAAAGCTGATATCCACGTCTGTTATCTTTGCGTAGGACGTGTGAGCGGCGATGGTCGTGCCGGCGACATCGTCCTTGAAAACCAGCTTTAAGTTTTTGACTTCTGCATGCTGCTGGGTGGAACTGCCCCGAAGCGAATCAAACAGGGGCCTTGCAGCCTTGCCGTCAGCGCTGACTACGGTGACAGTATGCCCGCCGCCGTCGAGCACGCCTTGGAACACGCGCTTATGTCCGCTGCTGTTTAAGCGTCCATAGCTGGTCTCAAGTCTGCTCGTATCTATTGTGATGTCATTTTGTAAAACGTATGTTTTGCCGAGAGTGTCATATGAATTGCTGGATGTAGTTGTGAGCACTGCTATCAATTCGTCAGCCGTGCTTATCTCCACGGTGCCGTCGGCAAATACGGAGACGGTTGCCGCAAGCATCAGTACTATCATGACCAACACGAACAAAATCTTCTTCATGGTAGGACCCCTTTCAATGATAAATGCTGCACCTTGAAGATACAGATTCCATATGGTTCCTCAACTATCAAAAAGTATACTTTTTGATAGTAATTTCCTTAGATCTGTTATTGAACGTTTATGTCGGTGATTGTGCAAATACTCTTGTTTCTGCTGTACAGATATGGTATTCTAATAAAGAAAATGGCAGCTATCAAAAGGTATACCTTTTGATAGCTGCCATCGTTTGCACCGTGCCCTGCGGCACGGTTATTATTTTGTCTTAGTATTCTATGCTTTTCGTTTTACTGAGTACAAGTATAAGGATGAATGCGACCGCCTCGAGGCCCACAAAGAGCAGGAACGCCGGGGCGTAGCTGCCGCTCGAGGTCTGTATCGCCCCAACGACCGTCGAGGCAAAGGCCGCAAACAGGATGTTCAGGTTCACAAGCCCGAGGTTGCGCCCGTAGTGCGCCGGGCCGAAAAAGTCTTCGGCGACGGAGGCCGAGATCGTCGGCACCGCACCGTAGCACGCGCCCATGACCATCATCGCCGCCAGCAGCAGCCAGGTCACGCCGTCCAGCGCAAAATAGCACAGGATGCCCACCGCGATATACACCAGCGCGTCCACCGCCAGCGAGACCCTGAACCCACAGCGGTCATGCACCATGCCGAAAACTATCCGCCCCAGCCCGTTCATCACCGACACCAGACCAACGCCCAGCGTCGCCAGCGAGCCGGACGCGCCGCCCTCCTGAAAGACGTACTGCGCGTGCGCTATCATACCCGAGCCGAATCCCGTGCCTATGACCGCCGCCGCGAAAAACAGCCAGAACCGTTTCGTCCTCAGCATCTGCGACGGCGTCAGGCCGCGCGGCTTCGGCTGGGAGGCGGTATCCCTCCTGACCCTCGGCGGCATGACGAAAAACCGCCCGATGACCGCCGCTGCCAGCAGCAGCGCGCCGGTGAGTATATACGTCAAATGCCAGCCGAAGTCGGGCGAGGCCATGAGCTTCGCCGCCAGCGAGCCCAGCACCAGCGAACTCGCCCCGTAGCCCATCAGCAGCACGCCCGAGGCCAGCCCCTTCTTGTCCGGGAACCGCGGCACCACCGCCGAGATCACCCCGTTATATACAAAACCCACGCCGATGCCCGCTATGGCGAAAGCGATAAACAGAAGCCAGATCCTGTCCTTAGTCAGGAACATGCACAGCAGGAAACCGATAAAGCCCAGCACGCCCCCGGCCGGTATCGTCAAGCCCACGCCCGCCCGGTTGGCGATCATGCCACCTATCACGCCGCCAAGACAAAAAGTGCCGAGCATTACCGTAAAGCAAACTCCAAGCTGCGTGCTCGACCAGCCGAAACCGTCCCGGAAGGGCACTGAATATATGCTCCAGGCGTACACCACGCCGTTTATGAGCATCATGGCCGTGCCCGCCACCAGCGCCGTTACGCGAGAGTACGATTTTACCATTTGAGCACCTCCGGGGTCAGCATGATTTTATCAGTCTCAGATAGAACTCAGCGCATTTGACGATCTTGCTTACGGGTATCCTCTCGTCGTTGCCGTGTATGGTGCCGCGCTCCTCCTTGGACAGCTCCATCGGGCCGAAGCGGTAGACGTTGCGGCTAATCCTGCCGTAGTGCCGCGAGTCGGAACCCGCGAGCATGAGATAGGGCGAGACTATGGCCTCCGGCCAGGTGCGCTTTATGGCGTCCCTGAGTCTCTCCCAGCCCTCGCTGCCCTCCGTTTCGGAATAGGGCGAAGGCTCTGCGTAAGGCCCGCGCCGGAGCGTGATATCCTCATTTTTTATCGCCTTTCTTATCCGCGCCTCGGCCCCGTCGCAGCTGTCGCCGCACATGATGCGCAGGTTGAGGCCCACAGAGGCGTCGGGAGGCATGACGTTGTTCGCCGGGCTGCCCTGCATCTGTGTGACCGCGCAGGTCGTGCGCACGAGTGCGTTCAGCTCTCCGCCCATCATGCGCGTGGCAAGGTCGAGCACCGGCCTGAACAGCCAGAGGTTCGCAAATACCAGCCTCACGGGGAAGATGGAGCGCCGGCCCAGCTCGTCGAACATCTCCAGCGCCGGCGGAGTCAGCGTGAAGGGCGCGGGCTTTTTCTCTATCCGCGTCACGGCCTTCGCGAGCTTGCCTGCTATCGTGCTCCTCGGGGGCGCCGAGGCGTGCCCGCCCTCGCTTTTCATGTCCATGAAAAGCTGCATCTGCCCCTTCTCGGAGGTGCCCACGAGCGCGCAGGGCGCGTCCACGCCCGGGAACACGCCCGTCACGACCGCGCCGCCCTCGTCCAGCACGAAGGCGGGTACTACACCGCGCTTTTGCAGCTCGTCCACTATGTCCGAGGCGGAATCCCCGGCTATCTCCTCCTCGCCGGAGAAGGCAAAGTAGAGGTCGTGCTCGGGAGTGAAGCCCTCCTTCTGGAGCTGCTCCGCGGCCTCAAGAGCGCAGCAGAGCGTGCTCTTGGTGTCCAGCGTGCCGCGGCCCCAGAGCACCCCGTCCTCAATGACGCCCCCGAAGGGAGGCTTAGACCAGTTGGCCTCGTCCGCGGGCACGACGTCGTAGTGAGCCATGAGCACGCCGGGCGCTTCGCTGGTCCGGCCCGCCCACTTGAACAGCAGACCGCAGCGGCCTATCTTCTCCGGGGCGCAGCGCTCGTGCATGAGCGGGAAGCGCTCGCGCAGCAGCGCCCTGAACCTCTCAAACTCCGCCTCGTCCTCGAGGCTGTGGTCGAGGTTCGAGACGGTGCGGCAGCGTATCATGTCGGCGAGGTCGGCGATGACCTTCGCCTCGTCCACCGAGACGCTGTCGGGCGCGGGCCGCGTCTCCTTTTTCGGCCTGAAGGCCAGGCCCCTTATGGTCACGACCCCGGCCAGGGCGGCGAAGGCTCCGGCCGCTCCGGCGGCGACGAGCTTCTTCATCATATCAGTCCTTTCTTGTAGAGGATGCGGGCAGCCCCAATGGCGAGCAGCGCGCCCACCGGCACCAGTACGCTCGCGGAGGACGCGAGGCTGGGCACGCAGATGAACAGCGTCACCATGAACACGAGCGGTGTCATGGCGACCTTCCAGTTTTTCGCCACGTAGACGACCGCGAGCGGTCCGAAGAGTGCGGGCAGTATGTTGTCGAAGGCGGGCTGTAGCGTGGGCGACTCGAGAAAGCCGCGTATCTGGCTGAGCAGCAGCACGCCTATGGCGATGACGGCGGTCGTGACTAAGGCCGATACGGCGATGGCAATGGTGGATATGACCTCGCCTGCCTCGGTACCCGGCTCCACGTCCGCAGCCTCCATGGCGTTGAGCGCGCAGGGGACCTTGAGGCTCGTGAGGTTGCCGGTGAAGAAGCCGAGGTAGGAGCCGCCCGTGCCGAGCATGGGCACATAGGTCAGCACCTCGATGGTGCCGACAGTCCAGTAGATGGGCGCGACGCCGAGCAGGCCCTTGAGTACCCATGTGACAGGCGGCCAGGCGTCATAGACGACGCAGATGGCGGTCGGCACGGCGAGCAGCAGGGCAAAGCCGGTGAGCATCCACCAGCGGCCGACGCGGTGTTCATAATCCCTGAAAACATCGTAGCTGTCCATGACCTGACCTCCTTATACCAGCGAATCCACAAGGTTCGTGATGGGTATGGAAAGGAACATGCCGCCCAGCATGCTCAGAGGCAGGGCGTACTGCTCCATCCACTTCCACTTGAGCACCTTGACAAACACGGCGCACACGCACATGAGAAGCGCGGAAACCATCATTACAAAGAAGGGTATCCATCCCACCAGCCCCTCACGGATGGTGCCGAAGACCATGCCGAGGAATGCGCTTATCATGCCGAGAAAGAGCGCCGACATGAAGATGGAGCCCCACTTCTCATCCTTGGAGCGGATGCGCATGATGCCGTTTTCTATCTTCTTGCCGAAGGCGGGCACGAGTATGGTACCGGGCACGATGCCGAGGGTCATGACCCAGGCGATGGTGGCGAAGGCCTTTGGGTCGGTGATGAGCTGGCTGAGGTCCAGCCCCACGGCCTGCGCGGCAGAGGCAGCCGCGGGTGTCTCATAGGTGAGCGCGCCGATGACGGAGAGCCTCAGCCAGGGCAGCGGGAAGCCCAGCGCCTTGGAGAGCGCAATTACGCCGAGCAGTATCGAAATGGCCGGTACCACCGTGAACACGGCGGCGGATATGGCCGTGCGCCGGAGAACTTTGGCGCTGATGCCTATCTTCTTCGCCCGCCTCCAGGCGAGCACGATGAACCTCACCGACATTGCAATGACAAAGACGATGACCACGGCGACGAGGCCGTACATGAATGCATTATTTGGATCGAACAAAGAGAATACACCCCCCTAATAAAAAGTAGTTTACCACAACAGAGGGGGGTGTACAATCAGTATTTTAACTTTTACGTCAATATTTAGTCTTTGCACCAGCCGTCGAGGGGCAGGCGCTGCATGGCTCCGAAGACCTTGCTCTTGAGGTCGGGGTAGTCGGCGGAGAGGCGGGCTATGAGCGATTTTATCTCCTCGCGCTTCGACTCCTTGTCCTCAGGGCAGGTGGTGGGTACGAGGGGCAGGCCCATTTCGCGCACGAAGGAGGCTATGCTGCCCTCGCCCAGATATAGAAGCGGCCGTATCTGCGTCACATCAGCGCGGGACATGTAGGTGCTGGGCTTGAAGCAGCCTATCTGTCCCGTGAACAGCAGGTTCATGAGGAAGGTCTCCACCGCGTCGTCGAAGTGATGGCCCAGGGCGAGCTTGTTGCAGCCGCGCTCCTTTATGGCGTCGTTGAGCGCGCCGCGCCGCATCTTGGAGCAGAGCGAGCAGGGGTTTTCCTCCTGCCGGGCGACGAAGACTATCTCGCGGATGTCGGTTTTTATGATGGTGTAGGGCACCCCGTGCTCCGCGCACCAGGCGGCGACAGAGGAAAAGTCCATGCCGGGAAAGCCCATGTCGATGGTGACGGCCTCGAGCTCGAAGCTTGAGGGGTGATAACGCTGAAGATGCCGCAGGGCGGCGAGCAGAGCCATACTGTCCTTGCCGCCGGAGACGCCGACGGCCACGCGGTCGCCGGGCCGCAGCATGCCGTAGTCGTCCGCACAGCGGCGGACGAAGCCCGTAAATCTGTTGAGGTCCATTAGATTACTCCAAAATATAAAAAATGAAAACGAGAATAAGAGAGCATACGAGAGAAAAACGAAGAAAAAACGAGCTATGCCGGTTGAAATCAAAAATGCTGTTGACAAGCCGCCTGAGGGGTGGTATAAAAATAAGGCGCGTCACGGGTATTGTAAGAGACGCGCCGTGATTTGTCAAAGCATTTATCATATATTAATGGAGGCTAAGAAATGTCCACTACCATGCTGAACAAGGACACTGTTGTCCGCAAGTGGTACGTTATCGACGCTGCCGGCAAGCCCCTGGGCAAGACCGCCGCACTTGCGGCCGACCTGCTCCGCGGCAAGCTGAAGGTCGATTACACCCCGCACGTTGACTGCGGCGACTATGTCATCGTCGTAAACGCCGAGAAGGCGGTGCTTACCGGCAAGAAGCTGGAGCAGAAGTATTACAGGACGCACTCGGGTTATCCCGGCGGCCTGAAGGAGACCCGCTATGACCGTCTGATGAAGCAGAAGCCGGAGCTTGCGATGAGGCTTGCGGTGCGCGGCATGCTTCAGAAGAACACGATCGCCGACTGGCAGCTCAAGAGGCTCCGCGTGTTCCGCGGCGCCGAGCACACCCACGCGGCGCAGAAGCCCGAAGTCTGGGACCGCTGAGGGAGGTAAGTAATAATGGCAACCTATAAGAGCAAGAAGGCTTATATGTACGGCACCGGCCGCAGGAAAAGCTCCGTGGCGCGCGTGCACCTCTACCCGGGCGGGAGCGGCGTCATCACGATAAACGGCCGCGACATAGACGATTATTTTGGGCTTGAGACCCTGAAGCTTATCGTGCGCCAGCCGCTGGTGACCACCGGCACGCTGGGCAAGGTGGATATTGAGACGACCGTCACGGGCGGCGGCGTGACCGGCCAGGCCGGCGCCATCCGCCACGGCATCGCCCGCGCTCTGCTGGCGGTGGACGAGAGCTTCCGCTCCCCTCTGAAGGCCGCCGGTTTCCTGACCCGCGACCCGAGGATGAAAGAGCGCAAGAAATACGGCCTCAAGGCTGCCCGTCGCGCGCCTCAGTTCTCCAAGAGATAACAGGCCCGACAAACCAATTCAAAAATGCTCAAAAAGCCCGGAACCATGCGGTTTTCCGGGCTTTTTCCTTTCCAAAAAGTCTGTTGTCCTTTGTCCGATTTTGGAAGGATTTGACCTCGCCTGACCCGGTTTTTCTTGATTAATAATGGGGCAACAGGCCCTTTTTGACCCCGTTATGATTAAAAAATGGGGCAACTGCGAGCCGAAATCGGGGTGTTTTAGAGGGCATTTTCCCCGTCATTTTTTCGATTCCATGACGGCCTTTGTGAACGGTTTTTCTTTTGAAGGGGATGTCCTGATTTGTCAGGATTTGACCAAACCGAATCCAGTTTATCTTGTCCTTCTGAGTTGCCGCTGTTACGTTTCAAGTGGACGAACTCGCACATTTGCGGTGTAGCGTTCTTTCTACATATAATGAAAGCGTAAAGGAGGAACGCCCTATGAAAAAACGGAAATTTAAGATATACCTCACCCCCGCCGAGAACAGTATTGTGATTCAGAGCCTTAATCGCCTGCGCAATACTATGCTTCGTGAAAACCGGGATACCGGCTGCTTGGACGAACTTCTGCTCAAAGTGATGTGCGCCCCGGTAAAGAAAATGTAAAATTACATATCGCTGCCAGATGAGCCGCTTATTCTTTTCAGAGAATAAGCGGCTTTTTTCATGCCCATCTTTCAGACTCCCCATACATAGCCGTCCGTCTTGCCAACGGGCGGCTAAATCTACGAAGAAGGAGGACATGAAAATGCCGGAACAAAGAAGCCGCCCCAGGGTTGGCCGCGTGATCGCGCTGGCCAACCAGAAAGGCGGCACAGGCAAAACCACCACGACG
>OJRC01000252.1_pt1 | contig 42584 bp, 36 predicted proteins | sample 1599081 | NCBI WGS metagenome assembly OJRC01 (sample SAMN03922519, study PRJEB24848) | human gut metagenome | isolation source: stool sample | host: Homo sapiens | place: Germany | collected 2010-02 | reverse complement strand
GCGGCGGTTGGCCTCGTAAGCGCCCGCCTGCGGGCGGGTGAAAACGCCGCCGGGGTTCCCCCGGACCCCGATTTTTGCCCAATCAGTCTGTGCAGATTTGCCGCTGCGCAGCCACTGAACCAGTTTCTTTTGGCATCTGATCTGAGGTGGGGTTCTATTCTGACTTCGGCCTCCGGCCCTGTCAAAGGGGTAGAACCATCTGTCTGTTTCGCATGATAAGAAACACCCCTCATCCCGAGGGCCGTCAGGCGAAGTTCGTGACCCGCCGCACCGATTACGAGGAGGCCTGCGGCCTGGCAGTATTCCAGTGGCTGCCCGGTACCTTTCCTGATGTTGACCGATTGGGCAAAAAGGGGATCCGGGGAATCCCCGGCGCTTTTTTGGTGACTTTTTGTGTGTACAAAAAGTTACCCGTCGGAGACAAAACCAGCCTGAAAGGCTGAATCAAGAGCGATTCAGAGGATCCATCCTCTGATTAGAAGCCCGGCGGCAGTCGGCAAGTAAGAAAGGAGGCCGCCATGTACGAGGAGACCACCGGACGTACTTTGTTGCAAAAGATCCTACTGATCCTGCTGGCTGTCATGGCGGTCCTATTCGCTGTCCTTACCGTTGTTTTCCGCAGCCAGCCGCGGGTGGAGTGGGCAGACAGCCTGCTGCGGCCCGCCCAAACAGAAAATACAGCGGTCTACACCGGTGCCTCCCACGGACAGGACGTGTCCGTCCGGGTTTACCCCGACGGGGCGGACACTGTGGTGGACTTCGCCATCGGCAGTCTCCGGCGTCATACAGGCCGGGTGACCTGGCCGGAGGGAACCATTTCCCGGGAATACGGCGGCGCCGTGCCCCGGGTGAAGATTTTCCTGGATGATACCGTGGTCTTTTCCGGCGGCTATGACAAGTCCTCCGGCCTTCTTTACCATAAGGACGGCTCCTGGGAGCCGGGGCTCTCCATCGGCACCAACACCTCCTACTCCTCCTACTGGAGCAGCTATCAACTGGATGCTTTCGATATCCTCTATTTCGCCCTGGGACCGGAGGCCGTCCATCGGGGCAGCTGGGCTATCTGGGCTGTCACCCTGTTTATCAGCCTGCTCGCCGCAGTAGATATTGCCTTCCCCCTGGCATTTTTCTATTTTCGCTACAGCTTCTCTGTCCAAAATCCCGAGCCATCGGATTTCTACCTCTCCATGCAGAAAGCGGGCTGGGTGATCGGGACGGTGGTCATACTGGGCATGTACATCTGGGGCCTCACCATGGTCTCATAACGACGAGGTAACGCAACATGGCAAAGCACAAGGAAGAAAAAACCAACGTCATGCGGACGCTGGAGCAAAAGAAGATCCCCTACACCGCCTACACCTACCCCCACGAGGAGGGGGTACCGGTGGACGGGGCCACAGTGGCCCGGAGCCTGGGTCAGGACCCGGCGGCGGTGTTCAAAACTCTGGTGGCCCGGGGAGCCAGCAATGGCATCTACGTATTCGTGGTGCCGGTAGAGGAGAGTCTGGATCTCAAGAAGGCCGCCAAGGCGGTAGGAGAAAAATCCATCGGCATGGTCCATGTCAGCGAGATCAACGGCCTCACCGGCTATGTCCGGGGCGGCTGCAGCCCCGTAGGGATGAAGAAGCTCTACCCCACTGTGTTCCACCTTTCCGCCCTGGATCATGAGGTCATCATGGTCTCCGCCGGGAAGATCGGCTGGCAGGTGGCTCTGGCCCCTCAGGCCCTGATGGACCTGGTGCGGGGCAAGGCGGCGGATATTATTGTGGGGTAATCCCGGCGGAGCTTGACGGGGGTTCTACCCCCGGAGCTGGGTGCTCTCCGATGGGAGCTCCGCCCCCAGACCCCGGGGTTCACTTTTGGCCGCCCAAAAGTGAACCGAAAAAGCGCCAGCCCCCTTCGGGCTGGACACCCGCCTTGTCCAATCGGTCTGGCTAGAACTTAGTAAGTACGCAGCCACTGAACCACCGAATCCTTCGGGCATCTGATCTGTGGCGGGTATCTCGTCCGGCTTCGGCTGTCGCCCTGTTGAAGGGAGAAGCGAATCTGGTTTTTTGTGACGAGCTGCCTGGGGCTATCGAAGCTGCACAGACTGTCGCCAGCAAAAATTGCAACATCCCACAGCCCGAGGGCCGTTAGGCAAGGTTGGATACCCACCGCACCGATTACGAGGGGCCAGCAGGCCGCGGTATTTCAGTGGCAACCGGGTATCTCCCTTGCAGGCGTCCGATTGGACAAATCGGGGTCCGGGGAATCCCCGGCGGCGTTTTCACCCGCCCGCAGGCGGGCGCTTACGAGGCCAACCGCCGCATGGCGGCGGCTCTTAGGCCGAGTGGGTTACTTTGCCGCCGAGGGCAAAGTAACCCGCGCCGGAGCGCGGAATACCCCAAACAGCCTGAGAGACTAAAAACGAGACGTTCAGAGGAACCATCCTCTGACAAGCCCCCCCGCCGGCGGCAGCCGGAAATAAAAGGAAAAGAAAGGAATTCCCCATGACGGAAGCGGCAAAAACAGTCCTCACCGCCTATGAGGTACGAAAAAGCAAGAAACAAAAGGAAGCCTTCCGGGCATACCTTTGTCAGGAGCTGGAGAAGCTGGGCTACACCCCCCGGGTGGAGTCGGGCCGTGTCCTGGTGATGAACCACAACGTAGTGGCCGGAGACCCGGAGAAGGCCAAAGTCCTCTTTACCGCCCACTACGACACCTGCGCCGTACTCCCCTTTCCCAACTTTATCACCCCCAGGAACCTTTTCGTATACCTCCTCTACCAGCTTGCCCTGGTGGTGCTGTTCCTGGTGCTGGCCGTAGTGGTGGAGGTAGGCCTGCTGCTGGCCTTTGACCCGCCGCTGTGGGTGCAGATGCCGGTCTTGTACGCGGTGCTGGGCTTCTGCATCTGGTGGATGCTGGCAGGCAAAGCCAACCGGCACACCGCCAATGACAACACCAGCGGCGTAGTGACCCTCCTGGAGATCGCCGCCGCCCTGCCTCCGGAGATGCGCCATACGGTGTGCTTCGTATGGTTTGACAACGAGGAGAAGGGCCTTTTCGGCTCCTCCGCCTTTACCTCCGCTCACCGCCGGGTGAAGGCCGACACCCTTATCCTCAACTTCGACTGCGTGGGAGATGGAGACTATCTCCAGTTTTTCCCCAGCAAGGCAGTGAAGAAATCCCCGGAGGTCATGGCCCTTCTGGAGAAGGCATTCCTCTCCGAGGACAAAAAAATCGTGGAAGTTGTCCGGGGCTTTGGCCTCTACCCCTCAGACCAGGCGGTATTCCGCCGGGGCGTGGGGATCGCGGCCCTGAAAAAAGCACCGGTGATCGGATACTATATGGACAGGATACATACCCGCCGTGACACGGTGCTGGAGGAAGAGAACATACAGCTCCTCCGGGACGGCGCAGTGGCCCTGGCGGGGACACTCACAGAGCAAAAGGATGGGTAAACCATGCAGGATAAAATTTTCATCAAGGGCGCCAGGGAGAACAACCTGAAAAATGTGGATGTGGAGATCCCCCGGGACAAGCTGGTGGTGGTCACCGGTCTGTCCGGTTCGGGAAAAAGCTCTCTCGCCTTCGACACCATCTATGCCGAGGGCCAGCGGCGGTATGTGGAGAGCCTCTCCTCCTACGCCCGGATGTTCCTGGGCCAGATGGAGAAGCCGGATGTGGACTACATCGACGGTCTCTCCCCCGCCATCTCCATCGACCAGAAAACCACCAGCAAGAACCCCCGCTCCACCGTGGGCACCGTGACGGAGATCTATGACTATCTGCGCCTTCTCTGGGCCCGGGTGGGCACTCCCCACTGCCCTGTCTGCGGCAAGGAGATCCGTCAGCAGACCATCGACCAGATCATCGACCAGATCCTGGAGCTGCCGGAGGGTACCCGGGTGCAGATCCTGGCCCCGGTGGTCCGGGCCCGGAAGGGCGAATACCAGAAGATCTTCGAGGACGCCCGGAAGTCCGGCTATGTCCGGGTCCGGGTGGACGGCAGCCTCTACGAGCTCACCGAGGAGATCAAGCTGGAGAAAAACAAGAAGCACAACATCGAGATCGTGGTGGACCGGATCATCATCCGGCCCGACGTCCGCCAGCGGCTCACCGACAGCGTGGAGACCGCCTCCGCCCTGGCGGGAGGACTGGTGATCTGCAATGTGCTCCAGGAGGACCGGGATATCCTCTTCAGCCAGAACTACGCCTGCGAGGACTGCGGCGTATCCATCGAGGAGCTGACCCCCCGGATGTTCTCCTTCAACAATCCCTACGGCGCCTGCCCCGCCTGCACAGGTCTGGGCAGCCAGCTGAAGGTGGACCCCATGCTGATCGTTCCCGACGAGGACAAGTCCATTCTGGAGGGTGCCATCACCGCCAGCGGCTGGAGCAACATCCGGGGCGACGGCATCTCCCGGATGTACTTTGACGCCCTCTCCAAGAAGTACCACTTCCAGCTCACCACCCCCTGGAAAGACCTGACGAAAGAGGTCAAGGATGTGATCCTCTACGGCACCAAGGGGGAAAATCTGGAGCTTCACTACGACCAGCCCCGGGGCAAAGGTGTCCTCCACCAGCCCTTTGAGGGCATCTGCAACAACCTGGAGCGGCGGTACAAGGAGACCCAGAGCGACAGCGTCCGCCGGGAGCTGGAGGAGACCATGAGCCAGTGTCCCTGCCCGGTGTGCCAGGGACGGCGGCTGAAGATGGAGAGCCTGGCCGTCACAGTGGGGGATCGGAGCATCTACGACTTTACCACTCTGCCGGTGAATCAGGCCCTGCAGTTCCTGGACGGCCTCACCCTTACCAACACCCAGATGATAATCGCCGACCGCATCCTGAAAGAGATCCGGGAGCGGCTGGGCTTCCTCCGCAGCGTAGGCCTGGAGTACCTGACCCTCAGCCGCAGCGCCGCCACCCTCTCCGGCGGCGAGAGCCAGCGCATCCGCCTGGCCACCCAGATCGGCTCCTCCCTGATGGGGGTCCTCTACATTCTGGACGAGCCCTCCATCGGCCTGCACCAGCGGGACAACGACAAACTGCTGGCCACCCTCCAGCGGCTGCGGGACCTGGGCAACACCCTGGTGGTGGTGGAGCACGACGAGGACACCATGCGGGAGGCCGACTATATCATCGATGTAGGCCCCGGTGCCGGTATCCACGGCGGTCAGATCGTGGCCGCCGGTACTCCGGAGGAGGTCATGGCCAACCCCGCCTCCCTCACCGGCCAGTACCTCTCCGGCAAGCGGTACATCGCCGTACCGGAGAAGCGGCGTGAGGGCAATGGCCACGTCCTCACCATCCGGGGGGCGGCGGAAAACAACCTCAAGGACATCGACGTGTCCATCCCCTTAGGCACCTTCACCTGCGTCACCGGCGTCAGCGGCAGCGGCAAGAGCTCTCTGGTCAACGAGATCCTCTTCAAGCGGCTGGGAGCGGACCTCAACCGTATGAAGTGCCGCCCCGGCAAGCACAAGGCCATCGAGGGGGAGGAATTCCTGGACAAGGTCATCAACATCGACCAGAGCCCCATCGGCCGCACCCCCCGGTCCAACCCCGCCACCTACACCGGCGTGTTCAACGACATCCGGGACCTCTTTGCCTCCACGGCGGAGGCCAAGGCCCGGGGCTACAACGCCGGGCGCTTCTCCTTCAACACCCGGGGCGGCCGCTGTGAGGCCTGCTCCGGCGACGGTCTGCTCAAAATCGAAATGCACTTCCTGCCGGACATCTATGTGCCCTGCGAGGTGTGCAAGGGCAAGCGGTACAACCGGGAGACCCTGGAGGTCCGCTACAAGGGCAAGAACATCTACGAAGTGCTGGAGATGACCGCCGAGGAGGCCCGGACCTTTTTCAAGCCCATTCCCAAGATCGCCTCCCGGATCGAGACCCTCTGCGACGTAGGCCTGGGCTATGTGAAGTTGGGACAGGCTTCCACCACCCTCTCCGGCGGCGAGGCCCAGCGTGTAAAGCTGGCCACGGAACTCTCTAAGCGCTCCACCGGCCAGACCATCTATATTCTGGACGAGCCCACCACCGGTCTCCACACCGACGACGTAGGAAAGCTGCTGGATGTGCTCCAGCGGCTGGTGGAAGCAGGCAACACGGTGGTGGTCATCGAGCACAACCTGGATGTGATCAAGTGCGCCGACCACATCATTGACCTGGGCCCCGAGGGCGGCGACGGCGGCGGTACCATTGTCTGCACCGGCACCCCCGAGGAGGTAGCCGCCTGCCGGTCGAGCTATACCGGGCAGTATCTCAAGAAGATGCTCTCCCGGCAGTAAGCTGTCGGCGGGGCCTGCCCGGCCCCGAACCCCGGGCGCATCCGAAGCGAGCCGCTTCGGGACTTGGCTCTCGGGGCTCCCCGCCCCGGCCCCGGGTAACTTTTTGTACGCACAAAAAGTCACCAAAAAAGCGCCGGGGACACCCCGGACCCCGGTTTGCCCCAATCGGTCTGGGGTAAATTTGATACCCAGCTGCCACTGAATTAGCAAAATCCTCCGGGCGTCTGATCTGGGGCGGGCTGCTTGTCCAACTTCGGCTGTCGCCCTGTTAAAGGGACAGGCGAATCTGATTTCTGCGTTCAGCTGCCTGCGTCTATGGAAAACGCTCTGCTTCCGCCCCCCAAAAAAAGAAACAGCCCTCAGCACGAGGGCCGTCAGGCGAAGTGCGTGACCCACCGCACCGATTACGAGGAAGCCGGAGGCAAGCGGTATTTCAGTGGCTGCCCGGTATCTCCTTTGCAGGCGTCTGATTAGACTAACAGAGGGGGTCCAGGGTCTCCCTGGCGCCCTTTTGGGTACTTTTCCGGCGAGGGAAAAGTACCCCGCCCGTGGGTGCGGGAACCCACAAACCAAAAGGCTGAAAAAAGAGATTCAGAGGAAACATCCTCTGACAACCACCCCCGCCGCCGGGTTTCGGCGGCAGAACCACCCACCGCCTGAGCAGGCGGCAAAAAGCCCCGCCGGTGGAAGGCGGCAAACACAGAAACGAGGTCTCTATGGATATTCTGCAATGGCTCAACGACACCCTGGGCGGCGAGTTCTGCTTTACCCTCCTGGTGTCCATGATCCCTGTCATCGAACTGCGGGGCGGCATCCCCTTCGGTGTCGGCGTAGGCCTGCCGGTATGGCTGGCCTATCTGGCCGCCGTCATCGGCAATATGCTGCCGGTGCCCTTTATCGTGGTGTACATCCGCCGCATCTTCCAATGGATGCGCCGTCACCTGCCCCGGCTGAACCATCTGGTCACCAAGCTGGAGCAGAAAGCCCATCTCAAGGGCCAGAAAGTGACCAAGTACAAATACCTGGGCCTGGCCATCTTTGTGGCCATCCCCCTGCCCGGCACCGGCGCCTGGACCGGCGCCCTGGCCGCCGCCTTCCTGGACATGCCCCTGCGCAAGGCTCTGCCCTCCATTTTCGCCGGGGTCCTGGTGGCCGGTATCGCCATCAGCATCCTCACCTTCGGCGTGGCCAGCCTCTTTTAACCCTCCGCCCCTCCGCCGCATAGACTGACGTAAGAACATCTCATCAGCCGTATGGACGGCGGAACGGAGGACTCTTATGCATCTGTGGCAGGACGGCCTTCTGGCTCTTCTGGCAGCCATCGGCCTGGCGTCCCTTTTCTGGGCACTGGTCCGAGGCCTGCTGTTTATCCGGCCCCGCCGCCGGAGCGAGACCATAGCCCTGCTCCCCGCCCGGGGAGACGGAGAATACCTGGAGGAACAGGTCCGCTCTCTGGAGGCCCTGGACCAGGAGGAGGGACTGTTTTCCTCCATTCTTCTGGCGGACTGCGGCCTTACTGAGGAGGGACGGCAGGTAGCCACACTCCTCTCAAAAGGCCGCCGGGTATGCCTGTGCAGCCGGGAGGATATCCCCCGCATTCTGGGCGGGGACACCGACACCTAAACGGCCCGCCGCCGGGGCCTGCCCGCAAACCGGCGAGATTACCAAGGAGCAGGCGGCATGAGCGACGTATACACCGTGGACGGCACCATATTGAATCTCATCTTCCAGAACGAGGAAAACGGCTACACCGTCCTCCGGCTGGTGACCACTGGCGGCGAAGTGGTCACCGTGGTAGGCACCATCCCCTGTGCCGCCCCCGGCGAGAGCCTGGTGGTCACCGGCCAGTGGATGACCCACCCCGTCCACGGCGAGCAGCTCCAGGCCCGGCAGGTGGAGCGCCACATGCCCACCACGGAAAACGACATCCTCAGCTACCTCTCCTCCGGCGTGGTCAAAGGCGTAGGCCCTGCCACGGCGGAAAAGCTGGTACAGCGCTTTGGCAGCAACACCCTGCGCATCCTGGAGGAGGAGCCGGAGCTCCTCACCAAGATCAAGGGCATTACCGCCCGGAAAGCCATGGAGATCGGCGAGAGCTACCGGGCCCAGACCGGTATGCGGCGACTCCTGGACTTTTTAGCCGTTAACGACCTGCCGCTATACCTGGGTCTCCGGCTCTACCGGCGCTATGGCGTGGGGGCCATGGATGCGGTGCGGGACAATCCCTACCTACTGGTGGACGAGCTCTACGGCGTGGATTTTGCCGTCATGGACGAGATCGCCCTGTCTATGGGCATCGCCGGTGACAGCCGCCGCCGGGTGGAGGCTGCCGTCCTTTTTGAACTGACCTATAATCTGAACAACGGCCATGTATTTCTCCCCCGGGAGAAGCTTATTGCCGCGGCGGTGCAGCTCATCGACTGCCCCGCCGACACGGCGGAGATCGCCCTGGATGACCTGATCGGCCGGGGGGCGGTGCGGCAGGACCCGGTGGCCAAAGTCACCGCCTGCTACCTCACCCGTCTCTACGACGCGGAGACCTCCGTGACGGAGCGGCTGGAGCGGATGCTCCGTTTTCAGACCGACCGCTGCCGCCAGGTACATAAGATCATCGACCAGATCCAGCAGGAGCAGGGCATCGTCTACGCCGACGCCCAGCGCCGGGCGGTGGAGCTGGCGGCCCAGGAGGGCGTGCTGCTCCTCACCGGCGGCCCCGGTACCGGTAAGACCACGTCGGTGCGGGCCATTGTGGCCATGCTGGATAAATTAGGCTGTGACGTTTTACTGCTGGCCCCCACAGGCCGGGCCGCCAAGCGGCTGGGAGAGCTGTGCGGACGGGAGGCCCAGACCATTCACCGGTGCCTGGGCATGAGCTGGCGGGAGGACACCGGGGAGGTGACCTTCCAGAAAAACGAGAAGGAGCCTCTGGAGGCCGGGGCGGTGATCGTGGACGAGATGAGCATGGTGGATCTGCCTCTAATGGACGCCCTGCTCTCTGCCCTGCGGCCCGACTGCCGCCTCATCATGGTAGGCGACCCGGATCAGCTGCCCTCGGTGGGGCCGGGAAATGTATTTTCCGATCTCATCCGCAGCGGACGTATCCCCGTGGTGGCCCTGACAGAGATCTTCCGGCAGGCACAATCCAGTGCCATTATCCGGGCGGCCCACGCGGTAAACGGCGGCAGCCTGCCGCCCCTCAAGAATCTCAGCGACAGCGACTTCTTTTTCCTCCGCCGCCGGGACCCCCAGGCAGCAGTGGAGCTGGTGGTGGAGCTGTGCCGGGAGCGCCTTCCCAAGAACATGGGGGTGGAGCCCCAGCAGATCCAGGTCCTCTGCCCCACCCGGAAGGGAGCCTGGGGCACTGCCGCTTTGAACCGGGCCCTGCAAGCGGCTCTGAATCCCCCCGCGCCGGACAAGCGGCAGAAGGTATGGGGAGAGACGGTGTTCCGTACCGGGGACCGGGTGATGCAGATCAAGAACAACTACGACGTGCTGTGGGTCCGGGACGACGGCGTCACCGGCAGCGCTATGTTCAACGGCGACGTGGGCCAGGTGGAGGAGATCGACCCCACCGGGGAGCTGCTCACCGTCCGGTTCGACGACCGGGTGGCCACCTACACCACGGACATGCTGGCGGAACTGGAGCTGGCCTACGCGGTGACGGTACACAAGGCCCAGGGCAGCGAGTACCGGGCGGTGGTACTGGTAGCCCTTCCCGCTGCCCCGGCGCTGATGGTGCGGGGGGTGCTGTACACGGGCCTGACCCGGGCCAGAGAGCTGCTGGTGGTGGTGGGTGACGACGGCGCCCTCGCCCGTATGGCGGAGAATGACCGCCAGCAGCGGCGGTACTCCGGCCTCCGATGGCGGCTGAAAAAGGGAGGCGAGGGGTGAGGTACCCCTTGACCTCCTTTTTATTTTTTCTCTCTTTACCTCTTTCTTTTTAGTGGTTGCTTTTTTCTTTTTGCTGGTTGCCTCCGGCGGCCCCATTTTTGGCCGCCCAAAAATGGGGGAAAAAACCGCTGGGGAGACCCTGGCCCAGGCCACCCTCTCTTGGCCTTCGGCCAATTCACCTTGCAGACCCCCGTTGTTTTCCTAATTGGTCTGGATAGGACTTGCCGTTGCCCTGCCACTGAAGCACCAGATCCTCCGGGGATCTGATCTCCGCCGGGCTTCTCGTCCGACTTCGGCTGTCGCCCTTTTGAAGGGATGGATTTATCTGGTTTTTAATAGGAACTGCGTTGTTTAAGAGCCGAACAGGCTCTTTTTTCTTTTTATGGGATATTCCCATTTATTAACGTATGGGATATACCCATATCACATACTATCAGCGAGGTGATCTCGATGATAGAACGACTGCGCGGTCTGCGAGAAGATAGGGATTTGACGCAGACTGACATGGCCGAAATTTTACGGGTGCACCAGAGCACCTATTCAGACTATGAGCGAGGAAATCTGAATATCCCGTTGGACACGTTGAAGAAGTTGGCACTCTTTTTCGACACCAGTGTGGATTATATTCTTGAGCTAACGGATGAAATCAAACCTTATCCCCGTAAAAAGGGTTGATATGATGACAAGACTGCAAAATCTCCGAAAAGAACGGGGTTATACCCAAACAAAAATGCAGATGCTGACGGGCATCGACCAGAGTGACTACTCCAAACTGGAAACAGGCAAGCGTTACTATACTTTTGAACAGCTCAAGCGCATCGCTCTGGCCCTGGATACCAGCATGGACTATCTGGCTGGCCTGACCGGCGAAAAGAAGCCCTACCCCCGCAAGAAGGACTGACCCGGCCTAGCACTCCAAGAAGCATCTCCCCCTTCAAAAGGGCGACACCAAAGTCGGATGAGAAACCCGGTTGAGATCAGATGCCAGCGGGCAGAATTTCAGTGGCAACGCAGTGCCAAATCCCATACCGACCGATTGGAGAAAAACGGGGGCCGCAAGGTGAATTGGGCCGCAGGCCCAAGAGAAGGTGGCCTGGGCCAGGGTGTCCCCGGCGGCGCTTTCACCCGCCCGCAGGCGGGCGCTTACGAGGCCAACCGCTGCATGGCGGCGGCTCTTAGGCCGAGTGGGTTACTTTGCCGCCGTGGGCAAAGTAACCCGTGCCGGAGCACGGAATACTCCTATCCGACTGCAAGTCAGAACAACGAAAGGAGGTGCACCATGTCCGCCGGAGAAACCATCCTGAACCTATTATTTCCGCCCAAGTGCGCCTTCTGCGGCGCACTGCTGGACCTGGACCCGCCGCCGGGGTACACAGGCACCTTACCGTCGGAGCATCCGGGCGGCCCACCCACAGCTCATAAAAGCGACGGCCTGTGTCCCGCCTGCCGCGCCTCCCTTCCCCTCGCCTCCGGCAGCGGTCAGCTGCGGATGGTGGAGGGCTTCCCCTGCGCCGTGGCTCTGCGCTATGAGGCCATGGTCCGCCAGGGCGTCCACGCCCTCAAATTCCATGACCATCCCCAGCGGGCCAAAGTCTTTGCCCGGTATCTGGCTCAGGCAGCGGCGGAGCAGTTCCCCGGCGGCTTTGACACCGTCACCTTTGTGCCGGTGAGCCTCTGGCGCAACTACCGCAGAGGCTACGATCAGGCCAGGCTCCTGGCCGAGGAGGCGGGAAAGCTCTGGGGCGTCTCCGCTGTACCTATTTTGCGGAAAGTGCGGAACAATCGCCCTCAGTCCTCCGTCAAATCTTCGGCGCTGCGGCGGGCTAATGTGCTGGACGCCTACATCGTGCCTCACCCCGAGGAGGCGCGGGGACGGCGGTTCCTGCTCATCGACGACGTGGTCACCACCGGCAGCACGATGGCCGCCTGCGCCCGCTGCCTCATGGACGCGGGAGCGGAGAGCGTGGTGTGCGCCGCCCTGGCAGGAGCCGAGAAATAACCCTCCCCGTTTCTGCCCCATTCATTTGCGTCTGGCACAGGATTTTTCCCGGAGAAGGGGCTAAATTTGTGGGAAAAAGTTCCTATTATTGCTTGCAAATTTTGGACCCTGCCGGTATAATTATTTTTTAGAGTATCAGCAAGCTTTCTTGCTAACAATAGATCAACAGAGATTACGAGGTGGAAGGTACTATGTTCACGTTTGCAAAAGATATCGGTATCGACCTGGGTACCGCTTCCGTACTGGTATACGTCAAAGGCAAGGGCATTGTCCTCAATGAGCCCTCTGTGGTAGCTATGGACAAAAACACCGGCAAGCTTCTGAAGGTGGGCGAGGAAGCCCGTCAGATGCTGGGCCGTACCCCCGGCAACATTGTAGCCATCCGTCCTCTGCGGGAGGGCGTCATCTCCGACTATGACATGACCGAGCGGATGCTGCGGGAGTTCATCCGCAAAGTGGCCGGTTTCATGCTCTTCAAGCCCCGGGTCATCATCTGCGTTCCCTCCGGCATCACCGAAGTGGAGGAGCGTGCTGTGGTAGACGCCGGTATCCAGGCCGGCTGCCGCCGTGTGTTCCTCATTGAGGAGCCGGTAGCTGCCGCCATCGGCGCGGGCATCGACATCACCAAGCCTGACGGCCACATGGTGGTGGATATCGGCGGCGGTACTGCCGACATCGCTGTCATCTCTCTGAGCGGCGTGGTGGAGTCCGCCTCCATCAAGGTGGCCGGCGACCAGTTCAACGAGGCCGTCATCAAGTATATGCGCCGCAAGCACAACATCCTGGTGGGCGAGAGCACCGCTGAAAAGATGAAGATCGCCATCGGCTGCGTGTACCCCAAGGAGGAGGAGACCTTCATGGACGTGAAGGGCCGCTGCCTCCTGACCGGTCTGCCCAAGACCATTACCGTCAGCTCTGCCGAGATGCTGGAGGCCTTTGAGGAGCCCGCCGAGCGTATTCTGGAGAGCATCCACTCCGTTCTGGAGCGTACGCCCCCGGAGCTGGTGGCCGATGTGTCCACCAACGGCATCGTCATGACCGGCGGCGGCAGCCTGATCGAGGGCTTTGACAAGCTCATCACCTCCCGTACCGGTATCGCCACCTCTGTGGCGGAAAACGCCATCGCCTGTGTGGCCGAGGGTACCGGCCGGAGCCTCGACATGATCGGCAACATGCAGGAGGGTACCATCAACCTCTCCCGCCGCCGTCAGATCAACTGATCCTTTTCTTCCGTTTTTGCCCAGCGGCGGACCGGCATTTGCCGGTCCCGCCGTCGCTTTTCTTTAAAAATTGCTTTTTCTCTTGCAAAATCGGAGAAAAGCTGGTAGAATAGATTCGCCTTTTGCGCCGGAGGGCTGTTTTTTGCCGCAGCTCCGGCGGATCATTTCTGCGCCAATATTGCGCCAACATCCTTTCGGAGGTTTTTATACATGGCTAAGAAACCCATCAGTCAAAAGCGGGCAGATCGCGAAAAGCAGGAGAACCTGGCCCTTCAGCGGGTGTTCAACGTATTTCTGCTGGGCATCGCCGCTGAGGTCTACCTGTTCATCGTATACCGCAACTATATCATGGGCACCCCTGATTCCCTGTTGATCTGGCACAGTATCCTCCGCTGGGGCATGCTGGCCGGTCTGGTACTGCTGGTGGCAGGCGCCGCAGTGGCCTGGGTCAAACGGGAACGGCCCAAACTTCGTTCCGGCATGATCCTGATGGCTGCTATCGGCCTGTTCCTTACGGTTTCCGGCTGGATCATGACCAGCTTCTACAACAAGGGCGTCACCACCATGTGCATCCTGGTCCCGGTACTGACCCTGCTGGGCCTGGTATTTTTCCTCTTCCAGCGTGAGTGCTTCCTCAGCACCGTGGTCATGGCCGGCGCACTGTTTACCGTGTGGGTCTGCGGCAGCGGACTGGATTCCTCCTGGCGCATCCCGGTCATCATTGGCTCGGTAGCCGCCGTGGTGATCCTGGCTGTTCTGGCCTACCTTGTCCGCCGCATCCAGAAGGATGGCGGCAAATTCCGGGACCTGCGGGTCTTTACTGCGGAATGTGACTATCGGATGATCTACGCGGTACTGGCCGTCAGCGCTGTGGCCATCGTGGCCGTCCTGGCTTTCCAGGTTCTCAGCTACTATCTGCTGTGGGCACTGGGTATCCTCCTCTTTGCTGAGATGGTCTACTACACCACTAAGCTGATGTAAAAACAAAGCAAAAGCCCCGCGGCGCTGCCGCGGGGCTTTTTCATATCCTTTTATCACTTTTATAAGTAAAATATGTCTTTTACAGAATGAATCCCCCGTCGGCAGTAAGCACCTGGCCGGTGACAAAGGCAGATTCCTCCCGGCAGAAAAACGCTACCGCCGCCGCCACATCCTCCGGCTTTCCCAGGCGGCCCATAGGGGTCTCCTCCGCCAGGGAGCGCAGGGTATCCTCTCCCAGCACCTCCACCATATCGGTGTGGATCACCCCCGGCGCCACGCAGTTGACACGGATGCCGGAGGGCGCCAGTTCTGCCGCCAGGGAGCGGGTCAGACCGATAATAGCTGCCTTGGTGGCGGAGTAGGCCACCTCACAGGAGGCCCCCCGCTGTCCCCAGATGGAGGAGATATTCACAATGGTCCCCGCCTTGCGGTGGATCATGCCCGGCAGCACTGCCTGGATGGTGTGGTACGCGCCATCCACATTGACGGCAAAGATCCGATGCCAGAATGTGCTGTCGATGTCCTGGAACTGGTGCTGCTCAGCGATCCCGGCATTGTTCACCAGACAGGTGATGGGGCCGAAGGCCGCTTCTACCTGCCCTATGGCGGCAGTGACGGCGTCCCGGTCGGATACGTCCGCCTGGACCGCCAGAGCTCTTCCTCCCGCGGCGCAGATCTCCGCCGCCAGAGCCTCAGCGGCCTCCCTGGCCTGGAGATAGTCGATCCCTACAGCGAAGCCCTCCGCTGCCAGACGGCGTACTACCGCCCGGCCAATCCCCCGGCTGCCGCCGGTAACAAATGCTGTGCCGCCCATGGGACACCTCCTGCATGTACAAATAACGATACGAACGATACGAATGATGCGAACCATACGAACGATACGAGGGTTATGTCCTTTTCTTGAAAGAAAAGGACCAAAAGAACTTTTGGGGCAAAACCTTGTTTTGCCCTTCCCATTTATCTCTGCATGGAAAAAGAAAGACACGACAAACGTCGTGTCTTTCTTTTGGTGGACGCTAACGGACTTGAACCGCTGACCCCCTGCACGTCAAGCAGGTGCTCTAGCCAGCTGAGCTAAGCGTCCACATGCGGAACGGTCATATGATACCAAAGTCTGCTGTATTTGTCAACTGGTTTTTCAAAAATTTTTGGTTTTTCTCTCATCTTTTTATGGCGGGCAAGGGGCTGTTGACACTCTCCCCGGCTGGATGATACACTGAACCCGTAAAAGCATTTGCTCACGGGACTATATTCTCTGTCCCGGAAAGGAGTTTTCTATGACCATTCAAGAGCGCATTGACGCCGCCTATACCGCCATTCGTTCCCGTACGGATCTCCAGCCGGAGGTGGGACTGATCCTGGGCAGCGGTCTGGGCGACTTTGCCGACCGGCTGGAAGCCGCTGTGGAGATCCCCTTCTCCCAGATTCCTGGCTTCCCTGTCCCCACTGTGGAGGGCCACGCCGGAGCGTTGATCCTGGGTTCCTTCCAGGGCCGCACAGTAGCTGCCCTCCGGGGCCGCATCCACTACTACGAGGGATACTCCCAGCAGGAGATCACTCTGCCGGTGCGGGTAATGGCCCGGCTGGGCATCCGCACCCTGGTCCTCACCAACGCCGCCGGCGGCGTGAATCTGGACTTCTCCGCCGGAGCCCTGATGCTCATTGCCGACCACATCAATTTCTCCGGCATGAATCCTCTGATCGGGCCCAACCTGGACACCTTCGGCCCCCGGTTCCCCGATATGAGCGACATCTACACCCGCTCTCTGCGGGAACAGCTCAAGCCTCTGGCTGCCAAGGCCGGTATCCCCCTTCAGGAGGGCGTGTACATGATGTACAGCGGCCCCAGCTACGAAACCCCCGCTGAGATCCGGGCCTTCCGTACCCTGGGCGCCGATGCGGTGGGTATGTCCACCGTCCCCGAAGCCATCGTGGCCCGCCACTGCGGCCTCCAGGTGATGGGCGTCAGCTGCATCACCAACATGGCCGCCGGAGTCCTGGACCGGAAGCTGGACCACAGCGAAGTGGTGGAGACCGCCCAGCGGGTGAAGGGAGATTTTACCCGTCTGTTGGAGCTGATGCTCACCATCGCATAATAGAAAGAGCCGGCGCGTTAACCGCGCCGGCTCTTTTCTTTTTCCCCATCGGCAAAGCATTGGCTTTGCCGTAAAAGTTTTGCTCAAGCTTTTTCAAAAGCTTGTGGGGTCCGGGGCAACGCCCCGGCAGACGCCCCCGCCGGCGTTTTACTCTCCGGCTTTCCCTTTGGGATATGTATGGTGATGACGATATCCTCCTCGTTCTCCTCCTTGTCGTACCGGGCATTCACCCCTGCCCGGCGGATGGTATCCATCCCCCGTCGGAGACTGTTGAGAAACAGCCGCACATCCTTGATAACGTAAATAGGCGGCCGGGGCGGGCTCTGCCGCTGGGCTTTGCGGAGCAGTTCCTCCACGTAGGCCTCTGCCGCCGCCACATTCATCTGCTCCTCCCCCATTTTTTCCAGGGCGGAGACCTGCCGCTCCTCCCCTTCCAGCCGCAGCACCGCCCGGGCATGGCGCTCGGTGAGGCCGTACTGCCGCAGCAGAGCGGCACACTTCTCACTCAGCCGCAGCAGCCGCAGCTTATTGGCCACCGCCGACTGGGACCGGCCCAGCCGCCGGGCGGCCTCCTCCTGGCTGAGGCCATACTGGGCAATGAGCCGCGCGATGGCCGCCGCCTCCTCCATATAGTGCAGGTCGCAGCGCTGGAGGTTTTCGATCAGGGCCAGCACAGCGCTGTCCTCCTCGCTGACCCGGACCAGGATGCAGGGCACATGGGTCAGCCCCGCCATACCCGCCGCCCGCAGCCGACGCTCCCCGGCCACCAGGACATAGCCCCGGTCCGTCCGCTGGACGCTCAGAGGCTGGAGCACCCCGTGCTGCCGAATCGACTCCGACAGCTCCCGCAGGGCCTGTTCATCAAAATGGCGGCGGGGCTGCCGGGGATTGGGTATGATCTTATCAATAGGCAGCTGGTGGATACGGCGGGACTGAAACAGGTCCCGCTTTTTTTCTTCCATAGCCGTGCCTCCCCTCCCTTTCTCTTGGTTTTCCCTCCTATTTTACCTTGTCCCCACTGGCGGATTCCCGCAGAATCTGTCGTCTGGCGGAGAATTTTTCCTGGCTTTTTCCCCAAATTCCCTCCGGTGCAGGTTTGACATCCACTGGGAATTGTGCTAAAGTGGGTATGTAATTTTTTAATGGCATTAGTAATTATCATTAAATATTTTAATGTTCAAAAGGAGGAACCGCTATGCACGTCAGCCAGGAGCGCATTATGGAGCGCATTGAGGCCCTGGCCCGGTTCAACGCCACCCCCGGCGCCGGCGTCACCCGCTTTTCCTTCGGCCCGGAGGACGCCCAGGCCCGGGACTATCTTTTCTCCCTGTTCCGCCAGCTGGATATGGCCGTGAAGGTGGACCCGGTGGGCAACATCCGCGCCCGGTATCCCGGCCAGGACAGCTCCCTGGCGCCGGTGTGGGTAGGCTCCCACATCGACTCCGTCCGCAATGGTGGACAGTATGACGGCATCGTGGGCGTGGTGGGCGCCCTGGAGACCGTGAGCGTCCTTCGTGAGAACGGCATGACTCCCCGCCGCAGCATCGACGTGGTGATCTTCCCGGAGGAGGAGGGCTCCAACTTCGGCACCACCATGGTGGGCAGCAAGTGCCTGGCGGGAAAGCTGGACTATGCCGGTCTGGAGAAGCTCCACGCTGAGGACGGCCGCTCCTGCGCGGAGATGATGAAAGCCTTCGGCCTGGAACCGGATCGGGTGGCGGAGTGCCGTCTGGTCCCCGGCGATGTGGACGCCATGCTGGAGCTCCACATTGAGCAGGGCATCGTCCTGGATCGCCGGAAGGTGAAGCTGGGTGTGGTGAAGGCCATCGCCGGCATGATCACCGTCCGCTTTACCATCACCGGCGAGTCCAACCACGCCGGCGCCACCCCCATGGACATGCGCCATGATCCTCTGGTGTCCGCCGCCCGGCTGATCTGCAAGGCCCAGGAGATCGCCGCCACGGAGTGTCTGAAAGACACCGTGGCCACCGTGGGCGAGATCCAGTGCAGCCCCAACATGCCCAACGTGATCCCCGGCCAGGTGTCCTTTACCGTGGACATCCGGGACATCGACCAGACCGGCATGGACCGCTGCCTGTCCCTGATCCAGGCTGCGGCAGAGGAAGTGGGGGCCCAGGACGGCGTGACCATCACCATGGACACCATCGGCCGCAACGTGCCGGTGAAAATGACGGATCGGGTGGTGGATGAAGTCCGTGCCGCCGCCCAGGATACCGGCGCGGCCTGGATGGAGATGAACAGCGGCGCTGTCCATGACACCGCCATGCTGGCCCTGCGCACCGACGTGGGCATGATCTTTGTCCCCAGCGTGGACGGCAAGAGCCACAACGCCCAGGAGTACACCGCTCCTGAGGATATTGCCCTGGGCTGTGAGACCCTGCTCAACACGGTGATCCGTCTCACCAAGTGATTTCTGTCTGTCAAGGGCGGGCCCTCAGCGCCCTCCCTCCCGATAACCAACTACTACTGATCTGAAAGGAGCTTCCCATGACTACACTCATCAAGAACGGCACCATCGTTACCGCTGATGCGGAGTTTAAAGCCGACATCCTGGTGGAAGGCGAGACCATCAAGGCCATTGGCCACGATCTCACCGACCACGCCGACCAGGTCATCGACGCGGCGGGCAAGTACGTCCTCCCCGGCGGCGTGGACCAGCACGTCCACTTCTCCTTCGAGTTCAACGGCACCAAGGTCCGGGGCTTTGAGTCCTCCCGGGCGGCAGCTGCCGGCGGCACCACCACCGTCATCGAGTTTGTCAACCAGATCCGGGGCAAGGGCCTGGTGGACTCCGTGGAGGACTACCGCAAGGCCAACGCCGACGGCGTGGCCGCTGTGGACTACTCCTTCCATGCGGTCATGACCGATCCCCGGCCCGAGGTCATCGAGGAGATCCCGGAGCTGGCCAAGGCCGGTTATCCTGTGATGAAGCTGTTCATGGCCTACAAGGGCATGTTCTTCCACGCCGATGACGACGCTATCCTCAAGTCCCTGATGAAGGCCAAGGACGCCGGCGTCACCGTCATGGTCCACGCCGAGAACGCCGACGCCATCGACGTGCTGCAGCGCCAGCTCATCGCCGAGGGCAAGTGCGAGCCCTACTACCACGCTGTGTCCCGTCCTCCCCTGGTGGAGGCCGAGGCTACCCGCCGGGCCATCTATCTGGCTGAGATGGCCGACGCCCCCCTGTATGTGGCCCACGTCACCTGCCGTGAGGCCGCCGAGGAGATCGGCAAGGCTCACAGCGCCGGTCAGCCGGTACTGGGCGAGACCTGCAGCCACTACCTGACCCTGGACGAGAGCAACCTGGCCAAGCCCGACTTTGAGGGCGCCAAGTATGTCTGCTCCCCCGCCCTGCGCACCCCCGACCACCTGGAGGCCCTGTGGCACGCCATCAACTGCGGCTGGCTCAACGCCGTCAGCTCCGACCACTGCGGCTTCGACTGGAAGGAGCAGAAGCACATGGGCTACGGCGACTTCCGCAACATCCCCAACGGCGCTCCCGGCCTGCAGAACCGTCTGGAGGTGCTGTGGACCTACGGCGTGGAGACCGGCAAGATCACCCGCCAGAAGCTGGTGGACGTGTATGCCTCCACCCCCGCCAAGAACAACGGTATGTTCCCCCGGAAGGGCAGCCTCAGCGTAGGCGCCGACGCGGATATCGTGGTGTTCGACCCCAACTACAAGGGTACCTTCACCGTGGCCGACATGCTCCACGATGTGGACTACTGCTCCTATGAGGGCATGGAGAAGATCGGCCGTGTGGACCAGGTGCTGCTGCGTGGCAAGCAGGTGGTCAAGGACGCCAAGTACATCGGCTCCAATGGCGACGGCAAGCTGATCCAGGGCCAGCCCTTCGGCCTGCTCTATCAGCAGAAGTAATTTCCCCCATTATTACGAAAAACCGGGCTCCGGAAAGCGTTGCTTTCCGGAGCCCGGTCTGTTTTTTCCCGTAATACGGCGTTACTGCCGGTCCCGCTTCAGGATGCGGATGTCCTCCCCGAAGAAGAACAGCACCTGATACTCCCCCTCCAGCCGGGAGCGGACCGCGCCGCCGTAGCGCCGGCCGATCTCCTCCAGGCTCAGGTTGGTGGAGAGCACCGTCTTTTTCCGGCTGAGGAGCCGGTCATTGATGATGCGGTAAAAGGCGGACTGGACAAAGCTGGTGAGCATCTCCGTCCCCAGGTCGTCCATCAGCAGCAGGTCGCAGTTCAAATAGCGGTTGATCTCCCGGTCCGGGTCCTCCTCGTAGGGGTTGTCCCGGCCGAACTTGCCGCTCTCAAACTGCTGGAAGATGTGGGCGGCGGTGTCGTAGACCACGGAGAAGCCGTGGTCGCTGACCTCCCGGGCGATGCAGGCGGTGAGGAAAGTTTTCCCCAAACCCGGCGCCCCGGTGAAAAGGAGGTTCCCGCTGCGCTGCCCGAAGGTGTGGGCGTAGTTGCCGCAGATCTCCCGGATGGTCTCCATGTTCTCCAGAGGGCTGCGGCCATACTGGGGCCACACCTCGCTGCTGTACCAGTCAAAGGAGAAGCTGTCGAAGGACTGGCCCCCCAGGTCCAGCAATTTGCTGAGGCGGCGGTTCTGTTCCCGGGTATAATAATTCATCAGGCACCGGCAGGGGCTGCCGTCCCGAAGGTAGCCTGTGTCCTCGCACAGGGGGCACAGGGGCTTGTCGTCAATATAGTCAAAGGGGTAGCCGCCCCCCACCAGCAGCTCCGCCCGCTCCCGCTGGAGCTGGAGGTTGTGCTCCGAGAGGGCCTTGAGGGCAGGGGCAGGGTCCCGGTCGTTTTCAAAGGCGGCGATCATGATCTCCGCCACGGTGCCCCGCAGCTCCCGGTCAATGGACTCCACCCGGGGCAGCCGCCGGTATACCTCTGCCGTCCGCTGCTCCAGCCGGGCACGGCGCTCCTCCCGGTCCTGGCGGAAATTCCGCAGAGCGGCGGCCATGATTTTCGGGTCCTGGGCCATGGTTTACTCCTCCTTTCCCTGCTCCTGGCGCATCCGGCGGAGGTAGCGCTCCATCCGCTGCAGCTCCGCTGTACGGTCGGCAGCAGGTTCCTCCCGCCGCTGGGCGGCCTGGGTCTGTCCCCGGACGGCCACAGACGCCGGACGGTCTCCGCTCTCCACCTCAGCCAGGGTGTGGAGGCCCTTCTGGTGCCAGGAGGTGAGGATCTTGTTCATATAGGGCCATTTCAGCTCCTTGCACTTGAGGAGGGTCTTGTCATAGGCCAGCTCGATGACCGACCGGTCAAAGCCCATCCCCGCCCAGGAGAGAAGATACCGCTCCTCGCTGGGGCCCGGCTGCCGGTCCCCCAGGCGGAGAAGCTGCATCAGCTCCGGCAGGGCCTCCCGCCGGTGCTGGTAGTCCTTGATATAGGCGGCGGCGCTCTCCTGGGTCATGAGGCCCAGCCTCGCCCAGGCGTAGCCCTCCCGCTCGATCTGCCGGAGGGTGGGCCGCCGTCCGGGACCATACTGCTGGGCGGTGCGCTCGGCGCAAAAGCTCACCAGCAGGAAGATCACATCCGCCGGAAGGCCCACCTGGTCGTAGAGCCCCAGCAGCGTGGCAAGGTCCGGGGTGGTCAGCTTCTTGCCCAGCTTTCCCTCCACCGCAGAGGTGAGGGAGGCAAACTCCGCCCCCTCTAACGCCCGGGCCATATCCGCCCGGGTATACTCCACCTGCCGCTCCGGCGGCGGGGTGAGGGCACTGCCGGAGGCCGGGACGGCCTCCTTCCGCTCCACGGCCCCCGCCTCCTGGGGCAGGGACACCAGTCCCTCCCCTGCCAGCACCGCAAAGGCCCGGCGCAGCCGCTCCTCCGGCCAGCCCAGGGCAGAGCGCAGGGCACTCTCATCCCCGGTGCCCCGGCTGCGGAGCACCGCAATATACAGCAAAGCCGCGTCGCCGTCTCCCCGGCGGATCAGACGGCCCGCCGCCGCCCCGGAGAGCACCACGCTCTCCTCCTCCGGTAAACGCAGGGTATATCCGCTCACGGCCTCAGGCCTCCCTTCCCCGCCGGACTTCGTCATGATCCGGCATTCTTCCCCTATTTTACACGAAAGGGCCCCGCTCGTAAAGGGGAAAACTTTTCTCCGGGGGACGGAGGCCCCTGTCCGGAGAAAACGGGGCAAAATTCACTTTTCATTCATGAATTCCGGGGGTTCGTCCATTGATTTTCCGAAAGAATATGGTATACTTTATTGTGAATTATTGTCAACCGCGATACTTACCGAGAGAGAAAGGGAGGATCAGACGATGGAGAACAAGATCACCGTCAATATCTGCGGCACCGACTACACCTTGATGGCCGAGGAGAGTCCCTCCTATATGCAGAAGGTGGCGGCCCTGGTGGACGCCAAAATGAGCGAGATCATGGCCGGAGGCCGTATCAGCCGTACCGACGCGGCCGTACTGGCCGCTGCCAATATCGCCGATGAGCTGCTGAAGCAGCAGAGCAGCACCGAAAATCTCCGCAGCCAGCTCAAGGGCTATCTGGACGACGCCAACCGGGCCAAAAACGAACTGAGCGAGTGCAAGCGGGAGATCTTCAAGCTCCAGCAGCAGCTGTCCAAGAAGTAATGGAGTTACTGGCACCTGCCGGCCACTGGGAGGCCATGGTCGCCGCTGTCCAGAGCGGCGCAGACAGCGTCTATATGGGCTGCGGCGGCTTCAACGCCCGCCGGGGAGCGAAAAATTTCACCCCGGAGGAGTTTGCCGCCGCGGTGTCCTACTGCCATCTCCGGGGCGTGAAGGTCTATATGACCCTCAACACCCTGCTCACCGACCGGGAGCTGCCCCAGGCGGAGGAATACCTCCGCAACGCCTCCCGCTGGGGGGTGGATGGGGTCATCGTCCAGGACTGGGGCCTTGCGGCCCTGGCCCGGAAGGTAACGCCGGAGCTGCCCCTCCACGGCAGCACCCAGATGACGGTCCACTCCCTGGAGGGGGTGGAGGCCGCCGCGGAGATGGGCATGCGGTGCGTGGTCCTCAGCCGGGAGCTGAGCCGTGAGGACGCGGCCTATATCTGCCAAAACAGCCCCATCGCCATCGAGGTCTTTGCCCACGGGGCCCTGTGTATGTGCTACTCCGGCCAGTGCGCCATGAGCGCCCTCATCGGAGAGCGCAGCGGCAACCGGGGCACCTGCGCCCAGCCCTGCCGCCTGCCCTACCGGATGGACGGGGGCAAAACAGGAAATCCCCTGAGTTTGAAAGACGCCTGTCTCGCCTCCCACCTGGGAGAGCTGCGGGATATGGGCGTATCCATATTGAAACTGGAAGGCCGGATGAAGCGGCCGGAGTATGTGTCGGTGGTGACCTCCATCTACGCCGCCCTTTTGCGGGAAAACCGGCAGCCCACAGCGGAGGAGCTGCGGCGTCTTGAGCAGGCCTTCTCCCGCCAGGGCTTCACTCAGGACTACTGGCTGGGCCGTCCCGGCCCCGCTATGTTCGGCACCCGGGGTGAAAAGACCCCGGAGCCCACAGAGCTGTTCCGGGAGGCCCGGGCCCTCTATGAGAAGAAGACCGCCCGGACAGTGGCGGTGACCCTCACCGCCGCCTTCCGGGCCGGGGAGGCCGCCGTCCTTACGGCGGAGGACCCCCAGGGCCGCACCTTTACCGCCTCCGGGCCTGTGCCGGAGGCGGCCCGTACCCGGCCCCTTACCGAGGAGGACCTCACCCAGCGGCTGAGCAAGACCGGCGGTACCGTGTTTGCCCCGGATCACGTCACTGTCACGGTGGAGGAGAACCTCTCCCTTCCCGCCAGCGCCGTCAACGGCCTGCGGCGGGAGGCGTTGGAGGGCCTGGCCGCCCTCCGCAGCGCCCCGCCGGAGCGGCGGGAGGAACCTGCGCCCCCCATGCCGGAAAAGACGGCGGCTCCCCCAGAGCCGGTGTTTTCCCTCTCCCTGTTCCGGGGGGAGCAGCTGACAGGGGCGCTCATGGATCTCTCCCCTGCCCTCATCTACCTTCCGGCGGAGCGGATCGGGGAGTTTGACATCGCCCCCTACCTGGGCCATGGGACGGAATTTGCCGTGGCCCTGCCCCGGATCTGCACCGACCACCAGCGGGAGGCCCTCGTGGACCTGCTGAAAAAGTCCAGGGATATGGGGTGTGTCTCCGCCGCCGTGGGCAACATCGGCCAGGGGGCTATGGCCCGGGAAATGGGCTTTGCCCTCCGGGGAGACTACGGCCTTAACATCTTCAACAGCCGCTCCTTGCAGGTGCTCACGGACATGGGTTTTGTCAGCGCCTGCCTGAGCTTTGAGCTGCGCCACCAGCAGATCCGGGACCTCCGTGGGGCTCTGCCCCGGGAGGCTATCGTCTATGGGCGGCTGCCTTTGATGGTGACGGAGAACTGCCTCATCCGCAATGCTCTGGGCTGCAAACCCCGGGATCTCACCGGCCCCTGCCGTCAGGTCCACCGCCTCACCGACCGGCGGGGGGAGGAATTCCCGGTGCTGTCGGTGTTCGGCTGCCGCAGTGAGATCGAAAACGGTGCCACGCTGTACCTGGGCGACAAGCCGGAGTACCGGCGCTGCGGCCTGACCTATGCCCGGCTGCGGTTCACCACCGAAAGCCCGGCGGAGTGCGTCCGGGTATTGGAGGCCTACCGCTCCGGCGGCGGAACGCCGCCCCAGGGCCACACCCGCGGGTTGTTCTACCGCGGAGTAGACTGATAACAAAAGGGCGTTCCCCGGAAAAATCCCGCCCAAATTGATTATAAATCGTATTATCTGCATATAATATTACGTTACGTAAAGGAAAAACCCCTATGATTCTGGAAGTAAAAGCCCTGTCCGACAAGATCGGCCGGGAGATCCCTCTGCCCTACTACGCCACCGACGGCGCTGCCGCGGTGGACCTCCACGCCTGCATCGACGAGCCCCTGACCATCCCCGCGGGAGGACAGGTGGTGGTGCCCACGGGGCTGGCGGTGGCCATCCCGGAGGGCTATGTGGGCATTGTGGCGGTGCGCTCCAGCATGGGCATCCGCCGGGGCATCACCCTCTCCAACGCCATCGGCGTCATCGACAGCGACTACCGGGGCCCCCTGGGAGTGGGCCTGCGGAACACCACCGGGGAGGACTATGTCCTCCAGCCCGCCGACCGGATGGCCCAGCTGATGGTGGTGCCGGTACTGCGGCCGGAGATCCGCCTGGTGGAGGAGCTGCCGGAGACCGCCCGGGGCGCCGGAGGCTTTGGTTCCACCGGCCGGTAAGGTCCGCTCCCTACCTCTGCTTCCGGCAGGTGGGACGCCCCCTTCCCTTTTCCCGCCTATTTCTTTCCAAAGTGAGGAACCGCTTATGCCACGGATCATTCTCGCCTCCCAGTCCCCCCGGCGGCGGCAGCTGCTGGGCCAGATCGGACTGACCGATTTCGACATTTTAGTGCCTGACGCCGACGAGAGCTATGACCCCTCTCTCACCCCCCAGGAGATCGTCTGCTCCATCTCCCGGAAGAAGGCGGAAGCCGCCCGGGCCCTCTGCGGCGACAGCGACACCGTGATCCTTGCCGCCGACACCATGGTGTTTCTGGACGGTCTCCGGCTGGGAAAGCCCCACAGTGAGGCGGAGGCCTTCCAGATGCTCTCCGCCCTCTCCGGCCGGGAGCACCTGGTGTGCACCGGCGTGACCATGTGCCGCGGGGACCGGCTGGAGACCCGGCCGGAGACCACCGCCGTCCGCTTTGCCTCCCTCTCCGAGGAGGACATCCGCCGGTACATTGCCACCGGGGAGCCGATGGACAAGGCGGGGGCCTACGGTATCCAGGGTCTGGCAGCCCTGTTTGTCACCGGCATTGCCGGGGATTACTTTAATGTAATGGGCCTTCCCCTCCATCTGGTGGGGGAGATGCTGCGCTCCTTTGGAGTGGAGCTCCTATCCGGGAGGGCTGAGCCGTGAAGAGGCTGCTGACCAAGTACGGTGTGATCGTACTGTCCCTGGCGGTGGTCATCGCGGTGATCCTCAGCGTGATGGCCTATTTCTCCACCTCCGCCGCCCCTTTGCCCAATGTGGCGGGGATCATTGCCTCCCCCTTCCGTTCGGCCGGCGCCGCCATTACGGAGACTGTGTCCGGCTGGGTGGACTACTTCACAGAGTTTGATGCGCTGAAGGAGGAAAACGAGCAGCTGAAGCTGGAGATCGCGGAAATGGAAACCGCCATCCGGCAGGCCGAGAAGGACTCCGAGGAGAATGAGCGGCTGCGCAAGCTGCTGGATCTGCGGGAGCAGCGGCGGGACCTCCACTTTGAATCCGCCCGGATCGTGGAGAGCGACTCCTCCAACTGGGAGAGCGTTCTCACTGTCAACAAGGGCACCGCCCAGGATGTGGCGGTGGGCGACTGCGTGGTGACGGAGACAGGTTATCTGGTAGGCGTGGTGACGGACGCGGGCCTCAACTGGTCCACCATCCGGACCATCCTGGACAGTGACACCTCCATTGGCGCCACCGTGTTCCGCAGCGGCCAGAACGCCGTGGCCCAGGGCGACTTCGCCCTCATGGGTCAGGACCGGCTGATGCTGAACTACCTGGGCGCCGACCCGGACGTGGTGGCGGGCGACCTGATCGTCACCTCCGGCCTGGGCGACTATTTCCCCTCTCAGCTGGTCATCGGCACCGTAGAGTCCGTCTCCACCGGAGACGACGGCCTGGCTCAGTACGCCGTCATCACCCCCAGCGTCTCCCTGGATGATCTGACCCAGGTATTTATTGTCACCAGCTTCGACATTGTGGAATAAGGGGGAAGCGCCGCCATGATGCCCAAAAGCTACCTTGTTTTCAAATGGACGGTGTACAGTCTGGCCACCCTGGCCCTGTTTGCCCTGCAGTACCTGGTGTTGGACAACATCCAAGTGCTGGGTCTCACCCCCTTCCTCTACCCGGTGCTCCCCGCTGTGGCCGCCTCCTATGAGGGGCTGCGCCGGGGCAGCGTCTTTGCCCTGGCGGTGGGCCTGGTCTGTGACCTGCTGCTGCCGGGCCCCTTTGAGGGCTTCTATGCCATCGCCTTTACCCTGGCGGCCCTGATCGCCGCCCTGATCGCGGAGAATCTCCTCTCCCCCGGCTTTCTCTGCGGACTGGCGGTATCCGCCGTGTCCCTGGGGATAACCGCCGGTATGCGCCTTGCCGTCCAGTTTCTCTCCGGCGGCGGCTATCTGGGCCTTATGTCCCGGATGGCTCTGGTGGAAACCCTGATCACCCTGCCGGCTATCCTGGTGGTCGTACCGGTCTACCGGCTGATCCACGACCGCTGCGCCAGCGACTACTGATTTCCCCTGGCCGCCCGGCAGGGCGGCTCTTTTTCCCTGTCACCCCTGTACCTCTGTGAGAAAGGAGGCTGCCTCCATGGAGGAAGAAAAACAATTCAAACACCGCTCCAGTATCCTGCTGGGGATCTTTATCCTCTGTCTGCTGCTTTTTTGTGTGATCCTGTATGACGCCCAGGTAGTCAACCGTGACGAGTATCTGGCCAAATCCTCCAGTCAGGTAACCACCACCCAGGCGGTGGAGGCCTCCCGCGGGATCGTCACGGACCGCAATGGTAAAGTCCTGGTCTCCAATCGGGAGATCTATACCGTCACCCTGGATCTGAGCCTGATCCCTGATGTGGAGGGAGAGGAGCGGGGCGTCACGGTCAGCCGCGCCATCCTCCGCCTGCTGGAGCTGTGCCAGGAGCAGGGCGTGGAGTGGACGGATACCCTGCCCATCACCACCACAGAACCCTTTGTCTACACCACAGCCACCGCCGGCACCAACAATCGCACCTGGTTTGAGAAATACCTCAAGGAGCGCAAGTGGTCCGACAAGGTCCTCACCGCCGACGACCCCTATCCCCGGATGACGGAGGATCTGCGCAAGAAACTGGACGCCGGCGACAACGTTCTCACCCCCCAGACCGTGCTGGAGCTGATGCGGGAGGACTTCGGCATCGACGAGAGCTTTACCGACCAGGAGGCCCGGCTGGTGATCGGCGTTCTCTACGAGCTGCGGCTGCGCAGCGCCAGCATTACCTACAACCCCTACGTCTTTGCAGAGGACGTACCGGTGGAGTTCATCTCCCTGGTCAACGACGGCGGCTTTGACGGCGTGGTGATCGAGAGCACGTCCGTGCGCCAGTACAACACCACCTATGCCGCCCAGCTGCTGGGCCAGGTGGGCGCTTTCAGCTCCAAGGAGGAGCGGGACAGCTTCAACGCCGCCTACAACGCCGCCAAGGAGGCGGGCGAGGACACTACCGGCCTCCACTACTACGCCGCCGACGATACCGTGGGCAAAAGCGGTGTGGAGCTGGCCTTTGAATCCTATCTCAAGGGCATTGACGGCGAGCGGCTCATCACCACCAACGAGGAGGGCAAGATCACCGGCGAGCTCTACAGCGTGGAGCCCCAGCCCGGCGGTACCGTAGCCCTCACCATTGACATCGCCTTCCAGGCGGCAGTGGAGGAGGCTCTGGCCAAGACCGTGTCCGCCATGAACGAGGAGGACGGCGACACCTCCCGGGGCGCGGCAGCGGTGGTTTTGTCCGTGGAGAACTCCGACGTACTGGCCCTGGCCTCCTACCCCACCTATGACCCCGCCAAGTACTATTCTGATTACAACAGCATTCTCAACACTGACGGCAATCCCCTGCGGAACCGGGCCACTACCGGCACCTACGCCCCTGGCTCCACCTTCAAGCCCTGTACCGCTGTGGCGGCCCTGGAGACCGGCGCGGTCTCCCTGACGGAGAAAGTGAACTGCCCCGGCCTCTGGTACTACCCCAATACCCACGATTACACCAAGTGTGCCGTCTATCCCGGCCGGCACGGCAAGGTGAACATCACCAAGGCTTTGGAGGACTCCTGCAACTGCTTCTTCTGCGAGATGGGCTACCGGCTGGGCATCGACACCCTCAGTGAGTATGCCACCGCCTTCGGCCTGGGCCAAAGCACCGGCATCGAGCTGGGCGAGGAGACCGGCGTACTGGCAGGCCCGGAGCACTCCGCCGCTGTCAACCAGATGTGGTATGGCGGCAACACCGTCCAGGCGGCTATCGGCCAGTCCGACCACCTGTTTACCCCCCTCCAGCTGGCCAGCTATATCGCTACTCTGGTCCGGGGCGGCACCCGCTACGACGCCCACCTTCTCAAATCCGTCACTGCCTATGACGGCAGCGAGATCCTCTATGAGCATGAGCCGGAGGTCCTCTCGGAAGTGGAGATCTCCGCCTCCACCCTGTCAGCGGTGAAGGAAGGTATGTACAGCCTGACCACCTCCGGAAGTCTGGCCCGGTATTTCAAAGACTGTATCGTCTCCGCCGGCGCCAAGACCGGTACCGCCCAGATCAACGAAAACACCACCAATAACGGCGTCTTTGTCTGCTTTGCCCCCTATGAGGACCCGGAGATCGCTCTGGCCATCGTCATCGAACGGGGCGGCAGCGGCAGCGCCCTGGCCTCCACTGCTGTGGAGATCCTCAACGCCTACTTCGCTGACAGCGATATCGGCACCGCTATGATTCCTGAGGGAAGCCTGCTGCCTTGACCGGCAGCGGCTTCCCTCAGTTTCCCGGGTGACCCCCGTATGTTGTGTAAGGAGAGATCGCATCCATGGAAAGACCCATTTTTGACTCCCGCAGCCCCCTGTATAAAACGCCTTTCGGCGCCGTCCCCTGCGGCCGCCATATTACTCTGACCCTCTATCCTCCTGTGGAGGAGAACTTCACCGGCGGCGCACTGATCCTGAATCTGGAGTTTGCCGGTGAGATCCGGGAGATCCCCCTGGTACCCGCCCCGGACCCCTCCGCCTCTCCGGAGGCCCCTGTCTCTGAGACAGCGGCGGCTGACTGTACCGGCAGCGACAGCGATACCGTTGGCGGCCAGGGCGGCGCAGCCGCTCCTGAGGGGGAGGGCACCGTCCCCGCAGAGGAAAGCTCCGCTGCATCTGTCCCAGCGGTCTTTACTGTGGCCTATACAGCCCCGGCGGAGCCGGAGCTGATCTGGTACTGCTTCCGTTTCACCCGCCGGGATGGCTCCGCAGCCTTCCTGGGGAAAAACGGCCTGTGCGGCGAGGGCCAGGCCGCCTGCTGGCAGCAGACAGTCTATGACGACCAGTTCTCCACCCCGGAGTGGTTTGGCCGGGGCGTCACCTATCAGATCTTTCCCGACCGCTTCCACCGCACCTTCATTCCCGATCCCGCCGGGATGCTGGGGGACCGGATCGTCCACCAGAACTGGGAGGAGCTGATGGACTATCTCCCCGATGAGCACGGGGAGATCCGCAACCGGGACTTCTTCGGCGGCAGCCTTATGGGCATCGAGGAAAAGCTGCCTTACCTCAAGGAGCTGGGGGTGCGCACCCTGTACCTCTGCCCCATCTTTGAATCCGACAGCAACCACCGGTACAACACCGGGGATTACGACAAGATAGACCCCATGCTGGGCACAGAGGAGGATTTCACCCGCCTGTGTACCAAGGCCCACGCTCTGGGCATCCGGGTGATGCTGGACGGCGTATTCAACCACACCGGCAACAACAGCCGCTACTTCAACGCTCTGGGGGCCTACCCCTCCCTGGGAGCGGCCCAGAGCCAGGAGAGCCCCTACTACCCCTGGTACAACTTCCAGGAGTGGCCGCACCGCTACGACTGCTGGTGGGGTATCCACACCCTCCCCGCCGTCAATGAGAGCCACCCGGAGTACATCGACTTTATCATCGAGGGCAAAGACGCTGTGATCCGGCGGTGGCTCCGGGCAGGGGCTGACGCCTGGCGGCTGGATGTGGCCGACGAGCTGCCCGACGAGTTCATTGCCCGCATCCGCCGGGTGATGATGGAGGAGAAGGCGGAGAGCTTCCTGCTGGGCGAGGTCTGGGAGGACGGCAGCAACAAGATCGCCTACAGCAAGCGCCGGAAGTACCTGCTGGGCCGGGAGACCCATGGCCTCATGAACTACCCCTTCCGGGTCAGCGCCATGGACTACCTCCGGGGCGGTGACGCGGCGGCCTTCCGGGACGCCATGGAGACCATCCGGGAGAACTACCCCCGCCCGGCCTTCTACAGCTGCATGAACATGCTGGGCACCCACGACAACCCCCGCATCCTCACTCTTCTGGGCACCTTCCCCAAGGAGGCGCCCCACACCCGCACCGAGCGGGCCCACTACCGCATGAACCCTGAGGAGTACCACCGAGGCTGCCGTCTGCTCCAGACCGGGGCTATCATCCTCTACGCCTTCCCCGGCTCCCCCACCATCTTCTACGGGGATGAGGCGGGAATGGAGGGCTATGAGGACCCCTTCAACCGGGGCACCTTCCCCTGGGGCCATGAGGACCGGGTGCTCCAGCGGCGTTTTGCCCTGCTGGGCAGCCTCCGGAACAACCGTCTCTCCCTCCAGAAGGGAGACATCCGCTGGCTCTATGCCCAGGGCCATGGGCTGGCCTTTGCCCGGACGCTGGGGGATGAGGTCACCATCGCCGCCACCAACGCCGGAGATGAGCCGGTGTTCATGACCTTCGACTGGAGCGGCGATCTGGCTACCGATGCCCTCACCGGTCAGCAGTTTTTGACGGTGAACGGCAAGATCACCATCTGTCTGCCCCCTCTGGACGGTGTACTGCTGGTGTAAATTTAATCTCCTTTACAACCCCTCCCTACCAAGGGAGGGGTTGTTTGTTTCACGTGAAACGGAGGGGGATTTATCAGAGGATGGTTCCTCTGAACATCTCTTTCACAGGGGCTCTGCCCCGGGCCCCTGTGGCTTGTCCCGGCTGGGCGGATACATTCAGTCGATGCGGGGCAAATTTGTCTGCCGCCGGGCGGATGGGAACGCAGCAGGGCTCCGCCTCGGTCCCCGGTGCTTGTCCATGGGGCCTACCCGGCCAAGGCTGCCCTCTCTGCCGCCTACAGCGGCATTGCCTTTGCGGCCCCGGAGCCGGGCACGTTTCTGGCGGGGCCTACCCGGCCTCAAGCCCGGTGCCTTACAGTAGGACCTCTCCGACCCCGGATATTTACCAACGGGGGTTCCACCCCCGGACCCCGGGTGACTTTTGTACGCACAAAAGTCACCAAAAGGCGCTGGGGAGACCCCAGACCCCCGTTGTTTATCCAATCGGTCTGCATTGAGGCTGATACTGCGCAGCCACCGAATTACCACACCCTTCGGGCATCTGATCTGAGGCGAGTATCTGGTCGGACTTCGGCTGTCGCCCTGTTAAAGGGACAAGCGAATCTGATTTTCTGTATCGGACCCCCTGCGCCTATCGAGCCATGCACAGGCTTTCGTCACCAAAAAACAGAAATGTCCCTCAGCCCGAGGGCCGTCAGGCGAAGTGCGCAGCGCACCGCACCGATTACGAGGGGCCAGCGGCCCTGTGGAGATTCAGTGGCAACTGGTTTTCTTCCTTGCAGGCGTCCGATTGGACAAAAACGGGGTCCGGGGCGTCCCCGGCGGCGTTTTGGTTACTTTGCCGCCGAGGGCAAAGTAACCCGTGCCGGGGCACGGAATACCCCTAAACAGCCTGAAGGGCTGATAAAAGGAGATTCAGAGGACCCCTCCTCTGACACCCCCCTCGCCGCCGGGCTCCGGCAGCAAATCATTTCCTCCTGACGGGAACCGCTTCTCCCCTATTGCCCCCCTACCTGGACAAATAGGACCCTGGATGCAGAAACCACCCGGTTTTTCTGTGGGAATTTGTCCACTTTTTTTCTATCGGCTGTTGAAATGTTCCCGGATTGTGTTATACTAAATCTATATGGCAAGATCATGGGAAAAAAGTTCCCTTTTTCGGAGGTGTCCCTGTGGCAAAAATCGTAGCGATCGTCAATCAGAAGGGCGGCGTAGGCAAAACCACCACCTGTGTCAACCTTACCGCTGCCCTGAAGGAGAAGGGCCTGAAGGTCCTGCTGTGTGACTTTGACCCCCAGGCCAATGCCACCTCCGGCATGGGTGTGGACAAAACCCTGTCCCAGGGGATCTATGATGTGCTGATCAACGGCGTGGAAACCAGCAAACGGGTGGTATCCACAAGGTACGGCGACGTTCTGCCCTCCTGCAAGGGCCTGGCCGGCGCCGGTATCGAAATGATCGGCATGGAGGGCCGGGAATTCCTTCTCCGCAAAGCTCTGGAGCCCCTCTCCCCTTCCTATGACTACATATTCATCGACTGTCCGCCCTCTCTGGAGCTGCTGACTCTCAACGGTCTCTGTGCCGCCGACACGGTACTGGTGCCGGTCCAGGGGGAATACTTCGCTCTGGAGGGCCTCAGCGACCTGATGAATACCATCCGCATCGTCCGCCGCTCCCTGAACCGGAAGCTGGAGCTGGAGGGCGTGCTGATGACCATGTTTGACAGCCGCACCAACCTGGCGATGCAGGTGGCGGAGGAGGTCAAGCGGTACTTCCCCGGCAAGGTGTACGCCACCGTTATCCCCCGGAATGTCCGCCTCAGCGAGGCCCCCAGCCACGGCAAGCCGATCACGGCCTACGACCGCTCCTCCCGGGGCTACGAGGCCTATACCGCCCTGGCGGAGGAGTTTCTGCGCAAGAGCAAAGGTTAACCATTCTGCGGGAAAGGAGGCAACACCCCTATGGCAAACAAGAATACCGGCCTCGGCAAGGGCCTCAGCGCCCTGCTGGGCGACGACTTTACCATGAATCCCGCCCAGGCTCCCTCCACCCTGCCCATTTCCCAGGTGGAGAGCTATGCCGGACAGCCCCGGAAGAACTTTGACCAGGAGAAGCTGGAGGAGCTGGCGGAATCCATCCGCCAACACGGCATCATCCAGCCCCTGACCGTCCGGAAGCTCAGCTCCGGCTACTATCAGATCATTGCCGGCGAGCGCCGCTGGCGGGCCGCCCGGCTGGCGGGCCTTACTGAGGTCCCCGCCGTCATTATCGAAGCCGACGACCGCAAGGCCATGGAATTGGCCATGATCGAAAACCTCCAGCGGGAGGATCTCAGCCCCATGGAGGAAGCTGAGGGTTACAAGATCCTGGTGGAAAACTACGGCATGACCCAGGAGCAGGCCGCTCAACGGGTGGGCAAGTCCCGCAGCGCTGTGGCCAACGCCCTGCGGCTGCTGGCCCTCTCCCCCGCCCTGCGGCAGATGGTGGAGGACGGCCGTCTCTCTGCCGGCCACGCCCGGGCCCTGCTGCCCCTGTCCCCTGCGCTGCAGGAACAGGCAGCGGCCACCATTATCAAAAGCAACCTCAGCGTCCGCCAGACAGAGCAGCTGGTGAAGCGGCTCCAGTCGGCGCCCAAGCCGGAGAAGAAGATCTCCCCCGCCGTCAACTACGTGGCAGAGGCGGAGCGGGAACTGTCCGGCAAACTGGGCCGGGCCTGCCACATTGCCCACGGCAAGAAGAAGGGCCGCATTGAGATCGAATACTATGGTGTGGACGACCTCAACGACCTGCTGGAGGCCCTGGGCCGCCTGGGCAAGTAGTCCGAAACCATCGGAAACGGGGCCGCTGCGGCCCATAATCCCCCTCAGAAGGGGGTAAAGTGATTTTACTTTCATCCTGTTCGCTTTCAGCGGTTTGCGGGATCGTTTCACGTGAAACACGCCCCTAAAGCCCCTTGAAGCAGAGCCGGATGCCTACCCATACAAACAGATTCGAGGTAACAGCTATGCTGGATATCAAATTCGTCCGGGACAATCCGGACATCGTCAAGCAGAACATCAAAAACAAGTTCCAGGAGGCAAAGCTGCCCCTGGTTGACCAGGTCCTGGCCCTGGACAAGGAGAACCGGGACGCCATTACCCGTGCCAGTGAGCTCCGCGCCCAGCGCAACACCCTCAGCAAGCAGGTGGGTATGCTCATGGGCCAGGCCAAGAAGGACCCCAGCAAGCTCCAGGAGGCGGAGGCCGTCAAAGCCCAGGTGAAAGCCCAGGCTGACGAGCTGGCTGCTCTGGAGGCCAAAGAGGGCGAGCTGGAAGAGAAGATCCGGGAGATCATGATGGTCCTCCCCAATATCATCGACCCCTCCGTGCCCATCGGCCCTGATGACAGTTATAATGTAGAAGTCCAGCGCTTCGGCGAGCCGGTGACCCCGGACTTTGAGATCCCCTACCACACGGAGATCATGGAGCGCTTTGACGGCATCGACATGGACGCCGCCGGCCGGGTATCCGGCAACGGCTTCTACTACCTCATGCTCGACATTGCCCGCCTTCACGAGGCGGTGCTGGCCTACGCCCGGGACTTCATGATCGATAAGGGCTTCACCTTCTGCATTCCCCCCTTCATGATCCGCTCCAATGTGGTCACCGGCGTCATGTCCTTTGCGGAGATGGACGCCATGATGTACAAGATCGAGGGCGAGGACCTGTACCTCATCGGTACCAGCGAGCACTCCATGATCGGCAAGTTCATCGACCAGATCATTCCCGAGGAGAAGCTGCCCCAGACCCTCACCTCCTACTCCCCCTGCTTCCGCAAGGAGAAGGGCGCCCATGGCATTGAGGAACGGGGCGTTTACCGCATCCACCAGTTTGAGAAGCAGGAGATGATCGTGGTCTGCAAGCCCGAGGAGTCCATGAAGTGGTATGAGCAGATGTGGCGCTACAGCGTGGAGCTGTTCCGCAGCATGGATATCCCTGTGCGGCAGCTGGAGTGCTGCTCCGGCGACCTGGCTGATCTGAAGGTGAAATCCTGCGACATCGAGGCCTGGAGCCCCCGGCAGCAGAAATATTTTGAGGTCTGCTCCTGCTCCAACCTGGGCGATGCCCAGGCCCGCCGCCTGAAGATCCGGGTCAAGGGTGAAAACGGTAAGAACTACCTGCCCCACACCCTGAACAACACCGTGGTGGCGCCTCCCCGTATGCTGATCGCTTTCCTGGAGAACAACCTCCAGGCCGACGGCAGCGTGAAAATCCCCGAGGCACTGCGGCCCTACATGGGCGGCAAGGACGTGATCGTCCCCAAGCACTGATCCCGGCCGCTGCCGTCGCCCGCCCCAAAGGGGCGCACAAGCGTTTGGCGCAGCCAAACCTTGCCGCAGGGGCAATTCACTTGCCCCGAGGATGTCCTATGGACAGGGGCCCCCGGCGGCCCTGGCCGCTGGGGAACAGCGTGAAATCCCCGAGGCGCTGCAGCCCAACATGGACGGCAAGGATGTAATCGTCCCCAAGCACTGATATTCCGACGGTCAGAAGCGGCAGCTACGCTGTCTCCTGATCCCCCTCTACATTAATAATAAGGAGAGTTCCCTGATGAAAAACTTTTGGAAGGCTGTAGGCGCTGCTGCGCTGATCGCAGGCCTCACCCCCTATCGCGTCACTACTGACAAAGCTACAGGCGACAAAAAGATCCGGGCTCTCCTGTGGCGCGCCACCTGCAGCACCCACCCTGAGACAAAGGGTGTCAGCGTGGACATCGGCTTCTTCCCTCCCAATGAAGTGGAGGAGGCCCATCTCTTTGCCGATGAACTGATCGTCCACTACCACAACGGTCAGCCCTGCTGCGTGGACGATGACGCCGCCTGCCAGAGTGAGTGCTGCTGCCAGGAATCCGCCTGCTCCTGCCAGGACAGCGCACCCGCAGAGAGCACTCCCGCGGAGAACACTCCGGAGCAGGACGCTCCCCAGGAAAGCGCTCCGTCTGAGGCCCCTGAGGACACACAGCAGCCGTAAGGAGATATATGGACGAAACCATCATTCGAGAAGTATTGCAAGAGGGCCTTCCCGCCCTGGGCATGGGAGAGGATCGTATCCCTCAACTGATCGAATTTTCCAGGTTATTGTTGGAAAAGAACCAGGTCATGAATCTCACTGCCATCACCGAGCCCCGGGAGGTAGCCACCCTGCATCTGCTGGACAGCCTGGCGCTGGCTGCCCACGAGGAGCTGGCAGGTAAGAAGATCATTGACGTGGGTACCGGGGCAGGCTTTCCCGGTATGCCCCTGGCCATTGCCCTGCCGGGGGTGGATATGACCCTGCTGGACAGCCTGAACAAGCGGATAGACTTCCTGCAGGAGGTCTGCAACGCCCTGTCACTGCAGGATATCACCTGTGTCCACGCCCGGGCGGAGGAATTTGCCGCCGCCCATCGGGAATCCTATGACTTTGCTGTCAGCCGGGCTGTAGCCGCCCTGCCGGTGCTCTGTGAGCTGTGCCTGCCCCTGGTCAAAGTGGGCGGCGCCTTCCTGGCCATGAAGTCCAGCCACAGCCAGGAGGAGACCGATCAGGCCGCCAAGGCTATTTCCCTGCTGGGCGGAAAGCTGGAGCGTGTGACCGATTACTCCATTCCGACTACAGATATTACCCACCGGCTTCTCACCATCCGCAAAGTATCCCCTACCCCGAAAAAATATCCCCGCCGCTTCGCCCAGATCAAGAAGCAGCCCCTGGGCGTGCCGGGGGCGTGACGGCGGCAAGGAGGTGACCCCATGGGTCAAACCATCGCCGTGGTATCCGGCAAAGGCGGTACCGGAAAAACATCCTTTACCGCCAACGTAGGTATGGCCCTGGCCCAACTGGGCCATCCTACCCTGTGTCTCGACTGTGATATCGGCCTTAGGAACCTGGACATTGCCCTGGCCATGACCGACCGGGCCGTGATGGATTTTACCGACGTTCTGGCAGGCTACTGCTCCCTCAACGACGCCATCACCGCCCATCCTCTGCAGAAGAACCTCTATCTGCTTACCGCACCCTCCCGTCTGGACGGCCTGCGGGTGCGGCCGGAGGCCTTCCGTACCCTGTTTCCTGAGATCCGCCGCCGCTTTGACTACTGCCTCATTGACGCCCCGGCAGGCCTGGGCGCCGGATTCCGGCTGGCCCTGAGCGCCGCGGACCGTGCGGTAGTGGTCACCACCACCGACGCCAGCAGCCTGCGGGATGCCCAGCGCACGGTTATGGAACTGGACGCCCTGCCCCGGGGACGGGTCCACCTGGTAGTGAACCGCTGCCGGAAAAAGCTGCTGAAATCCCTGCACCAGACCATCGACGACGCCATCGACATGGCCGGTCTCCCTCTTCTGGGTGTTATCCCGGAGGATGAGACCATGCCCCTGTACTCCGGCAGAGGAATCCCTCTGCTCCTCTCCTCCAATGACTGCGCCGCCAAGGCTTACCGAAATATTGCCCGACGGATCACCGGCAAGCGGACGCCGCTGATGAGACTGCGGTGAGCGCTCACGAAGACGACGGTACCAGTGCAGAGCCTATCAACGACTCTAGAAAGGAAAAACGATATGTATATTGCTCTCATGTCCCACGACAATAAAAAAGACCTGATGGTCCAGTTCTGCTCCGCCTACGCCGGCATCCTGTCCCGTCACAACCTCTGCGCCACCAATACCACCGGCCGCCTGGTCATGGAGGCTACCGGCCTTAACGTCCACCTCTTCCTCTCCTGCCAGCACGGCGGCAGCCAGCAGATCGGCGCCCGGATCGCCTACAATGAGATGGATATGGTCCTGTTCTTTGTAGACCCCAACGACTCCACCATGGATAAGGAGCTGCTGTATATCTCCCGGCTGTGCGACCAGAACAATATCCCCTTCGCCTCCAACGTGGCTACCGCGGAAATGCTGGTGCTGGGTATGGACCGGGGCGATATGGATTGGCGCAATATTGTCAATCCCAAGCACAAATTGAACCATTAACGCCCCCTTCCCCATTGACTTTTGCCCCCTTCGCGTACTATAATAGCAGACAATTGGATAGCAGGCCCGCCGCCATGATGGCGACGGAGTACCCCCCGACCGCCGGACAGAGAAAGGCCTCCTGTGGCTGTAAGAGACCTATACGGACAGACGGAGGGGAAGACAGCGCCGGAGCGGGGGCGGAAACGCCCGCGGAAAGTCCCTCCGCGGCCGATAGGGACAATAAGGGCGGAAGCTTACGTTCTTCCGCCGAATGTGGGTGGCACCACGAAGTGTGTTTTGTCATGCTCTCGTCCCGCTGTGTGGGGACGGGAGCATTTGTTTTGCCCCGGTGAAAACCGGCGAGCCCTCTCCCCTCTGGAGTCCCCGGCATATTACCCTGTATTTTCAGAACCAGCCCCTTATTTAGTTTACATAATATAACCTCACATAAAGGAGAAACCACCATGAGTAAAGTCCAACCCCGCACTCTCTCCGGCTTTATGGAACTGCTCCCCGGCCCCCAGCAGCAGATGGAGCAGATCATGGCCATCCTCCGGGAGACCTACAGCCTCTACGGCTTCACGCCCCTGGACACCCCTGTCATCGAGTCCAGCGAAGTGCTGCTGGCCAAGGCCGGCGGTGAGACGGAAAAGCAGATCTACCGCTTTACCAAGGGCGACAGCGACCTGAGCCTTCGCTTTGACCTGACAGTGCCCCTGGCCAAGTATGTGGCCCTCCACTACGCCGAATTGTCCTTCCCCTTCCGCCGCTATCAGATCGGCAAGGTCTACCGGGGCGAGCGGGCCCAGCGGGGCCGCTTCCGGGAGTTCTACCAGGCGGACATTGACATCATCGGCGACGGCAAGCTGGACATCGCCAACGAGGCGGAGATCCCCGCCATCATCTCCCAGACCTTTACCCGCCTGGGGCTTCAGCGCTTCCAGATCCGGGTGAACAACCGGAAGATCCTCAACGGCTTCTACGCCATGCAGGGCCTCAGTGAGAAGTCCGGCGACATTATGCGTACCGTAGATAAACTGGACAAAATCGGCAGTGAGAAAGTGGGACAGCTGCTGGTGGAGGAGCTGGGCCTCAGCAGTGAGCAGGCCGGTGAGATCCTCACCTTCATCGCCATCAAGGGCAGCAACCAGGAGGTCCTCACCGCCCTGGAGGGCTATCGGGGCCGCAACGAGGTCTTTGACCTGGGCCTGGATGAGCTGACCACCGTGGTGAAGTACCTCTCCGCCTTCGGCGTGGCCGAGGAGAAGTTTGCCGTGGACCTCACCATTGCCCGTGGCCTGGACTACTACACCGGCACTGTGTACGAGACCACCATGCTGGATCATCCGGAGATCGGAAGCATCTGCTCCGGCGGCAGATATGATAACTTAGCGGAATATTACACAGATAAAATACTCCCTGGAGTGGGAATTTCCATTGGACTGACCCGTTTGTTCTATGTCCTCAATGAGCAGGGCATGCTGAACCCAGAGATGAACACCGCTCCGGCCGACGTGCTGATCCTGCCTATGACCGAGGATCTTACCGCCGCTATCTCCTTTGCCGCCCAGCTGCGGCAGGCAGGCATCCGTACCCAGCTCTACACCGAACAGAAAAAATTCAAGGCCAAGATGAGCTACGCCGACAAGCTGAACATCCCCTTCGCCGTTTTCCTGGGTGAGGATGAGATCAAGGCAGGCGCCGCCACAGTGAAAAATCTTCGCATGGCCAACGACTTCTCCCCGGAGGAGATCCGGCGGATGGAGGCAGAGGGCATGTACAAACAGGTCACCCTTCCTGTGGAGGAAGCCCTGACCTATCTCCGCCGGCAGCTGTGCGACCAGCTGCCTCAGGCCCCCATTCTGGACAAGGCCGCCATAACGGAGAAGTACGGCCTGGAGCCTCAGGCCTGATTCCAAAACGCCAGCCCACTTGAGGCTTACAGCCCCAGTAACCCCCCAAGACCTTTATCCCATAGGCTGAAACGACCCCGGAGGCCGGAAGAAAGGAAGCAGCCCGCCTCCCCGGGGGCCACGAGGCCAGCGGGGCCCTGCTCCACTTCACCAATTTTTATGGTACCCTGGACGTCAGCGTCCTGGGAGAGGATTGGCAGGCCAATACCGACCAGCAGGAGCAGTGGCTGCGGGAGGTCATGGAGATCATCCAGAGCCACGAAACCACCAATCAGCAATCATAGATGACACAATACTATCCACAAAAGGAGAAAACATTATGAAACAGTCCAGAACCCATACCTGTGGGGAGCTCCGCCTGGAGCACGCAGGCCAGACCGTCACCCTGGCGGGCTTTATGGAAAACGTCCGTGAGGTAGGCCAGAACTTTGCCTTCGTCATCCTCCGGGATTTCTACGGCACCACCCAGCTGGTGGTGGAGACCGAGGAGATGATGTCCATTATCAAGGGCCTCAACAAGGAGTCCACCATCCAGGTCACCGGCACCGTCCGGGAGCGCAGCAGCAAGAACCCCAACCTCCCCACCGGCGACATCGAGGTGGTCCCCACCAAGATCGAGGTCCTGGGCCGCTGCCGCTACAATGAGCTGCCTTTCCAGATCAACCGCAGCCGTGAGGCCGACGAGTCCCTGCGTCTGAAGTACCGCTATCTGGATCTCCGCAACCCCGCGGTGAAGAAGAATATCATCCTCCGCTGCCAGGTGGTGGCCGCCCTCCGTGCCGCCATGACCGAGCAGGGCTTCCTGGAGATCACCACCCCCATCCTTACCGCCTCCTCCCCGGAGGGCGCCCGTGACTACCTGGTGCCCGCCCGGAAGCACCCCGGCAAGTTCTACGCCCTGCCCCAGGCTCCCCAGCAGTTCAAGCAGCTGCTGATGACCTCCGGCTTCGACAAGTACTTCCAGATCGCTCCCTGCTTCCGTGATGAGGATGCCCGCGGCGACCGCTCCCCCGGCGAGTTCTATCAGCTGGATATGGAGATGAGCTTTGCCTCCCAGGACGACGTGTTCGGCGTGCTGGAGGAGGTGCTGCCGCCCATCTTCGCCAAGTTCGGCACCTATAACGTGGCCTCCTCCGCCCCCTTCAAGCGCATCGGCTACAATGAGGCCATGGAGACTTACGGCTCCGACAAGCCGGACCTCCGTATTGACCTGACCGTCACCGACGTCACCGACCTGCTTGCCGACTGCGGCTTTGAGGCCTTTGCCGGTAACACCGTCAAGGCGATTCCTGTCAGTGATTTCACCGCCACCCGCAAGCAGATCGACAAGCTCTGCGATGATGTCTATGTCCAGGCAGGCAACAAGGCCTACTGGTTCAAGCTGGATGAGAAGGGCGAGCTGGCAGGCGGTATCGCCAAGTTCCTGGGCGAGAAGAAGGACGCTCTGGTGGAGCGTCTGGGCCTCCAGCCCAACACCTTCGTGGGCCTGGCCTGCGGCAAGAAGGGCGCCGCCCAGAAGACCGCCGGTGTGCTCCGCAACAAGCTGGGCGCCCTGTGCCCCAACCATATGGATAAGGAGCGCTATGAGTTCTGCTGGATCGTGGACTTCCCCATGTACGAGATCGGCG
>OJRC01000250.1_pt1 | contig 42879 bp, 33 predicted proteins | sample 1599081 | NCBI WGS metagenome assembly OJRC01 (sample SAMN03922519, study PRJEB24848) | human gut metagenome | isolation source: stool sample | host: Homo sapiens | place: Germany | collected 2010-02 | reverse complement strand
CCAGCAGCACCTTCTTTCCGGCCTGCGCCAGCCCGATGCCTAAGTTGGCGCAGGTAGTCGTTTTGCCGACGCCGCCCTTCTGGTTGGCAACGGCGATGATTTGTGGGTTCAATGACTTCACCTCATTTCTGATTGGGTGTTGTCATGTGCCTGCATAACAGCCCTGGAAATCGAGTAGGGGAGATTTTATCTCCCCTCTCACACCACCGTACATGCCGTTCGGCATACGGCGGTTCAACATAACTTCAAAGCATGGCGCTCATTGTAATAGTCAAGACAGCTTATAAGTCCTGCTTTGGTTAGTACCTCTTTAGAGATTGCCCTGACAACGCATGTCTTAGTTGCTATCCAATAATAGCGGTCCCCACAGTACGCTGTCTTCCTTGCAAGGTCTTTTCCGATTCCCAGTTTCTGCAATCCCCATTGGCGTTTCTTCGGCACTTTCCACTGTTTCCAGATGATAACTCTGAGCCTTGTTCTTAAATGTGCGTCTATCTCTGCCATTACTGTTTTCATGGAACCAAGGGCATAGTAGTTAATCCATCCTCTTGTCACCTGGTTGATTTTCTCAATCTTGCTCGTGACTGTACCCGGCATTTTCCTACAGGTTAGTTCTTTCAGCCTGTCTTTGAATTCCTTCACAGAGTCCTGATGGGGTCTGCACTTCCATTCCTTCGTCTTGCTGTCCTTGTAGAATCCGAAACCGAGATACTTCAGCTTTAGCGGTCTTGTGATGTGAGTCTTAGTCATGTTGACCTTTAGCCCCAGTTTCCTCTGTATCCAGTCTGATACCGTCCGCATCACTCTTTTTGCACTCGATTCGCTTCTGACCGCTATTACACAGTCATCGGCGTATCTTGTGAATCGGAGTCCTCTTGTTTCCAGTTCCTTATCCAGTTCATTCAACATGATGTTTGACAGCAATGGTGACAGATTTCCTCCCTGCGGGGTTCCGAGTTTTGTTTCCTCATAACCTTGCGGTGTCATAACTCCTGCTTTCAGATACTTACGGATTAAGGATTCTGTATCGCCATCATTGATGATATCGTGTACAAGACTCATCAATTTGTCCTGTGGTACGTTGTCGAAAAACTTCTCCAAATCGATATCCACAATCCATTCGTATCCCTCGTTTAAATATACAAGCAGTTGCCTGATTGCCATTTCACAGCTTCTGTTCGGTCTGAAACCATAACTCCACTCTGAAAACAAAGGCTCACACATAGGACTTATCACCTGTACGATGCCTTGTTGTATTACCCTGTCCATTACCGTAGGGATTCCGAGCTTTCTCATTCCGCCGTTTGGCTTAGGTATCTCCACCCTCCTAACCGGCTGGGGCTTGTATTCCCTGCTCCTGATTTGATTCCTGATACTATCCCAGTTCTCTTTGATATAATCACCAAGGGCTTCGACTGATACACCGTCCACTCCTCCTGCGCCTTTATTGGAACAGACTCTTTTGTATGCGGTATTCATGTTGTCTTTGGACAGTATCTTTTCTAACAGTTCTGACATTGCCTTGTGTGCTTTCTCCTTTCCGTTCCCATGGATTCGCCCTAAGTTGTGCAGTACCTGCTCATTTACGTTTTGCCTTTCCTGCTGTCAGGTATTCCATGGAGCATACATTTGATTACACGGTTACATTGTTCAGCCCTTCAGCAACGTCCATTTCAGGACTTTGCCTACTACGGCTTCTGCTGACTTCTCACAGTTCGTTGTTACTACGGTGAGTTTCACCGCCTGTGAGACCTCACGGGATAAGCCTGCCAGTCTTTCCTCGTCTACCCGCCTGATTTACACACATGGGCTACGGTTGCCTTTAGGACTTCGCTGCCTTGTGCCAGCTTATCCGCCATGTGCGCCTTATATCAGGTTTCTGTTCGTCAGGCTACGATTTCGCTATCCTTTCTTCTCGCCCACACCTCACGATGTAAACCTTGGGAGTCGCTATAGGGTTCGTCGGCAACTACGCCCCTTGTGGACTTTCACCACAGACTGACGGCATGCCCGTCATACACAACAAAAGCCGCCACTTAAAACAAGTGACGGCTTCGCTTAAATCCAATATTCTGTTGTGTTTGGAATCAAAAGGTTTTGAGTTCCTTTCTGCTATTCATTTGTCGTTAATGAAACACCTCCTGCAATTCGACTTATTTCAGTATGATTTTTCGGTTTGGAAAAGGATGAAAAAATCAGACTGAAAACCTCAAAACCCTTGATCCTACGGGGCTTTTCCGGTTTGTCGTAATTATACCGTAAGGGCACAGCTGCGCCAGTCTGCTGCTGAAAAACGGCGTCCCCATGAAGCAGATTCAGGAGTGGCTGGGGCACAGCGACTTCAGCACGACCGCCAACATCTACGCCCACCTGGATGCCGGGTCCAAGCTCACCTCAGCACAGGCAATGGAAAAGGGATTGGGGATGAGCTCCGAAGTCCTTATAGAATAAGGGTATCGGAGCATGGCGGGAGACCTTTGGAGCGAGACGCCGGAGCAAATGAAAAAAGGCTTTCCCCGCTGTGGGGGAAAGCCTTATGGCGGAGAAGGTGGGATTCGAACCCACGGACCGGTTATTAGCCGGTTTACCCGATTTCGAGTCGGGGCCGTTATGACCGCTTCGATACTTCTCCAAAATCTATCTCAACATCGTCTCTCGGAAAAAGGAGAGAACGGATGGAGAGAACTGCTCATGATCCCATTCCGGGGGCACCTTGCAAACCTAGTAAAATCAAGGCTTTGCGTCGATTCGATTCCACCTTTCGGATTAGATTTCGAGTCGGGGCCGTTATGACCGCTTCGATACTTCTCCACGTACAGGTGGACAAAATTGATTATACCATGCCAATTGTAAGTTGGCAAGCCTATGTTTCCATTCCCTGATTGAACCGTTGCCACGCCACAATACCTATTGAAGCATGACGAAAAGGGATGAAACCCGGGCGCCCATGCAGCCTCGTTGAATGAGCTCAATCAACGAGACCCCACGGGCGCTCAGGTCTCTTTCTTTCCCCCGGTTGGGGCGTCTGCTGCAAAGGCTTGTTTGTGGCATGCTGCCAGCGCATTTTCCCTGTCACAAAAAAGCATGGGAAGCCTTTTCCTGTTTTCGGATTCCCTTTTGAGTTCTTCCCTTGACTTCTTTAGCGCGTCTTGCCCCTCGCCTCGTCGCCCGGATGTTTAAGACAAAAGGCATCCGCTTGCGTAAAGACCGAAACCGGTCCCCCGGATATCAGCCGCACGCGGTATTCTTCGCCCTCTATCTCGAAACGCAGTCTGCTTCCCCGGAACTGGAAGGAAAACTTGAGCCCCGTCCACCCTTCTGGCAGAAAGGGAGCGACCCTCACGCCATCCGCGCACAGCTGCAGGCCCGCAAAACCGTTGACCACGGCCATGTAGCAACCGCCCATGTTGGCGGTATGGATGCCGTCCTTGCTGTTTCCATGCGTATTGAGCAGGTCGGTCTTCACGCTGTCGCCAAAATAGGCACGTGCCTCCCGGCGCAGGCCCAAGCGGCAGGCATCAATGCAAAAGATGCAGTTGGACAGGGAAGAGTCATGCGTGGTAATCTTCTCATAGTACCGGAAGGACCGTTCCCGTACCCCCGCATCGGCCAGGCTTTCAAAAAGCACATGTGCCAGCACGGTATCCGCCTGTTTACATACCTGATAGCGGTACAGCTGCAGGGGATGATAATGGAGCAGCAGTGGGAAATTTTCCCGCGGCGTCGCAGCCAGGTCCCATATCGGCTTTTGCAGAAAGCTGTCATCCTGCGGATTGATGCCCAGCGTTTCGTCATAAGGCAGATACATGATTTCCGCAGCATGGGCAAACGCATCCAACTCCTCATGGGTAACGCCCAGGCGGGCTGCCCACTCGCCATATGCGCCCCACTCCTCCAGCAGATGCGCCGCGTGCACCGCCAGCTCCAGGTTGTTTTTGGCGCACGCGTTGGTGTAGTAGTTGTTGTTGACCAGACAGGTGTATTCATCAGGGCCTGTCACGCAGTTGATGCGGAAGGTACCCTCCGCCACATGTCCCACATCCATCCACAGGCGCGCCGTTTCCAGCAGCAGCTCCGCGCCCTCGCTGATCAGGTATTCGCGGTCGCCGGTCGCATTGTAGTACATGCCCACCGCATAGGCAATGTCCCCTACAATGTGGTATTGCGCCGTACCTGCCAGAAAGTACCCGCTGCACTCCCGTCCGGCAATCGTGCGCCAGGGATACAGCGCGCCCTTCCGATGGCCCAGCAGGCGGGCATTTTCGCGTGCCGCGTCCAACGTGCGGTAGCGGTACCCCAGGAGCTTGCGCGCGAGCTGTGGCATGGTGAGGATAAAGAACGGCATCATATACATTTCCGTATCCCAGAAGTAGTGCCCCTCATATCCTTCGCCCGACAGGCCCTTGGCCGCAATGCTGCACAGCCCGTCGCGCCCGGCAGACTGAAACAGCTGGTAAAGGTTGAACTGCATGGACAGATTGGCATCGTTGTCGCCAAGGATGGTGGTGTCCGCACTTTCCCAGAAGGCGGCGAGCGTTTCCTGCTGGGCGCGGTAAAGTGCGTCCGCCCGGCCAAAAGCTCCGGCCATGGCCCGCCTTGCGGCGGCAAGTGTATCGCCATGCCGCCGTTCATCTGAAAAGACGCAGTATTTTTGAAGCCGCAGCGTTTGTCCCTGTCTGACCGTCACGCAGGCATGGAACGCCGCCGCGTGTGCCGCAGGGTCGTAGACCGTCTGCGCATTCTGCGCGGCCGGCTCCAGTGCGTGCTTCACACCGGTGGTCAGCGACAGCCCGCTCACCCGGGTGCGCGTGCTCAGGTAGCTGGTTCCCTCCTCTATCAGGCTCCCGGCAGGAACAAGATGACATTCGCTCTCCCCTGCCAGACGTGGATCATTGGGATTGGCATAGTTTTTCACCAGTGCCAGATGAGTGCTTTTCACCTCCACCTCGCCCTCATAGTTGAGAGGGGTAACCTCACAGTCAATCAGGAACAGCGACGGCTCTGCAAAACTCGCCATGCGGCGAAAGCAAAGGGCGGTTTCGCGTCCCTCTGGCGAGCGCCATCTGACGCGGCGTTCGGTGATTCCGCGATCCATGTCCAGCCTGCGTTCGGATTCTACGAGCGTGCCCGTCCATTGTGAAAACCACTCTCCCGCCAGGCGGAAGCGGATTCCCTGCACATCCGCCACGTTGATCATGCTTTCCTTGTCCTCGCGGACATGGGTCAGCTTTTCCGCCTGCTTCATTGGGACGATTTCATAGAAGCCGTTCACATAGGCGCCGCGCATGGTATCCATGCCCTGCGGCGCCCCTTCCTCCAGCGTGCCGCGCACGCCCAGATAGCCGTTGGCGTTATGGAATACCGTTTCCTGCAGGGCAAGCTGGTCGTTCGTGGGTTTAGGGGAACACACCGAATAGACCCTTTGCATGTTCACCCCTCCTTAGCCCTTGACCGCGCCGGCCATGATGCCTTTGATGATGTGTTTCTGTGCGCTGAAGTAGAAGATGATTACCGGGATGATGGTCATGGCCAGCGCTGCCATGGCCATGTTCCATTCGATGGTGTAGGTGCCGAAGAACAGCGAAGTCATCACGGGAATGGTCTTGTTGGCGTTGCTGGTCAGCGTCAGAGACGGCAGCAGATAGTCGTTCCAGATCCAGATCACATCCAGGATGATCACCGTGACCGTGGTGGGCTTGAGGATGGGGAATACGATGCGCCAGAACACCTGCCAGATATTGCATCCGTCGATGATGGCAGCCTCCTCCAGCGAGACGGGAACCGACGACTTGACAAATCCGTGGAACAAAAACACACCCATGCCCGCGCCAAAGCCAGCGTACATGAAAATCAGACCGCCCAGCGAGTTTTTCATGGGAATGCCCAGCGTCTTGGTCAGGGAGTTCATCTCCTGCATCAAGGGCATCATCACCGTCTGAAACGGAATGAGCATCGTCACGATCAGGAAGCTGTAGAGGAAGCGGCTCAGCCGTGTATGCGTGCGCACCAGCATCCATGCGGCCATGGCGCACAGGACCACGATGACCGCCACCGAGCACAGCGTTACAATGAGCGAGTTCTTGAATACATTGATGAAATCCATGCGCTGCACCGCGCCCGCGTAGTACTCCCAGGTGAGAGTTTCAGGCAGGGCCAGCACGTTGGTATACATCTCTGCGCGGCTTTTGAAGGAATTGACCACGATGATATAAATCGGGGAGAGGTAGATCAGACAGAACACCAGCAGCGCCATATTGGCCAGCACGCTTTTTATGCTCTTGGCGACGTTTTTGTTCATACCTCCACCTCCCGCTTGGACGTGAGCCGGACCTGGAACATGGTGATCACACCCACGATGATGAAGAACACAATGGCCTTGGCCTGGCCGTAGCCATAGTTGCTCTTGGCAAAAATTTCGTTAAAGATGTTCATGGACACCATTTCCGTGGCGCTCGCGGGGCCGCCTCCGGTCAGGGCCAGATTGACATCGTAGATTTTGAAGCAATTGGACAGCGTCAGAAACAGGCAAATGGTAATGGAGGGCATCAAAAGCGGCAGCCGGATGCGGAAAAGCGTCTGCCAGTAGCTGGCCCCATCGACACTGGCGGCCTCCAGTACGTCGTCGGAAATGGACTGAAGCCCGGCAATATAGATAATCATCATGTATCCGGCCATCTGCCAGGTGGCTACGACAATCAGACCGATAAAGGCAAATTGCTTGTTGCTCAGCCAGTAGAAAAACAGGTCCGTGCGGCCGGTCATCTCACCCAACGTGGCCATGCAGTCGCCGAGAATGAACTGCCAGATGTAGCCCAGCAAGAGCCCTCCGATCAGGTAGGGCATAAAAATCATAACCCGGCCCACGTTGCGCAGCCGCAGCTTCGACGTCACCACCAGCGCAAAGCCCAGCGCCAGCACGTTGACGGTAACCATGGTAATCAGCGTAAAGACGGTGGTCCGCTCCAGAGAGCTTAAAAACCGTGTGTCCTGAAAGGCTTTCGCATAATTGGCAAAGCCCACAAACTTCATGGGGTTTTTGGGCAGTCCGTCCCAGGAGACAAACGAATAATACACACCCGTCAGGAACGGCACAATCACAACCACAATAAACACAAAAAACAACGGTACGGTAAACAGCGCAAACCAGCGCTTCTTCATGGACATGCGCGTCCCCCCTCGATAAACGACACAAAAAGCGGGAGCCGCCCAATGGGCATCCGGGCAGCCCCCGCTATCGGTCGGCGAATTATTCGGCCGCAGCCGTCACAAACGCGTCATTGAGCGCGGTGAGGAAATCGGCCTCGGTCATGTCGGTGGTGAAGAATTCTTCGGCCACGGGCACCAGGTCGTTCATGATCACGCTGGCGGGCCACTCGGTGTTGAAGGTCCAGTCCACGATGTTGCCGCTGGCGATGGCGTCGGCCACGCTGGCGGAGATGGGATCGAGCTTCTCGCTGGTCATGCCGTCAACCACGGGCAGGAAGCCGAACTTGTTCATCAGGTAATCGGTGCCGGTCTCGGAGGTATAGAGCCAGTCGAGGAAGTCCTTGCCCAGCTGCTGCTCCTCTTCGGAGGCGTCGGCGTTGACGAACCAGTAGGAGGGGATACCCACCGCGATAGCGGTGCTGCCGCCCACAGGCAGGCCAACCATGCCCATCTCGAAGTCGATGTCATAGCTGGAGAACATGGTGTAGCACCAGTTGCCCTGGTGGATGGCTGCGGTCTTGCCGGTGGCGAAGTCGCCGCAGTTGCCGTCGTAGGTCACCTCAAGGGGATTGACCTGGTTTTCACGGATGGCCACGAACAGCTTGGCGAACTCCTGGAATTCCGGTACGTCGGCCAGCTTGACCTCGCCCGAGAACACCTGCTGGCAGAAGGCCACAGGATCATCCTGCACGGCGAAGGGGAAGTTGAGGATCTGGCCAATGAGGAAGTAGCCTTCCTGCGACAGGCCCAGGCCGGTCACGCCCGCGGCCTTCTGCTCTTCAATGTAGGCAATCAGGCCGTCCATGGTGGAGATGGCTTCGGGGTCCACCATGTCCTTGTTGTAAATGATGCCAAAGCCCTCGGCCGTCATGGGCACGCCGGTCTTTTTGCCGTCCACCATGGCGATAAGGTTTTCCTGCACCTTGCCCATCACTTCCAGATCGCTCAGATCAGCCAGGTAGCCGCTCATTTCGGCGATTTCGGAGGCGGAGTTCAGCGTGAACACGGTGGGGCCGGACTCGCTGGCCATGTAGGTCTTGAGGTTCTGATAGTAGTCGTCGCCGGCGATGGGCCATACCTCGACCTCAACGCCCGTTTCTTCCTGGTAGGCCTTGGCAAGCTCCACCAGCTGGTCGTAGATTTCGGTCTTCTGCTGGAAGACGACGATCTTGCCGGCGCTTTCCGCCTGCGCACCCGCCAGGCCCAGGCCCAGCAGCAGACTCAACGCCAATACGATACACGTCAGGGTTTGCATCCGCTTCATAATTGAGAAGCCTCCTTTTTGTTGTTGATACCGCGGAGTTTTTGAATCGGTTTAACGATTTACGAAGATTATAGTCCCATGATGTATATTCGTCAATAGTTTTTGTTCAAAATAGGCAAAGTTAAATAATTTAATTTATAAATAACGTAAATATTTTTATAATTAATATAAAATATCGTATAAAATAACAGCCAGCATCCTTACCGAACGCTGGCTTTGCCGGAGGGGCACAGCCAGCCTGCGGCGGATCTTGCCGGGAACTTCCCCTTTTTCCTGTGCCTTGGACACGCCGGGGAAATGCGCAAGGCTTGCGAACCCTCCGCACTGGCTGCGCGGCTTCGATTACACGCAGGGGATCCGTACTCAAACCCGCCCCTAGTGACGCTTTTCACCGTCTGAATCCGTGCGCGCTCAGGGAAGGGCCTCTCTGCCGCCTGCCGAGGCGCGCCAGACCACCCGCGCCTGAATCTTGAAGGTCTCGTAGCTCTGGGCCCCCTCAATGTTGGCAATGAGGTGCTGCGCCGCGAGATAGCCGCGCTCGTAGTTGGGAATGGCCACGGTGGTAAGCCCCAGCAGCTCAGCCAGGGGCGTGTCGTCAAAGCCCGTGACGGCCACATCTTCGGGAATGCGCACGCCCGCCTCGCGGAAGGCGCGCATGGCCCCGATGGCCATGTTGTCATTCGCGCAGACCAGCGCCTGGGGCAGCCGCTCGCCAATCAGCAGCAGCTTTGCCGCCTGGTAACCGCTTTTTTCGCGGTAATCGCCGGTCAGGTAGCTTTCGGGGTGAAAGGGGATGCCGTTTTCCTTCAGCACATCCGTGAACGCCTGGTAGCGCTCCCGGTTATCCAGCGTATTGATGCCGCCCAGAAACGCATAGTTGCGATAGCCTTGCCGGACCAGCCCCTGTACCAGCTCGCGCATGGGCGGATAGTTGTTGACCAGCAGGCACTTGACGTTGGGTTCGTCCATCATCCGGTCCAGGGCCACGATGGGATACCCCTTCCGGGCCTTGCGCTTGAGCAGCTGATCGTTGCAGCTCTTGTCCAGCATGATGCAGCCGCTGGTGAAGCTCTTGGACATGAACCGGTCGCACGATCCGCTGGTGCAGATGATCAGGTCGTACTGGCGGGAATAGACATAATCGCTGATACCATGAATGATCTTGAGGTAAAACTCGCGGTCAAAATCGCTGAAGTTGAACAGGATGGTCTTGCTTTCACCGCTTTTGAGGGCGCGGCCCGCGTGGTTGACCTGATAATCCATTTCCTCGCAGATGCGCAGCACACGTTCGCGCGTGCTGTTGCTGACGTTTTTCCGGCCGTTGAGCACGTTGGAGACCGTCGCCGTGGAAACGCCTGCCGCCTTTGCGATATCCTTGATGACTACATTCATTCGTACGCCCCCCTTAACCGGGCAGATTGTCGCGCAGGTACTCAAACACCTGACGAGCCACCGGCGCGGCCACGCTGCCGCCGCTGCCGCCGTTTTCCACCAGTACGCTGATGGCATAGGGATACTGGTCGCTGTCGATATAGCCCACAAACCAGGCGTGCGTCACATCCATACCATTGTCCGAGCCCTCGGCGCTGCCGGTTTTGCCGGCGATGGTCAGGCCGCTCACCTGCGCACGGGTGCCGGTGCCGCTCTTGACCACATCCTTCATATACCCGTCGATGATCTGCGCCATCTCCGGGGAGCAGGCGGTGCGGTACACCTTCTGGGAATAGCGCAGGCGCACCTTGCCCGTGGGGCTCTCCACGAGGCTGAGCAGCCGCGGCTCCATCATGACGCCGTCATTGGCGATGGCCGCGGCCACCATGCACATGTGCATGGGCGTGGCCACCACCTGGCTCTGTCCCGCGCCGCTCCAGGCGATTTCCACGCTGTTGCGGTTCCGGGTGGGATAGACGCTGTTCTCCACCACCAGGTCGCGGAAAAGAAAGTTGTCGTTGAACCCGAAGGATTCCGCCGTGCGCCTGAGCGCGGTGTCGCCCATCATGAGCGCCGCCTGGGCGAAGGCGTTGTTGCAGCTGACGCGGAAGGCTTTGTCCAGCGTGATATCGCCATGCTGGTCCATGTTGTAGTCATGCACCACATGGTCCATCACCTGCGTGGCGCCCGTGCAGGTGAATACGTGCGTTTCCGCATCGGGCAGGTTTTCCAGCGCCGCCGCCGCGGTGATGATCTTGAACGTGGAGCCGGGAGGCAGCGTGCCCTGCAGAGCGCGGTTCCAGAAGGGATGCTGACCGGAGTTGCGGACCTGGTCGGTGATGTTCTGCGGATCATAGACCGGCAGGCTGACCAGTGCCAGCACCTCGCCGGTCCTGTAGTTCATGACCACCACCGCGCCGCATTTGCCCTTGAGGTTTTCCGTATTGCGGAAGATGTTGACGATCTCGGTGCACAGCCGGCTGTCGGCGGTGATGGTCACATTGTCGCCCCGGCGGGTTTCGCCGTTGAAAAAGGCGGTCACGCGCTCCGTCAGGCTCGTTTCAAAGCCCAGCAGATAGTTGGCCTGAAACGAATCCACGCCGTTGGCGATGTTGCCTTCGTTGTCGCCCAGCAGGTGCACCATGCTGGAGCGGCTGAGGATGTTGCTCTGATAGATGCGCTCCCCGTTTTCGTCGGTGGTGGCCACCACCACGCCCCGGCGGTCGATGATATCGCCGGGGATAACGCTGCTCTTGGCGCTGCGGTAGCGCGTGTTACGCGTGCTGGAAATCCAGCGGCTTCCATAGGTGGATACGGAATACACCCCATACACCCCGGCCAGCGCCAAAAGCCCAATCACTACAAAAGCCAGCACGCGAAAGCGCAGTTTCAGCTGTTTCATAGACACCTCGATTCCTCTTCGATCCTCTCAGGGCAATACCTCCACCAGCAGGCCGGCGCTCTGCGCACGGTCGATCAGGTAGAGCGTGTCCGTCAACACCTTCTGCCCCAATGCCTCACCAAGCGTCTGGGCGCTCTGGGGGTCTGTCGCTACCAGATGGGTGGCACTGACCTCATCCGCAAGCGCCAACAACATCTCGGCCGTGTCGCCGTCCTCCCACAACCCACCTGTCGCAACCAGGCTGACCGGCACGAGCGCATAGCGCATGGAGCTGACGGTGCCCGGCGCCACCAGTACCCGGGCGTCGTCCGGCGTTTCAATCCGGGTATACCAGCTCAGGTTTTCCCGCAGCCAGACGCTCCCGTTATCGGTGGGGAAGCGCGCGGCAAACCCGCCGGGCAGAAAACAGGCAAGGTTTTGCCAGTTCACTGTCAGGGCCAGCCCCAGGCAGGCGCATGCAGCGATCAACCCCCGCACGGGCCGTGCCTTTGGCAGCGACGCGCCCTCCATGAGAAGCGCCATCCAGCTGGCCATCGCGTAAAAATACGGAATAAAGTACCGGTCCACGACCTCCGTCAGCCGTTCCGGATGCGCCTGCCAGCGCGGGATCTCCGGCGCGAACACCGTCGCGGCGCTGGCCATCACGATCAGCGCATAGAGCGCGAAGGATCCGGCGGTAAAGGTAACGCACCTTCCACGCAGAGACCCCTTCACGCGCAAGAGGATAACGGCGCAAAACAGCGCCACCCACAGCACAGCCGGAATCCCAGCGAGGGGAAGCATGCCGTCCCACCCGCCGCTTCTGTTCAGCGGACGGATGAACAGGGTTTTCACAATCCACTCCCAGGCCCACAGGACCTCGTTCCATGCCGGAGTGGCCGAGAACATCCGCTCAATGTGCATGCTTCCAAGCCCTTCCATGCGGCAGAATGCCTGCCACAGCGCCAGCATGGCCACGGGCGCGGCGCAGGCCAGCAGCCAACGGCGGTTGCGCAGCGTTTTCCGTCCCCGCGTCATCAGCAGAAAGGCCATTCCTGCAACGGCCCACAGAATACCCGTCTGCTTGCTCAAGACAAGCGCCGTCATCAGCGCGCCCGCCGCCAGAGGTGCATAGGGCGCACGGCCTTCCGACCACAAGACGCACAGCAGCGCGCCGAAGATCACGCCCAGCGTGGTATCCGTCGCCAGCATGCTGTAGGCGTGGCCGGTCAGCACCGTGGGCAGCGCTATCACGCCCGCGACAAACAGCCCCGTCATCCACCACTGGCGCCAGGTTATGCGGCGCGCCAGCGGCAGGAGGAACGCGCTGTTGAGCCAGAAAGCGGAGGTATAGAGCGTACCTTCATGCCACTGGCCTCGAAGGTGCATGAACCACCATTCCATCAGTTGCATCCCAGGGGGATACGCGGCGTGTTCCATGCAGCAGGTGCGGGCTCCGTTGACCAGTCCTCCCGATACATACAGGCTGCGTACCTGCGTGGCCCAATAGTTGTATTCATCATAGTTGAGCACGGCGCGATCCTGATTGGCCAGCGTCCAGAACACGCCCAGCAGCGCAAAGCATGCGAGACCCGGCGTGAACACCTGCTTCTTGAAGAAAGCGCAGACGGCCGTGCGGGTGACGCGTCCGCCATGGATTTCCCGGACCAGCCACGCACCCGTCACGGCCAGAAACACCGCGGAAAACCAGTCCACATACGACAGGCCCCGCGCCGCTGCCAAGACCAGCAGCACCGGCATGGCCAGGCTTATCGCCAGCGGGATGGCGATTTCCACGCTGCGGCGCGTATAAAGACACAACATCAGCACCAGCAAAATCGCAGCGGGCACGTTGACCCAGGTCATTGTTCATCCCTCCCGCCCGTTCACTCCCTGTCCGCCTCGGGCATCATGGCCTCCTCCTGCAGGGTATGGCTGATTTCGTAGTCGTAAGCCAGGTCGTCCTGGTTCACGCTGGCCACGCCCTGAATCAGCCCGATCAGGCCCATGCAGCTGACCAGCGAGGTGCCGCCGTAGCTGACGAAGGGCATGGTCACGCCCGTGAGGGGGATGAGCTTGAGAACGCCGCCGATGATAATGAACGTCTGAATGCCCAGCATGATGGTTGCGCCCATGGCCAGCAGCGCGTGAAAGCTGCTGCGCGCCGCCGAGGCGATGGACACGCCCCGCAGAATCAGAATCACGTACATGGCCAGCACCAGCGCGCCGAAGATGACGCCGAACTGCTCGCAGATGACGGCGAAGATGCAGTCCGTAAAGTACACGGGAATCACGCGCGGCGCGCCCAGGCCCAGACCCACGCCGAACAGGCCGCCGGATGCGATGGCCATGAGCATCTGCACGATCTGATAGCCGCTGGTTTCATAGTAGATCCAGGGATTGCGCCAGATGGCCACGCGCTTTTTCACGTGAGCGAACATCGCATATCCCAGCGCCGCCGCGCCGCCCGCGCCCACCAGCCCCAGCCCCGTCAGCGGCAGGTTGCCGGTGGAGGCGTAAAAGAGGAACAGCGTGGTGGCATAGTAGATCAGCGCCGTGCCAAGGTCCTGCTGCAGCATCAGCACCAGGAGCGAAAACACCGTGAACGCGAACCATGGCAAAAATCGCCTGCGCGACATGTACCAGCTCAAGATCAGAAGCAGCGCCAGCTTCACCAGTTCGCTGGGCTGCACGCTGGTACCTCCGATATTGATCCAGTTGGTCGCGCCGTTCTGCTCGGTGCCGATGGCCAGGGGCAGCGCCAGCAGAGCCGCCGCGCCCAGCATGACCACCTTGATCAGAAATCCCCAGCGCCGCACGTAGCGCACCACAAAGATGCATGCCAGCATGGCGATGATGCCCGCGCCGTAATAGATGGCCTGCTGGATGCCGCGCGAGGTGCCCGCGCCGCGGTCGGTGGTGTAGAGGATGAGCACGCCCAGCGCGCACAGGAAGTTGGCAATGGCCAGCAGCAGCTTGTCGGCGGGGAAAAAGCGCGGCACCCACATCGTGGACAGACGGATGAGCACCGGCACGATCACTGCCAGCGCGAAGCCCTCCCATTCCAGCTCGCCGTTAAAGGATACCAGCAGAAACGCGGTGAAGAAAAACAGCATGATGGCCGAGACCAGCATGCGGTCCGGACGGCGGCGCTGCCGGCGTGCGGACTGCGCGGCCCTGCGCGCCTCGGCGCGGGCCTGGGAACGTCTGCTCATCGTCCGCGTCCTCCCCCGAAGTACTTGTCCCACACCTTGCGCTTGGCTCGCTCGGCCTCGTCGTGGCCCACATAGGCGCTGCGGGGCGGAGCGGCGGCATCGGTCAGGTCCTCGTCCATCTCGTCGCCTAAATAGGCCAGGTCCTCCCAGTCGGCGTCGCTGTGCGGGCTGGGGGCGTAAGGCCAGTCGCCGTCCTCCATCCGGGTCCCATCGGGCAGATCCGGGCCTTGCGCCTCGTCAGGCGGCGTGGCGTTTTCCGGCGTTTCCTCTGCTTCCCTGTCCTGAGGCACTGCGGGCGCCCGCTCCCCGGCGGGCCGCATGAAGATGCTGTCGTCGCGCGCGGGCGGCTCGGCTTCCTCCCCGTCCGCGCCGTCCTCCGCCTGTCCGTCCCGGGCGGCGGCCTGATGCAGGGCCGCCTGCTGCATCAGCCATTGCTGATAGGCCTGCTGCTGCCAGAGCTGCTGCTGCATCATATACTGCTGCTGCGCCATCCACTGCTGCATGGCCTGCCGCTGCGCCATGGCGGCGGCCTGTGCCTGTTCGGGCGACTGGGTCTGTTCATCTGTCCCGGCGGCTTCGCCGTCCCGGCGCGGAGCGTAGCCCGTCCCCTCGAAGCCCGCAAACAGCCGCAGCCGCAACTGAGCCTTGCCCACATACAGGCGCGAGCCGTGTGCCATGTACAGCGGCTCGCGGCGGCTTTTGAAAGGCTCGCCGTCCACGCTGACGGTCTGGCCGCGCATGGGCTCCACGCGCAGGCCCTCGTCCTCGTCAAAGCGGAACCACAGATGCCGCCGGGCCACGCCCTCCACCGGCACGCACAGGTCGTTGGTACGCAGCGTGCCCAGCGTACCCTCGCGGGGCAAGGGCAGCGCCTGTCCCCGCTTGAGCGCCTCGCCTCCCTCGATGACCACCATCTCGCCCACAAAGCCCGCGTCCGGCAGCAGCTTCAGGCGTTTTTTTGCCTGCCGCCTGTCGCGCCGGTACCAGCGAAAGCTGCGCCAGACAATGATCGCCATCAGCAGCAGAAACCAGTACCGCGCCGCCTGAGCAATCAGCTCGTAAACCTCGGCAGGCACAGCAAGGTCGCCAGGAAGCGTGATGCTGCTTAGAAAATCGGTAATCTCGCTGGGCAAAGCGGGGCTCCTTTCCGGCGGGCGCAGCGCGCCTTAGTCGTCCTGGGATTTGGCTTCCTCCAGGAATTTTTCCATCTTGCGCTTCACGCGCTGCAGGGCGTTGTCAATGGATTTGACATGGCGGCCGAGTTTATCGGCAATTTCCTGATAGCTCTTGCCGTCCAGGTAGGCGTTGAGCACATCCTGCTCCAGGCCGCTGAGCACACGGTCCACCTGATCGCGGAAGGAAACAAGGTTTTCCCGCCCAATGATCAGCTCCTCCGGATTCTGCGCCCGCCCCTCCACGATCACGTCCATGAGCGTGCGGTCGCTCTCCTCGTCATAAATAGGCTTGTTGAGGGACACATAGCTGTTGAGGGGCACGTGCTTCTGGCGGGTCGCGGTTTTGATGGCTGTGATGATCTGCCGGGTGATGCACAGCTCCGCGAACGCGCGGAAGCTGCTCAGCCGCTCGGCCTGGTAGTCACGAATGGCCTTGAACAGGCCGATCATGCCTTCCTGCACGATGTCCTCATGGTCCGCTCCGATGAGGAAATAACTGCGCGCCTTGGAGCGCACGAAGTTCTTGTACTTGCTCAGCAGGTACTCCACCGCCACGCTGTCTCCCTGCTGGGCCAGGCCCACGACCTGCTCATCGGCCATATCAGCGAAACGCTTGTCCAGCATGCTTTCCCACGAGCTGTCCATCTCCAGCCCGTCGCTCTGGTCCGCCTCATCGCGCCCGTCATCCACCTCCGGCTCCAGTTCATCCGGGATGCGTTCGTTGCGGGGTTCGGTCATGGGAATCTCACCTGCCTTTATTTTTGCCTTCTGAGCCTGTCCAATGCGGCATACTGTTCCTCGGTAAGCGCCGCAGAAAGCGGCGTGCGCCGCTGCGCGCCGGGCATCTGATGCCGGTCCCGTCCCTGGGAACGCTCGGCGGCCAGCTCTCGCCACAATTCCCGCGCGCTCAGACGCGTGGCCCCGCGGCCCAGAATGAGGGTCTGTTCGGTATAGTCGCTGGTGGCCACGCGCGCCTCGCGGTAGCGGGGCAGCAGCTGGCACATGCGCTCGATGTAATGGTCGGCCGTCTCGCCGTGGCGCGTATAGACCACGGTCAGGCCGTCGCGCTCCTCCACGCTGCGCAGGGGGCGCTCCGCCTTGTAGCCGTCAAACACCAGCCATACCTCCTGCCCCGTATAGCCTGCGTAGTCCTGCAGAAGGTGAATCAGCCGGTCACGGCACTCGTCCAGCGGCCATCCCTCCCGCTGTGCCTGAGGCCACGCTCCGATGATGTTGTAGCCGTCCACGTACAAAAGCGGCTTCATCTTCGTCAGCGGGCGCGCAGCACCGCGTACATCAGCACGCCCGCAGCCACGCTGGCGTTGAGGCTGTCCAGCTTGCCGCGGATGGGCACGGAAATGGTGCGGTCGCAGCTTTCCAGCACGCGGCGGCTCACGCCCTCCCCCTCTGCGCCGATGACCAGTGCGATGGGCCCGCTCAGATCCAGGTCGGCGTAGTCCTCGCCGTCCATATCGGCGGCATAGGTCCAGATGCCCTCGCGCTTGAGGCGTTCAATCGTGCTGGTCAGGTTGGTCACGCGCGCCACGGGCAGGTATTCCACCGCCCCCGCGCTGGCCTTCACCGCCGCGGGAGTCAGCCCCACAGCACGGCGCTCCTGCACGATTACGCCATGCGCGCCCGCACACTCCGCCGTGCGGATGATCGCGCCCAGATTGTGCGGATCGGTGATCCCGTCCAGCAAAATCAAAAACGGCGCCTCGCCGCGCTCGCGCGCCAGGTCCAGCATGTCCTCCACGGTGCTGTAGCGGTAGGCCGAGGCAAACGCCAGCATGCCCTGATGGTTGCGGGTGATGGCGTCCAGCCGGGCGCGATCGACTTCCTTGACAGGCACATGGCGCTCCTTGGCCATCTGCACAATCTCGCGGGCCGAGCCGCTCAGTTCGCCGCGCGCCACCAGCAGCTGCTCGATGTCGCGGCCGCTCTTGAGCGCCTCGCGGATGGGGTTGCGTCCGCTGAGCAGGTTTTCCGCATCCTCATGCACGCGTTCCTCCCCATGCTCCAAGGCCGCGGCAGGGGGCACATAGCGGAACTGCTCGTAGCGCCGCTCCTGGCCGGCCATGCGTGCCTGGCGCTGCTCGCCGTAGGGACGCGGCACGGTATTTTCCCCGCGCGAGGTGTAGTGGCTGACCGTGCCGGTAGCAAAGCGGAAACCGTTGCTCTGCCTTTCGCGGTGCTGCGGCTCACGTCCCTGCGCCTGCCAGTCGCCCCCGGGAGAGCGGTGCGCCGTGTTTTGGCGGTATCCCACAGGCCGCGCCTGTTCGGCGCGGCGAGGCCTGTCCGCACCTGTGCGGCCCTGGGCCCGCCGCGGCTCCTGCGCGCGTCCGGCCTGCTCCCGCGCGCCGCCGCGCCCCTGCGCGGAGCGGGCGGCGCGTCCCTTCTGCGCCCCGCCTTTGCGGTAGCCCGCGCCCTCGTCCTCAAAGCCGCCGCGAGCCGCGGCCTCCACGCGCTTTTCCTGCCGGGTTTTATGCTTCATATCCTTGTAAAATGCCATATCTCCGTCTCCTGTTCCTTATTGCAGCCCCTGCTGCTCCAGATAGTCCCGCCTCGCCTTACGGATCTGCGCCTGCTTTCCGCAGGACTTTTCCCCCTCGGGGCACGCGCCGCGCAGGCATCCGGGCCCCGCGTCCCTGAACAGGGCGGGCGCCTCCCGGCAGCACAGGTCGAACATCGCGCCTGCCAGCTCGCGGATCTCCCACTGGGCGCGGCTGCACATGCGAAGTGAGAAAAAATGCCGGAGCTCGCGCGCGTTCATGGTCAAAAGCACACGTGTCTCACACGCCCCGGGCAGCACGAAGCGGGCGTCCTCATTGCTCTTTTCCCCCGCATCGCCCAGACGCTTCTGCCATCCCTCATACCATGCCTGCATCTGTGCCATCTGGGCATGGTACTCCGCCTCCGCATCGGACCCCAGCGCGCGGATGGCCGGGGGCACGATGTAGCCGAAGCCGCCCGCATAGCTGACATAGCGCTGGCTCTGCACGCTGAAGCTGGCGATGCGGTGCCGCGTGAGCTGCGCCAGCAGCACACGGCTCACGCCCTCCACGAGGAAGGTGAAGCTCGCATGCTCCAGCACGCTCTCATGGCCCATGGCCATCACCCGCTCCACGAAGGCCCGCTGGTCCTTTTCCTCTATGGTTTTCAAGAGCCTGTCCACATCGCCTCCGGCATAGCACAGGCGTGCGCCCAGCGCGGTCAGGGCCTCCGGGTCCAGGGTATGCCTGACCAGCACCACGCGCTGGCTTCGCTCCGGCATGCATCATCGCCTCCCATTCAGCAGCTTAACATCTTATTTTATAGGATTGGTACGCCAATGTCAAACAATTCGGCAATTCTGCCGGTCTGGCCGGTCAGGTAGAGATACCCCATGAGCGCTTCCAGTCCTGTGGCCCGGCTGTAGTTGACCGGGTCCTGATTTTTGGGGGCGCGATGATGGGCGTGTGCGTTCTGGCCGCGGCGCATAACGTCCGCCTCCTCTGGGGAGAGCACGGGTTCGATGCGCGCGGCAGCCTCGGCCTGCGCGCCGGCATTGGCCAGCAGGATGGCCCGGCGATGCAGCGCGCCCGCAGGAAGCCCGCCCGCCAGCAGCCTTTGCCGGATGAGCAGGTCCCACACGGTATCGCCCAGATAGGCTAGGGCGAGCGGGTTTTTCAGTTTTGCCTCCTGTAGGGAAAAGGGCTTTGGCAAAAGGGAATCCGGCATATCGGCACCTGCTTTCGTAGGACGGTCGTACCTCTTCATCATAGCATGGGTTGGGGGCGGAAACAAGCGGTTACCGGCCGTCAGGCGGCATCCTCCTGTCTGGTTCGCGCAAGCAGGACCTCGTAGGCCTCCAGCCCGTCGGCGATGGCCTGGCCGATTTGTTGCTGATAGGCCGGGTCCAGCAGGAGCGCCTCTTCCCTGGGATTGCTCAGAAAGCCGCACTCCACCAGCACCGAGGGCATCGTGCCGCCCAGCACATAGTAGTCCCCGGCCAGGGCGGAGCGCTCCCTGGACGGCTTGAGGCCGTTCAGTAGCGCCTGCTGCAGCGTTCCTGCCAGCAGCCGCCCCTGATCGCTGCCGTGCTGGTAGAACACCTGCGGCCCGCTTTCCTCACGGCTGCGGTATTCGTTGAGATGGATGCTCAGAAGCACGTCCGCATCCGCCGCCTCGGCGATGTCGATACGTTTTTGCAAATCCTCCCGCTTGCGGGTTTTGCTTGCGGTATCTCCGTCCGCCAGGCACACATCCTCCCGCCGTGTCAGCACGACCTGTGCGCCGCGGGCCAGCAGTGCCTTTTCCACCTCAAGGGCGATCTCCAGCGCCACGTCCTTTTCCCAGCGGCCGCTGTCCTGAGCCCGCGCCCCGCCGTCATAGCCGCCGTGTCCGGGGTCCAGCGCCACGATCAGGCCGCTGAGCGCGCCGGGTTCGGACGCCTCCGCCGGCGCGGCGGGGGGGGGCGGCGTCTCCTTTCCGCCCAGCGCCAGGCCTCCCGCTGTGATCAGCAGCGCCAGCAGCAGGCAGGCGCGCAATCTTTCCGTCTTTTTTGTTACAATTTTGTGTAGCAAATGGCGCATGCAGCATTCCTCCTTTGACCGTCCCGCAAGGATATGCGTCTGCGTATCAAAAAAGAGCCAGAACGGACAAGTCCGCCCTGCCGCCAACACGCATCCAGAAGGAGATCCTGCCTTTTTCCGCAAGCCTTTGCCCGCCTACCCCGCTTTTGGCTCGAAGAAGGAGAAAAAGGCCAAGGCCGTCGGATTTTTTATGCAGCGCCGCATACACCTCTCAAAAGTTTCCCACACTTTCCACATGGTTTTCCACGCAAAAAGCCCTTTTTCTGCATGAAAAGGGCTTCGTATGTGGAAAACCTGTCTGTTGCATCCCGCTGCATATCAACTTTTCCACATATGGCCGGATTGTGGATTTTCAGCCCCTTTTCAAGGAGAAAATGTGGAAAACTTGAGGAAAAGCATGTCGTCTTTCAAACAAAACTATTACAGAATATTTTCCAGCGTGGCAAAATCGCTGCTTTCCACCTCGCTGAGCGCATTGACTACCTCGTCCAGCGCGCGCAGGGTCTCATCCCGCCAGCGCTGTTCCAACGCCGTGGACAGGTGCAGCATGGCAGAGGTGACGGCCCGCGTGTGGTGGTGCCCAATGAGGAAGTTCAGCCAGCCGGCATCGTATTGCCATCTTGCATGCAGGTACGCCTGCTCATGCGCCGCCGAGTCCATACGGTTTTCCAGCACCTCCGTGCGCACCACGTCCAGTGCGTCCAGGTATTCCCGCGCTGTGTGCCGTTGTGTCAGGTCCAGCCACAGCCCCAGGCCGAGGCACATCACCGTAAGTACCACAATGAGCGTAATGGCCCGGCGCATTACCAGGACACCTCCTCAGGCTTGAGTGCACTGCCGCGGGCGGGCGGTTTTTCGCCAAAGCCATGCACGGTCATCTGCCCGTCGGTGTCCAGGTAGCACAAAAGCACCTTGCGTACATCCGAATAACCCAGCTTTTTGAGCTGGGAAAACAGCCAGCCCTCGTCCTTGCCGCACAGCGGCAGATTGTTTCGCTCCACCTTGCCATCCATCACCAGCGTGAGAGGAATGCCCTCATATTGTGTTTTCAGTCCCATATCGGCGGGAGTGAGAGGCCGTTGACTCGACCGGGGAAATACGCTGAGCTTTCCGCTGGTTTCCATGATGGCGGTGCCAACGTCCGTAGGTGAGAGGATACCGCCGGTGCGCAGCTCCTCCAAAAGATCGTTGAGGTTAAAGCACAGGCGTTCCAGCGCCTTGGCGTCGATCTTCCCCCGATGGATGACCACCGTGGGCGTGCCGCTGAAAAAAGCGCGCATACGCTGGCTCTTGAGCGACAGCAGGGTAAAGAGCTGGTGCAGCGTGATCGTGGCCGCCAACGGGATGATGCCGCGCCACAGGGGGATATCCAGGCTTTCCATGGGGGTGGAGGCCAGGTCCGCAATCATGATGGCCACCACCAGCTCAAAGGGCTGAAGCTGCCCCACCTGCCGCTTGCCCATCAGCCGCATGGCCAGCACGGCGAAGCACACCAGCACCAGGCTTCGGATATAGATGGCGAGCATCGCTTACGACTCCACGCTTTCCAGCCACTGCTCCAGCTCCGCCAGCGTTGAAAAACCCATGCCGTGGCGCAGGTCCTCCTGTATGGCGCTGGGCAGGGCGCTCAGCTCCAGATCCAGCTCGTTGACCAGAGCCAGCCCGTCGCCGTATTTGTTTTGAAATACGCAAAGCACGCCCGCACCATTGGGCATCAGCACCATGTGATCCGGGCAGAACATATCCGGCTGCTGTTCCATTTTGATCAGACTGGCGCCAAATTCAGTGATGCGCCATTCAGGATAGAGTGCCGCCACCTCGTCCAACGTTTTGCCATAGAGCTCGGCGGGGGCCGTCACCCGGCGGGTGACCACATGCTCGCAGCGGGTATAGGTCAGGGTTTGCAGCAGTTCGCACCCCTCCGCCACGCGCGTCGCATCGCCCGCGTCCACGGCCTGGGCCGGAGGCAGCTCGTCCGGCGCGGTGGCGCTGCCCGGCAATAGCAGCGTGGCCGCTGCGATGGCCAGGAGCACCGCGGCGCTCAACAGCAGAAGAAGGGTGTTTCGTTTCAAGGGGTTGCGTTCGGCATTCCTGTCGCTCATAGGGCGCGCTCCTTTACGGCATGATAGGAGCAGTATGCCCGGGCGGCAGGGATTTCATGTGAGGGAAAACGCAGATGCCCTCACGTTCTGGGCGACGCTTCCTTCAGCCGCTCATTGAGTTCCCGCACCTCGTCCGCATCCAGCTTGACCACGCGCCGGTCGTAGGTCATCAGGCCGTTGAGCTCATCCTCCACATCGCTGAGCTGCGTATAGACCGATGCGCACAGCCCCCTTGGCACGGCGGGGAGCACCTCGCGTTCATAGAGGCGGGAAAAGTCCCGCCACAGCGCGGCGGCATCGGGCAGACGGCGATATCCGTAGTCCTTCTGGTTGAAGCAATGACCATCCACACGCAGGTTATAGCCCCCAAATTCGCTCAGTGCCAGCGCGCGGCCGCGCCGGTCGCGCCGGAAGCGGAAGGGTTTGAAATACACATGCAGGCTGCGCAGTTCTCCCGCGCCCTGATCGTGCCAGCCGCTGGCGGGGTCCACGGGGCGGGTAGGGTCCAGAGCGCGCAGGCGCTCCATCACAAGCGTGCTGTCAAACTGACCCCATCCTTCGTTGAACGGCACCCACAGCACCACGCTGGGCGCATTGAAGAGCTGGCCGACCATCTCCTCCAGCTCATCCATGTACTCGCCGCGTCCCTGGGAAGAGGCGCGCGCAAACGCCCGGTAATGATTGTCACGCCGGTGAATGCCGGTCACCAGCGGCAGGGTGATGGTTGAGAAGCGGTATTTTCCTCCCCCGGAGGGCATGTCCTGCCATACCAGCATGCCCAGGCGGTCGCAATGGTAGTACCAGCGCATGGGTTCGACCTTGATGTGTTTTCGCAGCAGGTTAAACCCCATGGCCTTGGCGGTCTGGATATCGTAGATGAGCGCTTCGTCGCTGGGGGCGGTATACAGGCCGTCGGGCCAGTAGCCCTGATCCAGCAGGCCGCTCTGAAAATACGGTTCGCCGTTGAGAAACAGCCGCTTCGCGCCGCCCCGGTCCGCGCGCACCTCTATCTTGCGCATGCCGAAGTAGCTCTCCACCCGGTCCTCGCCCAAAGTGACGGACAGATCGTAGAGATAGGGGTCCTCCGGACTCCAGGCGCGAAAATCCGGCATGGGGATGCGCGCCGGCTCGCCGCTGGTGAAGGGCACGGTACGGCCATCCACGGTCGCTTCGCATTGCAGGGGCTGCGAACAGCGAACCATCACCTCCACCGCCGACTGGTCAAACAGCGGCACGATGCGCAGGCTCTCGATATAGTGCCGGGGCACGGCCTCCATCCACACCGTCTGCCAGATGCCGCTCTGCGGCGTGTACCAGATCCCGCCGCGCCGGGTTTTCTGCTTTCCCCGGCTGTGGAAGCTCGCGTCCGTATCATCATGCACGCGCACCACGAGGCTGTTGCGCGGGCCGAGCGCATCCGTCGCGTCCAGCGTAAACGCGTTGTAGCCCCCCATGTGCCGGCCCAGCAGCCTGCCGTTCCAATACACGGCGGCCTCCTGATCGACCGCGCCGAAATGTAGCAGCAGCCGCCCATCCGCCGGGATGAAACCCTGCGGCACGATCACCTCGCGGCGGTACCATAGCGTCTGCCCCGGCTGGAGCGAACGGCCCACGCCGCTCAGGGCGCTTTCTGGCGAAAAGGGCACCAGAATGGTTCCATCCCAGCGCCGGGGTGATTCATCGCTGTCGGTGATGGCGTATTCCCAGCGGCCGTTGAGGTTGAGGTAGCTGTTCCGCCGCATCTGCGGTCGGGGATATTCGGTGAGGATGCAGTTTTCGTCCAGGTGTTCTCCCCAGGGGGTCATCAGCATGGGGCATCCTCCTTCCTGTGTTGATTGTGCTGCTTCACGCGCGGCGGCAGGCTTGCCGAATCAGACAAACCGTTGCTCCGCGCGGGCGGCATCCGGGCTGTTTCCTACTTGTAATGATGCTTCTTGCGCAAGTTCATTCCATGGGTATTATAGCACCTTGTGTGCGTGCGCACAATCAGGCGCAGCCCAAAAAGCCCCGGCCCGTGGCTGGGCCGGGGAAGGAAAGCGCATGTTTAACCGATCTGGGGCAGGCTGGCGGCCGCCACGCTTTGACCCACGCGCCGGCTCTTTTCGTCTGGCAGGTTCACCTGCATCTTCAGCTGCGGGTATTCGGTGCGCAGCACCTCCTGCGCTTTGGCCAGCACCAGATCTCCGCCCTCGCCGCTGGTCACGCGGCCCATGAGCAGCACATGGTTGATCTCATAGAACATGGCGTAGAACGCCAGCGTATAGCCCAGATACACGCCGATGGTCTCATAGATGGCACGCGCGCCGGCGTCGCCCTGCTCCATCTTGCCCTGCACCACCTTGAGCTTCTCGGCGGGGCTGAGGGCGGGGTCCAGCTCGATGCCCGCGGCGGGCGCGAGCTTGATCACCGCGTCCTGGGAGAAATACTTCACGCCGCAGCCGATGTCGCCGCTCCACTCGTCCACCATGGCCTCCGGCGCCAGATCACAGGGAACAAACGCCAGCTCATTGAGCCAGCCGGTGATGTTGCCCTTCATGTCCACATAGCCGCCGGCCTCGCTGGTGCCCATGGCGATGCCCAGAATGCCGTCCTCGCCCAGGCTCATGGCCCCGGCCAGCGCGGTCACATCGCCGTCATTGCACACCGTCAGGGGCACGTCCCCGATTTCCTTCGCGGCGCGAATATAGATGTCCTTGACGTACTTTTCATAATCCTCAGGGCTGACCTTGAGGAACAGCGAGGCGCTCATGGTATGGTTGTTGATGTATACGCCCGCGCTGCTCACGCCGATGGCGTCCACACGCGGCATTTTGGAGGCGGCGGTCTTCATGGCGCTGACGATCCCGTCGAAATGGTACGAGGGGTCCGACTGGGTTTTGGGGAACCAGACGACCTCCTCGCTATAGACGCTTTCACCGTTGATAACGGCGGATACCTTGCGGTCGCTTCCGCCGGCGTCAAAACCGATCCGGCAGCCGTCCAGATGGCGGCCGATGGGCGCGGAGGCATCCTTGCGCTGCGGAGCTTCGGCAGGCGTGGCGGCATAGCACACCTCGAAGGCATGCTCATAGACGTGCGCCATGAAATTCGCGTCAAAGGCGCGCTCGCCGCCTTCGCGGTACTGCTCCTTCACCCCCTCATACACGGCCTTGCTTCCCGCGATGGTCACGCGGAAACCGCCGTATACCCACAGCATGCTCTTGACCATCCGCTCCGCCATGCGCAGGTTCAGCGCGTCGTCCTCTCCCTCCGGGAGGATGCGCATGTCATGCGTGGCTACCAGGCCGTCGTTTCGCTCCACGGCAATGCGGATCTCCGGCCCCTTTCCCGCACGCGCGGCAAAGGCCTGCATCTCCCGGTAGATGGGCGCAAACGCCGGGTCCAGCGGAGCCGCTACTTTCAGTTTCTCCATCTCTTTTGCCTCCCGACTGTTGAAAAAGTAGGTTGTATTCCCGAATATCGCCTTGATATCGTCGATTTACATTATATCGTATTATTTATTCCCTGTCCATCCTTTTCTACATGAAAAAAACCGGCGCTTTGCAAAAAGCACTGGTTCAAAACGGCAGCCAGTCCAGCTGCCACAGCGCGCATCCAACGGCGGCCAGCGCTGCCAGGGCGCCCAGGCATACCCAACGTCCGTGCCTGCCCCCACGGACGGTCATGTACGATTCCAGCGGGACCGGCGCGGGCACGGGCATCTGTTCCGTGGGCACGGCATCCTCGCCGTCCTCCTCCGATCCATCGGGGTCGGCATACATGTCCTCTTGCAGCCAGTCCAGGTTTTCCCACAGCTGATCCGAATCTCCGGCCGGTTCCGGCGGAAGCTGCCGCACCGGAGCCGGTCTGGGCGCAAACGTGGGAGGATGCATCAGGGACGGGCCGTTTGCCGGTGGGGGCGTCGCCTTTTTCGTGGCAGGCATGGACCGCGCCGCATCCGGCCGAAGCAGGCTGTCCGCGCTCATGGGTTTCAGCAGCGCGCTGCCGTGTGCCTGTGCCATCCGCTCCACCCTCTTCCTTCTGATGGGCCCATTATACCATAACTGTGCATGGATGTCTTTGTCCATCGGCGTGTTTTTTTGCCGAATCCTAGGGAAAGCTCCCTCAAGGCACGCCTCTTGCAGCAAAGGGCCGCCCCGAAGGGCGGCCCCGGAAAACCGTGTGCAATTATTCGGCCAGTCTCTTGTACTTGGCGTACTTGGCCATGGCGTCGGCCTCGTTCTTGTTGAACAGGTCCTGCGCCACATCGGGGAACATCTTGGCCAGGGACGCATAGCGCACCTCGCCCTTGATGAAGTCCTGATAGCCCTCGGCCTTGGGCTCCTTGGAGTCCAGGGTGAGCGGGTTCTTGCCCTGCTCGGCCAGTTCAGGATTGTAGCGGTAGATGGTCCAGTAGCCGCACTCGACCGCCTTCTTGATCTCAGCCTGCGCCAGGCCCATGTTGATGCCATGGTTGATGCAGGGCGCATAGGCGATGATGAGGGACGGGCCGTGATAGGCCTCGGCCTCGACCATGGCCTTAACGACCTGAGCGGGGTTGCTCATGGCGACGCACGCCACGTACACATAGCCATAGCTCATGGCCATCATGCCCAGATCCTTCTTCTTGGTCCGCTTGCCGCTGGCAGCGAACTTGGCGATGGAGCCGGTCGGAGTAGACTTGGAGGACTGTCCGCCGGTGTTGGAGTACACCTCGGTATCCAGCACGAGCACGTTGACATCCTGGTTCTGGGCCAGCACATGGTCCAGTCCGCCGTAGCCGATATCGTAGGCCCAGCCGTCGCCGCCGAAGATCCAGAAGGATTTCTTGGTCAGCAGGTCGGCGTTGTCCACTACCTCGCGGGCCAGCGTGCAGGCCTCGCAGGTGCAGCCCTCGATGATGCCTTCCTTGCACTTCTCAAGCAGCGCCTTGCCGGCGGTCTTGGAAGCCTTGCCCTCGTTCATGTTGTCCAGCCAGTTCTGGCCCGCGGTCTTGATCTCATCCCAGCAGTAGTCCACTGCGATGAGGGCGCGCACGGTATCGGCCAGCTTGGCGCGGCGCTGATTGTAAGCCAGGTTCATGCCGAAGCCGAACTCGGCATTGTCCTCGAAGAGGCTGTTGGCCCAGGCGGGACCATGGCCCTCGTTGTTGGTGGTGTAGGGGCAGGTGGGAGCGGAGCCGCCGTAGATGGAGGAGCAGCCCGTCGCGTTGGCCACGATCATGCGGTCGCCGAAGAGCTGGGTAACCAGCTTGACGTACGGGGTCTCGCCGCAGCCGGCGCACGCGCCGCTGAACTCGAAGAGGGGCTTGAGGGCCTGGCTGTTCTTGACGGTGGCCACGTTCTCAATGCCCTGCACTTCGGGCACGGTCATGGCGAACTCCCAGTTCTTCTCCTGCTCCATCTGAGAGGCCAGCGGCTTCATAACCAGCGCCTTCTCCTTGGCGGGGCAGACCTGGACGCAGTTGCCGCAGCCGGTGCAGTCCAGGGGGCTGACCTGCATGCGGTACTGCATGCCGGCGAACTCCTTGCCGGTGGCGGGCTTGGTCTGATAGCCCTCGGGCGCGCCCTTCATCACTTCTTCGGACGCATAGATGGGACGGATGCAGGCATGCGGGCACACCAGCGAGCAGGTGCCGCACTGGATGCACTTGTCGATCTGCCACTCGGGCACGGTCACGGCAATGCCGCGCTTCTCGAACTTGGTGGTGCCGGTGGGAACCACACCAGCAGGATCAAAGGCACTCACGGGCAGGCTGTCGCCTTCCTGCGCCAGGATGGGCTCAACGAAGTTCTGGAAGTACTCGGTGCTCTTGATCTTCACGGGCTCGGCGCCGGTGGCGGCATTGGCCCACTCCTGAGGCACCTTGATCTCGACCAGGCCGGAGATGGCGATGTCGATGGCGTCCCAGTTCTTCTTGACGATGGCGTCGCCCTTCTTGCCGTAGGTCTTCTTGGCATAGGCCTTCATGTACTCGTCGGCCTGCTCGTAGGGGATCACCTCAGCCAGCTTGAAGAAAGCGGCCTGCATGATGGTGTTGATGCGGTTGCCCATGCCCACCTTCAGGGCCAGGTCGATAGCGTCGATGTTGTAGAAGCGCACGTGCTTCTTGGCCAGCTGCTGCTTCATCTTGGCGGGCAGCTGCTTGTCCATCTCCTCGGCGCTCCAGGGGCTGTTGAGCAGGAACACGCCGCCGTCCTTGACCTTGCTGACCATGTCGTACTTGGTGACGTAGCTGGGGTTGTGGCAGGCCACAAAGTCGGCCGCGTCGATGAGGTAGGTGCTCTGGATGGGCGTCTTGCCGAAGCGCAGGTGGCTGACGGTCAGGCCGCCGGACTTCTTGGAGTCGTAGCTGAAGTAGCCCTGCGCGTACATGTCGGTGTGATCGCCGATGATCTTGATGCTGTTCTTGTTGGCGCCAACGGTGCCGTCGGAGCCAAGGCCGTAGAACATGCAGCACACGGTGCCTTCGGGCGCGGTGATGAGCTGCTCGCCCAGGGGCAGGCTGGTGCCGGTCACGTCGTCCTCAATGCCCACGGTGAAGTGGTTCTTCATGGCGCCGGACAGGTTGTCGTACACGGCCTTGACCATGGTGGGGTTGAACTCCTTGGAGCCCAGGCCGTAGCGGCCGCCGATGACCTCAACATCGGTCTTGCCGTTCTCATAGAGCGCGGCGCATACGTCCTCGTAGAGGGGCTCGCCCAAAGAGCCGGGCTCCTTGGTGCGGTCGAGCACGGCGATCTTCTTGCAGGTGGCGGGAATGGCCTCCAGCAGGCGCTCGGCGCTGAAGGGACGGTAGAGGTGCACCTTGACCAGGCCCAGCTTCTCGCCCTTCTTGTTGAGGTAGTTGATGGTCTCCTCGATGGTCTCGCAGCCGCTGCCCATGGCGATGATCACGCGCTCGGCATCGGGGGCGCCCACGTAGTTGAAGAGCTTGTACTCGCGGCCCACCAGCGCGCTGACCTTCTTCATGACCTCTTCCACGATGGCGGGGGTGGCGTTGTAGAACTTGTTGGCCGCCTCACGGTTCTGGAAGTAGATGTCGGGGTTCTGCGCGGTGCCGGCCTGATGCGGATGGTCGGGGTTGAGAGCGCGGTCGCGGAAGGCCTTGACCTTGTCCCAGGGCACCAGGGGCTCGATGTCCTTGTAATCAATCGCGTCGATCTTCTGCACCTCATGGCTGGTGCGGAAGCCGTCGAAGAAATGCAGGAAGGGAACGCTGCTCTCCAGCGTGGACAGATGCGCCACCAGCGCCATATCCATGGCTTCCTGCACGCTGTTGGAGGCCAGCATGGCAAAGCCGGTCTGACGGCAGGCCATCACGTCGGCATGGTCGCCGAAGATGCTCAGGGCATGCGCGGCCAGCGCGCGGGCGCTTACGTGGAACACGCAGGGCAGCAGCTCGCCGGAGATCTTGTACATATTGGGGATCATCAGCAGAAGGCCCTGGCTGGCAGTGAAGGTGGTGGTCAGCGCGCCGGCCGCCAGACTGCCGTGCACGGCGCCCGCCGCGCCCGCCTCGGACTGCATCTCGCTTACGTGAACGGTCTGGCCGAAGAGGTTCTTCGTACCACGCGCCGCCCATTCATCGACTACTTCCGCCATGGGAGAGGAAGGAGTGATGGGGTAAATGGCCGCCACGTCGCTGAACGCATATGCAACGTGGCTTACGGCAGTATTGCCGTCAACGGTCATCTTGGTTGCCATTGGGGTTCCCTCCTAAACTTGTAGGTTTTGAAAGAGCCGCCTGACTGTTTTTGGGCACGACAAACAGACGGAAGTTTCCAACATGCCTATTATAGTTTGTTGCCAAATGCTTGTCAACCGCCACAGCGGCCCAAAAGGCGGAAATTGCGCGAAAAGGCGCGGACAGGAAACCTTCCTCCCCGCGCCCGAACATCCGCCACGGCAGCGGCGGCGTCATACGATCTTTTCCAGGGTTCCAAGCACGCTGAGCACCTGCTCTCGCGGCACCCGCTCGGAGGGGCGGTTTTCCTTCGCGCGCTCCACAAAGTGCGAAAGCTCGCGCAGGAACCAGCCGCTGGGCGGCAGGTTGGCGCCGCATTCCACCTTCACGGGATCCTCCACGTCAAAGACAGTCGCATCGCCGTCCGCGCCGTAGCCGGTCAACCCACCGTCGCACACCAGCAGCCCGCGTTCAAAATACACGCGCCACCGGGCCGTGAAAGGCAGGCAGGCGTTGAACCATGCCGCCTCTGCGCTGGCGGTGATTCCGCCCGCAAATGTGTAGCGGAACCGGTACTGCTCCCGGCAGGGCGCCTCCGGGCCGCCGCAGCTGGTATACTCCATGCTCCGGGGCTCGCCGAATATGCTGACCATCATATCCAGGTCGTGAATATGCAGGTCAAAGGGCAGAAGGCCGCTCTTTTCCTTCTGGAACAGCCAGCTTCCCTGTACCCAGCCGGGCCGGGCCGACAGGCGCTCGAAACAGGCGTCGAGGGGCTTGCCGTACCGCTCATCTTCCATCACCTGATGCAGCGTCTCCACCTCGCGGGTGAATTGCAGAACCTGGGCCACGTACAGCTGCACCCCCGCGCGGTCCGCCGCCTCATACATCTCCTGCGCGTCCGCCAGGGACAGCGCGGCGGGCTTCTCCGTGATCACATGCAGTCCATGCCGGATCGCCTCCAGCGCCAGCGGCTTGTGCAGAAAGGTGGGTGCGCAGATGTCCGCCAGGTCCGCCTGCTCTGCGGCGCACAGCTCCGTGAGCGTAGCATACAGGGGCAGGCCCCATTGCGCCGCACGGGCGCGGTCCTGTTCGCTTTGTCCCACCGCTGCCACAACCTGCGCGTCCGGTATGTGAAGATAATTGAGATAGTGCGTGGTGCCCATGCCTCCAAGGCCCACCAGTGCGATTCTCATGCCTGCGCCTCCCTACAGCTCAAAGCCGTGCGCCCGCAGATAGTCCGCGCTGTCCTGAACGGCCTGGTCGATCTCGGCCAGGTCCTTCGGCCCCGCCTGCGTGAACTCGATCTCGATGCTGAAAGGGCTTGCGTTGCCAGCCTCCTCAAGTACGCCAAACACGCCGGGGAAATCCACCCAGCCCTTGCCCAGCGCCGGAAAATCCCACACATCCGCCGCGCCGGCCTTGTCCTTGAGATGCAGGTAGGCTACGTCGCTCACACAGGCCCGCAGATCGGCCACCGGGTCCACGCCGCCGTAGAAGACGGCATTGGCGGTGTCATAGTTGATTTTGACCCGCTCGGACCCGACCATCCGCACGATGTCGGAAAGCACCGCGCCCGTTCCATGGTCATGGCCATGCGTTTCCAGAACCAGCGTCAGCCCGTAGCGCTCCAGATGGGGCACCAGCGCGCGGATGCTTTCCGCCACGGTCCGGTTGTCGGCCACAGCGTTGTCCTTCAGGTGCGCCTCTCCGATGGAGGAGACGATATAGTCGCAGCCAAAGAACGCGGCAAGCCGGATGTTTTTCACAAAGTCCGGGATGCGTTCGGGGTCCATGAGGTTGCAGTGTCCGCTCATGGCAAAGGGGCGGAGCTGCGCCGCCTCCAGCTCGTCCTGAATCGCCAGCAGGCGCTCGAAGGGCATGTCGGGAAAGACATGTTCGGTCCAGCCCTTGGTGGCCGTCAGCTCAATGTAGTGAAAGCCCGCACGGCGGATGCCCGCGATGGCTTCCTCAATGGAATAGCCATGATAGCAGTTGGAGTTGACCGCGATGATGCGCTTCTTCATGGCCGCACCTCTCACTCGTTGACCCGGACGGCCCGTCCCGTTTCGGAGGATTCAATGCTGGCGAACACCGCGCGCATGGCGGGCAGCACGCTTTCGGCGCTGATGCCCTCGTGAGACGGATCGTTCAGGCAGTCCACAAACAGATCGATGATGCCGGACTTGGTCTGGTGATCGTTGGTCTGAATCTGGTCCACGTCATAGTTCTCGACGGACCCGTCGCGCCGGATCAGCACCAGCGTATGGGCCGGGTCATCATAGATGCGAAGCGCGCCTTCCGTGCCGTTAATCACGGTGGAATTGTCCTCCGGGCCGTAGTTGGTCCAGGAGGCGGTCATGGTTCCCACCGCTCCGCCGCTCATGCGGTAGATGCACACGGCGTTGTCATCCACGGTGATGGGGCTGCCGTCAGCAAATTTCTTGTCCAGCGTAGTAAGGCTCGCCATGGTCTCCACCACCACCTGGTCCAGCAAAAACTGAATCAGGTCGGTCTTGTGCACGCCCAGATCCGCCATCGCGCCCATCGCCGCACGCTTTTTATCAAAGAACCAGGTGCTCTTGCCGGGGTCCACGCTCCATGTCTCCGGCCCGCCGTGACGGAACGCCGTGCGGAAAGTAAGCGGCTTTCCGATGGCGCCCGCGCGGATGAGCTCGCGGGCCTTCTGGTGCGCGCCGGCCAGCCGCTGGTTCTGGTCGATCATGAGGTACTTGCCGCTCTTTTGGGCGGCGGCGACCATGCGCTCGCAATCCTCCAGGGTGGTGGCCATGGGCTTTTCGCACAGCACATGCTTGCCCGCCGCCAGCGCCGCCACGGCGATTTCCGCGTGGCTGACGTTGGCCGAGCACACGCTCACCGCGTCGATGGCCGGGTCGGCCAGAAGCGCCTCATAGCTCTCGTATGCCTTTGCGCCATACTGTGCCGCCAGCGCCTGCGCGCGCTCCTGATTCAGGTCGTACAGCCCCGCAATCCGCGCGCCGGGGTTTTGTTCATATTCAGGCAGATGGCGCACCTGCGCAATCTTGCCGCAGCCGATGATACCGATATTGAGCATGCCCTTCTCCTTCCTCTCTTTGACAGGCCGTCAGGCGGCAGCTTCCTTCTTTTGCAAAAGCACCGCGGCGATCACGATGAATCCCTTGAACGCCTCGCGCAGGAAGGGCGGCACGCCCATCAGGTTGAGCAGGTTGTTCATCACGGCGATGATCAGCATGCCCAGCACCGTGCCCAGAATGGAGCCGCGTCCGCCGCTCATGCTGGTGCCGCCCACCACCACCGCGGCGATGGCGTCCATCTCGTAGCCGCTGCCGGCATTGGCATAGTCCATGCTGCCGATGCGCGACACCTGGATGACCGCCGTCACGGCCACCAGAGCGCCCATGAGCACATAGATGAGGCCCTTGACGCGCTCCACGTTCACGCCGGAGAGGCGTGCGGTGCGCTCGTTGGAACCCACGGCGTATACGTGGCGGCCAAAGGGCGTATAGCGCGACACGATATGCAGAATCACCGCCGCCACCAGCCAGTAGAGAATGGGCAGAATGACCTCGCCGCCGATCTTGGTGTTGGAGATGGCCAAAAAGCTGCTGGGCACCTTGACCGCCGCCGTCTGCATCACCTGCTGGGTTACGCTGCGCAAAATCTTCATCATGCCCAGCGTGGCGATGAAGGCCGGCAGCTTGCTGCGGGCGATCAGCACGCCGCTGATGCCGCCCAGCAGGCAGCCGAAGATCACGCCCGCGACGATGCCGATGGCGTAGGCCGGCACGCCCGTGATGCCGATGGCGGTGAGCAGGCCGTCGGGATACTGATTGATAAAGACCATAATCACCGCGCCGATGGCGACCATCGTGGAGCCCACGGCCAGGTCAATGCCGCCGGAGATGATGACAAAGGTCATGCCCAGCGCCACGATGCCCACGCCCGCGTTGTTGCGCAGGATGTTGATCCAGTTCTTGCCCCAGTTGGTAAACCATGCGCCGAAGGATTCATAGTCAAAGCCCAGGGCCACGGTTTGCAGAATCACCATCAGGGCCAGCACCAGGCCCGTGGAAAAGATGGGATCGGACTTCCATTTGCGGCCGACCTTTTCAAGAAGGGTCTGCCGGTTCGTCACTTGCGTCATGCCTGTTTACTCCTCTCGCCTGCGTTCAGCCGCCGGTTGCCAGCCGCATCATTTCGTGTTCGTTCATGGTTTCGCCCTTGACCTCGGCCTGGATATCGCCATGGTACAGCACCAGCGCCCGGTCGCACACGCGAATGATCTCCTGCGCCTCGTTGGAAAGCACCACCACCGCCACGCCCCGGTCTGCCAGGCGCAGGATGATGTCGTAGATCTCCTCCTTGGCGCCCACGTCCACGCCCTGGGTGGGGTTATCCAGAATCAGAAGCGATGGATTGGCGCTCAGCCACTTGGCCAGCACCACCTTTTGCTGATTGCCGCCGGACAGGCTGGTAATGGGGTCTTCCGGCGGTCCCATCTTGATGTGCAGTTCCTGACGCTGGCGGTCAAATTCCTCGCGCTGCGCCTTTCTGTCGATCAGGCCGCGATGCGTCAGCCGGGGCAAAGTGACGATGGAGCCGTTTTCCAGGATGTTCATATCCTTGATGATGCCGTTTTCCTTGCGGTTGCGCGGCACATAGCCGATGCCCAGCGCCAGCGCCTGCTGAGTGGAGTGCATCTGCACGGATTTGCCGTTGACAATGATATTGCCCTGGTATTTCCCCGTATCGCCAAAAACGGTGCGAAAGATCTCGCTGCGCCCGTCGCCCAGAAGGCCCGTCACGCCCAGCACCTCGCCCCCGCGCACGCTCAGGCTGATATGGCGGTAGTGCGGTTCCTGGGTGAGATCCTCCAGGCGGAGCACCTCGTCTCCAAGCTTTACGCTGCGGTTGAGGGGCTCGTTGCGCACATCATGACCCACCATGTCGCGGGCCAGAAGGTCGGTGGTCACATCCCTGACGTAGCCTTCCGACACCATGACGCCGTCGCGCAGCACGGTGTAGCGGTCGCAGATCTCCATCACCTCGCGCAGCTTGTGGGAGATGAACACGATGCCTACGTTCTGCTTTTTCAGCGTGCGCAGGATTTCAAATACGTGCTCGATTTCCGGGTCGGTGAGCGAGGTGGTGGGTTCATCCATGATGATGATCTGGGCGTTCATCAGAAGCGCACGGGAAATTTCCACAATCTGCTTGTAGGAGGCGTCCAGATCGCGCACCATGGCGCGGGGGTCCAGTGTAAGCGCCATGCGCTCAAATACCTTCCGGGTCTCCGCAATCATGCGCGGATGGTCCAGAAAGCCGTTTTTCTTTTTCAGTTCCCGGCCGATGAACATGTTTTCATAGATCGGGAGGTCGTTGATCAGGTTCAGCTCCTGATGGATAAAGGCGATCCCCGCGTCCAGCGACTGACTGGGGTTTTGGAAAGTCTGCGGCTTGTCATCCAGCAAAATCTGCCCTGCGTCAGGCCGGAGCACGCCGCCCAGAATATTCATCAGCGTGCTTTTGCCCGCGCCGTTCTCGCCCAGCAGCGCGCAGATTTCCCCGCCGCGAAGTGAAAAATCCACGGATTTCAACACGTCGTTCGCGCCAAAGGATTTCACGATCCCACGCATGGAGAGGTTCATTTGTTCACATCCGTTCTCAAAATCCTCTGTATAACCGGGGAAAAGGGCCATGGCACCGGCCACGGCCCCTTTGCAAAGAGAGGGAAATCAATAGATGGTGTTGCTGGGATCGATGTACTCGTCCACGTTGGTGGCATCCACGATCTGAGAGGGGATGACCTTCACGGCGTCAACGGTCTCGCCGCCGAGCACGCTCAGGGCCACATCCAGGCAGTCCTTGATCATCAGGGGGCTGTAGAGCGCGGAGCAGGCATGGATTTCATCGGCCTTTTCCTTGATGATGTTGAAGTATTCCTGGCATCCGCCGCCGCCGGTGATGGCCTTGATGTCGGTGCGGCCGGCATCCTCGATGGCCTGCAGGGCGCCGATAGAGGTTTCGTCATCGAGGCTGTAGACAGCGTCGATCTGGGGATTGGCGGTCAGGATGTCCGCCATGTCCTTCAGGCCGTCCTCACGGGTGAAGGCGGTGGCGTACTCAATGATCTCCACGTCGGGAGCGATTTCAGCCATGGTATCGGTGAAGCCCTTCATGCGCAGCTCGGACACGGAGCCGGAGGTAGGCACGGGCAGGGCCACGACGGTGCCGGTGGTGCCGATCTTCTCGACGATGTAGTTGGCGCTGGCAACGCCCATGCTCTCGTTATCGCCGGTCACCTTGTAGATGCCCTCGGCGGGAATGTCCATATCGAAGGCCACGACGGTGATGCCCTGATCGATCGCGTTCTGGGCAGCCACTTCCATGCCGGTCCACTGGGGAGCGACCACGATGGCCTGAGCGCCCCAGAGGATGACTTCGTCAAACTGGGCGGTCATTTCTTCGGCATTGCTGGAGGTGAGGAGCTTGTACTCGATGGTGCCGGCGGCCTCCAGCTCCTTGCAGTACTGCTCGGCGTTGTAGGTGATGCCGCCCACCCAGCCGTGGGTCACGGCGGGCACGAGCACACCGATCTTATACTTGGTGGTTTCAGCGGTCGCCATGGTGACCATGCCGAGGCACAGTGCCAGGGCCAGAACGATGGCCAAAAGCTTTTTCATGATGGTTTCCTCCATTTCATGATTTGTCCTCCCTCAGGGAGGGCTACGCAAAGGACGGACGTATGGCTGTACTTGCTGTATGCGCCTGTCCCTTTGTTGTAAGTGTATGATAGCATGTAAATTTTCACATGTCAATTCAGAGCTAAAAGTTTTCATAAATTTACATTCATTTGTACAACCGTCATAATGCTTTTATAAATCAGATTTTTAGCAGTTTTTTCTACTATGAGCCCCACCTCAAAAAAGAAAAGTTACATTATCAAACAGCTGTCGTTTACATTTCCCCGTCGTCTATGCTATAATAGACCAAGAAGCGGCAATTTCACAACGCAGGGCCAGGCCTTGTGCGGAAAGGAGGCAGGACGGAGCATGAAACGAAAGAGCAGCGAACCCACCATCTCTCAGGTGGCCGCCATGGCGGGCGTATCCATCGCCACTGTTTCGCGTGTGCTCAACGACCCGTCCAAGGTGCGCCCCACCACGGTGGAAAAGGTAAGCGCCGCCATTGACACCCTGGCCTATCCACGCCCCCAGCCCGCCACAGATCTGCGCAACCGGCTTATCGTGGCGGTGCTGCCCAACCTGGACAACCCCTTCTATTCCAAAATCATCAAGGGGATTCAGGTATCGGCCAAAGGGCACGGGCTGGAGGTTCTGCTCTATGCCGAAGGAAATGTAGACGCCCATTCGCGCCGCCTTCTGGATATGCTGGCCATGATTCAGGCCCGGGGGCTGATCCTCCTCTCCCCCGTCAACCGCCTGGACGTGCTCAACGAGCTGGCGGGCGCCCTTCCGCTGGTGCAGTGCGCAGAATATAATGAAGAAAGCGCTTTGCCCTATGTGGGCGTGGATGACTTCGCCGCAGCGCGCAACGCCACCGAAACCCTGATCCGGCGTGGGCGCCGCCGCATCGCCCTGATCAACGGCCCCGATCGCTACAAATACGCCCGCCACCGCTACCTGGGGTACGCGGACGCGCTGCGGCATGCGGGCCTGACGGTGGACGGCGCGCTGGTGGCGAACGTGACGGAAATGGGCTTTGACAGCTCGCTGGCCGTGGCGCGGCAGATGCTGCTTGCCAGCGAGCGTCCGGACGCGATTCTGGCCGCCAGCGACATGTATGCCGCCGCCGTGGTCAAGGCCGCCACCTCCGAGGGCATCCGCATTCCCGACGACCTGGCGCTGATCGGCTTTGACAACACCTACATCTCCCAAATGAGCCACCCCAGTGTGGCGGCCGTCAGCCTGCCGCGTTTTCAGCTGGGCTATATGGCCTGCGAGGTATTATCCGAGCGCATCATGAACCCCGCCTCGGACGAGCCGCGCCATTTTCTGCTGGAAACGGAGCTTGTGCTCCGCGATTCCGTATAAATACGACCCCGAGCATCGGGAAAACGGGAGGGACTTGTAATTATGAAACTGGGTTTTGTAAGTGCAATTCTGGATGGATGGACATTTGAAGGCATGGTGGACACAGCTGCGGAGATGGGTTACCAGTGTGTCGAAGTAGCCTGCTGGCCCGTCGGGAAGGCGGAGCGCCGCTACGCAGGCGTCAGCCACATTGACGTGGACGCGCTGGGCGACGAGCAGGTGAACTACATCCACAGCTATCTCAAAGAGCGCGGGGTGGAAATCTCCGCCCTGGCGTACTACCCCAACACCCTGGACGGCGACCTGGAAAAGCGCGCCGCCGCCGTGGAGCACCTCAAGAAGGTCATCCGTGCCAGCCACAAGCTGGGCGTGAACCTGGTGACCACCTTCATCGGCCGCGACCAGACCAAGACCGTGGAGGAGAACCTCGATCTCATGTGCCAGGTCTGGCCGCCTATCCTCAAGTTGGCCGAGGAACTGGGCGTGCGCGTAGCCATTGAAAACTGCCCCATGCTCTTTGGTCCGGACCAGTGGCCCGGCGGTCAGAACCTGATGACCACCCCGGCAATCTGGCGCAAGGTATTCGAACGGCTGCCCTCTCCCAACCTGGGCATCAATTACGATCCCTCGCACTTCGTGTGGCAGATGATGGACTATATCCAGCCCATCTACGAATTTAAGGACAAGATTTTCCATGTCCATTACAAGGATATCAAGCTCTTCCCCGAAAAGCTGCGCCAGGTGGGCACCATGGCCTATCCGCTGGACTACATGAGTCCCAAGCTGCCCGGCCTGGGCGATGTGGACTGGGGCCGCTACGTATCGGCGCTGACCGACATCGGCTACGACGGCTATACCTGTATCGAGGTCGAGGACCGGTCCTTCGAGGGCAGCCGCGAAAGAGTGCTGGACTCCCTGCGCCTTTCCAAGCGGTACATGGAGCAGTTCGTCATCTGATTAAAAACAGAAAGAGCGGCGCGAGGCGGGAAAGCTCCCGCTTCGTGCCGTTCTTTTGTTTCCGGCTTGCAGTTTGCATGTAAATAAACGGCATGGTATAATCAGGAACAGTCCATTCGATCGGAGGAATTTTCCATGAAGGAAAGCGCCTTGAACGCGCGCCGGGCAACGTTGTTAAGCGGGCTTTGCGCTTTTTTTGCCGTGTTTCTGCTCGCCTGGCTGACGGGGTTTGACAACACGCGCCGTTTTGGATGGTTGCCGGCAGCGGCGCTTTTATGGCTGGGAGGTTCCCTTTTCTGGCGCAACCCGGACAGGCGGCTCAAAATCGCTTTTGGCCTCTTTGGCGTCTTCTTCATGTTGGCCATGGGGCTCGGTCTGCGTCTGGAATTTCACGGCGAAACCGGTCTATGGGGACTCGTGGCAAGCATCGGATTGGGAATTGCCGCCGGTCCGGCGGCAGGCGGAGCCGCCATCGCGCTCTTTCGCGCAATGTCCCGCCTTTCCAGGCCCTTGCATCTGCGGACAGGCCATGCGTTTTGGATTGTGCTGGCGCTGCTCATGCTGTGCTGGTCGCCGGTGCTGGTGGCGTATTTCCCCGGCATCACCGGCTACGATATGGATTTTCAGGTCTATCAGATCGTTTCTGGCAATTATTCGTCCCATCATCCGCTTCTGCACACGCTGTTTCTGGAGGCATTTTACCGGCTGGGCGCCGCTTTGGGAAGTCCTTCGCTGGGATACGGGCTTCACACGCTCATGCAGGCCCTGCTGTTAGCCTGCTCCATAGCCTATGCCATGGCCTGGCTTTCCTCCATCGGCTGCCCGCGGGGCCTATGGATTGCCCTTTTGGTCTTTTTTGCACTCTCTCCGCAGCATGCCATCATGGCCGCCAGCGGAACCAAGGACATTCTCTTTGCCGCCTGTATGCTGACAGTGGCCGTGGAAATCTGCCGTCTTATCCTTGAGCCGTCCAGACGCAAACGTAAGCGGGTCCTTCTGGCCGACGCCATTCTCATCGCGGCAGCGTGCATGTTTCGCAACAATGCGATATATGGCTTTATCGTACTGGTTTTCGTATCTTTTCTGTTTTTCCGCCGGAAACTCGGCAGGCGCGTCCTTGCGGTCATTCTGGCAGGAGCGGTGATAGCCGAAGGCGGCATGATGGCCCTGTCCGCCGCCACGGGTGCTGCGAATGGCTCGGTAAGGGAGTTGATGAGCGTTCCCTGCCAGCAGCTTGCGCGCGTATACGATCGCTATGGCCTGTCGATACCGGTGGGATATGAAATTCGTGAAGTGCTGCCCGACGCCGAGAACTATGCGCCGGACCGGGCAGACTTCACCAAGCGCAGCGCCAAGGTTACAACGCCTGAGCGCATGACGCGGTTTCTCAAGCTGTGGGCACGCGAGGCCCTTCATTTCCCCATTGAATACATCGATGCATTTCTCTTGAATACCTGCGGCTTTTGGTATGTAAACGATTTTACTTTTGCCACCACCTATGACGAGGTGGAAGGTTCATATGTAGGATGCATGGTGCTGGGACACAACGCATCCACGGGAATCGACGCGCCCTCGCTTCTTCCGGGGCTGCGCGCGCTGTTTGGCGAACTGTTCTCACGCAATGGCTATCAGCGCTTTCCCGTGCTGTGGCTGCTGCTGCACCCGGCCCTTTACACCTGGCTGCTGGGCTTCGTGCTGGCATGGGCCTGGTACTGCCGCAACCGCAGTGCTCTGTTCGCCGGGTGCATGCTGCTGAGTTATCTGTTTACACTGTTGATGGGACCCTGCGCTATCATCCGGTATCAGTATTATCTGATGCTTGCCGCCCCTGTGCTGCTGGGGTTTCTTTGCGCGCAGGCGCGCCATACCCCCGTCGGCAAAGCATAGCGGCACAGGAAAGGCGGGCCGCCGCGCTTCCCCAAACTGCTTGAAAGCAGGAATTTACACCAGACCTGCCTCCTGTTGCCTCAATTGCCTTGCCCCCTCCCGCCTATCCATGCTATAATATAGGATGAGTTATGATGCGCTTGACGCATCATCGCCATAAGTAAGGAGACTTGCCGCCTTGGGAATGATGGAAGTATTCAAGAAGCTGCTTGGCCAGAGCAATGAAGCCGAGGTCAGGCGCCTGCAAAAGATTGCCGACCAGGTGCTGGCCAGGGAGGCCGAATATCGCGCGCTGACCGACGAGCAGCTCCAGGCCAAGACGCCGGAGTTCAAGCAGCGCCTCAAAGCCGGCGAAACGCTGGACGATATTCTGCCCGACGCCTTTGCCGCCTGCCGCGAAGCCGCGGATCGCACCGTGGGCATGCGTCCCTATCCGGTGCAGGTGATTGGCGGCGTATGTCTGCATCAGGGCCGCATCGCGGAGATGAAGACCGGCGAGGGCAAAACCCTGGTGGCCACCCTGCCCGCCTACTTAAACGCCCTGACCGGCGAGGGCGTCCACATCGTCACCGTCAACGACTACCTGGCCCGCCGCGACAGCGAGTGGATGGGCAAGATCTACAAGTTCATGGGCCTCACCGTGGGCCTGATCGTGCACGACCTGGACAACGCCCAGCGCCGCGCCGCCTACGCCTGCGACATCACCTACGGCACCAACAACGAGATGGGCTTTGACTACCTGCGCGACAACATGGTCATCCATGAGCGCGACATGGTGCAGCGCGGCCACGTCTACGCCATCGTGGACGAGGTGGACTCCATCCTGATCGACGAGGCGCGCACGCCGCTGATCATCTCCGGCCAGGGCGACAAGTCCACCGACCTGTACGAGAAGGCCAATCAGTTCGTCAGCCGCCTCAAAAATGAGGAGGACTACACCATTGCCGAAAAGGAAAAGGCCGTCTCCCTCACCGAGCAGGGCATCGCCAAGGCGCAGCGTGCCTTCAACGTGGAAAACATCGCCGATCTGGACAACGCCGAGCTTTACCATCATATCCTGGCCGCGCTCAAGGCCCACGCCATCATGAAGCGCGATGTGGACTACGTGGTGCAAAACGGCGAGGTCATCATCGTGGACGAGTTCACCGGCCGTCTGATGGTGGGCCGCCGCTACTCCGACGGCCTGCATCAGGCCATCGAGGCCAAGGAGCATGTGAAGGTGGAGCGCGAGAGCAAGACGCTGGCCACCATCACCTTCCAGAACTACTTCCGCATGTATAAAAAGATCAGCGGCATGACCGGCACCGCCAAGACCGAGGAGGAGGAGTTCCAGGGCATCTACAACCTGGACGTGGTGCAGATCCCCACCAACAAGCCCATGATCCGCAAGGACCTCAACGACATGGTCTACAAGACCAAGCGCGGCAAGTTCAATGCCGTGGTGGAGGAAATCGTCAAGCGCCACCAGACCGGCCAGCCCATTCTGGTGGGCACCGTGAACGTGGAGACCAGCGAGATGCTCTCCCACCTCATCAAGCTGCGCGGCGTGAGCCACGAGGTGCTCAACGCCAAGAATCACCAGAAGGAAGCCGAGATCGTGGCCCAGGCCGGTCACGTGGGGGCCGTGACCATCGCCACCAACATGGCCGGCCGCGGCACGGACATCCTGCTGGGCGGCAACCCGGACTTTCTGGCCCGCCGCGCCATGCGGCAGGAAAACTACCCTGACGAAATCATTGAGGCGGCCACCGGCCACAATGAAAACGTCGATCAGGTAGTGCTGGACGCGCGCAAACGCTACCGCGAGCTTTATGAGGGCTTCAAGAAGGAAACCGACGCCGAGCACGAGCGCGTGATGGCGCTGGGCGGCCTGCACATCATCGGCACCGAGCGCCACGAGAGCCGCCGCATCGACAACCAGCTCCGCGGCCGCGCCGGCCGCCAGGGCGACCCCGGCAGCACGC
>OJRC01000247.1_pt1 | contig 43252 bp, 41 predicted proteins | sample 1599081 | NCBI WGS metagenome assembly OJRC01 (sample SAMN03922519, study PRJEB24848) | human gut metagenome | isolation source: stool sample | host: Homo sapiens | place: Germany | collected 2010-02 | reverse complement strand
GTATAATATAGTTGTAAGGTTGGTAGCTCCATTCCAACAAGGAAAGGAGCCCAATATGGAATTTATCAGAGAAGATTGCATTTATGCGAGACAGTCAGTAGACCGCAAGGACAGTATCAGCATTGAAAGTCAGATTGACTTCTGCAAGTACGAATTGAAAGGTGGGAGCTGCCGGGTATTTAAGGACAAAGGCTATTCCGGCAAGAATACCGACAGGCCGGAGTTTCAAAAGCTGCTGGGCGAGATCCGCGAGGGAAAGGTTCGGCGGGTCATCGTGTACAAGCTGGACCGGATAAGCCGCTCTATTCTGGACTTTGCAAATATGATGGAGCTGTTTCAAGAGTACGATGTAGAGTTTGTATCATCCACGGAAAAGTTTGACACCTCGACCCCGATGGGACGGGCTATTGTAACACTTTTAGGCGAAACTCGCCATCAAAGCCTTTTTGTCGGCCAACCAGATTTCTGCTTAGAAGTCCTTTTGCACCATGCAGCTTATACAAGTTTACCCATTTTTCAATCGGCGTACAGGATACGCAAAATTTCTCGGATGCCTCTTTGCGTGTATGCCCTTCCAGTACATACTGAACAACTGCTAATTTTAATTCCTCACTGAACAATTCTTTTCCCATAGATTTCTGCACCCCTTTCGTTGACTTTCTTGTCCAACTTTTGGGGTGCAGTTCAGAGCCTTTTATCTTACCCTTGACATCCGTCTCCAGCGGTGTTACTCAGGCATACGCTCGGCAAAATAGATAGCCATCTGGGCGTGGATTAGGCTCCAGTCCTGTCGCCGGCCCGTCCACTTCTTGGTAATATCCATCATAGCCAAATACAACATTTTCAGCAGACTGTCATCGGTAGGAAACACTGATTTTGACTTGGTCACCTTGCGGAGTTGGCGGTTAAAGCCCTCAATGGCGTTGGTGGTGTAGATCAGCCTGCGCACCTCCTGGGGGTACTTAAAATAGGTGCTGAGGTTGGCCCAGTTGGTCCGCCAGGACTGGGAGATTTTTGGGTATTTCTTGTCCCAGCGCTCCCCAAAAGTATCCAGGGCAGTCAGGGCTGCCTGCTCGTCTACAGCAGCATAGACCGCCTTCAAATCGGCCATAAGGGCCTTCAGATCCTTGTAGGACACATATTTGCTGGAATTGCGCAGCTGGTGGATGATGCAGTTCTGGATCTCGGTCTGTGGAAAGGTGGCGTGGATGGCTGCATCAAATCCCGTTAAATTGTCTGTGCAGGCAATGAAAATATCCTCTACACCCCGGTTTTTTAGGCTGTTAAGTACAGTCGCCCAGAACTTGGCGCTTTCATTTTCGCCAACCCACATACCCAGGACGTCTTTCCGGCCATCCAGATTGACTCCAATAGCAATGTACACTGCTTTCTTCATGATCTGCCCTTCGCTGCGGACATGATAGTGGATGGCATCCAGAAAGACCACGGCGTAGATGGACTCAAGAGGCCGCTGCTGCCACTCCTTGGCAATGGGCAAAATCTTGTCCGTGATTCGGCTGACCGTGCTGTCAGAGACGGATATTCCATAGATATCCTGGATATGGGCCTCAATATCGCCGGTGGTCATACCCTTGGCATACATGGACAGAATTTTCTCCTCAATGTCCTGACTGATGCTGGTTTGGTTCTTTTTCAGTACCTGAGGCTCAAATTCCCCCTTCCGGTCTCGAGGGACCGATACCGCTACATCTCCAAAGCTGGTGCGCAGCGTTTTGCTGCTGTGGCCGTTGCGGCTGTTGTCTGTGTCTTTATTCTTGTAGTCGTATTTGCTGTAGCCCAGCTCGTCATCCAGTTCTGCCTCCAAGCCATTCTCCATGAATTCTGCAATGGTCTCCTTAAACAGATTCTGGATGTCATCCATGCTGCCGATGTTTGCCATCTGCAGCAGCTCACGGATCTTTTCTCGCCGGGCATTTTCTTCCGGGGTGCGATTTTTTCTGGCCATATGGTAATCCTCCTGTGTGGTGCTTCTATTCTACACCACGCAGGAGGTTTACACAAAACTTGGGATAGTCTCCAGCAAGGAGTGCTGCCGCCCTGAGCTATTTATTGGGAACTTCCATTCTGACTGCCAGCTAGCCCAGATGACCATGCCGTTTATTGCGGATCATTGGCGCACCAGATACCAATGCTCAGCCAGCTGTAATTAATCCATCAATTCGGTCACATCGCATTTTAAGGCTTTCGCAAGCCTCACTACAATATCGAATTGAGCCTTATTTAAGTCTTTGCTTTTGCGCTCATATGCTCGGATGGTATTTATGGAAACACCGGATTCTGTTGCAAGTTCTTCCTGTGTTAAGCCGCAAAGCTTTCGGGCCGTTTTCAGCTTGCTCTCGCTCTTTGCAAAATGGGCGTCTAACACTTCATAGCTCTTTTGAATGTCTGCTTCATGCAGTGTTTTGTAAAGCCCTACAAGCTCATTGTAGGGGACAATACCAAGTATGCTTTTGAAGGTGCGGTCGGAATACCATTGATAATGCGTCAGCATCCAGCCGACCCAATAGGCGGGACTTCTTTCGTAATTCTCGATCAATTCGGTATGATAGCTCTCGCCCGAGGTCTTTTCCATAACTTCTAAAAACAATTCCAACCCGCTTTTCCCTGCGATATATTTGGGATTACCGCTTTCAAATTGCTCTGCAACATCGGATTGAATAAAGCGATTTAAAAAATCTGTACCATCCATGCCAAACACCACCACCGCATCGTGGAGCATATTGCCAATGGCACGGGACGCTTTACTCAGATATAGCTGACTGTAAGCGTGGGTCGTCATGCTTCATATCCTCCCTTATAATATCGAGAACAAATAGGTCATCCATGAGCTGCTGCAAGTCCTTTTTCTGATTTGCGTAAGCAGCTCGTGCGTTTTGGTCCCTTTCCGCCCGCTTATAGTAGTATTCACGGTAGTCGGCAATATCGTATCCTGTAAATTCAATCTGTTTGAACGAGCGCTTCGAAATCAGCACAACTTGTTCTCCAAGCGTACCCAGCTGCATGGCACGGTTCAGATCCCGCAGTGAGATCGTATTATTTACGAAGTCTTCGGCAAAGGAAAAATAAGAGTCATCGGCACGATAGCCAATCATCACATCAACATCTGTTGTATCCGGCAAAAAACGGTCTAGAATTAAGTCTCTGGCGTTATTGCCAACGGGAGAAGAAATATCAAATCTTCTATGTGCAAGAAGGATGGCAAGCCAGTTGAGGATGTTGAACTTGCCTTGGGTCAAGTGCATTACGTTCATCCCATTAAGATGTAGGATGTACTTGCTTGCATAACCATCATTTTTTATGGGACACGCCCATTCCTTCGCAAGCTCAATGCTCTCCGTGCAGTAAAATCCCTGCCCGTAGTCGTTGTATTTCTTGCCTATACCAAACTTGGGTGTCTCAACGATTTGTTGAGAACCGTGGTAGATAATCAGGTCTTGTTTCATAAGACACCTCCAACATAATACTCTAGTATTATCTTGCCTTCATTATAATACCACGGTATTAGTTTGTCAACGAATTTCACTTGGTACCTTATTCAGCTCGCCCCGCTGCCCTGCCCGTCCAACTTGCAAAATATGATTATATATCATAACCATGAGGCCGTGGGATGATCCTGCGGCTATCCTTTTCTATTGGGAGGATATGGCTATGACTGAAACCTTCACCTGTACCCAATGTCAAGGGGAACACCCCCTGACGGAACGAACGGAGTTCAACGGCCAGGACCTGTGCCCGGACTGCCTGGCGGAGCGCACCATCCTCTGCCGGGACTGTGGGCGGCGGATCTGGGCGGACGAGAACGAGGGCAGCGAGGACCACCCCCTCTGCCAGCACTGCTACGAGCGCCGCTACACCAACTGCGACCGCTGCGGGGCCTTGTTGCGGACCCACCAGGCCCTGTACATGTATGGGGACGATGACGAGGAGCACGCCTACTGCGATACCTGCTACCATCAAGTGAGCGCCGGCGTCCACGACTACTGCTACAAACCTGTGCCAATCTTCTACGGGGACGGCCCCCGGTACCTGGGTGTGGAGCTGGAGATCGACGAGGCCGGGGAATCGGGACGCCAGGCCAGGCGGCTCTGCGAGACCGCCAACCGGGAGCACGAGCACATCTATGTCAAACATGACGGCTCCCTGGAGGACGGCCTGGAGATCGTCACCCACCCCATGACCCTGGACTACCACAGGAGCGAGATGCCATGGCCGGAGGTCATCCGCTGCGCCCTGGACATGGGGTATCTGAGCCACCAGGCCGGCACCTGCGGCCTCCACGTCCATGTCAATCGTTCCAGCCTGGGAAACACAGCGGAACAGCAGGAGGACACCATCGCCCGCATCCTGTTTTTCGTGGAAAACCACTGGAACGAGCTCCTCCGCTTCAGCCGCCGCACGGGGAAGCAGATGGAGAAGTGGGCGGCCCGGTACGGGCGGAAGGACGACCCGAAGGCCGTCCTCCACAGCGCCAAGGTCTCCGAGAATGGCCGCTACACCTGCGTCAATCTGAACTGCGTGGACACCATCGAGTTCCGCATGTTCCGGGGAACGTTGAAGTACAACACCCTCATCGCCACATTGCAGATCGTGGACAGGATCTGTGATGTGGCCCTTTTCTTGTCCGACGAGGAGGTCCAGGCCCTCACCTGGTCCGAGTTCGTCTCCGGCCTCCGGGAGGACAAGACCCCGGAGTTGATCCAGTACCTGAAGGAGCGCCGGCTCTATGTCAACGACCCTGTCCAGGTCTCCGAGGAGGTGTGAGAGATGTGCGCGATTTTCGGATTGCTGGACTATATGGGCAAGCTCACCTCCTCCCAGCGGCGGCAGATTATCCGGGAACTGGGGAAGGCCGCCGAGGTCCGGGGCACCGACGCCACGGGCATTGCCTTCTTCCACGAGGGAAAGCTCCACATCCAGAAGGCCCCCAGGCCGGCAAGGCGGATGAAGTACCGCATCCCGGAGGAGGCCCGGTACATCATGGGCCACACCCGGATGACCACCCAGGGCAGCGCCAGGAGGAACCAGAACAACCACCCCTTCGCCGGGAGGGCTGGAGACAGCCGCTTCGCCCTGGCCCACAACGGGGTGATTTTCAACGACCTGGAGCTGCGGCGGAGCAACCGCCTTCCAACAACAGCCATCGAGACGGACAGCTACATCGCGGTGCAGCTCATCGAGCGGCAGAAGGAAGTGTCCCCCCACAGCCTCCGCAGGATGGCGGAGGTGCTGGAGGGACACTTTACATTTACGGTGTTGGACCAGGGGGACACCATGTACTTCATCCGTGGGGACAATCCCCTGACCATCTGGTGGTGCCCGGACATGGGGGTGTACCTCTATGCCTCCACCAAAGAGATCCTGGAGCGGGCGGTCAAGGTCCTGGGCATCCGGTGGTGGCGGAAGGAGGTTATCGAGCCGGACCAGGGGACCATCCTGGCCATTGACTGGGAGGGGCAGCGGAGCGTCAGCCGGTTTGACGACTCCAACCTCATCGCCTCCTGGCGGTGGTATTCGCCGCTGTGGAGGTCCATAAATCGTCAAGAGGACGAGTACCTGTCCATGGTGATGGACATGGGGGAGCAGCTGGGGATCTCCCGGCAGGAGCTGGGGCTGCTGTCCCGGGCGGGGTACAGCGTCTGGGACATGGAGAATCTGCTGTACGACGATACCCTCCGGGCCTGCTGCCTGGCCGACGCCCGGGCGGAGCTGGCAGCGTGGTAGACATATGCCAATGGGGTATACCCTATCGGCACAGCAAAAAAGTATCCCATTGGGGTCAGTTTCAGCCTTTTGGCATGTGCCATCTGAAACAGGGACCCTAATGGGAAATTTTATTATAAGGAAGGGAGCGCGATGAAGATCGGCTATGTCCGTGCCAGCACCACGGACCAGAACACGGCCCGGCAGGAAGTGCTGATGGAGTCTCTGGGGGTGGATCAAATATACATCGACCGTGTGAGCGGGAAAAACACGGACCGTCCGGAGCTGAAGCGGATGATGACCTTTGTCCGGGAGGGCGACACGGTGATCGTGGGGTCCATCAGCCGGTTTGCCCGGAACACCCGGGATCTGCTGGACCTGGTGGAGCGGCTGACGGCCAAGGGTGTGGAGTTCGTGTCAAAGAAGGAGGCCATCGACACCACCACGCCCAGCGGGAAGTTCATGCTGACCATCTTCGGGGCCGTGGCGGAGCTGGAGCGGGAGTACATCCTCCAGCGTCAGCGGGAGGGCATCGCCATCGCCAGGGAGCGGGGGATCTATAAGGGTCGCAAGCCCATTGAGCGCCCGGAGTTTCGGCAGGTGGTGGCCCTGTGGCAGAAGGGCGGCATTACCGCCGTGGAAGCTATGAAGCGTCTGGATCTCAAGTCCAGCACGTTCTATAGAAAAGTCAGACAGATGGAGGAGGTGAGGTAGATGCAATGGACGTTACTGGGGTTTGTCACGACTTTGGCGGTACTGTGCATCATGGAGAATGTTTGAGCTGCTGGGGCGGATCGTAAGGCCGCCAGAAAGGAGACTAGAAGAATGCCTATTATCTTTGCTGTCCTGGGTACTCCGTTAGCCCACTTCGCTGAGGGTGCCATCCTGGGCGCTACCGTGTACCTCGTCAGCCGGGGCAAGCGGAATCAGTTGAAGAACAAGAAGTGAAATCGAACCTCCTGGGGATCAAGCCGGCCCCCAGGAGGAAATTATTTGTATTTGAGGTATTAGTATATGGAATCTATTCTAAAGAGGCTGTTTTCCAGTGATCTCTGCATAGGCAGAGAGGAAAAGGAGGAACGCAACCTCGCCAAAGAAGGCGCCGCAGTAATGGAAGCCGCCGAGAAACTATCAGCGGGTCTGCCACCAGAACTGCAACAGGCATGGCGTGATTATGCAGATCGGGTTGAACGGTTTCAAGATTTGGAACGGCAAAATGAATTTGAGAGAGGCTTTGTTGTTGCCGTCTTCCTTATGTTGGAGCTAATAAACAAAGGTAACCAAGCAGGCACAACCAATACGGAATATCTCAGTGTCCCCAAGACTGTTGCTGTCAGGACCGGGTGGGCCGGACGTGGAGATCCGTTCCCTGTCCCCCCGCTGCTTCCGGACACTTGGGCTGGTGATTCCCAAATTTATGGCAAAGCTGTCGGTGGTCAAGTGCTTCTGCGATGTCGTTTGCGGTCTTTACCAGGATAAAGATATGATGGCAGACTGAATACAGCTTACCAACTGGTACGGAATATGGGTAATGCGGATACCTTGGCGGCGACGGTTCCGTTCACCAAAGACTACCCATTCCCGAACAGGAAGCGCGGTACTACCTATGCCGGGACGGGGCCTACGCTCAGCCTGTGGGCAGGATATCGGAGCTGGAAGGTCTCTGGAGACTGATTTAATGGAAAAACCCACCTCGAATCGGAGGTGGGTTTTAGCTAGTTGAATTATTTAGATAGCGTCTACACAAATTAAGTGCGGATAGCAGCCCAAATTTTATTAAGACGGTTTAGTGTCCGCCTAATGTGCAACATGCTGGATTGCACGTCCAGATCCTCCCAGCGAAGCCCCAGGAGCTCCCCAAGTCGTAATCCGGTAAAAACAGAGCACCAACCTGATGAAAACCCCATAGCGGTGCTGATAACTGGCTTGAAAGAGTTGAAGCTGCTCGCCCCTGGTCAATATCTCGATTTGCGGTTTGTTCCCTCTGGAGAGATTAATGGACGCTGCGGGATTGCTTTGGATGTATCCCTCGGCGACAGCATAAGATAACGCCTTGTGAAGGAACAAATTGATATTGACAGCGGAGTACACCCCGGATTTCGACCTGACAGGTGTATAGAGAAATAATATGGCCCCCGGAGCGCATCCGCGCTCCGGGGGCCGACCTTTGGTTTGCTCAGTTGCCGTAGTAGGCCTTCAGGTACATCTCCTTGATCTCGCTCATCAGGGGATAGCGGGGGTTGGCGCCGGTGCACTGGTCGTCGAAGGCCTGCTCGGTCATCTCGTCCAGGGAGGCCAGGAAGGTCTCCTCGTCGATACCGTAATCCCGGATGGTGGCCTTGATGCCCACCCTTGCCTTCAGCCCGTCGATGGCACGGCACAGGTTCTCCAGCTTCTCCTGGTCGGTGTCCCCGCCCAGGTTCAGGGCGTCGGCTACCTTGGCGTAGCGGGCGAGGGTGTGGGGGTGGTCATACTGGGGGAAGGTGCCCATCTTGGCAGGGGCCTCGGCGGCGTTGAAGCGGAGCACGTGGCAGATCATCAGGGCGTTGGCTACGCCGTGGGGCAGGTGGTGGAAGGCCCCTAGCTTGTGGGCCATGGAGTGGCACACCCCCAGGAAGGCGTTGGCGAAGGCCATGCCCGCCAGGGTGGCGGCGTTGGCCATCTTCTCCCGGGCCGCCACGTCGGTCTGGCCGTTGTCGTAGGCACGGGGCAGGTACTGGAAGATCATTTGCAGGGCCCGGAGGGCCAGGCCGTCGGTGTAGTCCGTGGCCATCATGGAGGCGTAGGCCTCCAGGGCGTGGGTGACGGCGTCGATGCCGGAGGCGGCGGTGAGGCCCTTGGGTGCGCTCATCATCATGTCCGCGTCCACGATGGCCATGTCCGGCATGAGCTCGTAGTCCGCCAGAGGATACTTCACCCCAGTGCTCTCGTCGGTGATGACGGCGAAGGGAGTTACCTCGGAGCCGGTGCCGGCGGAGGTGGGGATGGCGATGAAGCTGGCCTTCTCCCCCATGTGGGGGAAGGTATAGACCCGCTTGCGGATGTCCACGAAGCGCATGGCCATGTCGGTGAAGTCCGCCTCGGGGTGCTCATAGAGGACCCACATGATCTTGCCGGCGTCCATGGCGGAACCGCCGCCGATGGCGATGACGCAGTCGGGGCCGAAGGCCCGCATCCGCTCCGCGCCGGCCTTGGCGCAGGCCAGGGTGGGGTCGGGAGCCACGTCGTAGAACACGTCGTAGCGAATGCCCATCTCGTCTAAGCGGTCGGTGACGGGCTTGGCGTAGCCATTGGCGTAGAGGAACTGGTCGGTAACGATGAAGGCCTTCTTCTTGTTCATGACCTCCTTCAGCTCCCGCAGGGCCACCGGCAGGCAGCCGCGCTTGAAGTACACCTTCTCCGGGGCCCGGAACCACAGCATGTTCTCTCTCCTCTCCGCCACAGTCTTGATGTTCAGCAGGTGCTTGACCCCCACGTTCTCGCTGACGGAGTTGCCGCCCCAGGAGCCGCAGCCCAGGGTCAAAGAGGGGGCCAGCTTGAAGTTGTACAGGTCCCCGATACCGCCCTGGGCGGCGGGGGTGTTCACCAGGATGCGGCAGGTCTTCATCCGGTGGGAAAAGGCCTCCAGCTTCTCCGGCTGGGCCGCGGCGTCCAGATAGATGGAGGCGGTGTGGCCGTAGCCGCCGTCGGCCACCAGCCGGTCCGCTTTGTCCAGGGCCTCGCTGAAGTCCTTGGCGCGGTACATGGCCAGCACCGGGGAGAGCTTCTCGTGGGCGAAGGCCTCGCTGATGTCCACGCTTTCCACCTCGCCGATGAGGATCTTGGCGCTCTCCGGCACGTCAATCCCGGCCATCCGGGCGATGGTGTGGGCGCTCTGGCCCACGATCCCGGCGTTGAGAGACCCGTTGGGAAGGATGGTGTCCCGGACCTTCTGGACCTCGTCGCCCTGGAGGATATAGCAGCCCCGGGCGGCGAACTCGGCGCGGACCTGGTCGTAGACGCTGTCCAGGACGATCACCGACTGCTCGGAGGCGCAGATCATGCCGTTGTCGAAGGTCTTGGAGTGGATGACGGAGTTCACCGCCAGCAGGATGTCGGCGCTCTCGTCGATGACGGCGGGGACGTTCCCCGGCCCCACGCCCACGGCGGGCTTACCGGAGGAGTAGGCGGCCTTCACCATACCGGGCCCGCCGGTGGCCAGGATCAGGTCCGCCTCAGCCATAAGCCGGTTGGTGAGCTCCAGGGAGGGATTGTCGATCCAGCCGAGGATCCCCTCGGGGGCGCCGGCGGCCACGGCGGCCTCCAGCACCACCTTGGCGGCGGCCACGGTGCAGGCCTTGGCCCGGGGATGGGGGCTGAAGATCATGCCGTTGCGGGTCTTCAGGGCCAGGAGGGCCTTGAAGATGGCGGTGGAGGTGGGGTTGGTGGTGGGGATCACCGCCGCCACCACGCCCACGGGCTCCAGGATCTTCTTCACGCCGTAGGCCCTGTCCTCCTCCACCACGCCGCAGGTCTTGACGTTCTTATAGGCGTTGTAGATGTATTCGGCGGCGTAGTGGTTCTTGATGACCTTGTCCTCCACCACGCCCATGCCGGTCTCCTCCACGGCCAGCTTGGCCAGGGGGATCCGGGCCCGGTCGGCGGCGGCGGCCGCCGCCTGGAAAATGGCGTCCACCCGCTCCTGGGTGTAGCCGGCAAAAACCCGCTGTGCCTGACGGACCTGCTCCAGCAGGGCCTCAAAGCTCTCCGCGCTGTCCACCACGGGATAGTTCTTCTCACTGGACATTTGGGACGCTCCTTTCCCCCCGCGGCAGGCGGGGCGGCAGATTGTAGTTGTGTCCGTCAATAAATCGTTAAAAATTTAACCATTTATTTGTTAATAGTTTAACAATAAGAGGAGCGGAATGCAATGACCAATTCTGCCTAACTTTTATATCAATAATTTTCTAATTATATGCAAGTAGCACAATATAAATTGACGACTATGCTTCCATATGGTAGTGCTGTAAAAAGCAGGGCTGGCCCGCGGGAGGGGAGAAATCAATGGAGGCAGACATTCAGTTCAAGTCGGTCTCGGATGACAACATGGAGGCATGTATTCGGCTGAAGGAAGAAGTGGGGGGCGTCGTACATTGCCTTCAACGAGAGCTCGCTGCCAACGGCGGCGGAGGACTCAACAGTGGCCAGAGCCTTTGCTATCTGCGATGGCGACCGCGTGGTAGGCTTTACCATGTTCGCCTTTGACGAGGGCTGTGAGGAACCCAACGACAGGTACTGGCTCTGGCGTTTCGTGATCGACAGGGAGTGTCAGGGAAGGGGATACGGGCACCTGGCCATGGGAGCAATCATCGCCTATTTCAAGAATACGGGGTGGATCACATCAAGCTGTCCACGAAGGAGAGCAACAGGAGAGCGATCTCGCTGTACAAGCGATTTGGTTTTACGGAAAATGGGGAGAGGAACGGCGAAGAGACCCTGTTTTTCTTAAAATTGTGACCCTGTGGGTGCTAGGGAGAAGCAAATTATTTTGCTTATCCCTAGCGTGTCGAAAAACTTCCTTCAGGAGTAGAAAGCTGCACAGCGCAGGGGGAGCTCGAGGGGGCGAAGCCCGCCTCGAATCCAATTGAATGCCCCGCAAAGCCCTGCTGCGCAAGGCGTGCGGCGAGCGTAGCGAGGACTTTCACACTGCGTAGCTGTGTGAAAGTAACGGCATTTTCAGGCTGTCGAGAAACCCGATCTACGGTTTATGCGCCGGGGTGGTATTTGGCGCAAAGCGTGCAGAGCAGGATATCAATGAAGGGAAAAAGCTTCTCCCTCCATAGCCAATTGGCCAGTTTTTTGAGGTTCATGGCAGCAAATTTAAGCTTCACCCAGTTGGCAACCTGAACCAAGCCTCTGTACTGGGTATAACGCATGGAGTGTTTTTCCTTGGCGTCGGCAAAGACCCGTTCAATGGTCTCTTTCCGCCGCTTGTAGAGCTCCCGGTACGATGCGGTTGAACGTCATGAACTCGTCTGAGCCGTCCATGCGTGCCGAGTCAATGATCTCCATTGGCAACACGCTCTCGATGTACTGCTTCATATAGAAGAATACGACTGGAGCGGCCACCCCTGGGACGATCAGGGGGATGTAGCTGTTGGTCCAACCAAGGCGCACGCACATCTGGTAGAAGTCTACGGCGCTGACCTGCTGGGGGGTGACCATGACCGCCATGATGAAAGTAAAGGCGATCTTTTTGAGGCGGAAATCGTAGGTATGAATTCCGTAGGCGGTCAGCGCGGAAAAATATGTACTGAGCAGAGCGGTGGAAGCCGCGATGACGAAGCTGTTGAGCATACCGCGCGGAATATTTCGCTCCACTGCCTGTCAGTTGGTGTTGTACTGGAGCGCCACATCCGAATACAGCCATTTTGTAACGAGCTGTAGCCGCTCCGGTTCCCGGGCGCAGAGGTACGCAGCATATGAGACATAGTGAAATCCAAGGTAAAATTTTGTACGACAAAAATACGACACCAGCTACTGTGCAACCACTACTTTACCGTCCAAGAAGCCTTGGGAAATCAAGAAAAATGAGATGTTAACTGACACCAGATTCGTTTCACACGCAGGAGGTCACTGGTTCGAGTCCAGCAGTCTCCACCAAAAGCACCGGAAATTCATCAGAATTTCCGGTGCTTTTATTTGTTTTTAGCCCCTTTTATGATTTTGATATTTTTTCCCACTACCCCTTTTCCCCTGACCACAGGGATGCCGCAGACAGGAAAACTCCCGCATTTGCGGGAGTTCTTTTTTTACCTTCATGCTGTGCCTGCTGCTTCCCGAAGGTGAAGACTGCCCAACAGCGGGCGAATTTTACAAATGCGCAAGGTTCGCGTTTTTCACTTTTTTTGTGGTACAGTAATTGTGAAAACAAATATCTCCAGAGGCCCTCTGTTCCGAAGCGGCGCTTCGGAGCAAAAGGCCCCTGGACGACTCGACAGAAAAGGAGAGATGGAATATGAGGGCGAACAAGCTCCTGTGGGTCCTGCCTCTGACCCTGACTCTGCTGACCGCCACCGCCCTGGCAGCGGGGGAGCACGGTGACCACAGCACTGACAGCGGCTGGATGGCGCTGATGGAGACTACCACCGAACTATCCAGCGGCAGCTACTACCTGTCGGGCAACGTGGCGTATAGGGGCGTTGCCCCCTCACCGTCAGCGGCGATGTTACCCTCTGCCTCAACGGCTATGAGCTTAACCTGAATGGGCAGTGCATCTATGTGGGCAGCGGCGCCGACCTCACCCTGTGTGACTGCGGTGACGGAAACAGTGGCGTCATTACCGGTGGACTGGGCTACGAGGATGGTTTTGACACCTCCGGCGGCGGAGTGTATGTGGAAAACGGCGGCAACTTCACCATGGAAGGCGGCATTATCTCCGGCAATTCTGCCTACTTCGGCGGTGGGGTGTATGTGTCCGGCGGAGACTCCGACACCATGGGGGCGGCACCTTTACTTTGAACGGCGGTACTATCACCGGCAATAAAGCCAGCCTCTATGGTGGAGGCGTGGATGTGTATGAGTACAACGGCAGCTTCACCCTGTCTGGTAACCCCGTCATCGCGGACAACACCAAGACGGACGGGGCCACCCCCAGCAATGTTTGTCTGCGCCAGCCTGATGGCAGCGAACAGGCGACCATTACCATCGGCGAGGAAGGAGTGACCAAAGGCACGCGCGTCGGCGTGACGCTGGAAACCTCCACCGGCACTGTCACCAGGGGATGGAGCGAGAAGATGGTCGGGGCAAACCCGGCGGACTACTTTTTCTCCGACGATGATGCTTACGACATACTGCTGGATGACAGCGGCGAGGCTGCCTTGGGCCTGATAATGCAATATACGGTCACCTTCGATGCCAACGGCGGCAGCTATGTCAGCCCTCAGACGGTAAGGAGCGGCTCCGCAGTCACAGAGCCGGATGCGCCCAGCAGAGCGGGCTGCTGCTTCACCGGCTGGTATTTGGACGGGTGGAGGTACGATTTCAGCACCCCGGTGGAGAGGGATATTACCCTTGTAGCCGGGTGGAGCGAGATCTTCAGCATCCCTTCCCATGACATTACCGTGGACTGCGGCAGCCACGGTGACGTGAAGGTCTGGCCGGAGAGCGCCCCCATGACCACTACGGTTACCATCACCGTCACACCTGACAAGGGCTACGAGGTGGCGGAGGTGATCGTCACCAACAGGGACGACCATGCGCTCACCGTCACCCTCGAGGGTGACAGAAAGTACGCCTTCACCATGCCCAACAGTGATGTGACCGCTGCCGTCACCTTCCGGCCGGTGCCCGAGGACAGCACTGCTGGAGGGGCCCTGACCATCGCCATTCCTGACGGCTGGGTGAATCCCTACAGCGATGTGGCAGCCAATGCCTGGTACTATGACGCGGTGGACTATGCCAGCGCCAACGGCCTCATGGGTGGGGTAGACAACGACGCCTTCGCTCCTGAGGGCTCCATGAACCGCTCCATGGTGTGGACGGTGATCGCCTGTCTGGCGGGGCAGACCATCGGCGGAATCACCTGGGCGGAGGACGCCTTCGCGTGGGCCATTAGCAAAGGCTTCATTGACGGGCGAGACGGTCAGCTGGCCCCGGGCGATCCCGTGACCCGGGCTGAGGCCGCCACCATCCTGGCGAGAATCCATGTGCTGAGCAAGTAAGCGGAAAACAAAGTTCATACAGCGGCAGGAGGAGGAACGGCAGCGTTTGGCATTGCGCGGGCACTGACGGTCCGGCCGGAATCCCTCGTGCTGGATGAGCTGGTGCCTTCACTGGATTATGTATCTAGGTACAGGTCATCTACTTGCTGAGCGTTTGCAGCAGAAAAGTGCTTCCAGGAAGAGCCGCAGCTGCGCGAAGTAGAACCCAATCGCTTTGTTGCCTGCCATTATGCTAAAGAAGAAAATCGGCAGGCATGAGGATGCCTCCATAAAAATTACATGACGATGCGGTGAGTGGCTGCCTGGATGATAGGTATCATCGCCGCAGGTACACCGTGAAAAAAGGTTCCCGAGGAACAATTTGTTCCTCGGGAACCTTTTTGCTGATGCTATACTGTGGTACCACTAGGACGCCACAATATCACAGAAGAATCACATTTCTCGAACTCGTTGACCGAGTAAGACCTTTTTGGTTGTATATACAAACCATAAAGAGACAGATGCGGCTGCGTATGTGTTTCGGAAACAGACACAAGGAGGACCAAAGATGATACGAAAAGTATTGACGATAGCCCTGGCTATGTGTGCCATGCTTGCGCTGCTGTCAACGATGGCGATAGCGAAGGGAGATGGGGACGAGGGATTAAGCGATACCTACTTCGGGCTGACCATCACCTGCCAGGAGGGGGAAATCGCAGAGAAGGTGAGCAGCGATAATAATAGTAAAGAAATTCAGATCACGGCAGGCGGAACGTACACCATTTCCGGGACACGGTCGCAAAATAAAGACGATTGGAACGGGTATACACCTGCCCCAACGAGAGAAGTGATCGGTGTTACTACAGAGGAGAAAGTCACGCTGATCCTGGAGAACGTGACGATCGAAGCGCCGAATTTTGATATGCAGGGGTACCAGGTGGGTGGCATCGTGTGCGGGGAAAATTCCAATGTACACATTGTTTTGCAGGGTACCAACACCATCGACATGGATAAGCGCGACGAGAATACATATTCCACCGGAAGCGCTGGGATTGGATTGAAAAACAATGCCAATCTGGTGATCTCTGGCAGTGGAAGCCTGGTGGCCAAAGGCGGGCAAAATCACCCGGGCATCGGTATGCTTACTGGGAATTCCAACGGAAATATCACCATCAACGGCGGTACCATTGAAGCTACCGGCGGTTTCCAGGGGGCCGGAATCGGGTGCTATGGCGGAAGCAGTGGAACGGTAGGTGATATTCTCATCGAAGAAAGCGCGGGCGAGAAGATCCACCTTACTGCTACCGGAGGAACAAACAGTGGTGCTGGTATTGGAAGCGGATTAAGCAGCAGTTATCAATCCATTACTATAAAATCAGGTATAATCACCGCTACTTCTGATTCGACATCATATGGCAGCGGTGCCGGTATTGGTGGCAGCGGTTTCAGTACCACACCACCTGGCCCTCCAGCAATAGGGCCAATTACCATTTCTGGCGGCACCGTAACCGCCACGGGGACTGCCTACGGCGCAGGTATTGGCGGCGGCAGTCAGCAATTCCCGGCCATCACCATAACTGGCGGGGACATTCACGCCTATGGAAAGTACTATGGTGCAGGCATCGGCGGCGGCAATAGCTCCAAGGTTACCGCTGGCAGCGGTATCACCATCACTGGCGGTACCATCTATGCCGCCAGCGGCAGTGGCAATGGTATTGGTGCCGGCAGCGGCGGCGAAGCCGGAACAGTCTCCATCTCCGGTACGGCGGCTGTTACGGCCTTTTCCGGGAGCGCACTGGCCATCCATGAGACGGCAACTGTGACGGGCCGGTCCATTTTGAACGTGCAGTTCACCAGCGCGATGCCCGATTCCATCAATCTTCTGGAGGGCGTGACCACGGCTGGCAGCCTGTCCGATATTCCCAACGGGGCAAAGGCCTTTGCCTATACCTTTCCCAGCGCGGCCAGGGAGCTGCGAATCCAGGACGGTACTGAAGGCAGAGAGCAGTATTTTGCCGTCTATAAGGATGGCGCTGACTCGAAGGACATCTATTCGCTGCCTGCTGAGGGCATGCTGACCCAAAAGGGACTGACCTGGGAGGAGAAGCAGCCCACCGGCTTCACCATTACCGCTACTGCCGGGGCGAACGGCAGCATCTCTCCCAGTGGCGAGGTTTCTGTGGAGGCAGGCGGCAGCCAGACCTTTACCATTACCCCCAACGAGGGCTATAAGATCGCGGATGTCCTAGTAGATGGCGAGAGCGTGGGTGCGGTGAGCAGCTACACCTTCAGCGGCGTACAGGCAAAGCACACCATTGAAGCGACCTTCGCTTACGATATGCCAACGGTGGGGTTCAAGGTCAGAATGAACCCGCACATGGGCAGCCAATTTGAGGTGGTCTGTACCAAGAACGGGGAAATTTTGGATATAGATTTAGGAACCTACGTCAGTGCCTATTTACGGCCTTATATCGAAGGGGTCAATCCCAATGACAGTTCCTGGGGGAAGCATGTCTATTATACCTATGAATTCCGTGACGTGGTAGACGGATCTGAGGTACCCCGTGGCGACCCGTTTTACCAGGAATCCATTTATAATCGTGCGAATACAGGCAGCGGGTCAAAGGTACAGAAGATTACAGTAAACAAACTGTCTGACGAGCGGTTAGAGGACAGCTACTATCAGATCGTTGTAAAGGCGTATCAATCTGCCGATGGCGGTAGGCATCCCGAGAGCGATACGCAGCTGGGCTTCAGCACCATGAATCTCCATGTCCGGATGACAAAAGCAAACATTGTCCTGGATTGGCTGGACAGCTATTTTTGGGATGAATATTTCATTGACAATGACCTTGATAAAATCTATCTTACGGCGGAAGATCTGATCGCGGAGTATCTGAGGGCATATACCAGCACAATGGGTTGCGATGAGTCGGAAAATAACTGGCTGGACGATATCCCTGTGAGCTGGGAACTGACGGAGGGCACGACCTACAGTACCGAGCCCGGAGCCGCCAACACCTTTACCTGGACGGCTGATCCCACCCGGGCTTCCAATTTCGAAGGCTGGGAGATCCCTGAGAAATTTGAGCTGTCTCAGAATGTCACCTTCCAGAACCCCTATTCCGTTACCTTTGTGGCCAACGGGGAGACCATCGATACAAAGCTTGTCAAAAAGGGTGGAACGCTGGCGACTGCGGACTTCCCGGCAGTGCCCGAGGACGCCTCGGGCCGTGCCGGTGTATGGAGCGTGACAGAGGATATCACCAATATTTCTCAGAATATAACCGTGACTGCCGTTTATGGGCCGGATTCCTACCCCATTACCTACGTGCTGAATGGCGGCACCAATGCGCCGGGAAATCCAAACAGCTATACGGACAATGACCCGATCATTCTGACAGATCCTACCCGTGACGGCTATATCTTTGCAGGATGGACATACCGGGATCAGACGGTCCCCCAGAAGAATCTGACGATCCCGGCAGGGACGGTCACAGGCGCTTTGGAGTTCACGGCTCACTGGGAAGAAGCCTCGCAAAACCACACTATTACCGCCACAGCCGGAGCAGGCGGCACCATCACCCCCAGTGGTACGGTGACAGTTGCGGCGGGTGACAGCCAAGGATTCACTATCACTGCGGATGAGGGATATTATGTGCAGGATGTCCTGGTAAATGGTGTGAGCGTAGGCGCTGTGAACAGCCATACCTTCCACGATGTGAATGATAGTCACACCATCCATGCCGTGTTTGCCCAGGACGGCGGAGAAGGGGACGACAACTATATCATTGAAGCGATGGCCGGACAGGGAGGAACGATTTCTCCCAGCGGCAGAGTGTCTGTTACAGAGGGCGGCAGCCAGAGCTTCTACATCACGCCGGACTACGGATACTATATCGTGGATGTGCTGGTGGACGGCGTGAGCGTAGGTGCTGTGAACAGCTATACCTTTTATAATGTGACGGCCAACCATACCATTTACGCTGTATTTGCCTGGGGCGGCGGTGAGATCACCATTCAGTATGTCATTGATGCTTCCGCCGGAGAAGGAGGAACCATTACCCCCCATGGCAAGGTCTATGTGGTCAGCGGCGGCAGCAGGACCTTTACCATTGCGGCGGCGGATGGATATCAGTTGACAGATGTGCTGGTGGACGGCATAAGTGTTGGGGCAATGGATACCTATACATTTGCCAATGTCCGAAAGAACCACACCATCCAGGCGGTATTCGCCCCCGTTGATCAGAAGCCTGGCCCCGATGATACCGGCGTGTCCCAGTGGCTGAACACCAAGGATCATATGGCTTACCTCCACGGTTATGACGATGGCACCTTTGGCCCGGACAGCCGGATGACCCGAGCGGAAGCGGCGCAGATGTTCTATAACCTGCTGCTGGACAAAGAGGTACCTGTTACCGTCAGCTTCCAGGATGTGCCCGCCGATGCGTGGTATGCCGATGCGGTCAATACGCTGGCATCTCTTGGGATCATTACCGGTGTGGGAGATGGTCGCTATGAGCCTGACCGTGCGATCACCCGGGCGGAATTTACTGTGATCGCCATGCGTTTTGCCAAGCTGCCCGCCGGTGGACAAAACATTTTCTCCGATGTCAGTGCGGAGGATTGGTACTATGAGCAGGTGGTGGGCGCTGTAGCCTACGGCTGGATCGGTGGATACAGCGATGGGACGTTCCGCCCCAAGGAGACCATCACCCGGGCAGAGGTGACGGCTATCGTCAACCGGATGCTGGGCCGCAGTGCGGATGTGACGTATATTGACAGCCACAGAGAAATGCTGGTCCATTTTGCCGACGTGAGTAGGTTCTACTGGGCTTACTACGATGTTGCGGAGGCCACCAACGCGCATACTTACCGGTATACAGCCGCCGGGGAGAGCTGGCTGGAGACCTAAACAGCCGCCTTTGCGGATAAATTGAGAGCCATACCGTTTCCATCAGAAAATACGGCCCTTCTGCCTGCGGGCAGAAGGGCCGTATTTCTGTTTTGCCGCGGGCCCGTCCTGTTTTAAGTAGACAGCATAAAAAAGAGGGTACGAAAAAAATATTTCTTCGTTTCTTCTTTACATTATCACGTTAGCGTGGTAAAATGCAAAAGTGCCGGTGATGGTCAAGACCTGGCCGCACCGGGCGTGGGGCGGAGAAACCGCCGCCCTATGTATCAAATGGGATTTTGGAGGAAAAGAACATGAAGAAAATCGTATCTCTTGCGCTGGCTCTGCTGCTGAGCCTCTCTCTGGTGGCCTGCGGCGGGACCAACAATGGGGCCGCTGATAACGCAAATACAGCTGGCAACAGTGGGAACACCACCAATAACAGCGAGAATACGGATGCTGCCGACGGCGAGCAGGCCGGGGAGAGCGATCTCCAGTACATCAAGGACAAGGGTACCCTGGTGGTAGGCATGACCGATTTTGCCCCCATGGACTACCGGGATGAAAATGGCGAGTGGATCGGCTTTGATGCTGACATGGCCAAGGCTTTCGGTGAGTACCTGGGCGTCGAGGTGGAGTTCCTGGAGATCAACTGGAGCAACAAGCTGATGGAGCTGGATACCAAGGGCATCGATGTGATTTGGAACGGCATGACCATCAACGATGAGGTGAAGAACGGCGCCTCCGTCTCTGAGCCCTACTGCCTCAACGGCCAGGTGGTGGTGCTCCCCGCCGATAAGGCAGAGGACTATGAGACAGTGGAGAGCCTGAAGGACCTGAGCTTTGCCGTAGAGGACGGCTCCGCCGGTGCGGAGCAGCTGGATCTCCTGGGTCTCACCTACATCGCCAAGACCACCCAGGCCGACGCCCTGATGGAGGTGGCCTCTGGTGCCTCCGACGCCTGCGTCATCGACCTTCTCATGGCGGGCGCCATGATCGGCGAGGGCACCAGCTATCCCGACCTCACCTACACCGTACAGCTCAACAGCGAGGAGTATGGTGTAGCCTTCCGTACCGGCTCTGATCTGGTGGATGAGTTCAATACCTTCTGGAAAGAGGCCTACGACGCCGGTACCGTCATGGAGACGGCCACTACCTACGGTGTGCAGGAATCCGTTATCGAGAAGTAAAAACACCCTGAGATGCGGGGCAGGGGGCGGTGAGCCGCCCTCTGCCCTCGCCCTGTGAGAGAGGAATACACTATGCTGTCTGTTACGCTCACCTTGCTGGAGGGCCTGGTCGTTACCCTGGAACTGTTTGGCCTCACTCTCCTCTTCGCCTTGCCCCTGGGGCTGGTGATCTCCTTTGGCTCCATGAGCCGGTGTACCCCCCTGCGGCGGGTGGTCAAGACCATCGTATGGGTGGTCCGGGGCACGCCTTTGATGCTCCAGATCATGGTGGTGTTCTACGGGCCCGGACTGATGTTCGACCTGCCCCTGCTGCCCCGATTTACCGCTGCGGTGGTGACCTTTGTCATCAACTATGCCTGTTACTTCTCCGAGATCTACCGGGGCGGTATCCAGGGCGTGCCGGTGGGCCAGCGGGAAGCGGGGCTGGTGCTGGGCATGACCAAGACCCAGATCTTTTTTAAGGTTACTCTGCTCCAGATCATCAAGCGCATCGTTCCCCCTATGGGCAACGAGTTTATCACCCTGGTGAAGGATACCGCCCTGGTGCGGGTCATCTCCGTGTATGAGATCATCTGGATGGGTGAGACGTACATCAAAAAGGGTATGATCTGGCCCCTGTTCTACACGGCAGTGTTTTACCTGCTGATCAATGGTATTCTCACGCTGCTGTTAGGCTGGCTGGAGAAAAAGATGGACTATTTCCGGTAAGGAGGCACATGATGGCAATATTGGATGTGCAGCACATTGAAAAACACTTCGGCGCCACCCGGGTGCTGGAGGATATCAGCTTCCAGATGGAACAGGGCCAGGCCTTGGCCATTATCGGCTCCTCCGGCTCCGGAAAAACCACCCTGCTGCGGTGCCTCAACTTTTTGGAGACGCCCAATAAGGGCAGGATCATCGTCAATGGGGAGACCCTGTTTGACGCTGCGGACCCCGCCACCAAGAAGGAGGCGGAGGTGCGGAAAAAACGGCTCCACTTCGGCCTGGTGTTCCAGTCCTTCAACCTGTTTCCCCAGTACACCGCCCTGGAGAATGTGACACTGGCTTCGGAGCTGCTGGCAAAGGAGCGGCCCGACTTCAAGGAGCGGAAAAAGGAGATCCTGGAGGACATCCATGTGCAGGGAAAGGCTCTGCTGGAGCGGATGGGCCTGGGAGACCGGGCGGGGCACTACCCCCATCAGCTCTCCGGCGGTCAGCAGCAGCGGGTGGCGATTGCCCGGGCTCTGGCGCTGAAGCCGGACATCCTCTGCTTTGACGAGCCTACCTCCGCTCTGGACCCGGAGCTTACCGGAGAGGTGCTCAAGGTCATCCGGGAGCTGGCGGACCAACAGACTACTATGATCATCGTTACCCATGAAATGGCGTTTGCCCGTGATGTGGCCGACCAGGTGATCTTTATGGACGGCGGTGTGATCGTGGAGCAGGGTGATGCCCGACAGGTCATTGACAATCCCCGGGAGGAGCGTACCCGGCAGTTCCTGTCCCGGTATGCCGGCGGTGGTCGGGGCGTGCAGTAACGCTGTGGAAGGGAAGATCCCCAAACAGAAACACGATTTATATGGTATAGAGAAAGGAAGGGAGCGCCCGCAGGGCAGCTCCCTTCCTTTTCTGCATATGGACTGGAGGGAGGCGCCGGCATGGGCAGACGCCTCTCTCCCAAAAACAAATGCGGATGCCCCTCCTGACAGAAGGACTTTGCCGCTTGATGGCTTATGCCTGGGGCAGAACAGGGTCCGGAAGAACGGGGACGCTGTCACAGTTGGTGCAGATATCCTCCGCAGAAGCGCCGCCGCAGTTGACGTAAGCCTCGCCCACGGTAGCCTCGGCGCCGAATTCCACAGGCACAGACACACAGATGTCCTAGCTGATGGTAAATACACAGGCGCCGTTGCGAAGCCCTTCACAGGTCGTACGGCCAGGAGTGACCACAGGAGAGCCGCAGCACTTGGTGGTCGTGGCACCGGCCTGGGCAAAAGGCGTCACCGTGACCGGGACACATACAGAGGCGGATTGATACCCTACAGCGGGGCAGGTCTGGACCGCATTCACACCATCGGCAATCCCATTATCAAGCATTCAAATATCTCCTTTCCCTCAAGGGGTATGACTATCTTATGCAGGGAGTGGCCTGATGGTGACAGAAAAGCAAAAATCAGCTTGCCTGCGAAGCCGGAAAAAAAGTCCCTGCCTCATGTTGCAGCAAACAGGGAAACAACATCTGGATAGTGATCCATAGTTGAGAGACTTACCTGCACAAACAGAGGAGTGGAGCAATAGTATGGAGGTAACCATCAGTACGGATACGGTGATCCGGGCGGCATCGCTGCTGGCGGCTCTGGGGGCTTTGGGCGGCGCGGTAGTGTGGTGTATCCGGTTCGTGGAACGGCAGAAACATCAGGATCGGGAAATATCCGCTATCCGTAAGGAACAGACCCTGATCTGCTATGGCGTGCTGGCCTGTCTGAAAGGGCTGAAGGAACAGGGGTGCAACGGACCGGTGTCAGCAGCTCTGGACAAGATGGAAAAGCATCTCAATCAGGCGGCACACGAGGGAGAGGACAAATGACAGGAAAACGGAGAAAGACCATGTTGTTCCGTCTGCGCACCTGGCTTTCCGGAATCCCTCATCTGTTTGCCAAGCTGATGGTCCTCCACTGCGTGGCCTGCGGTACGGCGGCAAGTTTTTATGCCCTGCGTATTCTCTCCCGTACCGGCCATGACGCGTCCACTCTGCTGACAGTGATCCTGGGATTCTTTGGCGGGGAGCTGCTGCTGCTGTGCCTGAAAAAGATCCTGGCGGAGCCCCGTCAGGAGGACCAGTGATGCCGGAAGATCTCCCGATTCGCCTGTGGAGTGGTAAAGAAAGGAGCAAACATGGAGCAGATGACAAAACGATTGGCCAATCTCCTGTCCGTAAAAAGCCTGGTAACGCTGGTGCTTACGGCGGTATTTGCAGTGCTGGCCCTGCGGGGTATTGTGAGCGGACAGGATTTTCTGACGATCTTCCTGATCGTCATATCCTTCTATTTCGGCACTCAGAGCGAGAAGATTCAGAGCGGACTGGACAGTGAAAATGACAAGCATTGAACTGGCGGCGCTGGCCGCGTCCCAACTGGGAGTCAAAGAGTCTCCTCCCTGTAGTAATCAGGTGATATATAACACTTGGTATTATGGCCGGCAGGTGTCCGGCAGCAGCTATCCCTGGTGCATGGTGTTTGTCCAGTGGGTGTTTGCCCAGGCGGGAGTACCCCTTCCCCTCCGGACAGCCAGCTGCGGTGCCCTGATGCGTTCAGCACAGAAGGCAGGCTGCTGGGTGACAGAGGCGTACCAGCCGGGCGACGTGGTGATCTATGACTTTTCCGGAGGCGGAGCTACCGACCACTGTGGCATCATAGAGAGCGTGCAGGGCGGGACGGTGACAGCCATTGAAGGAAATACCGGCGCGGACAACGATGCCGACGGAGGGCAGGTCCAGCGGCGGGTCCGGAAGCTTGCTTGCGTGGTGGGGGCTGTGCGCCCCCAATGGAAAGAGGAGGAAGAAGACGTGGAGCGATTCAATACCGTGAGCCAATGTCCCAGCTGGGCCCGGGATACGGTGCAGAAGCTGGTGGACAAAGGGTATCTGGGCGGCAGCGGTGAAAAGGACAGCCAGGGCTGTCCCACCGACCTGGATCTCAGCCTGGATATGCTGCGGCTGCTGGTGATCCAGGACCGGGCGGGAAACTTTTCCTGAAAAATAGGAGAATGGCTTTTGCCATTCTCCTATTTTTTTAGGGAACAAATTTTAATGGGCTTTCGTCAAAGAGGTATCAACGCTATAAAGGAGACCCGCTATGAAAATGAAACGAATGGTTAGTCTTTGCCTGTCCCTGCTTTTGCTGACTGGCGCTGCCTTTGCGGCAGAGACGCCGGTTTCTCCCGCTCCGTCCTATGAGATCGCTCCTGTGACCGATCAGACGCTGACCCGGGTATGGGGCACTGCTGTAGAGGTGGGGGAGGATCAGGTCCGCCTGAACAACAGCAATGAAGAGGATCCCCTCTCCGATATTATCCTCAATGTGAACGAAGAGACTCTGGTCCTGGATGCTGTCACCGGTGAAGAGCTGTCCTTTGACCAGGTGGAGAAGGACGATGTGATCTATGCCTATGTGGGCGCGGCCATGACCATGAGCCTGCCTCCTCAGGCCTATGCCCAGATGATCCTGTGCAACATTCCCGCTGACTTCGGTGTGCCTTCCCTGGAGCAGATCCAGAGCATTACCGCCTGCGGCGAGGGGTATGACGTGCGCGTGGATGAGGAGACTGTGCTGCACATGGAGAAGGATGTGGAACTGCTGGCCTCTGAATCTGTTGAGGAGCCCGCTCTGGAGAGCCTCAAGCCCGGCGATATGCTGCTGACCTGGCGCCAGACAGAGGAGGCTTCCTGCGAGGCCCAGGGCGCTGTCTCCAAGGCGATGGTGTTTGCCGGAGAGTACGCCGGCTGGATGTATGCCGCTCCCGGTGAGCTGAGCATCAACGGCAATGCGGTGGAGTTTGCCGCTGGTGAGGAGCCCTTCGTACAGGGCGAGAAGCTGATGATCCCTCTGCGCCTGGTGGTAGAGGCTCTGGGCGGCGAGACCACCTGGAACCGGGAGAGCCGCATCATCGAGGTGACCGATGGGGAGGGCAATGTGCTCTATACGCTGGATGCCGATGAGAGCACCTATACCCGCGGAGAAAGCGGCGATCTGGATCTGATGACGCCTGCCGTGCTGCGCAACGGCACCACCTTCCTGGCGGCTGAGGACGTCCTCAAGCTCCATGACCTGAAGCTGGAAGTCAGATAAGAGCCGGTCCCGTAAGAAATCAAAAAAATCCCCGAAGCTTACTGCTTCGGGGATTTTTTGACGCTTGGGAAGAACGATCAGATCTGAACGATCCAGCCCATGTCGTCAGGCACCACGCCAGTCTGCATGCCGTAGATGGTGTCGTAGAGCTTCTGGCTGAGGTCGCCCACGTTGCCGTTGTTGATGACGATGTCCTCACCCTTGTAGCGCAGGTAGCCGATGGGGGAGATGACGCAGGCAGTACCGGTGGCCCAGGCCTCCTGGAGAGTGCCGTTCTTGCTGGCGGCCTCGATGTCGTCAATGGAGAGCTTGCGCTCAGACACCTTGTAGCCCCACTTCTTCAGGAGGGTGATGGTGCTGTCACGGGTGACGCCGGGGAGGATGGAACCGCCCAGAGGAGCGGTGATGACCTCGTTGTCGATCATGAAGAAGGCGTTGGAAGTACCCACTTCCTCCACATACTTGTGATCCCGGGCATCCAGCCACAGCACTTCCTTGCAGCCGGCCTCCAGGGCCTTCTTGGTGGCACGCATGCCGCCGGCGTAGTTGCCGCCTACCTTGGCAAAGCCGGTGCCGCCCACAGCGGCGCGGATGTACTCGTCCTCCACATAGATGTGGCTGCCGGTGAGGCCGCCCCGGTTGATGTCGTAGTAGGCACCCACGGCGCAGAGGATGATGATAAAGTGGTAGTGCTTGGCGGGCTCCACGGAGAAGCTCACCTCATCGGAGATGATGTAGGGACGGATGTACAGAGCGGTGCCGGGGGCGGTGGGAATCCAGTCCTCGTCGGCCTTGACGGTGGCCTTCACCGCGTCGATGAACAGATCTTCATCCATGAAGGGAATGCACATACGCTCGTTGGTGCGGTTGAGGCGCTTGGCGTTCATGTCGGGGCGGAAGAGGTTGATCTTGCCGTCGGGAGTGCGGTAGGCCTTCATGCCCTCGAACATCATCTGGGCGTAGTGGAGGACGCAGCTGGCGGGGTCCAGGCTGATGGGACCGTAGGGGACGATCTTGCCGTCGTGCCAGCCCTGGCCCTCGTCGTAGTCCATGATGAACATGTGGTCGGTGAAGTACTTGCCGAAGCCCAGGTTGCTCTGATCCGGCTTGGGCTTGGGATGGGTGGTGCGGGTCACAGGAAATGTGTAAGACATGGGAATCATCCTTCCTCTCGTATGTTTCCATTCTTTTTCTTGAAAGAAAAAGAATCAAAAAGAACTTTTGGCGCAAAGCTGCGCTTTGCTTATGGGATCATGCTGGATAAACCCCGCGCGAAACAACGTTTCGCGCAAAAAGTGTTTCTTTTGGTTCTTTTCTTTATTCATAAAGAAAAGAACAGCCCTCGTATTCCGGTGCCGTTACTCCATGCAGTAGAGATCCGGCCGGCGGTCCCGGAAGACGTTGATGGACTCCCGGATGCCCTGGATGACGGAGAAATCCAGATCGGCGGAGATGATTTCCTCGGTCTCACCAGCCTGGGCCAGGTACTCGCCCCAGGGGTCGATGATGGCGCTGTGGCCGGCGCAGGCGGTGTCGGCGGCGGCGCTGTTGCAGAGAGCCAGGAAGGTCTGGTTCTCGATGGCCCGGGCCCGGGCCAGGGTATCCAGGTGCATGGCTCGCTTGGCGGGCCACTGGCTCACGACAAACAGCAGATCCACGCCCTGGACGGTGAGGCTCCGGATCAGCTCCGGGAAACGAATATCGTAGCAGATGATGAGGCCGCAGGGGATGCCCTCCAGGGTGAAGCGGCAGGTGCGGCTGCCCATCCGGAAGAAGTTGTGCTCCCCGGAGGGAGTGAAGAGGTGGGTCTTGTCGTACTCCGCCACCAGATTCCCGGACCGGTCAAAGACATAGGCGGTGTTGTAGTAGCCGTCGGCGCGGCGGTTGGCTACGCTGCCGGCCACGATGTTGATATGCAGCTCCTTGGCCAGGGCGGAGCACAGGGCCTTGGTAGCCTTGCCGTCGTCATCGGCGCAGGGGGCGAGCTCCTGGGGGAAAAAGCCGGTGTTCCAGGTCTCCGGCAGTACCACCGTGTCCGGGTGATCCCGGTTAACGGCTTCACGGATCATGGCTTCGGCGTGGGAGAAATTGGCCTTCACGTCCCCCAGCTTCATATCCAGCTGGACGCAGCTTACCCGCATGGCCTTAGCCCTCATAGTCACGGCCGGCTTCCAGGGCCTTCATGTTCAGCTCCACCAGCTGAGCCTTTTTGGGGGGCACCAGCTTCTGGACCGTCACCTCAGTACCGTTGAAGCTCAGCTCCGGGTTGTGCTGAAGGACGTGGCCCATCATGACCATGTTGGCCAGGGTGGGGACGCCGGCGTCATTGGCCATCTTGGTGGCGGGAATGTAGTAAACTTCCACGTCGGTGCGCTCCACCTTGGCGGAGATCAACGTGGAGTCCACATAGATCTGGCCGCCGGGGACTACAGTGTTGACGTATTTCTCAAGGCTGGGCAGGTTCATGACGATGAGCACGTCGGGGTCAGTGACGATGGGGGAGCCCACGGGATCGTCGGAGAGGACCACGTTGCAGTTGGCGGTGCCGCCCCGCATCTCAGGGCCGTAGGAGGGGAGCCAGGACACCTGGAGGTCCTCCAGAAGGCCCTTGTAGGCCAGGAACTTACCGGCAAACAGGATGCCCTGTCCACCGAAGCCCGCGATCAGGATCTGGGTCGTTTTCATCTCACTTGCCCTCCTTTTCCGCGCTTCTGTCCTTGTAGACGCCCAGGGGGTAGTAGGGCAGCATGTCGCTCTCCACCCAGTTGAGGGCCTGCTGAGGCGTCATGCCCCAGTTGGTGGGGCAGGCGGAAACCACTTCCACCAGGGAGAAGCCCTTGCCCTCGATCTGGTTCTGGAAGGCCTTCTTGATGGCCTTGCCGGCAGCCTTCACGTTCTTGACGTTGTTGACCGCCACACGGGCGATGTACTCAGGGCCGTCCTGGGTAGCCAGCAGCTCGCAGACCTTGATGGGCCAGCCGCACAGCTTCACGTCACGGCCGTAGGGGGAGGTCTGGGTCACCTGGCCGGGAAGGCTGGTGGGGGCCATCTGACCGCCGGTCATGCCGTAGATGGCGTTGTTGACGAAGATGATGGTGATATTCTCGTTCCGGGCGGCGGCGTGGACCGTCTCCGCCATGCCGATGGAGGCCAGGTCGCCATCACCCTGGTAGGTAAAGACAATGTTGTCGGGGCGGCTGCGCTTGATGCCGGTAGCAGTGGCGGGAGCACGGCCGTGGGCAGCCTCGATCATGTCGCAGGTGAAGTAGTCATAGGCCATGACCGCGCAGCCAACCGGGGCCACGCCGATGGTCTTGCCCTCGATCCCCAGCTCGTCGATAGCCTCCGCCACCAGACGGTGGATGATACCGTGGGGGCAGCCGGGGCAGTAGTGCAGAACGGCGTCGGTGAGCGCCTTGGGTTTCTCAAATACGATTGCCATCTCAGTTCTCTCCTTTCGTAGCCTTGCGGATACTCTCCAGCACCTGATCGGGGCTGGGGATCATGCCGCCCACCCGGTTGCACAGGGACACGGGGCGGCGGCAGCCGGAGGCCAGCTGGATATCCTCCACCATCTGGCCCATGCTCAGCTCCACGGACACAAAGCACTTCACCTGGTCCGCGGCCTGGCTGATAGCCTTCTTGGGGAAGGGCCAGAGGGTGATGGGCCGGATGAGGCCGGCCTTGATGCCCTCGGCGCGGGCGGCCACCACGGCGTTCTTGGCCACACGGGAGGCGATGCCGAAGGCTACTACGCACAGCTCCGCGTCGTCCATCATGTAGCTTTCGCAGAGGGCCTCGTTTTCCTCCACGGCCTTGTACTTCTCATAGCGCTCGAAGTTCTTCTTCTCCAGGACATCGGGCTGGAGGTAGAGGGAGTTGACGATGTTGTGCTTACGCTTGCACTCGGTGCCGGTGAGGGCCCAGGGCTTGTCGTAGTGCTCCACCTCTACATCCTCAAAGGAGATGGGCTCCATCATCTGACCGATGGTACCGTCGGCCAGGATCATGGCGATCATGTTATATTTGTCCGCCAGGTTGAAGCCCTTGACGGTGAGGCTGGCCATCTCCTGGACGGAGGCGGGAGCCAGCACGATCATGTGGTAGTCGCCGTGTCCGCCGCCGCGGGTGGCCTGGAAGTAGTCGCTCTGGCTGGGCTGGATGCCGCCCAGACCCGGGCCGCCGCGCTGGACGTTCACCACAAAGGCGGGCACGTCACTGCCGGCGATATAGCTCAGGCCCTCGCCCATCAGGGAGATTCCGGGGCTGGAGGAGGAGGTCATTACCCGCATGCCGGCGGCAGCGGCGCCGTAGACCATGTTGATGGAAGCTACCTCACTCTCCGCCTGGAGAAACACGCCGCCGATCTTGGGCATCCGCTTGGCCATATAGGCGGCCACTTCTGTCTGAGGGGTGATGGGGTAACCGAAATAGTGACGGCAGCCGGCCCGGATCGCCGCCTCGGCGATGGCCTCGTTGCCCTTCATCAGTACTCTTTCTGCCATACCTTTGCCTCCTTACTTCTCCACAGTGATGATGCAGTCGGGACACATGGTGGCGCAGAAGGCGCAGCCGATGCACTGGGACTGGTCGGTCATCTCCGCGGGGGAATAGCCTTTTTTGTTGATCTTGTCCTTGGCAATGGCCAGGATGTGCTTGGGGCAGGCCTCCACGCACAGTCCGCAGCCCTTGCAGAGGTCCGTCTTGAACGTTACTTTTGCCATGGTGGCTCCTCCTTTTATTGCTGCCAGATAGAATTGCTGGTTATAACAGGGGTGATTATGTACCGGGTCTGCCGCCGGAGCGGCGGGCACGGCCTCAGCCGAACAGGGGACGGGGCTTGGGCGGCCCCTTCTGCTCGGGCAGATCGAAGTATTTTGCCTGGAGGGACATGGGAAGAAGATCTTCCACCTTTCCCTTCAGTCCTTCCGCTACCGTCTCCTCGGCGGTGGTCATCCACACCGGCAGGCCGCTGAGGCGGGAGAGCTCCGCCATATAGTCCGCTGCCGCCAGGACGTGCTCCGGCCGGGTCTCGTGGGCCAGGTTTGCGTTGTTGACGATGGCGGTGAAGGGAAGGCCTCCTGCCGCCTCGATCTCCCGCATGACCTCCAGTGCCTCCTCCGGCGTCCGGGTAAGAGGCCGGTAGGGGTTGGCCACGAAGGCCATCTGGAAGTCGTTCTCCTCCCGGATAAAGGGAGCGTAGCGGCCCAGGGCGTAGGCCCCCCGGTCGTCGCCGCCGATGTCCATGACGGCGTAGAGGCTCTTGTCCTCCACCAGGCGGTAGGCTTCCGCCGGCAGGGCGGGAAGATCCACATTGGAGTTGGCAAACTGGGGGGAGATGAGATCCACCCCCGCCTCGGCCAGCTCCTTGGCGCTGTCCTTGGTGCGGAAGTAGGGGTTGACGATATCCAGGTCAGCGATCGCCACCTTCTTGCCCAGCTTTCGCAGATACAGGGCGAAGTTGACGGCGATATTGGTCTTGCCGGAGCCGTAGTGCCCGGCAAAGAGGGTGACGCGCTTAATTTCCATAGTAGCCTCGCTGCGTTTCCTTATAGCTTGTTGCGGATGATCTTGCCGCTGGTGGTCTTGGGCAGCTCATCCCGGAACACCACCACCCGGGGATACTTGTAGGGGGCGGTGTGCTGTTTGACGTAGTTCTGGATCTCCTTCTTGAGTTCCTCGGTGCCCTCAGTGCCCTTCACCAGAACGATGCTGGCTTTCACCACCTGGCCGCGGACCGGGTCAGGGGCGGCGGACACGCCGCACTCCAGCACATAAGGCAGCTCCATAATGACGCTCTCGATCTCGAAGGGCCCGATGCGGTAGCCGCTGGACTTGATCACGTCGTCGGCCCGGCCCACATACCAGAGGAAGCCGTCCTCATCCTGCCAGGCCACGTCGCCGGTGTGGTAGAGGCCATCGTGCCAGACTTCCTTTGTCTTTTCCTCGTCCCGGTAGTAGCCGGTGAAGAGGCCGCAGGGAGTGCCCTTGTCAGTGCGGATGCAGATCTCACCGCTCTCGCCCACTTCCACGGGCTTGCCGTCGTGATCCACCAGGACGATGTCGTAGATGGGCACAGGCTTGCCCATGGAGCCCACCTTGTGGGCGTTGCCGTAGAGGTTGCCGATGCACAGGGTGGTCTCCGACTGGCCGAAGCCCTCCATGACCTGGAGACCGGTGAGCTCCTCCATTTGCTTGAACACCTCGGGGTTCAGGGCCTCGCCGGCAATAGAGGCGTGCTTGACAGAGGAGAGGTCGTACTTGCGCAGATCCTCTTTGATCATCATGCGGTACATGGTAGGAGGTGCGCAGAAGGTGGTGATGCCGTATTTCTTGAACAGGGGAAGGATGTCGGCGGCGTCAAACTTGTCAAAGTCATAGACGAAGGTGGCCGCCTCGCACAGCCACTGGCCGTAGAGCTTGCCCCACATGGCCTTGGCCCAGCCGGTGTCGCTGATGGTCAGGTGCAGGCCCTCCGGGTCCACACAGTGCCAATAGTTGGCAGTGAGGAAGTGGCCCAGAGCGTATTTATAGTTGTGGGCGGCGATCTTGGGATAGCCGGTGGTGCCGGAGGTGAAGAACATCAGCATCAGATCGCTGCCGCAGGCGCTGTCTGCGGTGCGGGGGAAGGAGCCGCGGAACATGGCGTACTCCTCGTCGAAGTTGTGCCAGCCCTCCCGGCTGCCGCCCACCAGGATCTTGGTGGTAAGGGTGGGGCTGTCCTTCTCTGCCAGCTCCACCTGATGGGCGGTGTCTCCGTCGGCGGTGCAGAGGATGGCGCTGACCCCGGCGGCATTGAAGCGGTAGGTGAAATCATGCTCCTGGAGCAGGTTGGTGGCGGGGATAGCAATGGCGCCCAGCTTGTGGAGGCCCAGGATGGCGAACCAGAACTGGTAGTGGCGCTTGAGCACCAGCATCACCCGGTCGCCCTTTTTGATGCCCAGGCTCTTGAAGTAGTTGGCGGCCCGGTTGGAGCCCTTGCTCATATCCGCGAAGGTGAAGCGCCGCTCCACCTTGTTGCGGTCCAGGTGCAGCATGGCCAGCTTCTCCGGCTTGCGCTCGGCGATGCCGTCCACGATGTCAAAGGCAAAGTTGAACTGCTCCTCGTTCTCAAAGGTCATGGACTGGAGCACGCCGTTTTCATCCTCCACCGGGTGGATGAACTTGTGGTAGATCCGCCGGTAGCCCGGCTTCTCCCGCTTCTGCTCCCGGATGATGCCGATGGCGGCGGCGTGATCCTCGGCGTCGGCGGCGGGGTCCAGCACCAGAGCGTAGAAGATGCAGTCCTCTCCGCCTACGGCGATCATGCCGTGGGGAGTGCCGGAATCATAGTAGATGCTGTCGCCGGGGCCCAGAACCTCGCTGTGCTCGCCCACCTGGACCTTCAGGTGGCCGCTGACCACGATGTCGCACTCCTGGCCCTTGTGGGTGGTGAGGGCGATGTCCCGGCGCTCCGCGTCGGCGTCGTACTCACAGTGGACGTACAGCGGCTCAGAGACTTTGTCCTTAAAGGAGGGGGCCAGGCTGTAATAGGTCATGCCGTGGGCCTTTTCGATCTTCTGACCCTGGCCCTGGCGGGTGACGGTGTAGCCCCGCAGCTTGGGGCTGGAGCCCTGGATGATGTCGGTGACATCCACGTGGAGGGCCAGGGCACAGCGGTAGATAAAGGCGAAGGACAGGTCGTGAAGGCCTGCCTCGCAGGCATTGTATTCCTCCAGGGATACGTCGGTGAGTACCGCCATCTCCTGGGGGGTGAGGCCCACGATCTCCCGCAGCTCACGGATACGGCCTGCCATCTCATGGAGCTTGAAATCCAACCCGGTAGTCATCTGCTGTTTCATTACATGATCCTCCCTTGATCGTTTCCCATGGGGCAAACAAAAAACTCGCCCCAAAGATTCGGTAATCTTTGAGACGAGTATAAAATATACCCGCGGTACCACTCAAATTGCGCTGCGGTTATGGCAGCGCCCCTCGTCGGGCTCCAACAAGCCCTATGCGCTCACGCGGCAGTCACGGGAAGGGTCTAGTCCCGGCAGCAGCCGGTTTCTTCCTTCCAACTCGGGAGCTACAAACCCACGGCATCGTTTTCCCGGCTCGCACCAACCGCCGGTTCTCTGAAAAACTACCTCCGGAGCCCTCTCCGTCACAGTTTTTTGGGCGGCCCCTCTGGGGCCCTTCATTCAGTTTGGCACCATATTACCATAATCTCTGGCAAAAGGTCAAGCATAAATTTTAGCGATGTAAAGAAGAGAGGCGGGCGGCTTTTCGACGAAGCCGGGAGAGCTCCGTCGAAAAGCCTTACGTTTGGGAAGCCGCTGCCTCCTTAAAAATCAAAGCTTATTGCGGATGATCTTGCCGCTGATGGTCTTGGGCAGCTCATCCCGGAACACCACGATCCGAGGATATTTATACGGCGCGGTGTGTTTTTTTACATAATTCTGGATCTCTTTCTTCAGTTCCTCGGTGCCTTCCTTACCCTTGACAAGAACGATGCTGGCCTTGACTACCTGGCCGCGGATCTCATCGGGGGCAGCGGATACGCCGCACTCCAGCACATAGGGCAGCTCCATGATGACGCTCTCGATCTCGAAGGGCCCGATGCGGTAGCCGCTGGACTTGATGACGTCGTCGGCCCGGCCCACATACCAGAGGTAGCCGTCCTCATCCTGCCAGGCCACATCCCGGGTGTGGTAGAGACCGTCGTGCCAGACATCCTGGGTCTGGGCCTCGTCCCGGTAGTAACCGGCAAACAGGCCGCAGGGCACGCCCTTTTCCGTATTGGTGCGGATGCAGATCTCGCCGTTTTCGCCGCGGGGCACCTCGTTGCCGTCGGCATCCACCAGCACCAGGTCGTAGGTGGGGATGGGCTTGCCCATGGAGCCGATCTTCTGGGCGTTGCCCACCAGGTTGCCGATGGTGAGGGTGGTCTCGGTCTGGCCGAAGCCCTCGTAGATCTGCAGGCCGGTCTGGGCCTCAAACTGGCGGAACACCTCGGGGTTCAGCGCCTCGCCGGCAGTGGTGGCGTGGCGGATGGAGCTAAGGTCGTACTTGGAGAGATCCTCTTTGATGAACATGCGGTACATGGTGGGCGGTGCGCAGAAGGTGGTGATATTGTACTGCTTGAAGAGGGGCAGGATATCGGCGGCGTCGAACTTGTCGAAGTCGTAGGTGAACACGGCGCCCTCACACAGCCACTGGCCGTAGAGCTTGCCCCACAGGGCTTTGCCCCAGCCGGTCTCACTGATGGTGAAGTGGATGCCGTCGGAGTGGACGCAGTGCCAGTACTTGGCGGTGATGTAGTGGCCCAGGGCGTACTTGTAGCTGTGAGCGGCGATCTTGGGGTAACCGGTGGTGCCGGAGGTGAAGAACATCAGCATCAGGTCGTCGCCCTTGGGGGAATCCGCTGTCCGGGGGAAGGAGCTGCGGAACATGGTGTACTCCTCATCGAAGTTGTGCCAGCCCTCCCGGCTGCCGCCCACCAGGATCTTGGTCTTGAGGGTGGGGCTGTCCTTCTCCGCCAGGTCCACCTGATGGGCCACGTCGCCGTCAGCGGTGCAGAGGATGGCGCTGATGCCGGCGGCATTGAAGCGGTAGGTGAAATCGTGCTCCTGGAGCAGGTTGGTAGCGGGCACGGCGATGGCGCCCAGCTTGTGGAGACCCAGAATGGCGAACCAGAACTGATAGTGGCGCTTGAGCACCAGCATCACCCGGTCGCCCTTCTTGATGCCCAGGGATTTGAAGTAGTTGGCCGCCCGGTTGGAGGCCTTGCTCATGTCGGTGAAGGTGAAGCGCCGCTCCACCTTGTTGTGATCCAGATGGAGCATGGCCAGCTTGTCGGGATACTTGGCGGCGATGGCGTCCACGGTGTCGAAGGCAAAGTTGTATTCGTCGGCATGTTCAAAGGTCAGGGACTTGAGGGCGCCCTTCTCGTCCTCCACGGCGTGGACGAACTTCTGGCACAGGTACTCCTCGCTGGTGCGGGCCTGGACGATGCTCTCCCGGACGGAGCGCTCGTCGGTCTCCTCGCCGGAGATGACCACGGCACAGAATACGCACTCCTTGCCGCCTACGGCGATCATGCCGTGGGGGGTGGAGGAGTTGTAGAGGATGCTGTCACCCTCGTTGAGGATCTCGGTGTGCTCGCCGACCTGGACCTTCAGCTGGCCGGAGAGGATGATATCGAACTCCTGGCCGGAGTGGGTGGTGAGGTGGATGGGCCGGTGCTGCTGGGCCTCGTCGTACTCATAGGTGACGTAGTAGGGCTCCGCCAGCTTCTTGCGGAAGTAGGGGGCCAGGTTGCAGATGGAGATGCCCTGCTCCTTGGCGGTCTGCTGGCCCTCGCCCTTGCGGGTGACGGTGTAGCTCATCAGGTGGGCGCCGCTGTGGCCTTCCAGCAGGTCGGTGATGCCAAGGCCGAAAGCCAGGGCGCACTTATGGATAAAGGTGAAGGGCAGGTCCACAAGGCCCGCCTCGTAGGCGTGGTACTGCTCCACAGTGGTATCGGTATTTTGCGCCATTTCCGCCTCGGTGAAGCCGCAGATATGCCGCATCTCTCGGATACGGAAGGCTACCTCCGCCAACTGGTTCGCTACACGACTGGTCTCCATAACAGATCCTCCTTAGAGAAGTAAATGATTCTGTGAACGAGAAAAGACGCCGCCGTCGGGCAACAAAAAAACTCGTCTCAAAGGAATTTCCTTTGAGACGAGTAAAAAAATCATTACCCGCGGTACCACTCAAATTGCGTCCCGATACGGACGCCACCTTCAGGCTCCAACAAGCCCTATGCACTGACGCGGCAGCTACGGGAGGCGTCTACTTGCCCTTACTACGGGTGTTCAAACCTCCAGCTCGGAAGGGATGGGACCTTGAGACCTCTTGCCGCCGGGATCTCACCATCCCCGGCTCTCTGCGGGCAGAACCTTCTCGTCCGTCTTCGTCATCGCTTTTCTAATTCACTTGTGCTGGAGTTTACACCAATTTTTCCGCCTTGTCAAGACGTTTTTTGCATTTTTATGCGGACGAGAGGAAAATTCTGCCGCCGGGAGAGTCAGCGGCCCCGGCTGCTTTTCCCGTGAGGACTGCCCTTGCGTCCGGCAGCCGGGCCTCTGTTGGTTCCCCGTGCTGGGGCCTTTCCGGGCCTTTCCGCGTTCCTGGCGCTGGCCCGGCTGAGGGCGGTTTTTCCACCGGGAGAGACCTTGGTGTACCGGCTCTTGCCGGAGGAAGCGGCGGATGCCCTCTCCTCACGGCGGGCAGATCCTTTGCCCCGGCGCTCCTCCTGCTGGGGGCCTTTCCCGGACTTTTCCCGGCGTCCGGCGGCGGGCTTCTCCTCCTCCCGTCCCCCGTGGAGGGGCCGGATCAGGCAGTCTTTGCCGTAGCCGATGAGGTCGGTACGGTGGGCCTTGTGGAGGGCCTCCGTCACCAGACGGCGCATCTCCGGCCGCTTCCACTGGAGCAGTGCCCGCTGGAGGGCCTTGTCGTGGGCGCTCTTGGCCACATATACCGGCTCCATGGTGCGGGGGTCGATCTCCGTGTACCACATGCAGGTGGAGAGAGTGCCGGGAGTGGGGTAGAAGTCCTGGACCTGCTCCGGCTGGCGGCCGGTCTTGTTGAGGTACTCCGCCAGCTCCACCGCGTCCTCCAGGGTGCAGCCGGGGTGGCTGCTCATAAGGTAGGGGACGATATACTGCTCCAGGCCGTAGCGCTGATTGAGCCGTTCGTACTTCTCCTTGAACTTGAGGTACACGTCGAAGTGGGGCTTGCCCATGTAGTCCAGCACCCGGCTGGCACAGTGCTCCGGAGCCACCTTCAGCTGGCCGGAGATGTGGTAGCGCACCAGGTCGGAGAAAAACTCGCTGTTCTTCTCCGCCAGCATGTAGTCAAAGCGGATGCCGCTGCGGATGAACACCTTCTTCACCCCAGGAATGGCCCGGACTTTCCGCAGAAGCTGCAGATAGTCGCTGTGGCTGGGGTCCAGGTTCTTGCAGGGGGTGGGGGCCAGACAGGAGCGGTTCTTGCACATGCCGTTTTTCAGCTGCTGCTTGCAGGAGGGGTGGCGGAAGTTGGCGCTGGGGCCGCCGATGTCGTGGACGTAGCCCTTGAACTTGGGGTCGTGGGTAAAGCCCTCCACCTCCCGGATGACGCTCTCGTGGCTGCGGGAGGTGACCATCCGTCCCTGGTGGAAGGCCAGAGAGCAGAAGTTGCACCCGCCAAAGCACCCCCGGTTGTGGGCCACGGAGAAGCGGACCTCCTCAATGGCCGCCACGCCGCCCATGGCGTCGTACATGGGGTGGACCTCCCGGGCGTAGGGCAGCTCGGCGATGTGGTCCAGCTCCTGCTGATTGAGAGGCATGGCCGGAGGATTCACCACCAGCATCTGATCCCCGTGGGCCTGCAGGATGGCCTTGCCCCGGACGGCATCGTGCTCCTCGTATTCGATCTTGGTGGCCAGGGCGTAGTCCCGCTTGTCACTGCACACCGCCTCATAGGAGGGCACCGTCACCGCGTCAAAGGCGCAGTGGGGGTCCCGGGCGGCATAGGCGGTGCCACGGATGTCAGTAAGGGTCTCCACCTTCTCGCCCCGGCTCAGCCGCCGGGCGATCTCGCGGGTGGCACGTTCTCCCATGCCGTAGGTCAGGAGATCCGCCTGGGCGTCAAAGAGGATGGAGCGGCGGACCTTGTCGTCCCAGTAGTCGTAGTGGGCGAAGCGGCGGAGGCTGGCCTCCAGGCCGCCGATGATAATGGGCGTACCGGGAAATGCCTCCCGGGCCCGGTTGGCGTAGACGATGGTGGGCCGGTCGGGCCTGAGGCCCATTTTGTTGCCGGGGCTGTAGGCGTCCTCGCTGCGGCGCTTCTTGGCGGCGGTGTAGTGGGCCACCATGGAGTCGATGTTGCCCCCGCCGATGAGAATGCCGTACCGGGGCTTTCCCATAGCCCGGAAGGCGTCGGCGCTGTGCCAGTCAGGCTGGGCCAGTACCGCCACCCGGTAGCCCTCATCCTCCAGCACCCGGGCGATGATGGCGGTTCCGAAGCTGGGGTGGTCGATGTAAGCGTCGGCGGTGACCACCAGAAAGTCGTAGTACCACCAGCCGCGGTTTTCCATGTCCTCCTTACTGACAGGAAGGAAGTTCAGTGTATCCATATGGTTTCTCCTTTGCGTTGCCGCCTTGCCGTTGGCGGGGGATTTGGCCGCTGTTCAGGCAGCGGGGGAGGAGCGGGAGACCGCTCTCAGGGGATCTCCCGGATGGTCAGCCGCAGATCCATGGTCATATCCGCCCCGGCACTCTCGAAGCCGTACTGGGCGAAATAGCCCCGCAGGTCGTCGGGGCAGGTCAGCACCAGGGTCTCCAGTCCCTGGCGGCGGGCGTATTTTACCGCCTGGCCCAGCAGCTGTACGCCCAGATGGCGGCCCCGGTGATCAGGAGACACCGTGTAGTCGGTGATGCGCAGGGCGTCACTCTCCCGGCGGAAGGCCACCAGGCCCGATTCCTCCTCGCCCAGCATGGCCCGCAGGACCATGCGGTCCTCGGCTGCCAGCGGGACAAACCAGAAGTCCTCGTCGCTGTTGCCGTCCTTATACCAGTTCTGGCGGCGGAAGGTGGAGCACTCGGACGGCACATGGGAGGCGTCGTCCCGGAATACCACCCGGATCTGGTCGCCCTCCACTTCCAGAAGGCTTACGGCAGTGTTGTCGCTGTGGCCGCTGCTGCCGATCTCCTGAAGGGTCATCCCCTCCAGAGTTCCTAAAAGGGTCCGCAGGGCGGCGCCGTGGCTGGCGGCAGCCACGGTTTTGCCGGGGTTTTCTGCCGCAATGCGGCGGATGCCCTCCACGGTCCGGGCTGCCACCGTCTGGAAGGTCTCTGCCCCCTCTACCTGCCACAGATCGGGGCGCTGGTTGAAATAGCGGTACATCTCCGGATCTCTCCGCTTGAGTTCTGCCCACGTCCGCTCCTCCCAGTCTCCCAGACAGACTTCCCGGAGCAGGGGAAGGGGCTGGAAGGGGAGATGCCGGGGCACATACAGGGCGGAAGCGGTGGCGTGGGTCCGGTTGAGATCGCTGCCGTATACCGCGTCCAGGTGTACGCCTTCAAACCGCTGACGCAGGTAGTGAAGCTGGCGGTAGCCCCGGGGCGTGAGGTTGCTGTTATACTGTCCGTGGGCCACACGAAAGAGATTGCCCTCTGCTTCCGCATGCCGGATCAGGAAAATTTTGGTGATCATGGCAAGTCCTTCTTTGTTATCGTTTTATGGATATTGTATCGGACCTGTCAGCATTTAGCAAGGAAAATGATTTTTGTCCCGCGCTTATTTTTTGCGCTGCCGGGCCATACTAGGGACGTCCGAGAGGAGGCATGAGAATATGAACGGATTTGTAAAAGGTATGGTTCTGGGTGTAGTGGCCGGCGCAGCGGCAGATATGGCCCTGCGTACTGCCCAGGGTAAGCGGACAGCCGCCGGTAAGGCTATGCAGGCGGTCACCGACGCGGTGGACAGCGCCGCTACCTCGGTCAAGCACACCATGGGGCGGTAAATACTGTCCCCCAGCAGCCCGGCCGCCCACAGACGGCCGGGCTGCTGCGCGGTTTTCTTGCCCCAAACAAAGAAATTGAAAAATTCAGGAAAAAATCGGAGATTTTCTATTGACTTTACGAGAGAAAACAAGTATAATAACCTTCGCTGTCAAACAGCATAACCAAATAAACGGTTTTTGAGCCGGGCAACTATGTGGAGATGTCGCGTAGCTGGTCGAGCGCGCACGATTGGAAATCGTGTATACCCCAAAAGGGTATCGAGAGTTCGAATCTCTCCATCTCCGCCAAAAATCCCGCAGTCTGAAAGGACTGCGGGATTTCTTTTTTGCTGCCGCTATTTGTTCATTTCTCTCCGGTTGGTCCGGCCAACCAAGTAATCCAAGGAGACATGATAATAATCAGCCAGTTTAACAGCCAAATCCAAAGGAAGAACACGCTCGCCACGTTCATATTTGGAATAAAGGGACTGATCACACAGAAGAAAACTGGCAATTTGCTTCTGTGTCAAATCCGCATCTTCCCGTAAATCACGAATTCTAAGATTCACATACATCACCAAAACCACTATATCAAAGGACATTTTGTCCTATTGACAAATTGGACTATATGTCCTATACTCTTGCTGTGAGGTGATGTGGATGCCGGACTACAAGGAGATGTACCTGACGTTGTTCCGGGCCAGCGAGGAGGCGATCAATCTTCTGATCGCTGCGCAGCGGACCTGTGAGGAACTGTACATCAGCCAGGGAGAGCCGAAGCTGCTGGTGCTGCCTCTGGAGGAACAGAAGGAATCATCTCAGACCTGAAAACAGACAGAAAGCCGGGGCGGGGAATCAACTCCCTGTCCCGGCTTTTTTGCGGTTTGCTTGACGTATGGCGATACGTCCCATGTTCCGCAGCCCATTGCCGCCGCCGGCAGCATCACAGCTGTGGGTACAGCAATGAAAAAGCCGCCGCGGACGGCAAGCGTCTGCGGCGGCCTGTCTTCAGGGACAAAAAAAGATGCCAAACGAATTGTCGAGTAATCAAACATAAAAAATAACGCTGAACCCAAAACGAATTGGGTCCAGCGTCACGCTGGCGGAGGTGAAGAGATTCGAACTCTTGCACCGGCAAAGCCGGCCTACCGGATTTCGAATCCGGACCCTTCAACCACTTGGGTACACCTCCGTGCTGGGAGCACGGCTCTAATGTTAACATATAATCTCTTGTTTCGCAAGGAATTTTGTTATATTCTTGTGGGCAGGATAGAGAAAAACACAAAGGAGAATATCGATGGAAACTCTTTACTATAACGGCGTCATCCGTACGATGGTATCCCATATCCCGGAGGAGGCGCTTCTGGTGCGGGATGGCCGCATTGCCGCTGTGGGGGAGTTCGGCCCTATGCTGGAGGCAAATCCCTATGTGAAAAAGGTGGATCTTCAGGGTGCTTGCCTGATGCCCGCCTTCCTGGACGCCCATAGCCACATTGTCAGCTGGGCCATGGGAAAGCTCCAGGCGGACCTGTCCGGCGCGGCGGATTTTCACGCCATTGCTGCCGCTATGGCGGATTTTGCCCGGCGGCGGGGGATCGCTCCGGGCCAGTGGGTCATTGGCCGGGGGGCTGACCTTTTGCTGAATGAGGAGCTGGTGGCGGAACTGGACCGCTGTCTGCCGGACAATCCCGCCCTGGTACAGCACTCCAGCAGCCACGGCGGGGCATTCAATACCGCCGCCCAGAAGATCCTCGGGCTTACGCAGGGGGCGCTGGTGGAAAATCCCTACATTGAGGCGCAGAAAAAGGTGCCCATGCCGGATATGGCAGAGCTGATCGCCGCCTTTCAGGAGGCCCAGGAGGACTATCTGTCCCACGGCTATGTCCTGGCCCAGGAGGGCTGCATGATGAAGGAGGCAGCCCAGCTGTATACCGCCTTTGAGGCTGCCGGGGCACTGAAAATGGCCATTGTCAGCTATGGCCAGCCGGATATGCCCTGCGACAGCGGCCCCATCCCTACGGTGGGCCTCAGCAACCGGGGCAACAAGATCTTTCTGGACGGCTCCCCTCAGCAGCGTACTGCCTTTCTCCGCCAGCCCTATGTAGGCGGTGGGCTGGGGGAGGCCACCATGACGGAGGAACAGGTCCTTGCGGCGGTCAAATGCGCCGGTGAGGCGGGGCGGCAGATCCTGGCCCACTGCAATGGTGACGCCGCTATCGACCGCTTCCTGTGGGCACTGGAGGAGGCGGATTACCCCAAAGAACTCCGGCCGGTGATCATCCATGCCCAGCTTCTCCAGCGGGATCAGCTCCGGAAGGTGAAGGAGCGGGGGGCGGTAGTGTCCTTCTTTGTGTCCCATGTCCGCCACTGGGGCGATGTACACCTGAGCAACCTGGGGGAGCGGGCCCGGACCATCAGTCCCTGCTGGTCCACCATGGAGGCAGGTATCCCCATCACCTTCCACCAGGATACGCCTGTGCTGCCGCCGGAGCCCTTCATGCCTGTGGCCTGCGCCGCCCTGCGGAAAACAGCCTCCGGCGTGGAGCTGGGCCGGGAGGAGCGCATCAGTGTGTGGGAGGGCCTGCAGGTCATGACCATCGGTGCGGCCTACCAGTACCACGCGGAGAAGGAGCGGGGCACCCTGGAGCCGGGGAAACGGGCGGACCTCATCATCCTGGATAAGGACCCCCTGGCGGTAGAGCCGGAAGATCTGGAATCCATTCAGGTGTTGGAGACCATCAGTGAGGGGCGGACCCTGTGGAGAGCAGAGGCATAAACCGCATCCGGAAGGGCGTTGCACACAGGGCAGGACTTCCTCCGTCCTGCCCTGTAAAAAAGTAAATAAAATTTTTCCGGGAAGTTATTGACAAATCAGGGGAACCATGCTATTATGTCAAGGCTGACGATTTGCTGCGGTGTGGGCGAGCAAATGGCCCTGTATGCGGGTGTAGCACAATGGCCAGGGCACCAGCCTTCCAAGCTGGGGATGCGAGTTCGATTCTCGTCACCCGCTCCATAAGTATGCGCCAGTAGCTCAGTCGGATAGAGCAACTGCCTTCTAAGCAGTAGGCCAGGGGTTCGAATCCCTTCTGGCGTGCCATGTTCTGTCAAAGCAGGATACCGTGTATCTGGTGGGTGTAGCTCAGTTGGTTAGAGCACCGGATTGTGGTTCCGGGTGTCGAGGGTTCGAGTCCCTTTACCCACCCCAGAAAGCAAGGGATTGGGAGATAATCCCAGTCCCTTGCTTTTTTCCCACTGAAACGACGGACACTGGGGTGTCGCCAAGTGGTAAGGCACGGGACTTTGACTCCCGCATCCGCTGGTTCGAGTCCAGCCATCCCAGCCATCTGACCCGTTAGCTCAGTCGGCAGAGCAACTGCCTTTTAAGCAGTGGGTCCGGGGTTCGAATCCCCGACGGGTCACCA
>OJRC01000244.1_pt1 | contig 43875 bp, 47 predicted proteins | sample 1599081 | NCBI WGS metagenome assembly OJRC01 (sample SAMN03922519, study PRJEB24848) | human gut metagenome | isolation source: stool sample | host: Homo sapiens | place: Germany | collected 2010-02 | reverse complement strand
CCCCTGATGCCCGCCCCCGCCCGTGAGACCGCCCAGCATATTCATGATACCGGAGAGGTCCGGAAGCTGTGTGGAGGGCGCGGCAGAGGCGGGGGACGCAGGGGCGGGCATAGACTCCACGGGCGGCTGTATTGGGGGCTGAGAGCCTCCCTCATCGCCGCTGTCCCCGGTGAGGGAGCGGGCGAGGGACATGATCTGACCCATGGCCTCAGGATTCCCGAGGACGGCATTCAGTTTATCCGCGAATTCGTCGGCCATGGACATTCCCTCCTGTCAATGCAACGCTTTGCCGGCCAGCGGCCTTATTTTGGAACGGATTTGTTGATGCGTTCCACTACCTTGGCCCCGTTGGGGTCCTGCATCAGACGGTTCAAAAGTCCCTGGAGCTGGGAGGCGTCGCCCTTCATGGCAGCCTCGGCCGCCGCTTTCAGACCGCCTCCCTGGTTGAGCATTGTCATAAGGGCCTGTGTGTCGGGAGATTTGACCAAACTCTCCACAGCCGCCTTATCCTTGAGCAGTTTGGCGGCCTGAGGGCTGTTGAGGACATTTCCGGGCTGTTGCTGTTTTGCCATAGGATATCCCTCCATTGATTCTATGAATGGGCTCAAAGTATTATATGTGACTTTCAGAACAAGGTGACTGATATGAAAATCGTCGTTTTTTCTGATTCCCACGGGGCGGTCTCCAATATGGAGGACGTCATGCGGCGAGAGCACCCGGAACTGGTCCTCCACCTGGGCGACCTCTGCCGGGACATCGAGGAGATCCAGCGCCGCTTCCCCCAGCAGACCATCCAGAACGTATGCGGCAACTGTGACGGCTTTACCGAGACACCGGATCAGCGCATTTTACGCGTAGAGGGGAAACGGATCCTCATGATGCACGGCCATCGCTACAATGTCAAGCTGACCTATGCCTCCGCAGCCTATGCCGCCCGGGAGGCGGAGGCGGATATCCTCCTTTTTGGGCACACGCATATCCCCTACTGCGAACAGGTGGACGGCCTGTGGATGCTGAATCCGGGGAGCTGTGGGGGCCGCGGTGCCACGTATGGCGTAATTTCTCTGGAAAATGGAGAGGTAATGTGCTATACTGTCGGAATAGCACCTGAACGATAACGGCTGGAGCGACTGCTCCGACAAGAGGTGGGATTTGAAATGCTGCTTGCGATTGATGTGGGGAACACAAATATGGTGTTCGGCATGTTTGAGGGGGAGACCTTCACCGGGAGCTTCCGTCTCATGACCGACACCAACCGGACTTCCGATGAGATCGGGTTGTCCGCCTGGGAGTATTTTCAGCGATTCGGGCTCAAAACCGAGGATGTGGAGAATGTCATCATTGCCTCGGTGGTGCCCCAGGTAATGCATACGCTCACCAATGCCATGGTGAAGTATTTTGGAAAAACGCCCATCATCGTGGATGAGGATGTGGACCCCGGCCTTCCCTATGGCGTGAGCGGGGATGAGCGTTTGGGCGCCGACCGTTCCGTGGCCTGTATTGCAGCGCTGGAGAAATACGGTGCGCCGCTGGTGGTGCTGGACTTTGGGACAGCCACCACCGTGGATGCGGTCAACCGTGAGGGCGCCTATATGGGCGGATGCATCACCGCGGGGATTCGCATCTCCGCCGACGCGCTTTTTATGCGGGCGGCTATGCTCCCCAAGGTGGAGTTGGTAAAGCCGGAGACTGTGCTGGGCTGTACTGCGGTGGGGCAGATCCAGGCCGGGACGGTGCTGGGTTACATCGGAGCCATGGAGTATCTGATCCGGATGGCCAAAGAGGAACTGCGCGCGCCCGACGCCCACGTGGTCGCCACCGGAGGCTTGGCACGCCTGATCGCGGACAATACGGGCCTGATCGACACAGTGGACGGCCGCCTGATTCTGGACGGCCTGCGAATCATTTACCAGCGGTACAAGGAGGATCATCTTAAAAGATAGGGAAAGAGAGGAGGCAGGAGCGTTTGCCGAAACAGCATCAAGCGGTCGATATGACGCAGGGGGATCCGCTGGGACTTCTGGTGCGGTTTTCCTTGCCGCTGCTGGCGGGCAATGCTTTCCAGCAGCTTTACAACATGGTGGATTCCTGGGTGGTGGGCAACTTCGTAGGTACCACCGCACTGGCCGCTGTGGGCATCGGATTCCCGGTCATTTACCTGCTCTCCTCTCTCTTTATGGGGCTCTCCATCGGCGGAAGCGTGGTAATCGCGCAGTTTATGGGTGCGGGGGACCGGGAGGCCGTCCGGCGGTCTGTGAACACGGTGTATGGGGCGGTGATGGTGAGCGTCGTCCCGCTGACGCTCTTTGGGGTGCTCATCTCCGGGCCGATCCTCCACCTGATCCGGGTGCCCGCGGATGTATACGATCAGGCCCATGTCTATCTCCAAGTGATTTTTGCCGGTATCATCGGAAGCCTGGGCTACAACATCAATGCGGGTATCCTCCAGGGCCTGGGGGACAGTAAGACGCCCCTGCTCTTTCTGGCCACGGCCTGCGTGGTGAACATCGTTCTGGACTTGGTGTTTGTCCTTGTGTTTGACTGGGGCGTTTTCGGCGTGGCTTTTGCCACCATCGTCGCCCAACTCTGCTCTTGGATCTTCGGCGTGTGCTACGTCAACCGGAAATATGATTTTATCGCCATCAGGCCGCTGCATATTTCGGTGGACAACGTACTTTTGAAACGAGTACTGAAGCTGGGTGTCCCCTCTGGTATCCAGCAGTGCCAGTTTTCTGTGGCGATCCTGGTGCTCCAAGCCCTGATCAACGGTTTTGGCGCGGAGTTCGCAGCGGGTTTTTCGGCGGCCAACAAGGTGGATACCTTTGCCTTTATGCCTGTGGACAGCTTCTGTCTGGCTGTTACGACCTATGTGGGACAGAACGTGGGCGCCGATCGGCTGGACCGTGTGCGGGAGGGAGTGCGCAAGGCGATTCTTCTGTGCGTGGGAGTATGCCTTGTCATGTCGGCATTGGTCGTGCTCAATGCGGATCGTCTGATCATGCTTTTCAACACGGACCCACTGGTGGTCGCCTCCGGGCGCGCCTACCTGCTGCGGGTGGTGAGCCCCATGTTTCTAATGGCCATTATGTATCCCATCAACAATGCGCTTCGGGGTGCGGGAGCGGCCATCGTCCCCATGCTCTCCTCCGTCGTGGCGCTATGGGCGGCCAGGGTGCCGGCGGCATATCTGCTGGCCCATTTTTTCGGCCCGGAGGAGCTCTATTGGTCCTACTCCATTGGGTGGGTCCTTGGCGTGATCATCAGCGGTACGGTCTACCTGCGGGGCAGGTGGAAGGAGCGGTGTGCGGTGCACGTCCGGGATATGGAGGCCATCCTGTAAAAAGCGGCGCGTAAAAGCCTATAGAACACCGGGGCGTCCCGTCTCTTGGAAAGAGACGGGACGCTTTTCCATGCCGACGCATAGATAGAGACGGGATTATGAAACCGTCAAAGCCCTATATTGCAAAAAGGGAAAGAAAATTTTTGGTGCGGTCCAGATGGGATTTTGCGGTGCGGCAAAGAAACCCCTTGCAAGGACCGAAAATTTTACACGCGGAAGCAACGGAAGTTTGCGGTGCTCCCCTTGACAAAGCGTGCATCTTACGGTAAAGTTAGTTTCAAATGATACTTTGCTTCGATGGTAAACGAAGAGCGAAATGAAAGTGAGGCGCCATTCAAATGAATGTTTTGCTGGAAAAATTCACTTTTACGCCTGAATTGACCGAAATCATCAACAATAGCCCCAGCGTGATCGTACCGGACAGCAAGGAAACGCTGTACGAGCTCATCTTCGGCAACGGGCATACCGATAAGATTGAGGTGCTCTATGATGTGAACGGCAAGCCGGTGAAAGAGGCTACCGTGATTCGTTGCAAAAACGGCGCGGTGGTCAACTATATGGAGGACTATATGCGCCGTCGGGACCCGGACTGTATGCGGGTGGCGGATGAAGAGCCCACCGACAAGCCGCGCTTTGAGGATGTCTATGGCTACGATTTCGGCGCCCTGCGGGTGGAGACCTTCCGATGGCTGGCACGGCAGGAGCTGATCATCGTCCCCTTCAAGGCCGGCGGCTATGACTATGGCTATGACTCTATTTTGGTCTGCCCCCGGAATGCGGCTTTCTTTGCCTTTGCCCTCTCGCAGCTCCAGGCCTTTGTGAATGCCAAGGAGGTGGACCACTTCAAGCCCCGCTCCGTGATCTATGTGGCCCCGCCCTTCCGGCACACACACTTTGCAGGCAAGCAGGTGGTGGTCCACAGCCGCCATCCGGACCTGCATGAGATATTTGCCTACAATTTGTATCCAGGTCCCTCCGCCAAAAAAGGGATCTACAGCGTGCTGCTGGACATAGGGGAGCAGGAGGGGTGGGTCACCGCGCACGCCTCCGCCGCCCGGATCATAACCCCATACGAAAATGAAATGGTGATGATGCACGAAGGGGCCTCCGGCGGCGGCAAAAGCGAGCTGCTCCAGGATGTGCAGAGAGCTGCCGACGGCCGTGTTCTGCTGGGGACCAATATAGAGACCGGAGAAAAAACCTACATCAGCATGAGCGACACCTGTACCATTGAGCCCGTCACCGATGATATGGCCATCTGCCAGCCTGGATTTCAAAGCAAGAGCGGAAAGCTGGCCCTCTTTGACGGAGAGGACGGCTGGTTCATCCGGGTGGACGGCATCACGGAGTACGGGTCCGACCCGCTCTATGAGCGCATCTCCATCCACACGAAAGAGCCGTTGATGTTCTTCAACATTGAGGGCGTGCCCAGGGCCACCTGCCTCCTCTGGGAGCACACGCTGGATTCCGACGGTACCCCCTGTCCCAACCCCAGAGTCATCATTCCCCGCCGCACCATCCAGCATATCGTAAACAAGCCGGTAGAGGTGGATGTGCGGAGCTTTGGTGTCCGCATGCCCCCCGCCACGGAAGAGCATCCCAGCTACGGCATCATGGGGCTGATGCATATCATCCCGCCGGCTCTGGCCTGGATGTGGCGTCTGGTGGCGCCCCGCGGTTTCAATAATCCCAGCATCAGCGGCAGCGCCAAGCTGGCCAGCGAGGGCGTGGGCTCCTACTGGCCCTTTGCCACAGGCAAGCGGGTCCGTCAGGCCAACCTGCTGCTGGAACAGATCCTGCGCTGCAAGAATACCCGCTATGTGCTGATCCCCAACCAGCATATCGGCGTCTATCAGATCGGCTTCTCCGCCGAGTGGATCTCACGCGAGTATCTGGCGCGCCGGGGCGGCGTCAATATGAAGATGGACCGCCTGGTGCCCGCCCGCTGTCCGTTGTTGGGGTACGCGCTCAAGGAGATGAAGGTGGACGGACAGCAGATCAGCTCCCGCTACCTCCGCCCCGAACGCCAGGATACCCTGGGTGTGGAAGGGTATGACAAGGGCGCGGAGATTCTCTACCATTTCTTTGCCAAAGAGCTGGAAGTCTATGATGTGGAGGAGCTGCACCCAGTTGGGAAAGAAATCCTCAAGTGTTTCCGGGAAAATGGGACTATTGAGGACTACTGTGCCATCATTCCTTTGGGATTGGAATAATGGAAAATGGGAAATGGACTGGGGCCCGCCGTGAGGCGGGCCCCAGTCCATTTCAGGATCTAAAAATCATTTTGAAACAAGCCATGATACAGAGCGGACAGCGCTGGAAGCTAAAACGCGTCGAGGAAGGCCTGCACGCCGTTGACCAGCTCCCCCAGATGCCATCCGTCCAGAAGCCGGTGGTTGAGCTGCACAGAATAGGGGAGGAGCAGCCTTCCATCCCGTGCTTCGTATTTTCCCCAAGTGACTCTGGGAATAGAGTCGTCCGGGTTGCAGTCCATCTCATTGCTGAGGCTGGTGAAAGATAGCCAGGGAAGGCAGGAGATATAGACCAAGTCGTCCCGTGCCTCCTCCGTGCCGGCAGGAAAGGGTGCATGCTGCACTGCAACCTGGTGGGCGCAACGGGAACAAAATTCTTCCAATGTTCCACCATAGGGAACATTGACGATTTTCAACAGATGGGTGTCCCCGTTCGGAACCACAAAGCTGGGGTCCAGGTGGTCGTGCAGGATGATCTGTTCCCCGCGAATCTTGTAGAGAAAGTCGGGCAGTCCGTTCATGACATGCAGCGTGGCGTAGATCAGGGCATAGTAAAAGGAGAGGCCGTGGGCTTTTGTGTGTCGATGCAGTGTCGTAACGTCTAAAGAGGTGGTGACATTGTAAAAGGGGAAAGAGAGGCCGGAAAAAAATTTGAATTGTGCTCTGCGGGGCCACTGCTCCAAGTCGACGTAATCCACAGCTCAGCCCACACCTTTCTGGAAAAAGTCGCACCAGGGACGCAGGGTACAGTTCTGACAGTCAGGCCTTCTGGCCATGCATACGGCGCGACCATGGAGCACCAGCCGGTGACAGAAATCATTGGACTCTTCGGGAGGGAGCACTTCGCGGAGCTGCGTTTCCACTTTGGCCGGGTCTTTGGTGCCGTCCGTCAGGCCCAGCTTGCCGGAAATGCGGATACAGTGGGTATCCGCCACCACCACGCCCGGCTGATGATAGACGTCGCCCAGGATCAGATTGGCGGTCTTTCTCCCCACGCCGGGGAGCTTCAAAAGATCATCCATGTTGTCCGGCACCTTTCCGCCGTATTCATCCAGCATCATCCGGGCGGCGCCCACAATATCGCGGGCCTTGGCCCGGAAGAAGCCTGTGGAATGGATGTAGGTCTCCAATTCACCGATGTCGGCTTCGGCCAGAGACTCCAGGGTGGGGAAACGGGCAAAGAGGGCGGGCGTCACCATATTCACACGCTCGTCGGTGCACTGGGCCGCCAGACGGACGGAAAAGAGCAGTTCATAGGGTTTGGGATAGTCCAGGGAGCAGATCCCGTCCGGGTAGAGCTTTTTCAGCTCCGCTATGATGGAGAGAACATCCGCTTTTGTTTTCATTCCGACTCACCTCGTCTATCAGAAATATAGAACACATAAGAGAAGTATTCTCTACCATAATACCATAAAAGCAGACGGAATGCGACGGGGTTTTTCATGGTATGTCAGTTGTATTTCTCGGAAAGATTCGATATAATACCCAGTATAGCTCTTTCACACACTACTTACTTAGAGGAGAGGTGCGACGGCAATGGTACAGGAAATGATCGACTTTCTTTCCACCAAGGACCCAGAGGTGGCAGCCACCGTGGCGGCTGAATTGGCGCGTCAGCGCAGAAACATCGAGCTCATCGCGTCGGAGAATATCGTCAGCGAGGCGGTTCTGGTGGCCATGGGCACGGTGCTCACCAACAAATATGCCGAAGGATACCCCGGCAAGCGCTATTACGGCGGCTGCCAGGAGGTGGACGTTACGGAGAATATCGCCCGTGAGCGCGCCTGCAAGCTTTTCGGCGCAGAGCATGCCAACGTCCAGCCCCACAGCGGTGCTCAGGCCAACTATGCCGTCTATGCGGCGCTGTGCGAGCACGGGGACACGGTGCTGGGCATGGATCTCTCCAATGGAGGCCATCTCACCCACGGCTCTCCCGTCAACTTTTCCGGCAAGAACTACCACATGATCTCCTACGGGCTGGGGGCTGACGGATGCATCGATTACGACCAGGTCCGCGATATGGCAAAGCAGCACAAGCCCAAGATGATCATTGCCGGCGCTTCCGCCTACCCACGGGTCATTGATTTTAAGACTTTTGCAGAGATCGCCCATGAGGTGGGGGCCTACTTCTTTGTGGACATGGCCCATATTGCGGGGCTGGTCGCCGCGGGCCTCCACCCCTCTCCCGTGCCCTATGCCGATGTGGTGAGCACCACGACCCATAAGACGCTTCGGGGCCCCCGGGGCGGTATGATCCTGTGCAAAGAGGAGTTTGCCAAGAAGATTGATTCCGCCATTTTCCCCGGCTCTCAGGGCGGGCCTCTGGAGCATATCATCGCCGCCAAGGCGGTGGCCTTGGGGGAAGCGCTTCAGCCCGAATTCAAGGATTATCAGAGTCGTATCCTTAAGAATGCCCAGGCACTGGCAGCAAGCTTGACGGAGTCCGGCTTCGATCTGGTCTCCGGTGGAACGGACAACCATTTGATGCTGGTGGATCTCCGCAAGGCAAGGGTGACCGGCAAGGAGATGGAGAAACGGCTGGACGAGGTGAACATCACCGTCAACAAAAACGCGATCCCCAACGATCCTGAGAAGCCCTTCGTCACCAGCGGGATCCGTGTGGGCACGCCGGCGGTCACCACACGCGGATTCCGTGAGGAGGATATGAAGGTCATTGGTGAGCTGATGTGGCAGACCGCTACTGATTTTGATGCCAAGGCAGAGGAGATCCGCGCAGCCGTGGCCGCGCTTACGGAAAAGTATCCCCTCTACCAGTAATAAAACAAAAATAATCCATGGAACGGCCTCCGGATGGGGGGAATGATTTCCCCACACGGAGGCCGTTATGGTATCATGTTCAAAAGAGAACTATATCAGGCCAAAATATCGACTGAGAAAAACCCAAAAGGTCAAAGAGAAAGCGGAGAGCACCGTGGTGGAGACCACTGCGCTGGAAGCAAGCACGCCGTCTCCGCCCATATTTTCCGCCATAACATAGCCCGTGCTGGTGGTGGGGGAACCCTGCATGACCAAAACGGCGGCCAAGTACTCTCCGCGCAGCCCCAGCGCAACGCAGATTGGGAGGAAAACGCCAGGCAGGACCATCAATTTGATAAAAGTGACGGCCAGTGTCGGTTTGATTTTTTTCAATGCCTCTGTGCCTTGAAAACTGGCTCCGATACAGACCAACGCCTGGGGCATGGCCATATCGGCCACATATCCCATTCCTCGCTCCAGCATGAGGGGAAAACGGATTTCAAACCAAGATGCGGCCATGCCTAGGAGGATGGCCAGGAGAATGGGGTTTGTGACGATGTCTTTTCCGGCCTTCAGAAGGTTCTCTTTCAAAGAACTCTCTTCATGGGTGGGACCCTCCAGGGTGAGGATGAGTACGGCAAATACATTAAAGAGGGGAACGCTGCCCACCATCATCATAGGAACAACGGCGCCGGAGCCGTAAATATTTGTGACCAGGGCCATACCGAGAACGGCGACGCTGCTGCGGTATCCCGCCTGAACAAAAGCGCCTACCATGTGGCGGTCTTTTAGGAAGATACGGGCGCCGATCCAAATGCCGACTGCGGAGAGCACAGTGATGACCGCACAGAGCAGGACAAAACCACCGCTGAAATTGTCCCGCAGGCTGGTCTCAGTCATCTGTACAAAGAGCATGACTGGAAGTGTGATCTTGAAGTTGAAGCGATTACAGACGGAAACAAAGTGCTCATCCAGAATGCCAATCCGGCGCAGGGTATACCCCAAAAGGATGACCAAAAAAACCGGCGCAGTGGCATTTACGCTGTAGAAAAAACTTTCCAAGGCATGATTCCCCCAAAATATAGAGTATAAATTGAGAATATCATACCCCTAAACAGCATATATCGTCAAGAAGAAAGCTTTTTGTCACAAATGGTATGCCATGGTATGGCGCAGAGCATAAATTGGAAACAGTCTTGACAATTTGAGAAGAAGTTACTATAATATACCGGTAACATTCTTTCGGGGTGTGGCGAAGCTTGGTATCGCGCTTGGTTCGGGACCAAGAGGCCGCGGGTTCGAATCCCGCCACTCCGACCAAAAATCCTCTGAAATCTGATGATTTCAGAGGATTTTTGCATTTACTTGCAACTTTTTCGGATTTTTGCTTGACCACAGAACTTTTTCGATTTTGACCGATATTATAGCCTGCTCCGCCGCCCTATTCATTGTTTTAGCGGTGTAAATTTTGAACGGACATTGGCATGGATGCTCCACACCAATGCCGTTTGTACCTGTTTTTCCTTTTGCCTTTTCCGCCGCGGTCCTCGGCATTCCGTCTGTTCACCATGATAGATTGACCCTATGGCCGGTCAGAGCTACAATAAAAAAGAATATAAATTTTTCCACCCATGCAATAAAACGCAGTTCTGGCGCATCACTTAAATAACAGGAGAATTTGACCTATGAGAAATCTTCCGGCGCAGACAACGGAATACGGACCCGGCGGGAGCCAGTCCGCGCCGGAGCAGCTCCTGGCTCGAATCGCTTCTGGCGACCGGGAGGCGCTGGGACAGCTGTACCACCGAACCCGGAGCGCTGTGTATGCCCTGACGCTGTCTTACACCAAGAACGCTCAGGACGCTGAAGACCTGATGCAAGATACCTTCGTCCGGGTATGGGACAGCGCCGGTCAGTACCGGGGGCGCGGCTCGGCAATGGGCTGGCTGCTGGCCATCGCGCGGAATCTGGCGCTGATGAAGCTGCGCGAGCGCGAGCAGCAGGGTTCTCTGGACGAGGATGAGTGGAACGCACTCCCCGCCCACAGCTCCAGCCTTACCCCGGAGGACCGGTTACTCGCGCAAAACGCCCTGTCCACTCTGGACGATCAGGAGCGGCGGGTGGTCCTCCTCCACGCTGTGGCCGGTCTGAAGCACCGGGAGACTGCCGCTCTGCTGGACCTGCCCCTTGCCACCGTGCTCTCAAAATACCACCGCACCCTGAAAAAACTACGGATCCAAATAGAAGGAGATGACGCCCAATGACAGAGAAAGATATGGAGCACCGACTGAAACAAGCGATGGACCGCGCGGCGCCTGACGACCTGAACGGGGTCCTCTCGCGCTGCCATCAACAGAAAGAAGCTGTGATCCCCATGACCAAACACACGACTAAAAAGACTGCCCGGAATCTGATCGCCGCCTGTCTGGCTTTGGCTCTGGTAGGCGGAGGCGGCGGTATCTTCTACCAGCAGGCCCATGCCGCCGCCAGTGTGATTTCTCTGGATGTGAACCCCAGCATTGAGATGACCGTCAGCCGGAACAAGACGGTGCTGGCCTGCACCCCCCTGAACGACGAGGCTCAGGAGATCCTGACCGACCTGGAAGACGGCGCCGATCTGAAGGGGGCAAAGCTGGATGTGGCGGTCAACGCCATCGTGGGCTCCATGGTGCGCCACGGCTACCTCAGTGATATCTCCTCCGCCATCCTCATCTCAGTGGAGGATAAGGATCAGGAGCGGGCCGCCCAGCTCCAGAAGGAGCTGACCGCGGCGGTGGACGCCGTTCTGCTGGACCAGCAGTCCAACGCCGACGTGCTGAGCCAGACCATTGACCACGAGCAGGCTCTGGAGGAGCTGGCCCGGACCCACGGCATCACCACCGGCAAGGCCAATCTGGTCCAGCGGGTGATGGAGATGCTGGAGTCCGACAGTGAGGACGTCTTTGATCAGTTGGCCGGTCTGTCCGTGGAGGAACTGCGGGATATGCTGGAGCTTGAGATCAAGGACATCCCCATCGGCAAATCCGCCGCCGTCCAGGCCGCCAAGAAGCACACCGATACCCTGGAAATCGACTCCATCACCTGCCATGTGGACGCGGAGCTGGATAAGGAGCCGCCCCACTACGAAGTGGAGCTGTCCCACCCCACTCTGGGTACCTACACCTACAAGATCGACGCCTTTGACGGCAAGGTGCTCAGCGGCGAGAAGGACGCCTTTAAGGCTCACGAGGACGAGGATCTGCTCACTCGGCGTGAGGCCTATAATAAGGCTCTGGCCGATTGTATGGATCGCTTCCCCAAGTTGGAAGACTACCCCGCCGAGGACATTTCCTCGGAGCTGGACGAAGACGACAAGGTCTACGATGTGAAGTTCTATCTGGACGGCTATAAATTTGAGTACGAGATCGACGCTGTCACCGGAGAGGTGCAGGACTTTGAGACCGACTACACCGACAAGGACAATGAGGACGAAAAGCCTGAAAAGCCGGTAAAGCCCGAGACCGGCATCGACGGCAAGGAGGCCGAGGCCATTGCCCTGAAGGACGCCGGACTGGCCAAATCCCAGGTCACCCGCATAAAATCCCAGCTGGACGGGGACGACTATGAGGTCTCTTTCTGGGTGGACACCATCGAGTACGTGTACACCATCCGTGCCAAGGACGGCAAAATCCTGGATTGGGACACCGAGGAGCACGACAGCCGCTCCATGGCTCCGGATCATGCCAACAACGGCGCGGCCAAGGAGAAAAACGCCGTCAAAGCCGCGCTGAAGGCCGCCGGACTGAAGGAGTCCCAGATCACCGATTTGGACGTAGAGCTGGACGGCGGAATCTACGAGGTGGAGTTCCGCTGTGACGGTCGGGGGTATCGCTACTGCGTGGACGCAGGCACCTGCAAGGTGCTGGACGTGGACACGGACGACGAGGATGACGACAACCGGGACGATGAGGATAACGAGGATGATGACCGGGATGACGAGGATGACCGTCAGGAGGAGAAGCCCGGTAAGGGCAACAACAAGGGCAACAAGGACCAGGACATCGGCAAGGACAAGGCGATCAAGTCCGCCCTGAACCACGCCGGGCTGAAGGAGTCCCGGGTCACCGGCTTGACCGTGGAGTGTGACTAGGAACAAGGCCGCCTGGTCTATGAGGTTGAGTTCCAGGCCGACGGCATTGAGTATGAGTACACCATTGACGGTGCCGATGGTGCTGTGCTGGAACACGAGACGGACTACGATGACTAAATACATCTGATAGTGCGGAAAAGTGACCGCACAGCTTAAGACAACAACGAAACCGCCCGCTGAGACTTTTCGGTTCAGCGGGCGGTCTTGTTATTTTATAAGTTTTATTTTTTGTTGCATGGAAACGTGCAATTTTTTGTTATTTGCACCCTACCTGCAGAAGGACTTGTTCCTTACTGTAAATAGGAGGGCAATTATGACAGAAGAAAACTACAATTACCGCGCCAGTCAGACCCTGCTTCGCAATCAATTTCCCGGCAGAGGAAAACTGAAAATTCCTGTTATCCCTAAATTTCAGGAAAGAGCAGGTGATTTTAACGATCTTCTACTCATCGGATTTGATAAAACGCATTTGGAGGATCAGAACCACCTTGACTGGATGGTACATTTCTTCCTGTATGACTACCGTTTCGAGCGGGTCTGGAAGAATCCGGACAGTGATATTGAAAAGCTGGCCCGTTACCGGGCGGTGCTGTCGCCGGATTTCAGTATGTATCTGGAAATGGCCCCGGTGATGCAGTTATACAATGTGTTCCGCAACCGCTGGTGCGGAGCCTACTGGGCATCCAAGGGAATTCGCGTGATCCCGACGGTCAACTGGGGCGACGAATCCACCTTCGATTTCTGTTTTGAGGGAATTGAAAAAGGCAGTGTGGTGGCGGTCTCCACCTACATGGCGTCCGAACACGATAACCGACAGGATCAGGATGACTGATTCATGGCCGGTTACAATGAGATACTGCGCCGCATCGAGCCGGAGAAGATCATCTGCTACAACACACCGTTCCCCGAGATGCAGGGAAATATTGTGTACGTGGACTATGAACAAGGGAGATTTGTATGAGACCCATATTGGCCCAGATGGAAAGGCTGATTCCGAAACCCATTATTCAGATCACGGAACTCCGACGTTGCACGATAATCCTCATACACATGATATTTATTGGGATGATTTGGCCCTCACCCCGGTAGGATTGAACACACTGGGAAAGCATATGGCAGAGAAAGGAGATGGTTTTTTATGAAAACGATTGTGCCAGCCAATACGTTTGAGGACGATCGCTTCAAGACAATCAGCGATTTCAAATGGTGCATGAAGCGCGGCGGTGAGGTCCAATTTGAATGGAACGGAGTTATGTACTGCTGCTTTGGCTGCGTTTCTCCTGTGGCAGGCACAGCGCCTAAAATGGTGATCTGTCAGGCAGGCTCTGTGGAAGTAAACACTCGTACCGAGAAGTGGTGTGATACCGCTGACGAAATTCTGGAGTATATAGTGGGTGATGATCGTCTGCGTGATGTCATTACACAAGTCAAGGTGTGGGAGCGTACGATTTAAGATAAAGCCTCTTGCCGACAGTCTGCAAATCGTTGGTATTACTGGGTTTCGTCAGATCCTTTAATGACACTCCGACCAATCGGAAAGTCCTATTTAAGGCTTTCCGATTTTTATATCCTGAGGACTAAGTTTGGCAATTATGTCCGACTAACCCCTAACGGAGATGAGACATATTATACTTTTTTTACTGCTGTGATACGGAGTTCTGGTGAAAGTGGCAGGACAAGTCACAGAGAAATTGCGGCGGGCACCTCAAGTTTTTGTTGACATTCCGGCGTTCTGGACGTATAGTAAATCAGCCACCTATGTGGTGGACTAAGTTTTTAAAGAGGTATTTCATGTTTCAGGACAAAGTTATCGTCTGCAAGGATTGCGGGCAGGAGTTCACTTTCACCGCTGGCGAGCAGGAGTTCTACGCGGAGAAGGGCTTTACGAACGAGCCTCAGCGCTGCAAGGCCTGCCGGGACGCCCGCAAGGGAGGCCCCCGTGCCGGCGGCGGTCGGCAGATGTTTGACGCGGTATGCTCCGAGTGCGGTAAACCCTGCAAGGTTCCCTTTGAGCCCCGCGGGGACCGGCCCATCTATTGCAGCGATTGCTTTCGCAGATAAATAGCGATATGGAGAGCGCCCTCAGAGGAGGGCGCTCTTTTTGTACTGGTGTAGCGCGCGGACCGGGACTGTTATGTATTGCGCCGGGGCATGATCGTGCCCCGGCGCGGTTTGTGAAGCGAGGGATGGTCCCAATCACCCTTTGGGTCTGGGCTTGAAAATAAGCGCCACCAGATAGCCGAAGAAAATTGCGGCGGAGATACCGCCTGCGGCGGCGGTTACACCTCCGGTAAAGGCGCCCAGCAGGCCGCCCTCTTCCACGGCCTGGGCCACGCCCTTGGCCAGCAGATAGCCAAAGCCGGTGAGAGGGACGGTGGCGCCTGCTCCGCCCCATTGTACGATATATTTATAGATGCCGAGACCTCCGAGCACAACGCCGGAGACCACGTAGATCACCAAAATCTTTGCCGGGGTCAGAGTCGTCCGGTCAATCAGAATTTGCCCGATGAGGCACAGAAGACCACCGCAGAGAAAGGCGCGGAGATATTCCAGAAACAGGTCCATGGGTTACCCTCCCTTCTGTGTGCTTATGGCAACTGCGTGGCAGATGCCGGGGATGCTTTCTCCCTGCATGGTGGAGGTGGGGGAGAGCAGCGCGCCCGTTCCGCAAAACAGAATCTTTTTCCAGCGCCCCTCCCGCATCCCGTTGAGCAGAAAGCCAGTGAGCACGGCCGCTGAGCATCCGCAGCCGGAGCCGCCGCAGTGTACGTCCTGCCCCTGTGCATCATAGATCAGCACGCCACAGTCATCCAGGTTTTGCAGGTCCACCCCATCTTTGTGGAAAAAGTCCAATACGATCCCTTTGCCCAACGTGCCCAGGTCGCCGGTCACGATCAGATCGTAGTAAGAGGGCTTTCTTCCCGTGTCGGAAAAGTGGGTGGAGAGCGTGTCATAGGCGGCCGGGGCCATGGCGGCCCCCATGTTATTGGCGTCCTTGATCCCCTTGTCGACGATTTTTCCCACAGTTGCATGGGTAATATAAGGGCCATCGCCTTCGCGCGCCAGGACGACCGCGCCGGCACCCGTGACCGTCCATTGGGCGGTGGGGGTGCGCTGTCCTCCATATTCCAGCGGGGTCCGGTACTGCCGTTCGGCGGAGCAGAAATGGGACGAGGCCATGGCGGCGGCCCACTCGCCGAACCCGCCGTCCAGCATCATCGAGGCCAGAGTCAGGCTCTCCGCCATGGTGGAACAGGCCCCGTACAGACCGAAAAACGGCACGCCTTGTCCGCGAATGGCGAAGGAAGAGGCGATACATTGATTGAGAAGGTCCCCGGCAAAAATAAAGTCCAGAGTGGAGGCCGCCTGCTTGGCCTTATCCAAAGCGTTCTGGAGCGCCAGCTTCTGCATGGCGCTCTCCGCCTTCTCCCAACTGGACTCGCCGAAGGTATCGTCCTGGTTGATCAGATCAAAGGAGGCGCGCAGAGGTCCCTCACCCTCTTTTTTGCCCACCACGTTGGCGTGGCCGGCGATGGAGGGTGGGGAGGCAAAGGCAACCGTCTGCTTTCCCAGCTTTTTTGTCGTCATGTTCTTCAGCACTCATTTCTGTATCAAGCTGGCCATAGTTTGAACAGTTTTCCGCAAAATATGAAAGTGGATTTTGGCAGGGGATGTGCTGGTCAAAAACGGTAAAATGAGCTATAATAAGAACTGAATAAGTCCTGAGCCCGACTGCAATGCAATGGATTGCGTCGTACCCCGGTGGGCTACCGGAGAAAAGGCTCAGTTGGGAGGAAGCACAATATGGTGGAAGAGCCCAAGCGTACGATCGCCTATCTCTGTCCGTCCTGCCGCCAGAGCGTGGTGGTGGAAAAGACGGTTTTTTCTCTGGCTGCGGCGCCCAGCGCTATCCCTTGCCCCTGTGGGAAGGCGGCGCTGAAAACGGAGATCATAGGGGACCGCGTGAAGCTGACGGTCCCTTGTCTGTTCTGTGAGAAGGAGCACACCGTTTCCTGTTCCACGCACGCTTTTCTCCATGAGAAAACATTGGCTTTCTCCTGCGCAGCCTCGGGACTGGACTGCTGCTACGTGGGAGAAGAGGGGCCGGTTTTTGCAGCGATGAAGCGGCTGGAGGAGGCCGTGGATAAGCTGGAGGCCGCCGCCGGCGCAGAGGGGACGTTTATTGACGACGTGATTATGCATGAAGTCCTGTCGGAGATCCGCGATATTGCGCAGCGGGGCGGGATCTCCTGTGCCTGTGGCTCTAAGGAGTGGAAGCTCCAGGTAAATTTCAGTTCGGTGGATCTGTTCTGTGCCCGCTGCGGCGCTGCGCTGCGGATTCCCGCCGCCACGGCGGACGACCTGGAGGATATCTGCTGCAAACCTTCGCTGCTCATCCACGGCAAGGAGGTGTGAGGATGTACTACGAGAACACCTATCGGGTCGGCGCGCGGGACGTGGACCCGTTTAACCAGTGCCGCCCCTCCTCCATGATGGACTTCCTTCAGGAGGCGGCCACGGAGGCCGCGGTGGAGCTCCATGTCTCCCGGGAGGAAATGGTGGCGCGCTATCATGTGTTCTGGATGTTGGCGCGGATCTGGTATCGCCTGGACCGACCGGTCTGCTGGGATGAGAGGGTCACAATCAGAACCTGGCACCGGGGGAGCAGGGGGGCGTCTATGTATCGGGATTTCGACCTTCTGATGGACGGTAAGCCCATTGGAGAGGCGGTGAGCGTGTGGGTCCTGGCGGATTTGGATACCCATAAACTCTTCCGGCTGGGGAATGTGCGGGAGTTTGACGATACCTCCGGCGGCGCGCTCTGCAAGGAGAAACTGCTGCCCAGGCTGAAGGTTCCGGTACCGCTGGTCCCGGCGCAGGCGCGCGCATTGCATTACAGTGATACCGATGTCAACGGCCATGTGAACAATGTCCGATATGCCGATTTTACCTGTGACGCGCTGGAGATGCAGTGCCTGGGCCAGGGGCGGTTCGTCTCTTCGCTCCAGATCGGATATCTGAAAGAGTGCCGGGCGGGGGAGACCATTCGTCTCTCGACGGGCTGCGAAAACGGAACATGGTATGTGCAGGGCGACGGGGAAGAGGGAAAGCCGAGATTTGACGCGGCGCTCACCATGTCCCCTCTTGACAAGCCCTGAAACGGGGCGTAAAATAGGCCAAATATTGTTGACTGCCCAGGAATATTGATGATGAATGAAGGAGTGGAGTCCATGATTAACACTGACGCCGCAGGTAAATTCGCCCGGCAGGGCCTGACCTTCGACGACGTCCTGCTCGTCCCCGCGGAGAGCGACGTCCTGCCCGCCGACATCGACCTGCACACCCAGCTCACCAGGAAGATCCGGCTCAACATCCCGGTCATGAGCGCCGCCATGGATACGGTGACGGAGTACCGTATGGCCATTGCCATTGCCCGTGAGGGCGGGATCGGCATCATCCATAAGAATATGTCCATCGGCGCCCAGGCGGAGCAGGTGGATATGGTCAAGCGCTCTGAGAACGGCGTCATCACCAATCCCTTCTGGCTGGCTCCCGGCCACACCCTGGCCGAAGCCGATGAGCTCATGGCCAAGTACCGGATTTCCGGCGTGCCGATCTGTGACAACGGGAAGCTCATCGGAATCATCACCAACCGCGACATGAAGTTTGAAGTGGATATGGGCCAGCTCATCGACAATGTGATGACCAAGGAGAACCTGGTCACCGCCAAGGAGGGCACCACGCTGGAGGAGGCCAAGGAGATCCTGCGGCGGCATAAGATTGAAAAGCTCCCCATTGTGGACGATGAATTCCACCTTAAGGGGCTCATCACCATCAAGGACATCGAAAAGGCCACGGTGTATCCCAACTCCGCCCGCGATGAAAAGGGACGGCTGCTGGTGGGGGCCGCCATCGGCGTCACTTCGGATGTCCTGGACCGGGTGGCCGCCCTGGTGGACGCCGGTGCGGACGTGCTGGCGCTGGATTCGGCCCACGGCCACTCCCACAATATCATCGAATGTGTAAAGCGCATCAAGGCACTCTATCCGGATGTACAGCTCATTGCCGGCAACGTGGCCACCGCAGCGGGCACACGCGCGCTGATCGAGGCGGGCGCGGACTGCGTGAAGATCGGCATCGGGCCCGGCTCCATCTGTACCACCCGTGTGGTTGCGGGCATCGGCGTGCCCCAGATTACAGCGGTCTATGACGCGGCCTGTGTGGCTGCCGAGTACGGCGTTCCCATCATTGCGGATGGCGGGATCAAGTATTCCGGAGATATTGCCAAAGCGTTGGCGGCGGGCGCCAATGTGGTCATGCTGGGCTCCCTGCTGGCGGGCTGCGAGGAGAGCCCTGGCGATACCGAGGTGTATCAGGGCCGTCAGTTCAAGGTCTACCGCGGTATGGGGTCCCTTGGCGCCATGGCCAAGGGCTCGAAAGACCGTTATTTCCAGGAGGACAACAAAAAGCTGGTCCCCGAGGGCGTGGAAGGCCGGGTGCCCTACAAGGGCGCCGCCGGGGAGACCATCTACCAGATGATGGGCGGCCTCCGGGCCGGTATGGGCTACACCGGATGCAGGGATATCATCGCGCTCCATGAGAAGGCCCAGTTTATCCAGATCACCAGTGCGGGCTTGAAGGAGAGCCATCCCCACGACATCTATATCACGAAGGAAGCGCCCAACTACACGCTCAATCCCCAGTAAGGGCTGGACAAAAAGGATTCCAGGACTCCGGCGGCCCCCAGGCTGCCGGAGTCCTTTTTATGGGCCGGGAGCGGATGCTGTGAGACTTGCGGCTTTGCCCCACACGCATTATAATGGTCAGAGTCAGAAGAGAAAAAGAAAGGGGGGAGAAGGATGCTGCGGCTGCTGCTGGGCCGGGCGGGCGCGGGTAAATCCACCGCCATCCTGCGCCGGATCGCCGCCTCCGGGGGAGCGCGGAGACAGCTTTTGATCGTACCTGAACAGGCGTCCCATGAGACGGAGCGCCGTCTGTGCGCCGTGGCCGGGAACCAGGTGTCCCTCTACGCCGAGGTCCTCTCTTTTACGAGGTTGGGAAGCCGGGTCTTTTCTCAGACGGGGGGGCTGGCCGCCCCGGCGCTGGACCCGGGCGGCCGGTTGCTCCTCATGTGCGCGGCATTGAAATCAGTTTCCGGCAGCCTGACCGTCTATGCCCGTCCCTCCCGGAAACCTGCTTTCCTCACAGGACTGCTGGCCACGCTGGACGAATGCAAGCAGTATCAGGTCTTTCCGGACGACCTGGCCAGGGCGGGCGAGGCGGTGGAGGGTCGGGAGGGGGAAAAGCTCCGGGATCTGGGGCTGATTTTTGGCGCCTATGAGGCGCTTTCCGCGCGGACGGCGGCCGACCCGCGGGACCGCATCACACGGCTGGCCCAGGGTCTGAAGGAATGCGGCTATGCCCGTGGCATGGATATCTATATCGACGGCTTCACGGACTTCACGCCCCAGCAGGGGTTGGTGCTGCGGGCCCTCCTGCGGCAGGCGGAGTCCGTGACGGTCGCCCTCACCTCTGACCGGCTGGACCGGGATACCGGAGCATCCAACATCTTCGCTCCTGCGCGGCGGACGGCGGCCTATCTGAGGCGAATGGCGGGAGAGGAACATGTCCCCGCCGAGGCGGAATATCTGCCCCAGCGCGGGGAAGGCCGGTCGGCGGCGCTTGCCCGGCTGGAGGCCAACCTGTTTGCCGATGTGCCGGCGGCGGCAGCGTCCCTCGCGCCGGAGATCGGGCTGTTTTCCGCCCTGCGGCCCCGCTCGGAAGTGGAGTATGCGGCCTCGGAGGTCCTGCGGCTGGTGCGGGAGGAGGGCTGCCGTTTTCGGGACATCGCCCTGGTGGCGCGGGGATTTGAGCGCTACGCGCCCCTGGTGGAGGAGATCTTTCCCCGGTATGGCATCCCCGTTTTCCTGGATGCAATGACTGATATTTTGCAAAAGCCGGTCTTTGCCGTGGTGACGGGAGCGCTGGACGTGGTGGCGCGGGGCTACAGCTATGATGACGTGTTTCGCTATCTGAAAACAGGCCTTGCGGGGGTGTCCAGAGGCGAGTGTGACGAGCTGGAGAACTATGTGCTGAAGTGGGGGATAAAAGGGAATCGCTGGACGGCAAAAGCCGACTGGGACATGCACCCCAGGGGATATGGCTTCCCCATGACTGGGCCGGACAGGGAATGGATCGCCCGGGTCAACGAAGTGCGCAGAAAGGTTGTCGGCCCGCTGGAGGGGCTCCGGAAAAACAGGGACCGCACGGGGAGAGGACAGGCGATGGCGCTCTATCGCTTCCTGGAATCCATCCGCCTGCCGGAGCAGCTCGCGGAGCGGTCAGAACGGCTGCGCGCGCGGGGAGAGCTCAAGCGGGCGGAGGAATACGGACAGCTTTGGGAGATCCTCTGCGGCGGGCTGGAGCAGTGCGCCGGGCTGCTGGGGGAAGAGCCCATGGAGCTGCAGGAATTTGCCCAACTCTTCAAGCTGGTCCTGTCCCAGTATGACGTGGGTACCATCCCGGTGTCCCTGGACCGGGTAAACGCCGGTGAGGCGGCCCGACTGGGGAACCGGGAGGTGAAAGCACTGTTCTTCCTGGGGGCGGACGATGGGGCTGTGCCCCAGGTGGTGCCAGCGCCGGGGCTCTTCACCGATGACGACCGGAGCCTGCTCTCCTCCTTCGGGCTGGAGCTCTCCCCGCAGCTTGCGGACAAGCTGGACCGTGAGATGACCATTGTATACGAGGCATGTGCACGTCCCTCCCATTGGCTGACCGTAAGCTGGGCGGCCATGGACCCCCAAGGGGAGGAAAAACGCCCCTCCTTTCTGGTGAGTCGACTGCGCCTGCTCTTCCCACAGAACCCGCTGCTGCGGGAGCAGGACATGTCCGGCGCATTCCGGCTGTCCGCCCCCGGCCCGGCAGTGGAGCTGGCGGGCCGCTATCCCCAGGTGCGGCGCATTTTGAGCGGAAGGGCGGAATATGCGCCCCGGGTACGGCGGATGGAGGATGCCCTCCATGCGGAGCGGGGAAGCCTGTCGCCTGAGGCGGTACAGCGGCTCTACGGCCGGCATGTGCCTATGTCGGCCTCCCGGATGGACAAGTACCAATCCTGTCACTTCTCCTATTTCATGCAGTACGGACTGAACGCAAAGGCCAGACGGACCGCCGGGTTCCAGGCCCCGGAATACGGCACCTTCGTCCATTATGTTCTGGAGCATGTGCTTCAGGACCCTGCCTGCCGGGTCGGGGACGGCTCCGGCGGCTGGTCCTATGACCGGGAGCGGGCCCGCAGGCTGATCCGGGAGATCATGGAGCGATATATTGCGGAGGAGCTGGGCGGACTGGAGAACAAGACGCCACGCTTTCTCTACCTGTTCCAGCGCCTAGTCCGGCCTGTGACCCAGGTGGTGGAGAACGTGCTGGACGAGCTGGGCGCTTCCCAGTTCCGGCCCATCGCTTTTGAGCTGGGCTTCGGCGCCAAGGGGGAGCTGCCGCCGGTGGAGCTCACGGTGGACGGCATCACCGTGAGCATATCCGGCTTTGTGGACCGGCTGGACGGCTGGGTCCATAACGGGCGGCTCTACCTCCGGGTGGTGGACTATAAGACGGGGCGGAAGTCCTTTGATCTGACGGAGGTCTGGAATGGGCTGGGCCTTCAAATGCTGCTCTATCTGTTTACACTGGAGGATCAGGGGAGCGCGCTCTATCACCGTGAGGTGACGCCCGCCGGTGTGCTCTATCTGCCCGCGCGGGAGGCGACGGTCCAGGGGAGACGTGATATGGATGAGGCGGAGCGGCGGAAAAGGGCGGACGCCGAGCTGCGGCGGAGGGGGTTGATCCTAGACGATCCGGAGGTGGTGGAAGCCATGGAGAGCCCCGGAGAGGAGGGGCTGCGCTTCCTTCCCCTGCGCGTGTCCGGCCGCACGGGAGCCATTACCGGCGACGCGCTGGTGTCGGCGGAACGGCTGGGAAGGCTGAAAGTCCATACGCAGCGTATCCTGCGGGAAATTGCCCGGGAACTGTCCGCGGGGAACATCGCGGCCGACCCCTTTTGGCGGGGACCGGAGAAGAACGCCTGCCTTTACTGCGACTATGCCGCTGCCTGCCACTTTGAGGAGGGGCGCGGCGGCGACAGGGTGAGGTACCTGCCCGCGCTGGACGGGGAGGCGTTCTGGCAGGCGGTGGCGGCGGAAGAGACGGAGAAGTAGGAGGTGAGAAGATGGGGTTTCCGCTGACGGAGGAACAGCGTGCGGCGGTGGAGGACTGCGGCGGAGGACTGCTGGTCTCTGCTGCTGCCGGCTCCGGTAAGACCAGGGTGCTGGTGGAGCGCCTGCTCTCCCGGGTGGAGGAGGAGGGGCTGGACATCCACCGTTTCCTGGTCATTACCTATACCAAAGCCGCCGCTGCCGAGCTCCGGGGACGGATCGTGGAGGAACTGGCGGCCCGCCTTGCAGAGCGCCCTGGGGACCGCCATCTGCGGCGGCAGGCCACGCTGGTCTATCAGACGCAGATCTCTACCGTCCATGCGTTCTGCGCCCAACTCCTCCGGGAGTGCGGGCACCTGCTGGATCTGGACCCCGATTTCCGGCTCTGTGACGAGAGCGAGGCGGGAGTGCTGATGCTCCAGGCCATGGACGATGTGCTGGAACAGCGGTATGAGACGGTAGAGCCGGAGGGGGATTTCGCCCGGCTTCTGGACACGGTGGCCGCCGGGCGGGACGACAGCCGTCTGGTCCGGATTGCCCTGGATATCTATGGAAAGGTGCAGAGCCATCCGGCCCCCGGCGCCTGGCTGGTGGGGCAGCAGAGGGCCTTTGCTCTGGAGGGCGTGGCCGATGCGGGGGAGACGCCCTGGGGCGCGCTGCTGCTGGAGCAGGCAGAAAGGCAGGCGGAATACTGGCAGGGGCAGATGATGCGGGCCCTGGAGCTGGCCTGGGGGGAGGAGAAGCTGTCGAAAGGATATGCCCCCAGCCTGTCCGCCACCCTGGAGGGCCTGCGCGCATTCCGGGAGGCCGCCGCCCAGGGCTGGGACCGGGCCTCGGAATGGGTGGCAATCCCCTTCCCCCGTCTGGGCGCGGTGCGGGGCTGCGGCGATCCCGCGGCCCAGGAGCGGATCAAGGCCATACGGGAGGTCTGTAAAAAGCGCATGGGAAAGCTGGCGGAGCTGTTCTCCGAGCCCAGCGGACGGCTGCTGGAAGATATGCGCGCGGTACATCCGGCGGTGCGGGGACTGTTTGCGTTGGTGGAGGACTTCTCACATGCCTATACGGCGCTGAAAAGGGAACGCGGCCTGTTGGACTTTTCCGATCTGGAGCACTGCGCGGTCCGGCTTCTGGTGGGAAAAGACGGGCTGCCTACGGAGCTGGCGGACCAGTGGGGCGCGCGGTACGCCGAGGTCATGGTGGACGAGTATCAGGACACCAATGAGGTGCAGAACGCTATCTTTTCCGCCGTTTCCGGGCAGGGAAAACGCCTATTTATGGTGGGGGACGTGAAACAGTCCATCTATCGCTTCCGACTGGCCGACCCCACCATCTTCTTGGAGAAGTACCGCTCGTTCCGCCCGGCGGGTGAGGCGGCGGAGGGCGAGCCCAGGCGCATCCTTCTGACACGGAATTTCCGCTCCCGGCCCCAAGTGCTGGAGGGAGCCAATTTCCTCTTCCGAAACGTGATGTCCACGGAGTTCGGCGAGATGGACTACACCGGGGACGAGGCCCTCTATCCCGGCGCATCCTTCGAAGAGGACGGGGGGGACTACCGTGTGGAGCTGGATGCCCTGGACCTCTCCCAGACCGGCGAGGAAGAGGGAGAGAAGTCCCCCAGGGATCTGCTGGAGGCCCGCTTTGCCGCAGGCCGCATCCAGACGCTCCTGGAGGAGGGATTCCAGGTCGTCGATCAGAACGGCGGCCTGCGGCCGGTGTCTGCGGGGGATATCGTCATTCTTCTGCGCTCGCCGGGGGCGGTGCTTCACCACTATGCCAGGGCGCTGGGAGAACGGGATATTCCCTGGGAGGCGGATGGGGGAGAGGATTTTCTGGACTCCACTGAGGTGTCTGTGGCCCTTTCTTACCTCCAGATCATCGACAATCCCAGGCAGGACGTTCCCCTCATCTCGGTGCTGCGTTCCCCGCTCTACGGCTTTTCGGCGGACCGGCTCGCAGAGATCAGGGCCAACGCCAGGGACACGGACTTTTACGAGGCGCTGTGCCGGGATGAGGGCCGGGACACGGCCGCCTTTCTGGAGGAGCTGGAACTGCTGCGGGACCGGGCCGTGGATATGAGCTGTCACCAGCTCCTCTGGGATCTCTATGACCGGGTCGATCTCCTGGGCATTTTCAGCGCCATGGGAGACAGCGGGACCCGGCGGGGAAATCTGCTGGCGCTCAGCGAATGTGCACGACAGTTTGAGTCGTCCGGACACAAGGGACTTTTTGGCTTCCTCTCTTATCTGGCGCATGTCCGCGAAAACGGCGGCAGGCTCACCTCTCCCAATCCGGGGGGAGGGGGAGACGGTGTGCGGGTCCTCAGCATCCACAAGTCCAAGGGGCTGGAGTTTCCAGTGGTCTTTCTCTGTGGGCTGGCGAGAAGGCTCAACCGGGAGGACATGCAGCGCCCCATCCTTTTTCACCCCAAGCTGGGCGTGGGTCCCAAAGGTCTGGACACCGAACGGATGGTATCGTTCCCAACGCTGGCCCGGAAGGCTGTGGCCAGCCAACTGGAGCGGGAGATGATGGCGGAGGAGCTGCGGCTGCTTTATGTGGCGATGACCCGGGCGAGGGAAAAGCTGGTCTTGGTCTGTTCCCTCACCGGCGGAGCCCGTGATCTTCAGCGTATGGCGGGGGACGCAGGCTGCCCGGTGGAGCCCCAGGCCCTTCTGGGTATGCAGGCGGTGAGCCAGTGGGTGCTGCTGCCTGTGCTGGCGCGGCCCGACGCCGACGCGCTGCGCCGGGCCGCCGGGGTCGAGATTCCGGTGACTGCGGAGGACTGCGGGCCGGAATGGGATATCCGCTGGATCAATGGGAGCGGGCTGGCGGTGGAGCCCCCGCCCTGCGGAGCGCCGCCGGAAGAGGAGGCGGACGAGGACGCCGGTCCAGGGTTGGAAGAACGGCTTCTCTGGCAGTATCCCTTCGCCGGAGATGTGGAGATCCCGTCCAAACTGACGGCGACCCAGCTCAAGGGCCGCGACTTGGACGGGGAGGCGGCGGAGGAGACGCCGCAGCCGCCCCGCCCCGTCCGCTTCGGGCGGCCGCGATTTGCGTCCGAGGAGATGGGGCTCACTCCGGCGCAGCGGGGAACGGCCCTCCATCTGGTGATGCAGTTCATCGATTTTTCCAGGACGGAGACGGTGGAACAGGTAGCCGGGGAGATTCGGCGGCTGGTGGAAAGACAGATGATCACGCCCCAGCAGGGGGAGGCGGTACGCCCGGAAAAGCTCACGGCGTTTTTTTCCTCCGCCATCGGCAGAGAGGTGCGGGCGTCTGAAACGCTGCACAGGGAGTTCAAATTTTCCATCCTGGTTCCAGCCGCCGGATATTATGCCCGGGCGAGCCGGGGAGAGGAGGTGCTCCTTCAGGGTGTGGTGGACTGCTGGTTCGAGACGCCGGAGGGGATCACGGTTTTGGACTTCAAAACAGACCGGGTGGACGAGCGGACCGTGGGGGACCGGGCGGAGGAATATCGTCCGCAGCTTGCGGCCTACAGCAGGGCACTGGAAGAGGTGACCGGGAGACAGGTGTGCCGCAGAGTGCTGTGGTTTTTTGCCCTGGACCGGGCGGAGGAGGTTCCGGACGCCAGTGTGCCGGAGGCCGGCAACTCCAAAAAACAAGAAAAAACTTGAAAAAGGGCTTGCATTCCCAAGGAGAACATGCTATTATACTAGTTGCGTTTATGCGCATATCCCCAAGGAGAAAGAGGTGAACCCAGCAATGAAGGAAGGCATTCATCCCAACTATCAGCAGACCACTATCAAATGTGCCTGCGGCAATGTGATCGAGACCGGATCTACCAAAAAGGACATCCGCGTGGAAGTTTGCTCCAAATGTCACCCCTTTTTCACCGGCAAGCAGAAGATGGTGGATACGGGCGGACGTGTGAGCCGCTTCAACAAGAAGTTCGGTTTGGACCAGAAGTAAGTTTGGGACTTAATAAGGCCCGCGTCGGTTTCGGCGCGGGTCTTTTCGCATATACTGTTTTCAGTACATGAGTACATAATAATAGAGGAGGAAAACGGCCATGCTGGAAAAATGTGAGGTCAAGAGCCTGGATCAGAACGTATTTACCCTGATTGGGGAGCAGTGGATGCTCATCACGGCCGGTACGCCTGAGCACTGCAACACCATGACCGCCAGTTGGGGCGGGCTGGGTGTCCTGTGGGGCGCCGATGTGGCCACCTGCTATATCCGTCCCCAGCGGTACACCTATGAATTTATAGAGAAAAGCGACTATTTCACGCTTTCATTTTTGGGGGAGGCGTACCGCAAACAGCTTGCCCTGTGCGGCGCCAAGAGCGGCAGAGAGGTCGATAAGGTGAAGGAGTGCGGCTTCACCGTGTGCGCAGGGGCGGGGAACGCACCCTATTTTCAGGAGGCAGAGCTGGTGCTGGTGTGCCGCAAGCTCTACTACCAGGACATCGATCCCACCCATTTCCTGGACCAGGGAATAGACGGAAAATGGTATCCCCAAAAGGACTACCACCGGATGTATATCGGCGAGATCGTCGAGGCATATCAGAAAAAATAAGGGGCGGTCGCCCCGGAGGTACTATGACGGACCATACGACAGAAGAGAAAATCAACCGCGCGGTGCTGGTGGGCCTGAATGCCGCCTGCCTGAGCCGGGAGGAGAACGCCACGGAGTCCTCCATGGAGGAGCTCTCCGCCCTGCTGGAGACGGCGGGGGGAGCCTGTGTGGGGACGGTGCTCCAGAATAAGGACGCCCCGGACCCCAGAACTTTTATCGGCGAGGGCAAGGCGGCGGAGGTGAAGGCGCTGGCGGAGGCGGCGGGGGCGGACATGGTCATCTTTGACAACGCCCTTTCCCCCTCCCAGCAGAGAGTGCTCTCGGAGGAGCTGGGGGTGGCGGTGATGGACCGCTCCGCACTCATTCTCGACATCTTCGCACAGCGGGCCAGGACAAAGGAGGGGCGGCTCCAGGTGGAGCTGGCCCAGTATAAGTATCTCCTGCCCCGCCTCACGGGTATGTGGGGGCACCTGGTCCGGCAGACGGCTTCCGGCGGAAAGTCCCCCATCGGTACCCGAGGGCCCGGCGAGACTCAGCTGGAGACCGACCGGAGGCATATCAGGAAGAAGATCGCCAAGCTGGAGGAGGATCTGGAGCAGGTGCGGCGGGTCCGGGGGGTCCAGCGGGAGCGGCGCATCAAGAACGAGGTGCCGGTGGTGGCCATCGTGGGCTATACCAATGCGGGGAAGTCCACCCTTCTCAACGCGCTCACCGGCTCGGACATTCCGGCCAACAACCGGCTTTTCGACACGCTGGACACCACGACCCGAAACCTGGAGATCTCCGACACCTGCACCGTGCTGGTCTCCGACACGGTGGGGTTTATCTCCAAGCTGCCCCACCACCTGGTGGAGGCGTTCAAGGCCACGCTGGAGGAGCTGAGCTTTGCCGATCTCCTGCTCCACGTTATCGACGCCTCCAATCCCGAGTGGCGGGAACAGGCGGCGGTGGTGGACGCCCTGATCCGGGAGCTTGGGGCCGAACAGACGCCCCGCATCGAGGTGTTCAACAAGTCCGATCTCTACCGGGGGGATATCATGCCTCACGGGGAGGATATCGTCTCCGTCTCCGCCCGGACCGGGGAGGGGCTGGACCGGCTGATCTCCATGATTGGGGACCGGCTGGACGGCGGTGCTCACCGGGTCACCCTGCGGCTGCCCTACGACCAGGGCGGAGTGGTGGACATGCTCTACCGGGAGGCAAAGGTGGAGCGGGTGGAGTACGGTGAGACCATAGAGGTCACGGCCGTCTGCACGCCCAAGATTCTGGGACGGGTAAGCGCGTTTTTATGGAACGGATAAGACCGGGCAAAGGCCGCGGCGATGGGACCATGTTCCGAGCAATATGATAGAGACGACGCGGCTGACTCCGCTCTTTTCCCTTGCTTTCGTCCAAAGGTCCGGGGAAGCGGATGGGAGAGGAGGGTGTGGAACTCCGCGGTACCCTGATAGGAGGAGTGGCAGGCATGATGACGGAGTATTATATCCCCACCGCCCCGTCGGAGACGGAATTTACCGAGAAGCGGTCCCGCTTCATCGGGCATGTCTGGCGGGTGGAGAGCGAGACAGAGGCCCGCGCCCACGTGGAAGAGATGAAGAAGCGATACTACGACGCCCGGCACAACTGTTGGTGCTACCGGCTCCGGGAGGGCGGCGTGGAGCGGTATTCCGACGACGGAGAGCCCCAGGGCACGGCGGGCCAGCCCATGCTCAATGTGTTCCAGCGGGAGCAGGTGGAGAATGTCTGCTGTGTGGTGACCCGCTATTTCGGCGGTATCCTTCTGGGGGCCGGCGGCCTGGTCCGGGCCTATACTCAGAGTGCCAAGGATGCCCTGGATGCGGCGGGCATCTCAGTGGTCCGCCGCTGGGTGGAGGCGGAACTCCGGGTCCCCTACAGCCTCTTTGAACGGGCCAGACAGGAGACGGAGGCGGCAGGAGGACTGGTGGACGGCGCGGAATATGGCGCGGATGTGACGCTGAGGGTTCTGCTCCCGGAGGAAAAGGCAACAGGCTTTACGGACCGGATCACCGAACTGACCGCCGGCGGCGTTGTCCCGGCAGTTACAGGGGAGTCCTTCAAGGACGTGCCGAGAGCGGGAATAATATGAAGAAACTGTGAATAATTCTTTTCTTTGCAGGATTTTTGTGTGTCCGCAGGGTATATAGCATCAGGTAGAAAAAACGAGGGGAGGCGGAGGAGGTTGACCGAGAGAGAACGGCGCGAGGAACAGGAACGGCGCTTTTTGTCCCCCTATGCCTGTCTGGCGGCGGACTCCAAAGGCCGGGAAAGGCCGGTGGAGCCCTGTCCGGTGCGCACCTGCTTTCAGCGGGATATCGACCGCATCATCCACTCCAAGGCGTTCCGGCGCCTGATGCACAAGACGCAGGTATTTCTCCAGCCGGAGGGAGACCATTACCGCACCCGCATGACCCATACCATCGAGGTGGTGCGGATCGCCCGGACCATTGCCCGGGGGCTGGAGCTCAATGAGGACCTGACCGAAGCCGCTGCCTATGGACATGATTTGGGCCATACGCCCTTTGGCCACGCGGGGGAGCGGGTCCTGAACGAGATCATGCCCGGAGGGTTCGAGCACAATGTCCAGTCTCTGCGGGTGGTGGACCGGCTGGAAAACGATGGGGACGGCCTCAATCTCACCTATGAGGTGCGCAGGGGCATCCTGTGCCACACCGGCCCGGACACGGCGGAGACGCTGGAAGGGCAGCTCCTGCGTTTGGCGGACAAGATCGCGTATATCAACGCCGACATCGACGACGCGCTGCGGGGCGGCATCATCTACCCCATCGATATCCCCCTGGAGATCTCCAACGTGCTGGGGTTCACCCACTCCGAGCGTATCGACACGCTGACGGTGGACATCATTCGGGAGAGCGCCGGGGCGGGGGTCGTCCGCCAGTCGGGGCCCTGCCGGGAGGCGATGAGCCGCCTGCGCGAATTCATGTTTGAAAATGTCTACCGCAACCCGGTGGCCAAGGGGGAGGAGTCCAAGGCACAGGATATGCTCCGCCGTCTCTTCGAGTGCTATGTGTCCGACCCGGACCGGCTGCCCCCCGAATTTCAGGACATCCGGGAGCGGGAGGGCGTGGAACGGGCCGTGTGCGATTACATTGCGGGTATGACCGATAAATATGCGGTAGAGAAATTTTCCGAAGCATTTATCCCTATGTCATGGGATGTGAAGTAAAATTGCCTTTCGGAAGGTGCGATTCTGTATAGAGTTGTTATTTACTGGAAAAGATACTCGAAAAGCCGGAAAGGAGGGCGCCCATGGCCATTCCGGAACAATTTCTGGATGAACTTACGGCTCGATGCGACATTGCCGATGTGGTGGCGGACTATGTGCCTCTCACCCGGAAGGGCAATAATTTGTGGGGCCTGTGTCCCTTTCACGGTGAAAAGACGCCCTCCTTTTCGGTCTCGCCGGATAAGCAGATCTACCACTGCTTTGGTTGCGGGAAGGGCGGAGGAGTCATCAACTTCGTGATGGAGATCGAGAATCTCCCTTTCCCGGATGCTGTGCGTCTGCTGGCCAAGCGGGTGGGGCTTGAGGTGCCCGAGGAGCGCGGGAACGCGGATTTCCGGAAGAAAAGGGAGCGCCTCCTGGCACTGAATAAAGAAGCCGCCCGGTTTTTCCACGCAAAGCTCCAGGCGCCGGAAGGCCGGGCGGGGGCGGAGTATCTGTTCGGCAAGCGGAAGCTCTCACGGGGGACGGTGACGCGGTTCGGACTGGGTATGGCCCCGGAGGGATGGGATCACCTGATCACCGCCATGGCCCAAAAGGGCTATGAAAAGGCAGAGCTTCTGGAGTGCGGCCTGGTGGTAAAGGGGCAGAATGGACGGGTGTACGATCGTTTCCGCAACCGGGTGATGTTTCCCATCATCGATCTGAGGGGGGATGTGATCGGCTTTGGCGGCCGGGTGCTGGATGATTCTACGCCCAAATATCTCAACTCGCCGGACACCCCGGTCTTCAATAAGGGACGCAACCTGTTCGCTCTGAATATCGCCAAGAAGTCCAGGCTGGGGCGTATCATCCTCACGGAGGGGTACATGGATACCATTTCCCTCCATCAGGCGGGATTTGACTGTGCGGTGGCATCTCTGGGCACCGCCCTCACACCGGAACACGCGCAGTTGCTCTCCCGCTATACGAAAGAGGCGATCATCGCCTACGACGGAGATGGGGCCGGCGTCTCCGCGGCTCAGCGGGCCATCCCCATTTTGGAAAAGACGGGAATGAAGGTGCGGGTCCTGCGGGTCAAGGGGGCAAAGGATCCGGACGAGTTCCTCAAGACCTACGGGCCGGAGGCATTTGCAAAGCTGCTGGATCAGAGTAAAAATCACATTGAGTACCGCATTGAACAGGTGCTTGGCCGCTACGATCTTACGGATGACGCCCAAAAGGTGGAGTTTTTGAAGGAGGTTGTGGGGGTCATAGCGGGGCTTCACAGTCCTGTGGAGCGGGAGGTCTACGGCGCGCGCTGTGCAGAGCTGGCGGGGATCTCCTCCGAGGCCATGGGGCAGGAGGTCAAGCGGGAGCTCTCCCGCCGCATCCGTAAGGAGCAAAAACAGCAGGAGCGCAGGGATCTGACGCCTGCGGCGCAGCTCCAGCCCAGGGAGCGGTCCCTCCGCTATCAGAACATCCGCTCGGCCCGGGCCGAGGAGGGGGTGCTGCGGCTGGCGCTTCTGGATCCGGAGCTCCTCAGGGACGCCGAAGTGCTGACAGAGGAGGCGTTCTCCGCGCCGCTGCTGGGAAAGGCCTTCCGGCTGCTGCGGGACCGCTGGCGCGGCGGCCTGGCGGTGAGTCTGCCGGCCCTGACCGCCGAACTGGAAAGCGGGGAGATGAGCCACCTGGCCGGAGTGCTCGATCAGCCGGAATCTCTTCAAAATGGCCGGCAGGCCATGAGGGATTACATAGAGATCATAGAAAATGAAGCGGGAAAACGCAGGCTGGAAGGCGACAAAGACGCGCTTTTGGCCGTGCAGAAAAAGCTGCTAGAGAAAAAAGGGTATGGAGGATGAATCCATGAGTGAGAAAAGAGTGCTGGATATGCCGGCTGAGACCGATAAGAAGCCGAAGATGACCAGTGAGGAAAAGATCGAAGCCGGCAAGATCGAGCTGATGAAGGTCGTCGAGGGGGTTCAGGGCGCGGAAAAGCTGGCGGAACTGCTGGACAAGGGCAAAAAGAAGGGCAAACTCTCCTCCGGCGAGCTCATGGACGTCCTGGAGGAAATGGATCTGGAGAGCGAGCAGCTCGATAAGATTTACGACACCATGGAAAATATGGGCATCGACACCGCGGGAGAGGACTATCTTCCCGAATTGGTGGATGAGGTCCCCCCTATCGAGGAGATCGAGGAGATCCCCGAGGAGGAGATCGTGGACCCCAACACCCTGGTGGACTCCTTCGGCATCGACGACCCTGTACGGATGTACCTCAAGGAGATCGGCAAGGTAAATCTGCTCACCCCCGACGAGGAGATCCAGTTGGCTCAGGACATGGGCGCGGGGGACGCAGCCAGGGAACAGCTGGCCGAAATCGAAAAGGCGCGGAAGAATGGAGAAGAGGTCTCCCTCGCGCAGGAGGAGGAGAAGGAGCTCAAGCGCGCCATCCGTAAGGGCGAGGCCGCCAAACAGCGCCTGGCGGAGGCCAATCTCCGGCTGGTGGTGTCTATTGCCAAACGGTACGTGGGCAGGGGAATGCTTTTCCTGGACCTCATTCAGGAGGGCAACCTGGGCCTCATCAAAGCGGTAGAGAAGTTTGACTACACCAAGGGCTACAAGTTCTCCACATACGCCACCTGGTGGATCCGCCAGGCCATTACCCGCGCCATCGCGGACCAGGCCAGGACCATCCGTATCCCAGTCCATATGGTGGAGACCATCAACAAGGTCATCCGGGTCTCCCGTCAGCTCCTCCAGGAGCTGGGCCACGACCCTACCCCGGAGGAAATCTCCGAGGAGATGAACATGCCGGTGGACAAGGTACGGGAGATCCTGAAAATCGCCCAGGAGCCGGTCTCTCTGGAGACCCCCATCGGTGAGGAGGAGGACTCCCACCTGGGCGACTTTATCCCGGATGAGGACGCTTCTGAACCCTCCGAGGCGGCCAGCTACACCCTTCTGAAGGAGCAGCTCATCGACGTGCTGGATACGCTGACGCCCCGGGAGGAAAAGGTGCTCAAGCTCCGCTTTGGTCTGGAGGATGGACGCACCCGCACGCTGGAAGAGGTGGGCAAGGAGTTCAATGTGACCCGTGAGCGTATCCGCCAGATTGAGGCGAAGGCCCTTCGGAAGCTGCGCCATCCTTCCCGCTCCAAGAAGCTGAAGGACTTTTTGAACTGACATGGAGATACGCTTTTACGACCAGGCGCTGGACAGCGACCTGAAGGTTGCGGTGGTCGCCGCCAGAGCGGACGGCAAGTGGCTCCTTTGCCGCCATAGGGAGCGGGCCACCTGGGAGTTTCCCGGGGGGCACCGTGAGACGGGGGAGGACATCCATGAGACCGCCCGGCGGGAGCTCTGGGAGGAGACGGGGGCGACGGATTTCCAACTGGAGCCGGTGGCCGCTTACGGCCTGTTTGAACCCGGGAAGGACCCGTCCTATGGGGCCCTCTTTTTCGCGGAGATCCGGGAAGTGGGAGCGCGCCCCGGGGACTCGGAGATTGAGGAAAACGGCCTATTTGACGAATTCCCGGAGGCGATAACCTATCCGCATATCCAGCCCAAGCTGATGGAACAGGTCCGAGCGTGGTTGGGCGAGGGCAACTTCCACTCGGAGGAAGAGGATATCTTTGAATTGCTGGTGTGACCTGGACCGCCCGGTGCTTGCTGTGCCGGGCGGCCTTTTCATGGGGGAGAGGGGGAGGCTGTGCTGAAACAGATGCGCGCTGTGGAGAGGGAGGGAGAACGCCGGGAGGCGTTTGTACTGCTTCTTATGCTCCTGACGGTCTACACGCTGATTTGGATCATGATCGGCAGAAGCCCTTTTCAGGGCTCTATCTACGACTCCTATGCCCTCCAGGCCGGCCGCTGGCTGGAGGGCCATCTGGAACTGGGCAGGACGTATTCCTATCTGGAAATCGCGGAGTACAACGGCCGATACTTCATCAGCTTCCCGCCTATTCCCTCCGTTTTGCTGCTGCCCTTTTGCGTGCTTTTCGGAGAGAGTCCGCCGGATACGCTGGTCGCCGTAGCGCTGGGGCTGCTGGGCGCTGTCTACGCCCTCAAAATGGCGCATATGGCGGGACGGCGTGGAGCGGCCGCGGTTTTCTGGGCATTTTTTGTGACGGCCGGGAGCAACTTTCTCCATGTGGGTTTTTCTGCCGACGTCTGGTATTTTGCGCAGACGGCATCCTTTGCGTTTACCATGATATCCCTTTGTTATGCCATGGACGAGGAAGTAAAGCATGGCTGGGCGCCTCTCCTGTTCTTGGCACTGGCATTTGGCTGCCGCCCCCTTCAGATCGTCTATCTGCCTCTGGTGGCGCTGCTCCTCCTGCAAAAGCTCCGTGGGCAGGGCGTGGCTCTGGTACAGGCCCTGAAGCAGTATTGGTGGTGGCTCCTGCCGCCATTGGCGGTGGGCAGCGGGCTGATGGCGCTGAACGCCGCTCGTTTCGACGATCCCTTTCAATTCGGGCACGATTATCTGCCGGAATTTGCAGTGGAGAAAGCAGACGGCCAGTTCAGCCTGGCCTATCTGGCCGGCAACTGGGCGCGCTTGTGGCGGCTTCCCGGAATGGAAAACGGAAGACTCCGGTTTCCGACCTTTGATGGCTGCGCTTTCTGGCTCTTCAGCCCCATATTTCTTGTCTTCGCCGTGTATCTGCTGCGAAACTTACGCGGACTGAGACGAGAGCCCGCAGTGCCCCTGACGGTGGGACTGATTTTGCTCCAGTTTGCAGCGCTGTGCTGCCACGCCACCATGGGAGGATGGCAGTTCGGAAACCGCTACACCATAGACGCACTTCCGGCTCTGTATACGGCGCTGACGCTTCTCCAAAAGAGGGATGAGAGCGACCTCCAACCCTTGGCGGTACCGCTGTGCCTTTGGGGAGTGGGACTCAACCTGACCGGTACGGTGGCACTGTTCAACGGATGGCTCCCATAGCAGTGGATTTACAAATTGTTCATAAGACATTCAAAATCTGTCCAAGTATCCCCAATCTAAATGTGGTAAAGTGAAGACGTGATCAGGAAATCACAAAGAACTCCCTCCTCCTCTCTCTTAAAAAAGAAATACGGGTCCGTTGGGAAGCGGACCCGTATTTCTTTTTTCAATTTATGGTACAATGATGGACGATCATAGGAAAGGGCATTCGTCGCAGCGGCCCATCAGGGAGCGCTGTGCCTGACGATCCGGGCGGAGCATGAGGTGGACTAAATAAGCTCCAGCGGAAGCTAGAAGAGCTGGCAATGGCCGAGGCCGGGCGGGCGGGCCTGTAGGTCGGGTTTGGCGAGTGCGGTGTGTTCCCCAATCATCCGGCCTGCGCGGAGAATGTACGCGCCGCACACCCGGGCCTTGGGTGTGCCTATCTGTGATATGCCGGAGGCGATGCGTGGGTCGGAGGACTTTGGGCACTATCTGAAGCAGATATCCGGCGCGCTGTTTCTCCTCGTGAATGGGGAGGAATATCCCCCCATTCACGCCGAACAGTTCGATTTTCCGGACGATGAGATTGAGACGGCGGTGGAGATATTCATGGCTGTCTTGAAGGGCGCGGATATACCGGTCGGAGAGGAAAAAAGCCTGTAGTATCAAAACTACAGGCTTTTTTGCATATCAAGCACCGGGTTTCCGCTTGTACAGGATCGGAATATCATATCCAAAGGTGCGCTTTCCATTGAGCTCCATTGTTTCGGATACTTCCAGCATTTCGTCGGAAAAATGCTCAAATAATGTGAATTTGAGGACCGGGGAAAACATGCTCACACTACCGCCCTCCCATACACCGTCCTTTTGTGTATACAGAGCGGGCGTAAATTTTTCTGACTCCTTCAGACTGGAATATGCCACAGCCCGCAGCGCCTGATACGAAAATGACGCTTTATTGTAGCCTTCAGGGATCTCGTAAGAGGTAAGCTTGATTTTATCCCCTTCTTCCGTGAACAAAAAGAGGTGGGAAGAGGAATTGGTCTTCCCTGCCAGGGTATAGTAGCTCTCCTCGACCAGAAAGAGACCGGAAAAATCCGCGGGGAGCCCAAGAATCTTGTCGTTACATGCCGTGTTTACATGCTCAGCGTAGGGAAAGTCAGCGATGCCCTGGCGCTGAAGCGCAGCAAGTTGTTCGGAATTATCAAATCTTCCGGATAATCTATCGACGAATGCCCTTAAATGGTCCATTGGAAATCCTCCTGGTAGATCAATATGACATAACGATATCATGATATTATGAATTTTTCTACCAGGGGGAAGGAGAAAAGACAAAAAGCCGCCCCTCCCGTCAAGGGCGGCGGGAAAAGGTCAGAAGCGGCACTGGCCGCGCCAAGGTTGCATTTAACCCCTCCGATGATGACAGCTCTTTTTATGGGAGCAAGTGCTCTATGATGCGGTAAAGCCGTTCAGGTGGAAGCTCACGGAAATTAAAAAGTTCGACCATCTTTTCGACAAAGATCCTGTCGCAGGAGATATCCTCCTCCTCTATAATAAAAAATTGAGGGCGAAAGCAGTCTGCTGCGTTCGCCCTCTTGACTGCCCGAAAACAAAGGCAGGAAAAGCTGTCAAGGGCGCGTAGCGCGAAGTTTACCCTTGACAGCTTTTCCTGTCTTTGCTACCTGTTACCGGTCAAAACGGAATTTCAATATGGCTTCTGTCAATTTTGCTTTTAGCTTGTTCTGTGTATCGTCATTGATATGCCCCTTATAACATAGACAGGTATTTGATGTGTGGGGTGTAGTGCCGCAATACTGCGTCTACCGCTTCCTGCTCCTCGTGTTCCAATCTCTCCTATTCTTTTCGTAACTGTTTCAGTGCAACATCTCTTCTGCGGTTTATCAAACTTCTGCAACGCCCATACAGTCTGCCGATTGCTCCGTCACGATAACCGAGGAAGTAATAAATCAAATAGGACTTCCCGCCTTAGTTTCGGCAATCTTGATAATACCGTTGCGAATCGTTCATTGTCAACGATCACTTCTTTTCCAAACACAAGAAATACAGCCGGCTTGTCCTGTTTTTCAAAGTAACTATCCATAGCAATACCTTACAATACCGCCGTATCCATGAAAACTGTCCTGCCACATAAAAACGGCGGCTTTGATTGTTATTTCATTTCCCAATTTCGGAGAGTGTCCATAGGAATATCAAGCAGTTTTGACACATCTTTTCGCTTCAAATGTTGAGCGTTTCCCCCGATACCGCCGGATAAAATCTGCTTCACAATTTCAATGGCTTCTTCCGCGTTTCGGCGTTCCTATCCGATTTGTTTCAAGTAGTTTTCTGTAAGAGCAATGGTTGTGTCAAAATCACCTGTCGCTGATACCGTAATCATTTGTGCAATTTTCTTCCTTAACCCGTTCTGCAAAACCTCTACTTGAAATGCAAGACGTATCAGCTTACATTGCTTTATATGAAATTCTGTAAATACACGATAACCATTTGACAGACGTTCCGGCTTAGATATCAGTTTCAGTTTTTCATATAATCGTACTGTGTTTGGGTGTATTCCGATGATTGCGGCAACCTCCGCAGTTTTATATGTGTTCACGATTTCCCACCTCCATTCTCTTCCAATATACCATAGCCAAAAAGTCTGGTGTTATAGTGTAGGGTTCTATTTTACCATAGAAAATAAAATTAGTAAGATTGTGTTGTTTGATATTGGCATTTCCAGAACCTCCCCGGATTAGGCCTTGTTTGAAAAATAAGAGTTGCACAATAAAGCAAGTTATGCGAAGCTAGGGGCATGAAACGATATGAATTAACAAAAGAACAATGGGAACGAATCAAGCCGCTGCTGCCACCGGAAGAAACGTGGAAGCGGGGCCGTCCCCGGAAGGATAACCGGACCATGCTCAACGGGATGCTCTGGATTGTCCGGAGCGGTGCTCAGTGGCGTGAGCTGCCGGCGGCCTATGGCCCCTGGCAGTCTGTGTACGCACGATTCTCCAAGCGGCGGGATGACGGCACACTGAAGGCGGTATTTCACGCGCTGTCCGGGGACGCGGACATGAAGAATCTGAGCGTAGACTCCACTTGCGTAAAGGTACAAGAAAGCGCCAATGGCGGGGAAAAGACAGCGGATAAGGCGGTTGGCCGTACCAGAGGTGGGTGGAACACAAAACTCCACGCGGTCGTGGACGGTTTGGGAAACCCGGTGGAGTTCCTTCTCTCCGCTGGAAATGACCACGATTCGGTTCACGCTGTTGAACTACTGGAAAAAGTCAGGATCAGAGGGAGTGCCGTACTGGCAGACCGGGCATATGGTGCTCGGGCAATTCGGGAAGATATCTCAGCGCACGGGGCCAGCTATGTGATTCCGCCCAAAAGCAATGTCTCCGATCCCTGGCCGGTTCTCTGGGCAGGATAAAAAGGGCGCCAAACTATGGAAAACACATTATGTTTCCGCACAAGTTTGGCACCGTTATGACTACTTGAAACCGACGGCTATTCTCTACATCTTCTTGGTATACCTATTGGGGGCACGTCACTGTTGCCAATCTACAGAAAACTTAAAAGCATTACCCAATGGAAAATACACATGTCAAAACTGCGTAAACCAAGATAAATAAAAGAAAGTGGCTTACCTTTCTGGGGGAGTCACTTCCTTTTCATTTTCTTTATTTTTGAGGAATAAGGGTCAAACCACAAAATGGCATAAGAAAAGCCTGGAACCATTGATGTTCCAGGCTTTTCTTATGGCAGCGGGAGAAGGATTCGAATTATGGGAATGGCTCTAAATATGGTGAAACCACGTTATTTCATGTTATTATGTGCATGAATCCGCCCGATTTTCGTACAAGGATATACTATGGAAATCAAGAGCGTTTTATCGTCTAAGGGGTATTTTAAGGGGTGGAAATCCTCGTCCCGGCCAGTAGCAGGGAGCACCCGGTGGAACGAAAGCAGAAATGTCAATGGGCTCGAGTTTCGAATAGGCTTCTTTAAATTGCTCCACGGTCTCAATTCCGCAGTCTTCCCGCAGGATTTCCCAAAGGGCAGCCACCCGCTGTTCCGTTGTCATACCGCTTTCCTCCTCGCTTTTTGTGTTGCAAGAACCTGCTCCCGGTTCGCCAGGTAATAGGCCCTCTTTCGGGCCGTCTCCCGCTCCCGGTTGGCTTCCCGGTAGACCTTCCCACGGGCCGCCATCGCCTCCTTTCGCCTCAGATACCGGGCGTGATTGGCTTTTCTTGCTGCCACCCGCTCGGGGAAAAGAAGGTCCTCGACCAGCGCCAAGGCTTTCCAGTCTTCGCAGGTCATGGGCGATTCGTCTACCAGTGTATCATACCGCCGCAGCTCCTCTAATTCTTCCGGGGTGAATAAGGTCGTTCTCATCGTCTGCACCTCCATCCCTACGGGGGGAGGGCCACCCCCTCCCCCCAGTGGGTTGTCAAGCGACGCCGGCCACCAGGAAGCCGGGGCGGGTCATGCTCATACCGTCCTGGATACCGGCCCGGTAAATGAACTGGGCTTCCAGATCATGGAGGCGGTTGAGGCAATCCAAAAGGTCCTGTTCCGGGCTCCCGCTGGTGAACCCATCCGCCCCTGCAAGGGCTTCATACGCTTTATTATAGGCCCGTTTTGCCTGGGCATACTCGGGCGTGTCCTGGAGTTCCTGGAAGAATCCGTTGCCCTCCAGGCGGTCATAGAGCATATTGGTAAAGGCGTGTCCAAAGTTGTTCATGGTATGGGCTCCTTTATTCTTGATTTTAGGGCGGGGGCCTGATAGAATGAGGCTATCAGGCCCCGCTTGGGGTTTGGTGTGGGGGTCCGCTATCCGTGCTTGACCGGCCGGGATAGCGGGCCTTTCTCATGCGAGGCAGAAACGGCGGGTCTCGGTGGTCTTGCAGAAGGCGGCGTAGGCGTCCGGCATGGCCTTCTTCATGGCGGCGGTGTCGAAGCGGGAGGACTTGACCACCTTCCAGGTCATCCGGTATTCTCCGGCCCTCAGCTCCTCCTGGCTCCCCATGTGGGCCTTGATAGCATCCCGTATGGTGTCGGCCTCGGTCTGGGCCTCCTCGATGAGGGCTTGCAGTTCCCGCAGCTCACGGATTTTCGTGGTCAGCTCGTTGGTGCTCATGATGTGTACCTCCTTCAATTCTGGGATAAGCGCCGGGGGGCTTTACGGCGGGTTCCTTGTTTCAGGCCTCGGTTTCCGTATCCCGTCCCGGTCTTCTGTGGTGGTCTTGATGCTATCGTCCACCTTCACTTGTCCCTCTTGCTGATATTATAATAACATACTGTACCCAGTATGTAAATTGGCATTATATACGAATGTACCCAGTATGTATTGTGCACATTACATACTGTACCCATGATGTAAATAATGATATAATGAAAGCAACAAAGGAGGGAATCACCATGGCGAAAACAAAAACTTCCAGTGAAGTAAAAGCCCGCTACAATGCCAAAGCCTATGATGAAATAAAGGTTCGGGTGGCAAAAGGAGAAAAAGAGATCATCCAGGCTCACGCCCAAAGCCGTACCGAGAGCGTCAACGCCTTCATCAACCGCGCCATCACCGAGGCTATGGAGAGGGACACCGCCCAAACTGGCACTTGATAACTACGATTGAATAGTATATAATAAGCATGACAGGGGAATGAAGATGAAGCGCACTTTTGTTATGACCTCGGGCTTTGAGAGAACCTGGGCCGCGGAGCGGGAGCGGATTGACCGGGCTGAGGCGGGAGGCTATGTGACGGATAGCGCCATGAATACAAACTGAAAAATGAAGCGAGCGGGAGCGGCCCATAAAAGGCTACCCCCGCTCGTTTTTGTTTTACCTTCAAGGTTCACCACTTCCCGTCGAGTTGGGCAAGGGCCCGAAGCTCCTCCACGCTCAGACTTGCCAGCGTTTCCCGTGTCATGGCCTCCATGCCAACGTCCACCCGCTCCAGGAAGGCCCCGTAGGTCTTTGCCAGCAGCTCAGAGGCTTTTAGTCGGTCCCCAGTCTTGGCGGCATCGTCCCGCATGGTGGCGGTCCAGAACTGGCGTATCTCCTCCACCTGGGCGGTTCTGGCGGCGCTGATCTCCTGGTTGCGCTGGTCAAGATATTCCTGCACGTCAACAAAAGTCAACAGCCGTTGGCCGATGCTCCGGGCGGTCTTGGGACTATACCCGGCCTCCCGTGCAGCCTCCGCCGCATTGCCGCTGACAAGATACGCCTCGCAAAAGGCCCGTTGCCGCTGGTTCATGGTCTCCCTCCCTCTGTCAGCCTCAACGCCACCCGCTCAGTGGCAGACTCTCCCGTCTCCCTCCACCGGCCAACTCCCACGCCCCGGATACCTTCGCCGTAAGGGTCCACCTCATCGAAGCCGTGCAGGAGCTCACGCAGCGAGCGGGTGAAGGAGCACCAGCGCAGACGCCGCAAGGTCCATTTGTGGTCCTGGTCCGCACCCTGCTTGCTGGAGTATCCGGCCAGCTCCGCCGCCTCGGTCATCGTGTGGCCCTCAAAGTACATCCCGATAATAAGCCGCTGCTTGCGTTCATCGCACAAGCTCTGTAAAGCCGCCAGAATCGTGTCGTGAACGGTGAGGGTATAATCTCCTTCCTCCACTGCCAAAAACGGCTCCTGGGCCCGACAATCGGCCAATACGTCATGCTGGGTAATATCCTCCAGCTCATCGGATAAGGGGGCGTCCATGCTGTCGGCACACCGGGCGGCATCACGGCGGCTGCTTCTCACCCCGGCCACCGCCGCAAATTCCTTTTGCAGGGCCCAGGTCAGACAGGTAAGGAACTTGGCCCCACGCCCTGGCTCATAGTCCCGGACTGCCGCCAGCATGGCGAAGTACCCGGCTTGGGTCAGATCATCGGCATCAGCCCACCGGCTTGGCATATTAGAGGCGTACCGGCTTGCTCTCATCTCCACATACCGCCGCACCTGCTCCCATAGCTGGGGTATGTGCTCCGTGGCCCCGCCCTGGATGAGCATGGCCAATTCCTCATTGCTTGCCACTTGCATGACCTCCCGATCTGTGATATAGTCCACTCATCGGGAGTTGGTGGGCGGCTCCATCCGGTATCTGGGCGGGGCGGTGTGCTTGTAGTGGGGCGGCACCGCCTCGTCTTTCATGTCAGCACAAACCCAGCGCTTTACAACTTGACCTATGAAGAAGCGGGAGCCACACGGCCCCCGCTATCTTTATGCCTCCAGCAGGTCCCCCGCCTCCTGGAGCACCAGGGCGAGGACGTGAAGCCTGTCACGGAACACCTGATATTCCGGCGTGGCCTCCAGGAGCGCCGCCGCTTCGTCTATGCCGTCCATGATGTGGTCAATGCGGGGCTGGAGCTGGTCACGCAGGGATGACGCCTCTATACGCCGCTGGAGCTCCTGGGCAGCCTCCTGGGCCTCTTCAAGTTCTTTAAGTCTGGTCATTTCCCAAATCTCCTTTTCGTCCGCTGGATTGTCCGTAGGACTGTCGTGTGGACGGTCCGCAGGATTGTCCAAATTGGTTCCCCTGCACCCTTCCCATCATCATTTTCTTTATCATAATATCTGTTTCAGTATCAGTACCATTATCGGGTTTTCTGGGTTTGGTTGGGTTTTCCAATAACCCATTGGGTTTTCTCGGTTAGTCTGGGTTTTCCCGAGGTCGGCCGCCCTTAAGGCCGTTCTCTCTATTAGCCTTGCACCGTGCCTCATATTTTTCTGCATCCCGGTCCATCTGCGCTTTGATAAAAGAAAATGCCATTTTTGCAGACCCTTCTAGCAGGGGCGGAGTGCCATTTTCTGAGTAGTCAAAGAGAGCCATGAGAAGAGCTCCCCGGTCTTCGTTGCTCAAAAGTTCAAGGTGATCACGATAGTCGTGATAAAGAATGAAGCTCTTTTTTTCACTCACCTTACCTCACCGCCCCACTTCTACGTCCGCATTGTTACCAAATTGGCAGGAGTAGTTACCCCGCTGGTAAGTTGTGGGCATGGTTAGACCACCGCCGCCCTGGCCTGTTCCTCCAGCCATCGCTTTAAGCTGTCAAGCGGGATGACAATGCGCCGTCCGATTCTGACAGTCGGGAATCCCTCTTTGTGAATCAGATCATAAGCCGTTGGGCGGCTTACTCCTACGATTTCGGCCATCTCTTCCACAGTCACGGTCAACTTGTCCATACTATCTGCCTCCATCCCTTCTAATAATTTCTTGACAAAATAGCTTCAAATAATTACAATATAATTATATAAGTTTGTTATTGAAGCGTCAAGGGGACGTAACAATGATACACGGAGGACGGTGCAAATGCAAAAAGAGGAATCATTCGGGGCAAGACTTAAAGAACTTCGTCTTAAAAGCAAATATGTATCTCAGGATGAGCTTGCAGATGCAGTTGGAATTGCCCGTCAGACCTTAGGTAACTATGAAAACAATAGCAGGAACCCAGATTCCGAGGTAATCAAACGCCTTGCAAAAACACTCGAAGTATCAGCTCTGTCTCTTATACACATCTGACGCTGCCGACGATCTACTCTGTGTAGAT
>OJRC01000243.1_pt1 | contig 43914 bp, 41 predicted proteins | sample 1599081 | NCBI WGS metagenome assembly OJRC01 (sample SAMN03922519, study PRJEB24848) | human gut metagenome | isolation source: stool sample | host: Homo sapiens | place: Germany | collected 2010-02 | reverse complement strand
CCTTTCGGGCTCCAAACCTCGCTTGTTTTTTATGGGCTTGTTTTGCAACGGACCCGTTCTGCTTTATGCAGAAATTCCGAACTGCTGCGGGTTTCGGCGTATCTCCTCCATCGCCATCTGCAGCTCCTGTTCCGTCGGCGGGGTGAACAGTCCGACGGCAGTAAGGTAAATGTCCACCTTCACCTTTTTTGTTTTTTTGTCCTTGCTGTGGACTTCGATACGCCGTATCAGCGCATTGACAATCTCCGGGGTGAGCTGCCGGATGTCCGTGTAATCCCGAAGTGCCTTCATCAGCAGCTTCAAATCCACCTTGTTTTGCTCTGCATCCTGCAATTTTTTATTGCCGTCAGCCACAAGCTCCAGCAGCTCCTTCTGCTCTTTTTCGTAATTGTCCGTCATCTTTACAAAACGCTCGTCGCTGACCTTGCCGGAGATATTTGCCTCAAACAGCTCCTCAATCGCCTTGTCGATCATCTTGATGCGCCGTTCACTGGTTGCTAAGGATTGTTTCAGCTTTTGCACCTCGGACTGTCGTGCGACATTTGCTTGCAGATCGGAAACCGTGTGAATGTCCTGCTCCTGCAAGAAGTGATAATCGGCGATCAGCTCTTTCAAATCCTTTTCTGCTGCACGCAGATCCGGCGACAGCAGCATCACATCGGCAAGCTCGGCGACAATTCGGATCACCGTTATGACAAGATAAAAGACCGTATCCACCAAAACGGCTGCGGCGTCATAGCTGTGGTCAATAGCAAAATCCAGCCTTCGGAGTTCATCCTCTAGCGGAAACCGTTTCGGTCTGTATGGCGGATTGTATTCTAAGGTAAATAGTCGATAGCGGTTTTCTGCGTTTTGGCGGAGCTGTTTGTTGACACGCTCTTTTGTAAAATCGATATTTGCAAGCCTAACGGAACGCTCCCAGTGTTTTGCTTTTACCGAAAACCGCACCGGGTCAAGGGTGTAGCCCAGCGCATAAAGCTGACTCTCAAATTCTCCTGGGTTGGTTGCGAAAGACAGGCAGTATTCCACATCCTCCCGCAGATAGTCCCGGTGGGTTTTCTTGCCGGCCTTGTGCGCCCAATATTCTTTCTTCTTGCCCTTACTGTAAAATTCGCTGTTTTCCAGAACGGATAGGCCATACTCCCGGCAGATTTGGTCGGACACCCGGCGCAGTTCCTTGTGGTCACCGATTTTGTTATGAAACTTAGTACCATCCTTGAAGGACACGGGATTCACCACGAAATGGCAGTGAATGTTGTCTGTGTTCAAATGAACAGTCACCAGAACCTGATACTTATCTCCCCACATTCGTCGGGCGGTTTCCTTGCCGATTTCAAACGCTTGCTCCGGCGTGACCTCACCTTCCCGAAAACTCTGAATGCCGTGGTAGCCGACCACCTTTCCCCGTAGCCCAAACCGTCGCTGGACGGCAATCATCTCGGCGTAAGCATTCTGCTTGGAGCAGTTGATGCCGCACACAAACACCTGCCGGTCGGTCTTGTTGTCGTTCTCCGCATACCGCAGGGCGGCGTACAGATCCTCATCCAGATATTCCGGTAGCGCGGTCTTGTCGGGATTGTCGGCGTAGTCCAGCGTCGCTTTCAGATTCCGATATACAGGCCAAAATCCGGTTACAGCCATACCGCATCACCCCTTTCCCGGCAGCAGAAATTCTGCGGTAATTTCTTTCAAGAGAGCACCAATCTCGGTATTCAATTTGTTGGATGTGCTTTTGTCCTCCAACTCACTGATTTTCTCAATCAAAGTAAAAAGAGCGTCGGGCGGAATGCCTCTCGGCTCGTACCCTAACGCTCTTTGCTTGACATATTCCGTTGTTGAAAGCCCGCATTTGCGGGCCTTGGCTTGAATTTTATCTTTCTCTTTTGCCGTGACACGCACAGCTATTCGTATATCTTTCATATACATTATTCCTTCTTTCATTCATTTTTTCGGGGGATTGGGGGCAGTAAGCCCCCAAAGAGAAAAGTCGCCTTACCGGGCGGCTTCTGATTGGGACTTTGGCACACAAAGTCCCTGCTTGTTATACCGTAGGACGCACCCCGGAGGGCATAAAGATAAGCGGTTTCAGATACCGTGATTTCAGTGTATCTCTGCGCTGCCCGACACCGAAAACCACTTTCTTATCCCTTGGGGGGTATATCTTGCGTGGCATCAAAGTGATGCCACGCAAATTGTGGATGCTTCCCATTTTGCTGCCAAAATCGCCTTATTTGGCATCATCCGAACATCTTCAAATCATTGAGGACGCTCTGCTCGTTTGCCGCTTGTTCCTCCTCCGTCAATGTCGGCTGGACTGTTTGCGTCTGCGACGGCTGCGCTGATACAAAGGCAACATCCTGCAATTCCTCCCGGATAATGCTGCGGACTTCCTCAGCGGTCAGCGTACTGCTGCCATTGCTGTCAAAAGCCTTTCCGATAGCAGCAATGATGAATTTGTTGATAGAACCATACTGCTTTCGGTCAATGGATTGAAGCTGTTCAACAATCGACCATTGGGGCTCGTCGGCAAGGTCAAAGCGAATATTCAGCCGATAGATTTCACCGTTCATACCTTACCCTCAGCCTTCAACTGCGCTTCCGTCAGATATTCATACCCTTTTGCGGCGGCACAGATGTCCTCAACAAATTTCACCCGGTCGGCATTGAGCTTGCAGAAATTCTTCACAAGGCACCCGCCGCCACCGGCGATATACAACATCACCGTGCTGTCATCATAGCCGTGCTCACGGAGTCTGCGGAAAATGTCCCGCACATACTCAGCGGCGACGCCCTTGATGATTTTCAGATCGGCAGGCGCAATATTTGCCGTGCCGGTAATCAGCACCTCGTCAATAATGGCGTCGTTGATCTCCCGTTGCGCTTTCTGCATAAATGCCTCACGAACCGCAAGGGTACACTGGTAAGTCCCGAATTTTTCGGTGAACATTTTGCCCTGCTGCGGCTTGCCGTTGATCATATACAGCGTGTTCATCGTGCCGTTGCCGATGTCAGCGATCAGGTTCACGCCTTTCAGAGTCGTTGCGAAACTTGCAATGGCGGCGTAGCCCTGCGGGTAGATGCGCACATCGTCGATATAGATGTGGTAAGCAGTCTTTTTGTAGGTGAAATCCACTTCCGTGTTTTTCATCAGATACTCCCGGAACGCCGTCTTTTGCCCGCTTGTCCAAGTCAGTGGAAGACCGGCGGCAACCACAATGTGCGCCTCGGTAATATTTTCGGCTTTCAGTTCCTTGGCAATCGCCGCAAGGGTGAGGATATAATAGTCCTCGTCGTTCACCTTTTCGGCAATAAACTCCTTGTGTCCCTCGCCGATGAGATAATATTTGCCGTTGTAGGTCAGCATATCGCCGGTGAACAGCGGCTCTGCGTCAAAACTAAGAATACCGGACGGAAAATAGTGATTCGCCGTTTTCATATTGCCATAACCGTGGTCGATGCCGATGATTTTTGTGTTGTTCATTGTTTTCATAGTAGTTCCTTTCTGCTGCGGTGCAGCCTTCAAATTTTTTAGATAACTCTTTCGGGCAGTTATCCCATCCCGTTTTGCCGTAGGATTTCCGCATACAGCTCCTTTTCAGCCGGTAGCACTGCTTTTAGAAAATAATTGCAGTAGATACCGTACCGGGAAATGAGCTGCACGCACTTTGCTTCTTCGCCGTCATCCAGCAGCAGGCAATTTCCTTTGCGGCAGTTACAGCAAGTCCTGCGCACAAGGGCATTGATTTTTACCCGCTGCTTTGGTGTGATTTTCAGTACCATCGCTTTCGCCTCCTTTCCGTTTTTCGGGCAGCAAAAAAGCCGCCGAGTGTGACCTCGACGGCTCAATGACTGCCTTCTATGTATTTAATGGGGGAAACAGCGAAAAAAGGTAAGGAATAAGCAACACGAAAAAAACAATAACCGCAACATTGTGAAAAGCATTGAAATAAGTGCTGTTTTCTGATATAATAATCAAAACAAACTGTTTTGTTTTATGGGCTGTAACAAAAATATTTCAACTTTTTTGCGTCAAAACAGTGAGTACGGAAAACGGGACACTTCCCGTGATAGAATAAATCGGAGGGCTGAAAATGAGTGGTGGCTTAGGCTATTTGACCGCCGTTTACCGGGACGGGCGGGTATATATCGGCAGCAAAAGCTATGCGGCAGGCATCTTTGCGGCACATCTGCTGAACCGGTATTACAGGAATGATACCGCTGCAAGAATTGCCGTGTTCCGGCAAAGCAACTGGAATGTGCAGGAGCAGCTTGCCGCCGGATATTTAAGTAGTGTCGATTTTGTGAATGCCGGAGAGGAAATACAGAATATATTGCTGACATTACCGAAGTTGAAGCCGTTTGATACCTTAGACACCGTTTCTGAGAAGCAGCGCATTTCAGAGATGTTTACGGAAGAAAATGCCGAGCTGCTGTCAGACTATTTTATCCGCCGAGGAAAGGCGGCACAGACAGACGGCGGTGCAAGGGCGCTCGGTATTCTTCCGAAGGAATACGACAAGGTGCTCTTCAAAAAAAGTGAAACGCTGTGCGCAACAGTTTTGCGAACCCTCTGCTTTTATGATGCTATCCCGGAGGATATGCGCAAGGCATTTGAATTACTTAAACGCTTTGTATCTCGTGTAGACGAAGCCGACCGCTTTGATGAACGCCACCTGCTGCCCATTGCAACGGAGGTATTCGGATCAAGTCTGTTTCCGCTGCACACAGAATATCTTGCTCTCCCGAAACGGCGAAACAGTCATATTCTCGTCACCGCCCGAAGAATGGCCTTTGAGAGCTACTACAGCTTTGTGCTGACGGATTTCTTCGAGGGGCTGCACCACGGGCATTATCCGAGGCAGTGCGAAATTTGCGGGCAGTATTTTCTGATGCAAAGCGCACGGCGGCAGAAGTATTGTTCCTACGGCACAGCACCGGAGTTATACAATGGCAAGAAAATCTCCTGCCGCCGGTACGCCATCGTTCAGGGCAAGGCAGAGCGGGCGAAGGATAATCCCCTCAAAGCTGCTTACGAAAAACGCCGCGCCGCCATCCGCTCCGAAAAGAGCCGTGGAACGATAACAGCGGAATTTGCAGCGGCGGCACAGGCCATGGCGAAGCGGCGCTTGGAACAGGCGGAGGAGGACGATGCCTATGCCAAGACAAATTATTATGCGGATTTGGAGCGTGCCAAGCTGTACGCTGACACGGGCAAAAGAATGAAATGACAGGAGGTGCATCCGGTGTCCAAAGAACAGAATGAAGTTTTAGAGCAACAGCGGTATCTTTTGGAGCGCCGGATGTACCTCCTTGACCCTGCGCCGCCCAAGCTGCCGCTGCAGGAGTGTATCGAGCTATATTTTGATGAAAATGAAGACAAGTATCTGTCGTGGTACTTGCACGACCGGGAGCCGATGCTGAACAAGCTGGCGCAGGATGCCTGCCAGCGTTACGGCCTACCGGAGCACTTTGTGGACATCAAGCAGGCAGCGGTGTGCGGGATTCTAACCGCCTTGCAAAAGTACGATCCGTCCATAGGCACGCCCTTCGTCGCCTTTCAGAAGCAGTACATTTTGGACGGCATCGAGGACTACATCCGCACGGCACAGAGCGGTGTCATCACCATGACGACGGACACCTATCCCGTCCTGCGGCGCATTATGGCAATCTACCATCAGAGCGGCGATGATTGCAGCGATGATAGTGTACAGAGGTTTTGCAATGCAGGAAAGACAAAAGTATAGCTGAAATCTGTTGCCGAATGCCTTAACCATATCTTAACCAAACCTATGCTATAATCATTACCGTTATAAGGAGCTTCAGAAATGAAAAAGAAAAGCATTTTGAGAAATATAATCATAACGCTGCTTGCGTTGGTTGCCGCCGGCGTAATAAGCTTTATTTTTCAGCGGCTTGAGGTGCAAGAGCACATAACAACGATTTTTGTATTTTCTGTCTTTATTGTTTCTCTTTTTACTGATGGATATTTCTACGGCATCTTTTCATCTGTCGTAGGCACAGTTGCCATTAACTTTGTGTTCACCTATCCGTTTTTAAAGTTTGACTTTATAACTCCCGTCAATGTGATCTCGGCAATTATTATGCTGGCTATTGCTGTCATTACCGGAATGCTGACGACAAAAATCAAAACCTATGAAGAGGCAAAAGCGGAAAGTGAAAGGGAAAAAACACGCGCGAATCTGCTTCGTGCCGTTTCCCACGACTTGCGTACACCGCTGACCTCCATCTATAGCGCAAGCTCTCTTCTTCGGGACGAGAAAGAAACTTTGACAGAGGAACAAAAAGAAACAATGCTGTCGAACATTCAAGAGGATTCCGAATGGCTTATCCGGATGGTGGAAAATCTTCTGTCAGTTACCCGAATCGATAACGAGACGATGAAGATCAACAAGACTACGACGATATTGGACGAATTGATCGATTCCTCTGTTGCTAAATTTTATCAGCGCCATCCGGAACAAAAAGTCGAGGTGACTGTGCCGGATGATATTGTGATCATCGATGTTGACCCGATTTTGATCGAACAGGTTATCCTCAACCTTTTGGAAAACTCCGTGTATCACGCAAAGGGCATGACGGTACTTTTGCTTAAGGCCTTTACTTTGGCGGATCAGGTTGTGTTTGAGGTTGCAGATAACGGCTGCGGAATAGAAGAAAGCAGGTTAAAAACTCTTTTTTCGGAATGCTATGAGGTGCAGCAGGATATGACACAAGGCCCTCGTCGCTATGCCGGGATCGGATTATCTGTTTGCTCAACGATCGTCAGGGCGCATGGCGGAACGATCACGGCAGAAAATCGAAAAAACGGCGGCGCATTATTCCGTTTTACGATCGGGAAGGAAGAAATCAGTCATGACCAATAATAAGTATAAGGTGTTGCTGATAGAGGATGATGAGAACCTCCGGTCGGTTATGGCGACTATGTTGGGCGCAGCCGGATACCAGGTGATTCTTGCTGAAACCTGTAATCTTGCAATTACATTATTCACTTCTCATTTGCCGGATGTTTCGATACTTGATCTTGGGCTTCCGGATATGAACGGAATTCGATTTCTTGAATTTGTGAGGAAGAGTTCGCTATCCCCGATAATTGTTTTATCTGCACGAAACAATGACACCGATAAGGTCCTCGCATTGGATGCCGGCGCAAATGATTATGTGACAAAACCTTTCAGCTCGGCTGAACTGCTTGCACGGATTCGCATGGTATTACGAAATTATCAGCATCGTGCCGACAGCGGAAAACTGCCGATCGGTATATTCCGGACAAAAGATCTGCTGATCCAGTACGATGCAAGACAAGTGTTCGTTCACGGGCAAGATGTCGGTCTCTCCCAAACGGAGTATAACATTGTGGCGTTTCTTTCCGAGCACTGTGGGAAGATGATGACGTATTCTGCAATCATCAAGGAAATTTGGGGGTATCCCGACGAGGGCAGCACAAAAAGGCTACAGGTCAATATGGCCAATATACGAAGAAAATTCGGCGTGAAACCGGGAGAATCTTGGTGTATTTCCAATGAACTCGGTGTCGGTTACCGAATGAATGGAGATAACGAGGAATGAAAAAGCTCCTTCAAGCACAATCGCCGGCGCGTCTTATTTCATTAGGATTTGCCGCCGTAATTTTAATCGGATCGGTACTTTTGATCCTTCCGTGCAGTGTGCGGGAGGGTGTTGAATTAAAATATATCGATTCTCTGTATACTTCGACAAGCGCAGTTTGCGTAACAGGGCTGATAGCTGTTGATGCAGGAGATACCTTTACTCCGATCGGACAATTTTTTCTCGCTCTGCTGATACAGATCGGAGGACTTGGCGTTACATCCATCGGTGCCGGCGTCATTTTGGCTATGGGCAGGAAGCTGGATCTGAAAGGCCGACGCTTGATACGAGAGGCTTCCAATCTCGATTCCAATAAAGGTATCGTCCGTTTTATAAAAAGCGTATTGCTTACGACATTCACCATTGAATTTATCGGAGCAGTATTAAGCTTTTTTGTCTTCATTCAAGATTATCCACTCCAAAAGGCAATCGGAATCAGTTTGTTTCACTCCGTGGCGGCCTTTAACAATTCCGGCTTTGACATACTCGGGAATCTTCAAAATCTGATTCCTTATCAGAACAACATTATGTTGAATCTGGTCACCTGCGGCTTGATTTTTTTCGGAGGAATAGGCTTCCTTGTCATCCGGGAGATGTGGCAATACAGGCTGAGTTTCAGAAAGTACTCCATGCATGCTAAAGTCGTGTTATCGGTAAGCGGTGTGCTGATAATTGTTGGAACCCTTCTTCTCAAACTGACCGAGAATGTAACATGGCTCGGTGCTTTCTTTCACAGTGTCTCGGCAAGAACAGCAGGCTTTTCAACCTACCCGTTGGGAACCTTTTCAAATGCAGGACTTTTGGTATTGACCGCCTTAATGTTTATCGGCGCTTCTCCCGGTTCTACCGGAGGCGGTATTAAGACCAGTACTCTTTTTGTTTTAATACAAGGCATTAAATCGGCGGCAACCAACAGATCCGAGAAAGCCTTTCATAATGCCATCCCAAAGGACGCCTTTCGAAAAGCGTCTGTTATAACATTGTTGGCGGTAGCACTTGTATCGGCAGGCACATGGCTTATGGCCATACTGGAGCCGGGAATTTCGTTAATGGATGCACTTTTTGAGGTCACAAGTGCCTTTGGAACAGTTGGACTCTCAACCGGCATCACAACCGATCTGGGTGTCGGAGCGAAACTGCTGTCGATTTCTATTATGTACATAGGCAGACTCGGACCTTTGACTGTGGCGTCACTCTGGTATTTCAGCAGAGGCGAACACATCAGTTTCCCGGAGGGAAATATTTCTATCGGATGAAGGAGAATCGGTATGTTTGGGAATAAACCCGATAAAAAAATGACTTACGGTATCGTTGGGCTTGGACGATTCGGTTTCGCACTTGCAAATGAATTGGCTGCGTCCGGTGCGGAATTGATCGTTTTGGATCAAAATGAGGATAAGGTCAGTGAGATGAGAGAAGTGACCGAAAATGCTTATGTCGTGAAATGCTTAGATAAAAAGACACTGGAAGAATCGGGAATACAGAACTGCGATGTTGCCGTGGTCTGCATCGGAGAACAAATGGACACCTCCATTCTGACTACCCTGAATCTGGTTTCCTTGGGAATACCAAAGGTGCTGGCGAAAGCCACAAGCATTGAGCACGGTATTATTTTGGAAAAACTCGGCGCAGAGGTTGTCTATCCGGAGCGGGATATGGCGATTCGTTTAGCAACACGTTTGGAAACGGCAAAAGAGCTTGATATTATTCAGTTGAGTGAACAGATCAACATCTCCAAAATGCAGGTGCCGGAACAGCTGGTTGGGAAAAGTGTTGCCTGTGCAAATCTGCGGGGGAAGTTCGGATTGAATATTATTGCCATAGAAAGTGCCGGACGGGTAATAGATAGTATACAACCGGATTACCTGTTTGGCTCAGGGGATATGCTGTATCTTTCCGGCAGTAAAGACGGATTGTTGAAAATCGGTCAATGGACCTCGTGAGGGCAACTCCATTCCGCAGGAATTAGGATTCCGAAATTAAGAACGGAAAGTCGGGGAATAACAATGGGATTACCGGAATTTTGGGAGCAAATGTGCCACAGCCCGATGCTGATGGTATCAACGGTTTTAACACTGGGCGTTATTCTTGTCAATGGCTGGACTGATGCGCCAAACGCCATCGCCACATGTGTTTCGACAAGGGCCATCAGTGCTCGAAAAGCTATCGTTATGGCGGCGGTGTTTAATTTTCTTGGCGTTCTTGTTATGACCGCCGTGAATGCCTCGGTTGCCATGACGATCTATAATATGGTGGATTTCGGAGGAAATGCGCACATCTCACTTGTCGCTCTCTGCGCTGCTATGGCAGCTATCGTGATATGGGCAACCGCTGCGTGGTACTTTGGCATACCTACAAGTGAAAGCCATGCGTTGATTGCCGGTATTTCCGGTGCAGCCGTAGCTATCCAAAATAGCTTTTCCGGTATTAACGGCGCTGAGTGGATGAAGGTAATCTATGGGATACTGTTGTCTACGGTATTGGGCTTTGCCTTTGGCTTTGCTGTATCAAAACTAACGCTCCTCTGCGCTCGGCATTGCAACAGGATCCGAGCAAATCGATTCTTTTCCGGAGCACAAGTTGCCGGCGGCGCAGCCATGGCATTTATGCACGGTGCACAGGACGGACAAAAATTCATGGCGATCTTTCTCCTCGGCGCAGCTTTTTCCGGCGGACATTCCGATATATCGAGTTTTACGGTTCCGGTGTGGTTGATGATACTTTGTTCTGCCGTTATGGGTCTCGGGACCTCTATCGGTGGCTATCGGATCATTAAATCGGTCGGAATGGACATGGTGAAGCTCAAACCGTATCAAGGCTTTTCTGCGGACTTGGCAGCCACCCTTTGCCTGCTGTTTTCTTCACTTGCCGGGATCCCTGTCAGTACAACGCATACAAAGACAACCGCCATCATGGGGGTAGGAGCTGTGAGAGGAATGAGCAATGTGAATTGGAAAATCGTCAAAGAACTGGTCTTGACATGGGTGTTTACATTTCCGGGATGTGGATTATTGGGCTTTATTATGGCAAAGCTCTTTTTGCATATGTTTGCATAAGAAAAGGAGAATGAAAGATGGCGAAAAAACGCAACGATTATTTTGAAATGATCAAACATCAGGTTTCTTACAGCGTGAAGGCCTCCAATTTATTGGAGGAAATTTTATGCAAATATGATGCGGAGAGCATCAATGCCTATCGAGGCCAAATGCACCGGATTGAGCACGAAGCGGATGTTGTTCACCACGATATCTTAAATAGGCTGTCTGTTGAATTTATAACACCTATAGATCAGGAGGATATTCTTCGGCTGGTCCAGATCATTGACGACATAACAGACGCTATCGATGAAGTAATCCTGGACGCTTATATGTATCACATTGATGCGATTCCTGAGAATACGGCGGAGCTTTCCCGAATTGTCAATAGGTGTGTTAAGGCGTTGCAGGAAGCAGCAGACGAATTAAAGAACTTTAAAAAACCGGATTCTTTGAGAGCCTTGCTTGTAAAGGTCAATGATATAGAAATTGAGGCTGACAATGTTTATACCGATGCCATATACAGGCTGTTCCGCTCCTCGTCGGATGTTAAAGCATTGTTGGGAGCAAAGGCTATATACGAAAGTCTTGAACATTGCTGTGACTTGTGTGAGCACGCCGCTGATGTGATCGAACAGGTTATCATTAAAAATTCATAATAAGACGAAGGAGAAAACAAGTATGAATTTGGACTCAGACCCGGACCCTGACCGAGATAATTTCCGTATGATTCGTAATAGATACCTGGAATAGTGTGAGAGGCGTTTTGTAAACACTGTTAGCGAACACCAACTATTAATAAGGGGTATCTATATATGAACAATTCCATTGTATCTTTACTGCTGATACAGATTATTCTGATTGCATTAAATGCCGTGTTTGCCAGTGCAGAGCTGGCCGTATTGTCTGTAAACGAATCGAAGATCAATCGTCTTGCCGAGCGTGGAAGCAAAAAAGCGAGGCGATTGAGAAAGCTCTTAAAAGAACCCGCTAAATTTCTGTCTACGATTCAAATCGCCATTACGCTGTCAGGCTTTCTGGGCAGCGCATTTGCGGCTGACGGTTTTTCGGATCCGCTTGTTGATTGGCTTGTCGGCTTAGGGGCTACTTTGTCCAGAAACACCTTGGATACCCTATCCGTAATTTTTATTACACTTGTCCTATCTTACTTTACACTGATTTTCGGCGAATTGGTTCCCAAGAGAATTGCCATGAAAAAATCCGAAGCGCTGGCCCTCAAGGTGTCCGGTATTGTCAGTGGGATCTCGGTTTTGTTTAAACCGATCGTGTGGCTCTTGTCCGTTTCAACAAATACCGTGCTAAGGATGCTTGGTATCGATCCTAACGAAACGGAAGAACAAATTTGTGAAGAAGATATACGCATGATGGTCGAAACAGGCGGTGAAACCGGCGCCATCGATAAAGATGAACAGATTTTCATACAGAATGTATTCGAGTTTGATGATCTGTCGGTCGGGGAGATCCTTACACATCGCACTGATTTGACAATGCTTTGGTTGGAGGATACCGATGAAACTTGGGAGAAGGTCATATGCAGCAGTAGTTTTTCACGATATCCCGTTTGTGACGGTTCTCCCGACAGAGTTGTGGGTGTGCTGAATGCGAAGGTTTATTTAAGAGAAAAGGACAAAAGCCGGGATAACATTATGTGCTCGGCATTAGAACCGGCGTACTTTGTGCCGGAAACAGTGAAGGCTGATGTCCTGTTTCGAAATATGAAACAGACGCATAATACATTTGCTGTTGTTTTGGATGAATACGGTGGTCTGACAGGCGTTGTCACAATACAGGATCTGATTGAAAAACTTGTCGGGGCGCTTCAGGAAAAACCTTCAATTTCGGAAACGGCAGAACCTCAAATCAAGCAAATAGATTGCAACACATGGGAAATCAGCGGCAATGCTGCGCTTGACGAAATAGAGAGGGCGATAGGTGTTACTTTTGACACAGAATATATCAACACCTTTACCGGGTACATATTTGACCGCTTGAAGGGAATACCGGATGACGGGCAAACAAATATAGAGCTTAAACTTGATAACATATCGGTGACGATAAAAGAGATCAAGGATCATCAAGTCGTACTTGCAGAAATCAAAAGGATCGATCACTCTATCGAGAAGGAGACGCAGAAATGACGGATTATTATAAATCATCCGCCGAAGAATCGCTGCGGGAGCTGCAAACCGGCCCAACGGGATTAACCTCCCAGCAGGCGCATGCCCGTCAGGAAAAATACGGGATAAATTAATTAAAGAAAGCGGAAAAGCCGGGCTTTCTAAAACGCTTTTTTCTCCAGCTCAAGGATCCGATGCTGCTGATTTTGCTGGCTGCCGCCGCCGTCAGCGCTCTGACCGGGATGCTCTCAGGGGAGAGCGAATGGGCGGAAACGATCATCATTCTGGTTGTCGTTCTGCTCAACGCTCTCCTCGGCGTGATCCAGGAGTAAAAGGCCGAAGCGGCGATCGAGGCTCTGCAAAGCATGACGGCCGCCACCTGTAAGGTCCTGCGCGATGGGAAACCGGTCATTCTGCCGTCTGTCGACCTTGTCCCCGGCGATGTCGTTTTGCTGGAAGCCGGCGACGCCGTCCCGGCCGACGGGCGGATCCTGGAAAGCGCCTCCCTGAAAATCGAGGAAGCCGCCCTTACCGGCGAATCCGTGCCGGTCAATAAGGTGCTGGAAGCGCTCGGAGCCCCGCAGGAGCAGACGGATATCCCGCTCGGCGACCGGAAAAATATGTGCTATATGGGCTCCACCGTCGTCTACGGGCGCGGCAAAGCCGTCATCACCGCAACCGGGATGGCCACCGAAATGGGCAAGATCGCCGGCGTGATCTCCGCCGCAAAAGAGGAGCAAACCCCCTTGCAGAAAAAGCTGGATGATCTCGGCGGGCTTCTCTCCAAAATGGTGCTCGGAATCTGTGTCTTCCTCTTCGCCTTCAATCTTTTTATGGCGCGGGGCGAACTGGCCGCAGGCGGTCATGCCCTTGAAGTCATCTTAAAAACCTTTATGGTGGCCGTGTCGCTGGCCGTCGCCGCCATCCCGGAGGGTCTGGCAACGGTCGTCACCGTTGTCCTCTCGATCGGGGTCACGAAAATGGCAAAAGAAAATGCCATCATCCGCCGGCTGACCGCCGTGGAAACGCTCGGCTGCACCCAGGTCATCTGCTCCGATAAAACCGGCACCCTCACCCAAAATAAAATGACGGTCGTGGAGTATATCGGAGAGAAAGCCCTTGTTGCCTCGGCCATGGCTCTTTGCTCCGACGCTTTCCTGAACAGCGAAAACAAAGCCGAGGGCGAGCCCACCGAATGCGCTTTGGTGAATTTCGCCTGTGACGCCGGCTTGAAGAAGCAGGAGCTGGAAGCGCGGCAGCCGCGCGTGGGTGAGGCTCCCTTTGATTCCGGGCGGAAAATGATGTCCACCATCCACCGCGCCGAGAAAGGATTCGTGCAGTATACCAAAGGTGCGCCCGACGTCGTGATCGCCCGCTGCGCAGGCTATCTGGAAAACGGGAAAGTCCTTCCCATGACCGATGAAAAACGGCAGGAGCTCTTAACAGCTAATAAAAACATGGCCGACCGGGCACTGCGCGTTTTGGCTGTCGCCCGGCGGGACTGAGAAGAAAAACCGGCGGAAAACACCCCGGAGGTTCTGGAGCAAAAGCTCACCTTCCTCAGCCTTACAGGGATGATCGACCCGGTGCGCCCGGAAGTCAAGGCCGCCATCGAAGAATGCCGCCAGGCAGGGATCCGCGCCGTGATGATCACAGGCGACCATAAAGATACCGCCGTCGCCATCGCCAAGGAATTGGGAATCCTTGCAGATGCCTCCCAGGCAATCACCGGCACTGAGCTGGACTCGCTTTCCGACGAGCAGCTTTTGCAAAAGGTACAGGAAACGAGCGTTTACGCCCGAGTGCAGCCCGAGCATAAAACCCGGATCGTAAACGCATGGAAATCCCTCGGCGCCGTGACCGCCATGACGGGCGACGGTGTCAACGATGCGCCCTCCATAAAATCCGCCGATATCGGAATCGGAATAGGAATTACGGGAACCGACGTCACAAAGAATGTTGCCGATATGGTTTTGGCGGACGATAATTTTGCCACGATCGTCCTCGCCGTCAAGGAAGGCCGCCGCATCTATGAGAATATTCGAAAGGCCATCCAGTTTCTGCTCGCTTCCAATATGAGCGAGGTTTTGGGCGTTTTCGCCGCAGCAATGCTGGGCTTTACCCTGTTGAATCCTGTGCATCTTCTGTTTATCAATTTGATCACGGATTGCTTCCCCGCGCTGGCGCTCGGGATGGAAAAAGCCGAGGCGAACAGTATGCGCCGCCCACCCCGGAGCGCCAAAGAGGGATTTTTCTCCAGCAGTTTGCTTGTGGATATTCTCTATCAGGGGATTTTGGTCAGCGCGTTAACAATCATCTCCTATCTCATCGGCCATTTCTTTGAAAGCGGGGTCTTCTCGCTGCCCGTAGGCTCGTCCCGGCATGGGATGACAATGGCGTTTCTGACTATGTCCATGTGCGAGATATTCCATTCCTTCAACCTCCGTTCGCAAAGAAAATCCGTTTTCAGCCTGCGGGGGCAGAACAAGGTTTTGTGGGGCGCCATGATCGGCTCGCTGATCCTGACGACCGCTTTGCTCGAGATCCCGTTTTTGGCTAATGCTTTCGTCTTCACCCCGGTCGGCTGGACGGAATACGGGATCGCCCTCGGCTTGGCCTTTTTGGTGATTCCCATTGTGGAGGTTGTTAAGTTCATACAGAGAAGACACGCAGGTCAAGCGATCTAAGGAGATTCAAAACTATCTTTAACCTTTTTACAAAAGCAACCCGCAACGGATCGACCGATCGTTGCGGGTTGCCTTCAATACGCGTATGTGAGATCATTGTTTACGATTTCTGTAACTCGATTTCTTATGTTGTTCATTTTTCTTACCCATTCTGTCTGATCAATAGCCTTCATCTGTTCTGTGATATCCTCTGATGCTGCCATCTGCTTTGTAAGCCGTTCAAACATTTCCTCTGCCTGCCTATCAATATCCGAAAGATAGTTGTTCAGCTTACCGCTTGTTAGCAGATTGGCATAGTGTACTTTGCGGTGATTTTTCAGATAGCGAAGATGTCGCTGTCCCCACATCCCGATTGGCTTCTGTTCTTCCTCCGGCTCATTATCTCCGGCGAGGAGGTAATAATCACCTACCAACTCATATTTCAGCCCTGTGCGTTCATCTGTAATGTACTTTTCCATATTCAAGCCCTCCGTTCTTTAACCTTGATTTTTTTGATTTTAGCGTTTGCCACTTTAACAAGCACCTCATCCACGGTATCGGTGTATCTGTCCTCCGATATAAGCCGGTTGCGGAGCTTGTTTAAGCACTCAAGCATAAGCCGCCATTCCTCCTTTGTAAGCGCAAGGTAATACTTTTGCTTCATCAGTTAGACCTCCTTTGATTTCTGCTCTTATAGTAACGGAGAACACAGAAATAATCAAATGTGCGGAGAAGGAAGAGTGCCAAATGATTTTCGCTTGGTATTCTTGATTTTTCTCGGAAAGTAATAGGATTGTATAAGAGAAACAAAGGATTTAAGGACTTTTTGCAAGGAATCCGGCCAGCGAATTTTGGCATTTTTCATTTCATAAATCTGAAAAGTTACCGTTCCAACTCCCCATATAATAAAATCACCGAGAAATGCTTTTTGCTTCTCTCGGTGATTTTATTTGCCTTTGCTACGCCTGATAAACTGTTTTGCTCAATACTTCGTTATCAGTCCGTAGCTTTAGCGGGGCGGTCTTCATTTTATTAACTTATTATGCCAGCTCGCGGCCCATGAGGACGCCCATGGCGGAGGCCATCATGAGACCTCGCGTCCAACCGGAGCTGTCACCCAGCGCGTGGAGGCCGGGAACGTTCGTGTTGAAGCTCGTGTCCATCTTCACCTTGTTCGAGTAGAACTTCAGCTCCGGCGAATACAGCAGCGTCTCATACGACGCAAAGCCCGGCACGACCTCGTCCATCGACTTGATAAAGTTGATTATATTGATCATCGCCCTGTACGGCATCGCCGCGGTGATATCTCCCGCCACAGCGTCCACCAGTGTGGGGCGGACGTTCGAATATGCCAGCTCCTTCTCCCAAGTCCGCTTTCCATCCAGAATATCACCAAACCTCTGCACGAGGATATGCCCGTTCGCCAGCATGTTCGTCAGCTCGCCCACCTTCTGCGCGTAGGCAATGGGCTGATTGAATGGCACAGAGAAATTATGCGAGCACAGGATAGCCACATTTGTGTTTGGGCTCTTGAGCTCCGCTCCCTTGAAAGCGTGGCCGTTTACCACCGCGAGGTCGTTGTCGTAATTCTCCTGGCTCACCACGCCGCCGGGATTCTGGCAGAAGGTACGCACCTTATTCTTGAATGGCGCCGGGTAACCAATGAGCTTTGACTCATAGAGGACGTCGTTTATCTCCTCCATAATCTCGTTGCGCACCTCGACCCTGACGCCGATGTCCACCGTGCTCGGCTGGTGCTCCACCCCGTGCTCGGAGCAGATCTTCTCGAGCCAGTCGGCTCCCCTTCTGCCAGTGGCCACGACGGTGTGCTCGGCCCTTATCTCAAACTCCTTTTTTCCGTCCGAGAGGTAGACGCCGCGGCAGACGTCGCCCTCCATGATGAGGTCACGGCACTCGGTATCAAAGTACATCTCGACCCCGTTGTCCATCAGGTAATGCTCTATACCGAGGTAGACGTCGTGCGCTTTCTCGGTGCCCATATGCCTGATGGGGCAATCCACGAGCTTGAGGCCTGCCTTGATGGCCCGTGCGCGTATCCTTCTGACCTTCTCATCGTTTCCAATGCCCTCGATGTGCTCGTCCGCACCGAACTCGAGGTAGATCTTGTCCGCGTAATCTATCGTCTCCTGCGCAAGACGCTCGCCTATGAGCGTGGGCAGGTCGCCGCCGACCTCACAGGCCAGCGACAGCTTGCCGTCCGAGAACGCGCCCGCGCCGGAGAAGCCCGTGGTGATGTGGCAGCTCGGCCGGCAGTTCATGCAGACGCCAGTTTTGGCCTTCGGACAGCTGCGCTTCTCCAGTGCGCGTCCCTTCTCGACCATTACTATCTTCTTCCTGCTCCCCTTCCTGAGCATCTCCAACGCCGTAAAGATACCCGCAGGTCCCGCTCCAACTATCACGACATCTGCATTCATCAAAATAACCTCCAAACACAAAAACAGCACGCCTAAGCGTGCTAAATAATACAGTCTATTGGCCATCTCAGGTATGTATTATTCAGCACCCCTGAGATGGCCTGGAGCGGGCAACGAGGCTCGAACTCGCTACCTCCACCTTGGCAAGGTGGCGCTCTACCGGATGAGCTATGCCCGCACATCTTGGGCATCCTCATCTGGTCAGGCGCCTCCTTGCCAAGGTGGCGCTCTACCGGATGAGCTATGCCCGCAAAACGTGTGTTATTCTAGCACGTTTTATAAATTTGTCAAGAGCTTTCTGTAATTTCCGGCGATGCTTCCGGCGCGGGCGTCGTATCCGGGCTGTCGGTGATCTCGGGGCTGGGGCTCGTGCCCGGCGTCTCCTCGGGTTTGGGCTCCTCCACGAGCGCGGCATAGCTGAGGCTGCCCTCGCACTGGGGATAGTCCTCATTGTCCCACCAGTAGCGGCCCCACATCTGCGCATCGCTTATGAGGAAGGTGCCCGTAAAGCCCTGCTCGCGCGCCATGCTCACGTCCACGTGGTAGCTCGCGCCCTCCAGCGTGAGGATGTTCCAGTAGTGCTCCGCCCTGTCCAGCCTGCCCGTCACCACCACGCAGTCGAGCCCCAGCGCGTCGCACAGCGCCTTGTAGGCCACCGCCATGCCCTCGCTGTTCGCCGCTCCGCCGTGTATCGCCGCCCAGATGGACGAGCCCGCCGACTCGTCGTGCGCGCACTGCTCCGTCAGCACCGTCGCCGCCTGGAGCGCGCGGTGAGGCTTGCTCTGCGAGCTCACCCTCGCGGTCAGCTCCGCAAGCTCCGACTCCAGCGCGGGCTTCATCTCCTCCAGCGCCGCCGTCTCAAAGCCGTAGTCCAGCCCTATCTCATATATCCGCTGCAGGCCGCCGCCCGAGTACATCACGACCTCAGTCCTCGGCCTCACCACGCAGGAGAGCGGGCTGGCATAATATGCCTCCGTCACGTAGCCCGCGACCTCGTCCTCGCTCGCGCCCGAGGCGCTGACCATGACCACAAGCTCCGTCTCCAGCCCCTCCAGCGCGGCCTTTATCGCCTCGCGCAGGCCCGACACCGTGCTCTCGCTCACGATGGCCTCCACCTCCTCCGCCGTGCGGCGGTAGTAGACATAGACCTCCGCCTCGTAATAGCCGGCTATCCTGTCCAGGTCATAGGAGATGTAGTCCACCGCATATGCGCCCAGCGCCGTCTCCGTGCTGACCTCCTTCGTCGCTGCTGCCAGGTCGTCGCTGATGGAAGCGCTGTTGTAGTTGCTGAAATCCAGCGTCCCGCTCTCCGAATGGGCGGTGACGAGGCTGTTTATTGCCAGCTTGAGGTCCAGGTAGCTCCGCACGGCCGTGGCCCCGTCCGCAGCGGGGCTCGTCGTGCTCTCCGGGAAGGTCGTGACCGAGAGATACTCCTTGTCGAAGACCGAGGCGCAGCCGCTCAGCGTCGCTCCCAGCGCCGCGCAGAGCAATATTGCCGCCAGCAGCTTCTTCACGGCTGCGCCTCCTTCCCTCAACTCAGTAGCCGAGCTCCTCGTTTATTATGACCACCTCGACGGGCATGCCCATCATCGGCTCCATGAGCATGGACACGCCGCGGCAGATGCGCTCCGGGCTGCGGCAGTCGTAGCACCTGAGCTCGCCCGTCACGCAGGGCGTATTCTTGCCGAACCTGCGCGCGTTCTTCGGCGCGGCGACGTTCCTCGCGCGCTGGAAGGCGGACTCAACATCCGGACATACCTTGTTCACGCCCGCGACGATATAGACCTTCCCGTGCCCGTAGAGATTCGAGGCCACACGGTTACCGGCACCGTCTATGTTTATGATCTCGCCGGTCTCGGCAATACCGTTCGCGCTCGAGACATACACCTCGGCCTTTGCAGCCCTTTCTTTTGCCTCGTTCGGCTCGGTCTTCCAGTGCCAGGCGACATCCGCCGCCTTATCCAGCAGCTTATTATACAGTCCGATAGTTTCGACCGTCATGCTGCCGCCTATGCCCACCGTTTTCCCGGCCATCTGCTCCGCAAGATAGTCCGATGCCTCGGCTCCGGTCTCGAAGTATTTAAACGTGAAACCGCGTCCCTCGAGATTCTTCTTCAGTCTTTCAATATCCATGGTTTTCTCCTTTCTCAGCTCTCGTCGGATATATCGCCGAAACCGTTGCCGTAAACGTTCTTGGCTTCGGTCACGATCAGAAATGCGTGGGTATCAATGGACTTGATTATGCGCCGAACGTCCATGATCTGGTGCTTCTTGATGACGCAGAGGATGACGTTTTTCGCCTTGCCGGTGTAAGCGCCCTCACCGTGCAGCAGGGTCACGCCGCGTCCAAGGGTCGCGGTGATGGCGTTCTTGAGCTTGTCGCTCTCATCGCTGATGATATAGCAGACCTTCGACGTGCCCATGCCGTAAAGCACAAGGTCAATGACCCGAGTGACAATGAACATGCCTATTATGGCATACATCGCCGCCTCATACTGGTTAAAGATGAGTGCAAAGGCCGCAATAATAACGATGTCCAAAATCAGGATTATTGTGCCGAAGTTGATATAGGGATACTTCCTGCGCACAAACTTTGCCACTATGTCGATGCCGCCCGTGGTGTCTCCCGCGCGGTAGATGAGGCCGAGGCCCAAACCGTAGATGACGCCGCCATAGATGGCCGCGAGCAGCAGATTGTCGGTGACCGAAACCGGAATCAGGGCAAATACGTCCATCAGCACCGAGGAGAGCATCGTGGCCACAAAGGAGCCGATGATAAACTTCAGCCCGAATGCTCTCCAGGCGAGAATGAACAGCGGGATGTTTATAACGATGTTGATCACGCCGACGGGGATGTCGGTCAGGTAGTTGATGATCATCGCAATGCCGGTGACACCGCCGGCGATGATATCGTTGGGGTAGAAGAAAAAGCGGAAGCCAACTGCGTAAATAACGGAACCGAGGACTATGAGCGCATATTCCCGAAGATAGTCCCTAATCGTCTTTGTGTGCAGCATCACTATTCCTCCAATAGAGACAGTTGTTTTTCTCCCCTGTCCTCGTCCCTTAGCAGCGCGCCGGCAGCAGGAAGGCTGCGGACGCGGTAGCGGGAGAGGTTTTTGATGCCCGTCTCATGCAGCGGCCGGGCACCGCTCAGCTTGTATTTCGGCTTCATGGTCATCACCGCTACACCCTGCGTCGAGCGCGAGGTCTTCGGCGCAAGCAATGCGCTGCTGAAAATGATGGCGCGGCCTTCTGTTGAGAACGCCGCAAGCTCCAGCTCCTCGCCGAGCTGAAGTATGCACACCAGCGGGCTCTTGTCCGAATAGGCGTTCAGGAGCTTCTTCCTGTTCGTCTTCGTCTCATACGCCGAAAGCGCGAGCCTTGCCGCCTTGCCGTTTTCGAAGAACAGCAGTATCTGTCCCGAGTAGTCGCCGGGGTCGACGACCTGCACGACCCGTTCTCCCTCGTCCATCTCCAGCTTGCCCGGCAGGTACACGCCCAGCACCGAGGCCTTGTTATCCTCGAAGTCCGCAAGCCTCGTCTTATACACCTGCTGCCTGTCCGTAAACACCAGCAGCTCGGAGCGGTTCGTCGCGTCGAACTCCGTCGCAGGGCCGTCGCCCTCCTTGTACTTCTGTTCCGAGGCCATTCTCAGCGACTGCGGCGTTATCTTCTTCAGGTAGCCCTCCCGCGACACGAACACCCGCACCGGGTAATCCTCTACCTGCTCCTCCTCGACCTCCTCAGGCAGCTCGTCGGCGTACACTATGCCCGTTCGCCGCTCTGACGGATACTCCTTTACTATACGCTCCAGCTCCTTCACGATAACGTTCTGGAGCCTTCTGCGGCTGTTCAGCGTGGCCTCGAGCTCGGCTATCTCGCTTTCGAGGCTCTCTGTCTCCGCCGTGCGCTTTAAGATATACTCCCGGTTTATGTTCCGCAGCTTTATCTCCGCCACGAACTCGGCCTGAACCTTGTCGATGCCGAAGCCGTCCATCAGGTTCGGCACGACGTCCGCCTCGCGCTCGGTATTCCTTATGATGGCTATGGCCTTGTCTATGTCGAGAAGTATCTTCCCAAGGCCCTGTAGCAGGTGCAGCTTCTCCTTCTTGCGGCTCATGTCGAACCAGATGCGCCGCTTCACGCAGTCGAGCCGCCAGGCCGTCCACTCCGAGAGTATCTCCCGCACGCCCATGACTTTGGGCGTGCCCGCGATGAGTATATTGAAGTTGCAGGCAAAGCTGTCCATGAGCGTCGTGGATTTAAAGAGCTTTGCCATGAGCTTTTCCGGATCGGCGCCGCGCTTTAAGTCGATGGCCAATTTGAGTCCGCCCAGATCCGTCTCGTCGCGCATGTCGGAAATCTCCTTGGCCTTGCCCGCCTTAACCAGCTCCGCGACCTTGTCCATAACGGCCTCCGCCGTGGTAGTATATGGTATCTCGTATATCTCTATGACGTTTTCCTTCGCGTCATAGCGCCAGCGGGAGCGGACCTTGAAGCTGCCCCGGCCCGTGCGGTAAATTTCCTCCATGACGCCCGGCTCCATGATAACCTCCCCGCCCGTTGGGAAGTCCGGCGCGGGCAGGGTCGCCATGAGGTCGCAGTCCGGGTCGCGGATATAGTTTATCGCCGTCTCACAGACCTCGCTGAGATTGAAGCCGCATATCTGGCTCGCCATGCCGACGGCTATACCCGTATTCGCGGACACCAGCACGTTCGGAAACGCGGTCGGCAGCAGCGCCGGCTCCTTCATGCTGCCGTCATAATTGTCCACGAAGTCCACCGTGTCCTTGTCTATATCCCGGAACACCTCGGCGCATATTGCCGAAAGCTTCGCCTCCGTGTACCTCGAGGCCGCATAGGACATATCCCGCGAGTACACCTTGCCGAAGTTGCCCTTCGAGTCCACAAATGGCGTGTTGAGCGCCTCGCAGCCCTTTGCAAGCCGCACCATCGTCTCGTATATCGCCGCGTCGCCGTGTGGGTTGAGCCGCATGGTCTGGCCCACGATATTCGCCGATTTTGTCCTCGAGCCGGTGAGCAGCCCCATCTTGTACATCGTATAGAGCAGCTTGCGGTGGCTCGGCTTGAAGCCGTCTATCTCCGGTATCGCCCTCGAGACGATGACGCTCATCGCGTATGGCATGTAGTTCGTCTCAAGAGTCTCGGTTATGGGCTGCTCGAGCACCTCGGCACGCAGGCCCATGACGTTCTCGTTCGTCTTCCTCTTGTTCTCCGGCTCTTGCGCCGGTTTTTTACGCGCCATTTATTTTCTTCCGCCCTTGCCTTTTTTCTTTTTGCCCGTCTCGAGGTCGCGGCCGCAGTGCGGGCACTCCTTTATCGAGAACAGCTTCTTGATGATAAGCTCCCCGCACCACGGGCAGCGGCTCCACTTGAGCACCACCGCCATCGTGAACAGCAGCACAACTATCGCCCATATCGCCATGCTGCCCGCCTGCTCGGACGACGGGTCCATGCCGAAAATGCCGATGAAGCACAGCGCAAGCGAGAGCAGCAGACCCGCTATCGCGACCTTTTTGACTGTCTTGAATCTCATTCCCAAACCCCCTCAGGATATGTCGGCAAGGTCCAGATACTGGCTGCCAAACTCCGATATGTGCTGCTTTCTGCCAGCGAGATCGTCGCCAAGCAGCAGGTCGAACATCTCGCTCGTGCGCTCCGCGTCCTCCGGCATGACACGGATGAGCCGCCGCGTCTCCGGGTTCATCGTCGTCAGCCACATCATGTCCGGGTCGTTCTCGCCCAGGCCCTTCGAGCGGCTTATTGAAACCTTTGCCTTCCCCAGGCCGTCCAATATCTCGGCCTTCTCGCGCTCCGAGTACGCAAACCACGTCTTGCCGCCCGATTCTATCTCGTAGAGCGGCGACTCGGCTATATACACGTAACCCTCGCGTATCAGCGTCGGAGCGAGGCGGTAGAGCATCGTCAGGATGAGCGTCCGTATCTGGAAGCCGTCCACGTCCGCGTCGGTGCAGATGATGACCTTACTCCACCTCAAACTGTCCAACTCGAATGCCGGCAGCTCCTTTATGTGCTTTTGCACCTCCACGCCGCAGCCGAGCACCTTTATTAAATCCGTTATTATTTCGCTCTTGAATATCCTGCCGTAGTCGGCCTTGAGGCAGTTGAGTATCTTGCCGCGGACCGGCATGATGCCCTGAAACTCCGCGTCCCTCGACAGCTTGCACGCGCCAAGAGCCGAGTCGCCCTCGACGATGTATATCTCGCGCTTCGACACGTCGCGGCTGCGGCAGTCCACGAACTTCTGCACCCTGTTCGAGATGTCCATGCTGCCAGTGAGCTTCTTCTTTATGGTCAGGCGCGCCTTCTCCGCCTGCTCGCGGCTGCGCTTATTTATGAGCACCTGATCGGCCACCCTGTCCGCCTCGGCCTTGTGCTCGATGAAATACACCTCGAGCTGCGAGCGCAGGAACTCCGTCATGGCCTCCTGTATGAACCGGTTCGTGATGGCCTTCTTCGTCTGGTTCTCATACGAGGTCTGGGTCGAAAAGCAATTCGTCACGAGCACGAGGCAGTCGGCCACGTCCTGAAAGCTGATCTTCGACTCATTCTTCTGGTATTTGCCGACCTTTTTTATATACGCATCCACCGCGCTCACGAATGCGCTCCTTGCGGCCTTCTCCGGCGCGCCGCCGTGCTCCAGGAAGGAACTGTTGTGGTAATACTCTATGGCGTTTACCTTGTTCGAGAAGCAGAAGGCCGCCGAAAGCTTGACCTTGTACTCGGGCTTGTCGGCCCGGTCGCGCCCTCTGCGCTCTGCCTGTATGAAGGCCGGGGTCGAGAGCGTGTCCTCCCCCGCTATCTCGCCCACATAGTCCAGAATTCCGTTCTCGTAGACGAAGTCCGTCGTCTCAAACTTACCCTGTGCGACCTCGTTTTTCAGCCGGAAGGTGACGCCCGCGTTCACGACGGCCTGACGCTTGAGCGTCTCGGTGTAGTATTCGAGCGGTATGTCGATATCCGTAAAGACCTCGAGGTCGGGACGCCATTTTATTGTGGTGCCGGTCTTTTTCCGGTCCGCCGGTTCCTCCTCGAGCTTGCCCTTTATGCGGCCCTTTTCAAAGTGCAGCGTGTATTTCTTCCCGTCGCGCCGGACGGTGACGTCCATGTACTCGGATGAATACTGCGTCGCGCAGGTGCCGAGACCGTTGAGTCCCAGCGAATACTCATAGTCGCCGCCCTCGTTGTTGCGGTATTTGCCGCCGGCGTAGAGCTCGCAGAAGACCAGCTCCCAGTTGTATTTCTTCTCCGCCGGGTTCCAGTCCACGGGACAGCCGCGGCCGAAGTCCTCGCACTCTATGCTCTTGTCGAGAAAGCGAGTAAGTGTTATAATGCTTCCGTTTCCGGCCCTGGCCTCGTCGATGGAGTTGGAGAGTATCTCGAACACCGCGTGCTCGCAGCCCTCCAGCCCGTCAGAGCCGAATATGACCGCAGGGCGTTTGCGTACCCTGTCCTCACCCTTGAGCTGGGATATGCTCTCGTTCCCGTAGGACTCGGGAGTGTTTCTTGCCATTTGCAGTTTTTCCCTCACAATATCAATATGTTGTAGCGCAAAATTGCATATTTTTACTTATATAGTATAGACCACCCGTCCCCAAATTGCAAGAAAAAAAGCGGGGCTGCGCTCTAGCGCTTCCCCGCCGCGCCGTTACATACGCAGCTATCGCTTCGTACTTCGGCACTTGACTTCATTCTCTCGCGTATTGAATGATGCTCGATGTCCCTGCTGGAACAGAGTCCTCATCCTTCCGGCAGCCCGTTTTTTGAACGGACGGCCATTCGCCCATCTGGCGCTTTCCGCACCGGGCACCGGCCTTGGGTTTTTCTCTTTCGCCCTGCCGGACCGCTCTCTTGTGAAGTCCGAGTCTAGTATGGCACGGCGCGCGCCCATTATCAGCGCCAATTTTTGTTCTTATTGGTTAAAACGCCCCGGCTTTGAATACAATATGGACAAGGAGTGTGATATACTTTGTCCAAACGTTCAAGACAGGCCAGGGCGCTCAAAGCCGATATCAAAAAGGCCGTGGATGAGATAAACAGCGTCCGTTCCCAGCTGGACGACACCTACATGAGATTCAACAACGTCACCGACCCCGCGCAGCTCGATACCTGTATCTTCGAGATCAGCGCCCTGAAGTCCAAGTACAACTGCGCCGTTCGCAACCTAAAATCGTTTTACCTGTAAAGGAGGCACAAAAATGCCGCCGCTGGCGACTGTCATCACCATTTTAGTATGCGGCCTGCTCATCTGGCTGCTCATCAGTATCATAAGGCTGCCCATAAAGTTCCTGTTCAAGCTGCTGCTTAACATGCTCTCCGGTCTTGTGCTGCTGTTCGTTTTCAACTTTATCGGAGGATTTTTTGACTTCTCGCTGGGCGTCAACGCCGTGAATGCGCTCGTTGCCGGGGTGCTAGGCATCCCCGGCATAGTCCTTCTGGTGCTCATACAGAACTTCCTGTGATACATAGACGCCGCTTATATGCGACGTTATCCTGCGTGCTCAGTTTGTCTTTCCGAAGCGGTATACCGTCTTTGTGCGGTATGCCGCGTCTTTTTTCAGCAGGGCAGACGGGAAGTTTTCGTGGTGCGGCGCGTCGGGGAACACCTGGGTCTCGAGGCAGAATCCCCAGCGGCGGCCGTAGGGCGCGCCGCCCTTGCCCTTCGGCAGCCCGGCCATGCCGTTGCCGGAATAGAACTGCACGGCGGGCTGGGTAGTCCAGGTCTCCATCCTGATGCCGGTCTCGCGTGACTCTGCCACGGCCGCGAGCCTAAGGCTGCCTTCGGCGCCGTCCAGGACATAGTTGTGGTCGAAGCCGCCGCCGAAGCGCAGCGCCTCGAAGTCCAGATCGGCTCTCTCGCCTATTACGACCGGCTCGCGCAGGTCCATCGGCGTACCCGTCACGTCCGCGATCTCTCCGGTAGGGATGAGGCACGCGTCCGTCGGGGTATAGTGCGAGGCGTTTATCCTGATTATCTGCCCCTCCACCGTGCCGCTGTCGTGGCCGTTTAAATTGAAATACGTGTGGTTCGTGAGATTGCAGAGCGTATCCGCGTCCGAAAAGGCCCTGTAGCTTATCTCCAGCGCGTCCTCCTTCAGCTCGTAGAGCACGTAGACCTCCAGCCTGCCGGGGTAGCCCTCGTCGCCGTCCTCGCTCACGAGCGAGAGCGCGAGCCGGGTGTCGTCCCGGGCCTCGATCTTCCAGATGCGCTTGTCGAAGCCTCGCCTGCCGCCGTGCAGGTGGTTGCCGCCGTCGTTCTTATACAGCTCGTACCTCCTGCCATCCAGTTCAAAGGACGCGCCGCCTATGCGGTTCCCGAAGCGGCCTATGAGCGCACCGAGATAGCCTGTCTGCTCCATGTAGTCCTCAAGGCTGTCGAAACCGAGCGCGATATCCACGCTCCGGCCATTCCTGTCCGGCACGTTCAGGCAGCGCACCGCGCCGCCCCAGGTGAGTATCTCGCAGGACAGCTCGCCGTTTTCCAACCTCACGCACTCCGCAGTGCCAAATTGTCTTATCCTCCAACCGCTCATATGCAACGCCTCCTCAGCCCTGACCGTAATACGCACCGGGGCCGTGTTTTCTAAGATAGTGCTTGTCGAGCAGCTCCTGTTGCATCGGGGGCAGGCCCGGGGTCAGCGCCATGGCGTGGAAGGCCATGAACGCCACCTCCTCGAGCACCACCGCGTTGTGGACGGCGTTCATCGCTCCCTTGCCCCACGCGAAAGGCCCGTGGCTGTATACCAGCGCGGCCGGCACCTGATCGGGGTCTATCCCGCGCTGCCTGAAGGTCTCGATTATTACGTTGCCGGTCTCAAGCTCGTAGCGGCCCCCTATCTCCTCCGGCGTCATCTTTCTGGTGACGGGTATCTCGCCGTAGAAGTAGTCGCCCTGCGTGGTGCCGAAAGCGGGGATGCCGCGCCCGGCCTGGGCAAAGCTGGTCGCCCAGCGGCTGTGCGTATGCACCACGCCTCCGATACTCGGGAAGGCGTTATAGAGCGCGACGTGCGTGTCGGTGTCGCTCGAGGGCTTCCAGCGCCCCTCCACCCTCTCGCCGGTCTCGAGGCTCACGACCACCATGTCCTCCGGGCGCATGCCGTCGTATTCCACGCCCGAGGGCTTTATGACCATCATCCCGCTCTCGCGGTCAACGCCCGAGACATTGCCCCAGGTGAAGGTCACGAGACCGTGCTCCGGCAGCATCAGATTCGCCCTGCATACTTCTTCTTTCAGTGCTTCAAGCATAGTTTACAAACTCCTCAACTTCCATGCAATATATTTAATTTATCGGTTCCTTCCTCAGGCCATCGACAGCGGCCCGCTCTATCGCGAGGCCCCGGACATAGTCCCTGATGAACGCGCCGAATCCTTTGGTGTCCTCAGCCTCCGGCTGGATGGTGCTGAGTTCCTGCCCGGCAAACACCGCGTCGTCAAGCCATTCCTCAAGGCCCTCGCCCTCCTTTTTCATCGCCATGTACCCGGCCAGCAGGGCCATGCCCCATGGGCCGCCCTCGCCCGCAGTCTTCATGACCGACACCGGCGCGCCCAGCGCCGCGGACATCAGCCGCTGGCCCGCCTCCGGCGTCTTGAAGAAGCCGCCGTGTCCCAGCAGCCTGTCAACCTTCACCCCGTCGGCTACCAGCATGTCCATGCCCAGCTTGAGCGAGGCCACGGCCGAGTACAGCTGCGCGCGCATGAAGTTTTCAAAGCTCAGCCGCGCCTCCGGCGTCCTCACCAGCAGCGGGCAGCCGCTCTCGAACCCCGTCATCGGCTCGCCCGACAGATAATTGTACAGCAGCAGCCCGCCCGCGTCCGGCTCGCCCGCGAGCGCCGTGCGGAACATGGCCGTAAACACCGCGTCCATGTCCGGCTCCTGCCCCAGCGCCTCGAGAAAACCGCGGAACACCTCAGCCCAGGCATTTATCTCGTTCGTGCAGTTGTTGCAGTGTACCATGGCGGCAGGGCGGCCCGTCGGGGTAGTCACCATATCTATTTCAGTATGCATCTTCGGCAGCGCATTTTCAAGCACTATCATCGCAAAAATACTTGTGCCCGCCGAGACGTTGCCCGTCCTCGGCCTGACGCTGTTCGTGGCGGTCATGCCGGTACCTGCGTCGCCTTCCGGCGGGCAGAGCGATATGCCGGCCTCCAGCGCATCGCTCGGGTCAAGCAGCCTAGCGCCCTCCTCAGTCAGCCTTCCGGCAGGTTCACCGGCTGTCAATACTTTCGGCAGGATGTCCCTCAGCTTCCAGCGGCAGCCCCTGTCCGCGACGAGCGCGTCGAAGCTCGAGAGCATGGCCGCGTCGTAGTCCTTCGCCGCGCTGTCTATCGGGAACATGCCGCTGGCCTCGCCCACGCCGAGCACCCGCTCGCCGCAGAGCTTATAGTGTACATAGCCCGCGAGGGTCGTGAGGTAATCTATATCCTTCACATGCTCCTCGCCGTTGAGTATGGCCTGATACAGGTGCGCGACGCTCCAGCGCTGCGGGATATTGAAGCCGAAGCGCTCCGTCAGCCTTCCCGCAGCCTCTCCCGTTGTGGTGTTGCGCCAGGTCCTGAACGGCGCCAGCAGCTCGCCGGAGGCGTCCAGCGCAATATAGCCGTGCATCATGCCCGAAAAACCCATGGCCGCGACCCTCGTGAGCTTCACGCCGTACCGTTTCTCCACGTCGGCTGCCAGCTCCGCATATGCGGCGCGCAGTCCGGCCCAGACCTCGTCCATGTGATAGGTCCAGCACCCGCCCTCCCAGCGGTTCTCCCACACGAAGCCGCCCGAGGCGACCGGCGCAAAGCTGCGGTCGGTCAGGACGGCCTTTATCCTCGTCGAGCCCAGCTCCATGCCGAGGAAGGCCTCCCCTTTTTCTATGATGTCCCTGGCTTTCACAATAAACACCCCCAATTATAATCTCCCATCAGCCGGAAAATACGCTCTGAGCAGCTCGGCCGCCCCGGCGCAGCGCCATTCATAATAAAAGCAAGACCGGCCATGCGCTGGCCAGCCTTGCCATGTTCACGACTGCGCTCACGCGCGCTGTTTATCCTTTTTTACAGTCATGCCCGTCTTCTTGAGCACGTGCAGGAGCATGGGCACGCAGATGGCGATAGCGATAAGCTCGGCTATCGGGAAGGAAAGCCAGACGTTGCCGAGCTTGCCGGTCAGGGACATGAGATACGCGACCGGTACAAGCACCAACAGCTGCCTTGCCGCTGAGATGTAGAGGCTGTACATGCCGAAACCAAAGGCCTGGCAGGCCGAACTGCATATGACGTTGACACCCGCCAACAGGAAACAGGTGCTGACTATCCGCAGCGCAGGTACGCCTATATTCAGCATGTTCTCGGACGCGTCGAAAAACAGCAGCAGCTTGTCGGGCACGAGCTGGAAGATGGCGAAGCCCACGGCCATAATGCCGGTAGCATAGACCATGCTGAGCTTGATGGTCTTGTGAATACGCTCGGGCTTGCGGGCGCCGTAGTTGTAGCCTATAATCGGTACCATGCCGTTGTTAAGGCCGAAGACCGGCATGAAGACGAAACTCTGGAGCTTGAAGTATGCGCCGAACACCGTCGCCGCGGTTGAGACAAAGGTGGTAAGGATGCGGTTCATGAAGAAGGTCATGACAGAGGATATGGAGCTCATGACAATGCTGGGTATGCTGATGCGCGAGATAGCTGCGATTGACACCCAGGACGGTCTGGCTCCGACAAGGTTTATCTCGACGTTCTTGTGCTTGTTGATGAAGAAGGCGACGATCGCAGCAATGATCTGTCCGCCGACGGTAGCCCATGCAGCACCTGCGATGCCGAGTGCCGGGAATCCGAGCAGGCCAAAGATGAGGATGGGGTCAAAAATGATGTTGAGTATGGCGCCGATGAGCTGAGTTATCATTGAGAGCGTGGTACGCCCTGTAGACTGGAGTATGCGCTCGAAGGTTATCTCGGCAAACACCCCGAATGAAAATATGAGCACAATTTGAAGGTAGTCAACGCCGTATCGGATGATCTCCTCTGCGTCCTCTGGAGGTACCTCTGAGCTTATCTGGGCGCGCATGAAGATCTCGGTGAAGAACAGACCCAGGACGAGAAACACGAAATAGCTGGCGGCCTCGAGCACCATGCCGCTGACGGCTATCCTGCTCGCGTGGGCCGGGTCCTTTTCGCCCAGCGCGCGGCTCATGAGAGCGTTGATGCCGACACCAAAGCCGACGGCAAAGGAAATGAGAAGGTTCTGCATCGGAAAAGCAAGCGAAACGGCGGTGAGCGCGTTTTCACTTATCCTGGACACAAAGACGCTGTCCACGACGTTGTAAAGTGCCTGAACGAGCATCGATATCATCATAGGCACGGCCATGGACAGCAGAAGTTTGTTTACAGGCATGACGCCCATTTTGTTTTCATTTGGAACGTTGTTTTCCAATATTATCTATCCTTTATGCACGAATTGCTTATAGCTTAACGCACATAAATATTCTTGTCAAGCACAAAAGCCGCCCCAATATGGGACGGCCTTTGCGTTTGCAGCAAAAAGCTTACTTCATGCCGTTTTCGTAGGCCTCGATCATCTTCTTGAACGTGTGACCCGTACGACCGCTGAGTTTTTCAAGGTATCTGCTGGTCGTTTCGCCCGTAAATATCTTCACGTCGAGGCGCATCGTGTGATCATCCATGGGAGTGGCGATTATCTTGTCCACGAAGGTATCGACGAACTCCTTGGTTATCGCGCCCGCGTTTGCCTGTCGCTCCGCGGCGCGGAGGGTGGAGCGTATCTTCTCCATGTGCCGGCGGAAATCCTCACTGTCGTCGCGCCGTGAGCGCAGCTCGGCGAGGTCTCGCTCGGCGGTTTTTATCTCCTCATTGCACGCCGCGGTCATGGCGGCGAAGTCCTCGTTCGTTATCTGACCGAGCGCGGTGAGCTCGAGCAGCTTGCTCTTTTTCTTGAGCGAGAGCTCTATCTTGCCCTCCGCGTCAGAGATCTGGCCCTCGAGGTTGACGTCCGAGGTCATCGCCGCGTACATGCGCTCGTACTCGAGTATCATCTCCTCGGATGCGTCGTGCGTGTCGCGGAACACCTCGAAGAGCAGCGGCTTTATCTCGTCCTCGTACACGGCGAAGCTCGGGCAGGAGTCGCTGCCACCCTTTATCTTCCCGGAGCAGACCCAGCGGCTGTTGACGTTGCCGAGCTTGTCGCGCGACTCGCGCCTGTAGTACGCCGCGCCGCAGTGGGCACAGTAGAGCTTGCCCGTGAGCAGGTTGGCGTGGTTACAGATGCCCTGGCGGTTCTTGACGTCCTCGCTCCGGCGGCGAAGTATGGCGTTCGCGGCATCCCACAGCTCCTCGCTGACGATGGCCGGGACGATCTCGCCCGTCTCGTCCTTGAACATGACCCACTCCTCGGGCGGGAGGAACTTCTGCTTCTTCGTGAACATGTCCACGACCTTGACCTTGTTGCCGACATAGTAGCCCTTGTACTTGGGGTTGGCTATCATGTTCGACATTGTCGAGTGGGCGATCTTCTTGCCGTTCAGGTTGCGATAGCCCTTGTTCCAGAAAAGCGTCTCAAGCTGCTTCATGCTGTACTCGTCCGTGGCATAGAGCTCAAATAGCTCGCGCACCATCGGCGCCTGCTCCTCGTCGATGACAAGGCGTTTGTTGTCCTTGCGGTAGCCGAAGATGCGGCTGTTGCCGAGTACCACGCTGGATTTTATGGCCTGCTGGTGGCCGAATTTCACGCGGCTCGAGAGCTTCCTGAGCTCGTCCTGCGCTATCGACGACATTATCGAGAGGCGCAGCTCGCTGTCCTCGTCGAGCGTGTTGATGTTGTCGTTCTGGAAGAACACGCCCACACCGTCTGAGAGCAGCTCGCGTGTGTAGCGGATGGAATCGAGCGTGTTGCGCGCGAAACGCGATATTTCCTTGGTAATGACGAGGTCGAATTTGTCGTGCGAGGCGTCGTCGACCATGCGGTTGAAGTTTTCGCGGCGCTTCGTCGAGATGCCGGAGAGACCCTCGTCGATGTATCCCGGCACGAACTCCCACGCGGCGCTGCGGCGTATGAAGTCCTCGTAGTACTTTATCTGGTTGCCGAGCGAGTTGAGCTGCTCGTCGGACTCGGACGATACACGCGCGTAGTACGTCACGCGCAGCGGTATCTCGTATATGCTCTTTGTGCGCAGCTCCCGACGCACGTCATGTATGTCCATGAGCGCCTCCTGTTCGTTGTATCATCATTGGCATTAATATAGCATAGGTATACGAATATATCAATCATAAGAAATTGGCGGGGAACAAGTCCCCGCCTTTACCTGCTTTCTAATTGCCGCGTGCGGCTCTTTATCTTAATGCGCATCTTGTTGCGCTCATCTTCGGTTATAATGCCCTTTTCGTAGAGCGTGTCGTTGTAGTAGGTCAGCCAGAGCTGTTCCATCATGCTCCGCCGCCGCTGTTGGGATATCTCGCCGTGGGTATTCTCCATAAAATGCCTCCCTGTAATGAATATTGTCGCCGCTAGGGGCGGATTTATACACATTTCCCGAGAGTTTCGGGAGGCGTCTTAGGATTTCTTCAAATTTCTTCGGGAGTCTTAATCTCTTTCGCTCGCTAAAAGTCGCGGTTCGCGGCCTTTGTCTTCTTCACCGCTGAGCGCCCGGTCAACGCAGTACTTCACATCCAGCAGCGTTTTCATTTCATCGCGCAGGGGTTTGTACTTTGCGTATTCGGCCTCGCAGTCTTGCTTCAGGGTGTCGAGCTCGCACTGCCACTCGGCTGTGTGGATGTCGTCCGTGAGTTTTCGGCGGGCCAGGTAGAACTGGCGGAGCTCGCTTTCGTGCTCAGTTTTGAACTGCTCGCGCTTGGATTTCCACTTTAGAGCGCTTAGTTGGTCGTGGATGGGCTTGAAGCGCTCGTATTGATCGGCGTATCTCAGCAGCTCGCGCAGCTGCTTTATACGGACGTGCTTGGCGTCGAGGTTGGTTTTTACGCCGTGTAGACTCTTGCGCAGCAAATCAAGTCGGGCGTGCACGTCATCTAATGTGTGCAAGTCGTTCTCTTGCAGATACGCCGCGGCTGATGCGAAGCGCTTCAGATTGCTCACCTTGGCCTTTCGGCTCCACGCTTCGGCATTCCGCGCATCGTAGTAGTCCGTGAGCAGCGCGGCAAGCGTTGGCTGCTGAGACTCCGCACGGAGCTCTGTGAGCCATATGGTCAGGGCTTTTATCTTTTCACGCAGCGTCCTTAACATAGCGTTTGCAGACCTGATCCAGCGGTTGCGCTCGCCCTTGTCCGTGGCGATGCCTTTGGCCTCCATCTGCCTGACGGCCACACCCTCATGGATGGTTGGGGCTTGGTCAACGCCCTGTTTCTCGTATGAACGGTGGTCGATGCGGCACTCCAATTCCTTTTCCTTAAACTTCGCGTTGCACAGCTCTGCCCATGCCTCGCGCCATTCTTCTAATGTTTCAGGCTTGCCCCAGTCGGTGGTCGGCACGGCGTCAAATTTGCCGTTTTCGCGGTACACTCGCCGCTGTTTCGCGCCCCACGAGCCATCCGGGTCCAGCGGACGTATTGGGCAGAGGACGTGGAAGTGCGGGTTCTCGATGCCGCCTTCCCTGTCCGGCTGATGGACGGCAACGTCTGCAATCATGCCGCTTGAAATGAAGTTGTCCAGCAGGAATTGCCGCGCAAGGGTTATGCTTTCCTCGAGTGTGATCTCGTTTTGCTGCGCGATGTCGAAGCTGTAGGCGAGCTGCGCGTTTTTGCCTCGCTCGGCGGCCTCGACCGCGTTCCAAAGTGTCTGCCTGTCGGCGTACTCGCGCAGCGCGTGCGGCGGCAGCAGGATCTCCGTGTACACCACGCCGCCCTTGCGGGTGTAGTCGCTGTACTCGCCGTAGCGCTCGCTATATAGTCGCTCGCCAGCGCGATAGGCTGCCGATTCGACGACCGATTGGCCGGCGCTGCGCTTCACCTGGCCGACGTGGAAGTGGTAGAGTGCCAATCACTCACCGCCCTTCGGCAAGAGCGCCTGTACATCAGGCAGGGTGAAGATGCGCTCGACAAGCTCGTAGAACTCGTGCTCGGTCATTCCGCACACTGCCGGCGCGACGCTCTCCACCGCCGCGCCGCGGGTGATGAGCCGGTGCGCACGTTTTTGGCGCTCGCCTTTGGCGATGTGCTTTGTACGCTGCTCGAGGCGTTGGAGCCGGTTCTTGTGCTGCCTGATGCGCTGCTCGAGCTCTGCGCACTCACGTTGAAGTTGTTCCTTGGTTTTAGCTATAACCATACCTCCTTGAAATTGGGTTAGCCGCACCGCGGCGCAAGGGCCATGCCCTTGACCAGAGCGCAGCGACGCATATTTGACGCACATACATGGCCATGTATAGAAGTGCGCCCTTGGACAAAGCTTCTTCACGAAGGGTACGCCGTCTCGGCGTACCCTTTGCCGCAATGGTGTCGCATTTCGCGACATCTTCTCAGAGCATTGCTGGGTGTACCGAAACGGTACGCCCCTCTGACAGGGCGTCGTGAAATGCGACTCCCCAGCTGTCTGGGATGCAACGGCTACTGCGTTTCACCGCAGCCCCTCGCGTTTTGCGAGCCCCTGGTGACGATGGGTGACGATGGTGACGATGTTTTAACACCCCTATTTTCATCGTCACCACCGTCACCATCGTCACCTTTGCAGCGTCAGGGTGATGTGGCTGCCGGTCTTGGTGCGCACGTTTGAGTAGCTCACGTTGAAGTCGCTCAGCAGCCGGCCAGCTTTCACGTTCAGCCGCTTGGCCAGCGCGTTGGGCTGCATGTCCAATGCCATCGCCGTGATCAGCTCCGTTGCGCTGCCTTCCCATGTTGGAACTTCCTCTGTCACAAGTGCTGCCACCTTTTCCAGCAGCGGGTCGGGCGGCTCGTGGTATGGCTCCTTGTCCGCGTGGTCGAAACACCAGAGCAGGCGTTCCTCGTCGCGCACAAGGTGGATGCGCTGGTCTGGTTGGTCGCGGCCGGAAACGCTGAGCGTGGCCGCGTTGTCCGTGCGGTTCTCCTTGCTCAGCACGAAAGCGCCGTCGGCGCAGCCGTAGATTCCCGTCGTGCCGGAGATGCGGTCGAACTCGTCGTTCGCAGCAGACTTGCGCGTGTGGTGGACGATGAGCATACACAGCCCGAACTTGTCCGCGAGCTGCTTGAGTTGCCCGATGATCTGGTAGTCGTCCCTGTAGCTGTATGCCTCGCCGCTCAGCTCGCGCACCTTTTGCAGCGTGTCGATGATGATGAGCCGAGTGTCCGGGTGCTCGCGCACGAACTTCTCGAGCTGCGCGTCGAGGCCGTTTCCGAGCTGCTTCGCGCATATTGCAAAGTGCAGTTTCTCTGCGCCCTCTACGCCGAACATCCGGTACATCCGTCGCTGCAGACGTTCGTAGCCATCCTCAAGCGCGAGGTAGAGCACCGTGCCCTGGTTGACCTCACAGTCCCAGAGCTTCTGTCCGGTGGCGACATGGTAGGCGAGCTGCGCCATTAGGAACGACTTGCCGACCTTCGGCGCGCCCGCGAATATGTATGTGCCGTTTTGGAGCAGCCCCTCAATGACCGGCGGTTTGCTCTCATATACCGTGTCGTAGAGCTCGGCCATCGTTACCGTAGGCAGGGACGCCGGGTCATTCATCCGGCGCAATTTTCGGTACAGCTCCTGCAAGTTTTCGTTGCTTTCGGCACCGGGATTTGATATATTGTTGTTGCAAACATTTGAAAGCTGCTGTCCCGCATCTGCGCCAACAGATGCCGAAGGGGCAGCGTTTTCTTTTGTTTCAATGTTCAAATAGTTTGTCTCCTTTCATGAATTTTGGCATAATGGTCCTTATTTCGTGTCGGATACTTTCTTGTCGCCTCCGATTTGCCCGGGCGAAATATCATTATGCTATATTAAACTTATTAGCTTAATTCACCATGCATTATACTATGCATATATGCTTAAGTCAAGCGGGCAAAATTAAACAAATTAAATTAAGTTTCTATTGACAATACTAAACATATATGCTATATTCTCTGCAAAGAAACCGTTTGATTGGAGAGATTGCAATGGCTATAGGGGAACGCATACGGTACTTCCGCAACAAGCGCGGCTTGACTCAGAAGCAGCTGGGTACGGCCGTGGGGTTTTCGGAGAAGTCCGCGGACGTGAGGCTTGCCCAGTACGAGTCAGGCACTCGCTCTCCTAAGTCTGAGTTGACGAAGGCGCTTGCTGAGGTGCTGGACGTCTCGCCGGCGGCGCTGTCCGTGCCAGACATCGACTCCTACGTAGGTTTGATGCACACTCTGTTCACGCTGGAGGACTTGTACGGCCTGCGGATAAGCAGCGACGCAGGAGATATAACGCTGCGTGTAGACCCGCGCGCCGGCAAGGACGCAGACAGGCTCCATGAGATGCTTTGTGCCTGGGCAGAACAGGCGGATAAGCTCAAGGCAGGGTCGATAACGCAAGACGCCTACGACGCCTGGCGCGACCACTATCCGCGACAGGACACAACGCAGAAGTGGTCGGGCGTGATCAGCCAGGAGCTGAGCGATATGCTGTTCAAGGGAAATGAGAACTAAATATATCAACCAAATAAATGCAAACCGCCAAGCTGCGTATACGCAGCTTGGCGGTTTTCTCATTCTCTCGTTGGCGGAGCCAAAACACGGCCGCTGCGGCCGCATGGCTTCATTTCATAAACTGTTCAGACACTTTGAAAGCATTTTCGTGCAGGCGGCAGAGGATATCCAGCGCCTCGTCTTCTGGCATGTCGACGTCGTATATATTGCCCATCAGGAATCCGACTATAGCTCCTGAGCTATACCAGCATATGAGCTGATACGTCTGACTGTCTGCGTATTCCAGTTTCATCTGCTTTATCCCGGAGGCGTACAACGTAATATAGAGCTCGTTCTGAAGCCGACGGAAAAAGGTGTCCGCGTGGCCGCAGCTCATGAGCGGCCGAAGCTTTTCCCGCACCGACAGAGTTGAATGGCCCATTAGCCGTATTTTTCGGACTGCATAGTCAAGGTAGCTCTCATCGCTCTCGCGGTCGCCGGGCAGGAAGCCTGAGCGCACCTGCTCTATAAGCTCGTCTATCAGGGAATTGTACAGCGCTTCCTTGTACGGATAGTGCAGATAGAAGGTGTTCCGGCTGCAATTTGCCCCGGCACATATCTCCGTCACGCTTATCTCCTCAAGCGGCTTCTTTGCCAGCAGAGCCAGAAAGCTGTCTATTATGTTCTTCCTCGTCTTTATGACCCTGAGGTCGTTCTCGTTCTTCATGTATACCTCCGGAAAATACAGGACAGTTTCTGCCAGAATGTAAATTAATTACCAGAAGTCGATTGACTGTAAATTGACAATCTTTGAAGGCGCAGCTATGATGCATGTGTAATTTATAGTACAACAGTCATATATCTTTGTCAAGCATTCCGCATGCGCGGATGAAATACATAGAAAAGGAAGGTATTATCATGGCTAAAGTCACAACTCTCACGCCGGAAGAAATTGCGGAGCTCGAGAAGGCACCCAGCGAAGTCGCCCGCGAGAAGATCGCTGCCACCGGAAGCAAGGAGGCTCTGGAGGCCTTTGACCAGTACGTCGGTATGTTCAAGGGCGTGCACGACGGCTATCTGCTTCAGGCCAACGCCGCTGAGAGCGCGCTCTACAAGGAAGTCGGCGCGGACAAATACCTGGAGTATATGCACGACTATTTCTACAACTCCAACAGTCCCTTCATGCAGGGGTTCTGGGACAAGCCGTTCAAGGAGCGCGCGATGATAGCCATAAATGCGCCGCGTATGTTCCACGACTGCCGCATGAAGATCCTGGGCGAGGATGACGAGAAACTCTGGTTCGTCATGGAGCCGTGCGGAGCGGGGCAGAAGCTCTGGGAGATGGGCATGTGCAAGCCCGGCTGCGGCCTGTGCGATGAGCCCCACGCCATAACCGCCGGGGGCAAAAACTTCCCCGTCTACTGCACCCACGCCCCCATTGCCGAGATAGTCTGCGGCGAGCTGGGCATCCCGTACATGTACCAGCAGGAGTACCCCGAGCAGGTCGGCCCCTGCTCCTGCGTGTTCTACGTCTACAAGGACCCGAAGGACATCCCCGACAGCTACTTCGAGCGTGTCGGAGCAAAGCGCCCTGAGATCTGCAAGAAGTGAGGGGGAAGCAAAATGGCACTCAAGTATCCCGAACTGTTCAAGCCCTATAAGATAGGCAAACTCACTATCAAGAACCGCATCACGATGAGCCCCATGCACCTCGGCGGGCGCATGGACTCCACCGGCAACATGACCGACGAGGTCATCGACTACTACGAAGCGCGTGCCAAGGGCGGCTTCGGCCTCATCGTCACCGGCGGATACGCCTCCGCCGGAGGAGCGGAAGTGACCACCGCCGCGCTCAACGCCATGGACAACCCCCATGCGTTCAACACGTCCATAAGCAAGGCCGTTGAAAAGCTCAACGCATATGACTGCAAGCTCTTCGTCGAGGTCGGCGCGCCGTTCGGCCGCGTCGCCTTCCTGGAAACGCTCGCGCCTGTGATGGGCGGGCATCCGGTAGCTCCGTCCGCGGTGCCAAGCCGCTGGGACCCGAGCGTGATGTGCCGCGCGCTCACGACTGAGGAGTGCTATGGTCTCATCAATGCGCAGCTGGATTCCGCATCCGCCGCCGTAATGGCCGGAGCTGACGGCATATGCGTGGGCGGCCCCTACGGCGGATATTTCACCGACCAGTTCGCGACCCCGCTCTTTAACAAGCGCGACGACGAGTTCGGTTTCGCCCAGGGCGGACAGTTCCGCATCGCCACGGACGTTATCAAGGGACTCAAGGAGCGTTTCGGCAAGGATTACCCCGTCATGGTGCGCCTGTGCGTGCGCCACTACATGAAGGATGTCGGCGTCTCTCCGCTGCCCGGAGAGGACTACAAAGAGGTGGGCCGCGACATAGACGTCAGCATCGAGCTCGCCAAGGCGCTTGAGGCCGCTGGAGCGGACGCGCTTCTGCTCGCGAGCGGCAGTTATGACAGCTTCTACTGGCTGTATCCTCCCACGTATCAGAAGGAGGGTCTGTGGCTCGACGACGCAAAGAAGATCAAGGAGGCCGTCAACATCCCGGTCATCTGCCCGGGCAAGATCCTCACCCCCGAGCTGGCCGAAAAGGCCATAGAAGAGGGCTATGTCGACGCCGTCGCGCTTGGCAAGGCTTCACTCGCCGACGCCGAGTGGGCGAACAAGGCTCACGCCGGCGCGGATGAGGACATCCGTCCCTGCATCGGCTGCCAGAACGGCTGCATGGCGCGTGTCTTCAACGGCGGGCTCGTCACCTGCGCGGTCAACCCCGAGTGCTTCTATGAGAAGAGCGACCCCGTCACCCCGGCTCCGGTCAAAAAGCACGTGGTCGTCATCGGCGGCGGCCCCGGCGGCTGCGAGGCGGCCATCATTGCGGCTCAGCGCGGCCACGAGGTCGACCTCTACGAGAAGGCCGACAAGCTCGGCGGCCTCTTCAACCTTGCGGCTGTGCCTGACTTTAAGACCGGCGACCATCGTCTGCTCGCCTGGTACGCGCGCACCGTCGAGAAGGCCGGCGTGAAAGTTCACCTGAACACCGAGATCACCGCCGCCGATGTCGAGAAGCTCGGCGCCGACGCGATCATCGTTGCCACCGGCGCGAACCCGAAGAGCTTCAATATAGACGGCTGCGAGACCGTCACGGCCTCCGACGTTTTGGCCGGACGCGACGTTGGCAAGAGCTGCGTCATCGTAGGCGGCGGCCTGGTCGGCTGCGAGACCGCAGTGTGGCTGGCTCGCAAGGGAGTGAAGGTCACCCTGGTCGAGGCCCTGCCCATGCTCATGAGCGCGGGCGCGCCCGTGCCGACGCCGAACTTCCTGATGATGCTCGACATGCTGCCCGGCGCCGGCGTCAACGTCTACACCGGCTCGAAGTTTGCTGGCTGGGCCGACGGCACGGCGAAGATCATTGACGCCGAGGGCAAGGAGCATTCTTGTGAGGCCGAGACCGTCGTCCAGGCGGTGGGCTTCGCCCCGAACAACGCGCTCTATAACGAGCTTGAGCAGAGTGTCTCCGTCCCCGTTTGGAACATCGGCGACAGCAAGGAGCCTGCCAACGTGATGGAGTCCGTGCGCGGCGGCTGGTTCGTTGCGAAGAACATATAAGCGGCCTGCTAACGGATAGTTTTTGCCCCCTGTTGAGAAAACGTATCAAAACGCCTCAGCAGGGGGCTTCTTATATGAAAGGAGAGCGAATGGAAAAGAAGAAGCTCCACTACGGATTCATAGTCGCCGCCGGCATATTCATAGACATCCTCGTGTGCGGCGGCATATTTTTCGGCGCGAGCGGCGTGTTTATTGTCCCGGTAACGAATTCGCTCGGAATAGGGCAGGGCGAGTTCTCGATGTACCTCACGGTGCAGAGCTTTACCATGGCGCTTGTCATGCTCGCAGCGCCCAAGCTCACGGCGCGATTCAGCTTTCGCATACTCAACGCCGTCGCTGTCGTGCTTGCAGCATTGGGCTTTGCCGCCATGGGTTTTGCAAACGGCGTGCTGCTGCTCTATGTGGGCGGAGCCCTCGTGGGCTTCGGCTGCGTGTTTCTGACCTATCTCATCTCAGGCACGCTGCTTCCGCGCTGGTTCAACAGGAATCTCGGCACCATGATAGCCCTGGTCATGAGCGGACTGGGTATCGGCGGCATCGTGTTCAACCCCGTAATATCTGCGCTCGTGAACTCTGGCGGAATGTTCGGCTTTGCCGAGGGCTGGCGCTCGGCATACGTTATTCTCGGCGGCATAGTACTGATCATCTGCTTGCCGGTCGCGGTCTTCGTCCTGCGTGACTATCCCTCGGACAAGGGTCTCAGACCATACGGTGAGGAGCAGGAAGCCGACGGCGAAAGCACCGTGCGGGCGCTCAGCGGCGTGTCCAAACAGACCGCCGTCAAAAGTGCGAGTTTCGTCTGGTACGCGGTCATGGTCGTCTGCTTTACGCTCTGCGGCGGAATCATGACCTTCCTGCCGGCGCTGGCCAGCTCCCGCGCGGCCGATGCCGGCGATGTCTCCGCGATAATAGGCTCTGTGGGTATGGCCGGAGCCATCATCGGCGGCTTCCTGCTTGGTGCGCTGAACGACCGCTTCGGAGCCCACGTCGGTGCGCTCGTTGGCGGCGGCATCGGCGCCGCGGGATTCATACTGCTGCTTATCAGCGGCCGCGCGCAGCTTGTAATGCTTGCCGGCGCCGCGCTCTACGGCATATTTTATCAGATAAACCAGGTCCAGATGCCGGCCATGGTCCGCTGTATGTACGGCGAGCGGGAGTACGACAGCATTTTCCCCGTGGCTGCGGTGTTCTCACCCTGGGTGGGCGCAGTGTCGTACACGCTGTGGGGTTACATCTACGATTTCACGCAGAGTTACAACGCCATGCTCATTATAGGTCTGGTGCTGAGCTCGTTGACCGCTGTCACAGGCGTGCTCGCGGTCTCGTCCAGCAAAAAGCTCCCACGGCAAGAGTAGAAATAATAATCGCCCCGGAGACACTCTCCGGGGCGATCTTCTTGTCTGTTTTCACCGCGTCATGCTCTGCGCGAAGCGCATGAGTATGGTCGCGGTCTGAGCTCTGGTGGCCTGACCTTTGGGGTCCAGCCTGTCGCTGTCAACGCCGTTGATGAGCCCCAGGCTGACGGCCCAGCTCACGGCCTGCTGCGCCCAGGCGCTTGTCTCGGCTCCGTCCGCGAAAGCGGAGAGTCCGCCTTCGGACTCCGGCCTTGCCGCGTACCTCCACAGCATGGCCGCAAGCTGCTCGCGGGTGATGGCGTCGTTTGGGCCGAACAGCCCCTCACCGTAGCCGTCGGCTACGCCCTCCGCCACCGCCCAGGCAATGGCCTTGGCGTACCATGCGTCAGGAGAAACGTCGGTGAACGTCTCAGTCGCCTCGACCTCCGGGCTGCCCTGCAGCCGCCAGAGTATTGTAACTATCATAGCCCGGCTCGTCGTGGCGTTAGGGGCGAACATCCCCGCGTCAACGCCGTCCATAAGGCCCTCGTCAAGGCAGTAGTGTATTCCGTCATGATACCACTCACCCATGTTGAGATCCGTATAGCCCGACATGGGGCAGCTCGCGTCGCGCGGGCACTCGGACACATCCGTCAGCACCTTAAATGTTACGGTTATGGTCACAGCGCCCGAGGGCTGAGTGAAGCTGTATGTGCCATCTCCGTTGGGACTGACCTCCACGGCCTTGCCGGAGGCGTCCGTGACGGTGATCTTGTCCACCGTATAACCCTCGTCAGGCTTTGGCGTGATGGTCACGGTCTGGCCGGAAAAGGGTCTGTCCGGGCTTACAGCAAAGCTGCCGTTTTCGCTCTCGGTCTTGACGGGAGGATAGGTCGGGATGACGATCTGGTAATCCCTTCCGCCCACCGCGTAAACGCCGGATTCCTTCACATGGAGGATGAGGCCGGAGCCGTCCTCTGTCAGCTCATAGTATTCTCCGCTCAGCTCGTCAGGCTCGGACGAGAGTGCCTCGCCCGTCGCTCCGTCTGTGCGCACCACGGTGTAGATGTCCTTGTCCTTCAGTTCGGTGGGAAGAGGTATGATTATCGTCAGCAGCCCCTCGCTGGAGACTCCGCTCTCTACCTGCGCGGTGCCGCCGGAGGGCGTGGTGGTCTTGTCCAGGGAAATATCCACAAACAGGCCCAGTTCGCCGTCGGCCTTGTCCTCGAGCTGCTCCGCCTCGCCGGGCGTGAGCCCGCTCTCGGGCTTCTGCTCCACCTTTACGGCTATTTCCACCGTGCCTCCGGACGCCGCAGTGGCCTCATGTTTATATACACAAATCCCTGAAAGCCGCATAAACACTGAACTTTTTAACTATCATCAAAAAACAGAATAGCCCTATAACCACACTGAAAACGCCTTTTGACGGCTTCCCAGCCGATCACGGGGCG
>OJRC01000239.1_pt1 | contig 44296 bp, 50 predicted proteins | sample 1599081 | NCBI WGS metagenome assembly OJRC01 (sample SAMN03922519, study PRJEB24848) | human gut metagenome | isolation source: stool sample | host: Homo sapiens | place: Germany | collected 2010-02 | reverse complement strand
AGATCGTCGGCAGCGTCAGATGTGTATAAGAGACAGGCAGGACGCCATGAGGAGGAATAAAACTTGACAAAAAAGGAGTTCCGGGGGCTGTGGGCTGTGCCTTTGGACATGGACGCACGGCGCAAGCGGATGGAGCAAATGCAGGCCATGCTTGACGATGCGCCTGTAGTGGTGGACACGGTTCAGGCCAGCAGCGCGGCCCCGGCATACGGGATGCACACAGTCAGGATAACGGGCATAGAGGCGTCTGGCAGGGCCGAGAGACGCGCCGTACTGGCAAAGCTGCAAGATGATATGGAGCGGCGGAACAGGCAGTACAAAGCCGATTATGCGCAGGCTGTGGAGATGATAGAGGCCATAGAGGACGCAGACCTGCGGACTGCCGTACATATGGTATGCTTGGAGGGCGAGGGCTGGGAATACCTTGCGGCGAGGCTGGGCAAAACGGGCGATGCGTGGCGCATGCGGGTGGAACGCTGGCTGGACGCAAACCTTCAATAAAAAATCCCCAGCCTTTTGCGGGCTGGGGATGTCTTTCATGTTTTTGTTCTTCTCTTTTTGTCAGCGGCGGCCTGCCTGCGGCGCCGCTGTTCTTTTTGGCATTCAGGGGAGCAGGTGACAGTGGGTAATGGGCTGTTAAACGGCTTTCCGCAGATAACGCAGATGCGCAGGCCGTCCTTCATGTCTTTTCGGTAGGCCGTCAAAATATCCCTGTGCTGGGCATTATAGGCCCGTTTCCGCGCGCGGGATTTGCTGGTGATTTGTGCCTGGGCACATTCCGGGCAATATTTTTGCAGGCCTCCTTGTACGATATAAGGCTTTCCACACGCGGCACAAAAATCTGTGCTGCCCAGCTTTCGCCCTGCCTTGCTCTTTTTGTGTGCCGCATTGCGTTCGCGTATGACCTGCGGGCGGCAAACCTCACAATATTTTGCGCGTGGCGTCCCGATAAAGGGCTGGCCGCACACGGTACAGATGCGCTGACGGTACACAGAATCTATACGGGACTGTTGCGCACAGGCCGGGCATAGGTAGCTTTCCGGCTTATCGGTATCATATACGGCCCCGCACTTTTTGCAAATATGCTTTCTCATGGTAGCGCCTAAGCTGTGGGCCAACCGGCATAATAACCAAGCTGGAACGACCCCTGCTGTTCCAGCGAGATGCTGCCTGTCAATGAGGCTTCCATCTCTTCCGGCGTGATGCCCTGCAAGGCTTTTGCGGCTGCGGCGTCCATCTCAGGGCTCATCTTGTGCAACTGATGGGCGCGGGTGATGAGCATGGTAATAGAGGCCAGCGGGAAGTGGGTTGCGTTTTGGAAATCCATAGCCTTGGCGCCTCTGCCGTCTGTTACATGGTCGGACAAGAGACGGTAAAATTGGCCGAGTTGGTATACTTTTTCGGTTGTCATGTTGCCCCTCCTGTTTTCTTTGCACTTATAGTATATCATTTGTGATATATTTTGTCATGGCGCTAAAAAATATTTTTCAAGATGTTCGGAATGTTCGAAATGTTCGTTTTTGGTATGCTATAATTATACTGGAGAAAGTGAAGGCTGGACACTTTCTCACCGTAAGAAGGAGCCGCCCCGTGCTTGGGGCGGCCTTTCCTTTTGCGGTTATTCACCGAGAGACGATAATACACGCCGGGCGGCTGATTTGCCATTTTCGGTAAGCTGGCGCTGCCATGCACCTTGCGAGGGAGACCAGCGGAAGCCGTTGGCTTTGAGCAGGGCTCGGGTAGCTTCATCCGGCTTACCGTCGAAAACAAGCTGTACGCGCATAATTTCGGAGTTTTCCAGATAGGTGCAGCCGTCGTGCTGTTCTTCTTGTGCGGAGGAGGCTTTGACGGCCTTCAGAGCTTCCAGACGTTCGCGAGTACGCTTGATATTGGCATTGCTGTTTTGCAGCGCATAGGCGGGATAAGGGCATCCGTATAGCGCAAGCGGGGTGCCGTCGCCTTTGGCAAATACGCCGGGGCGGGTGAGCCATTCGCGTGTTGCTTGCGAGATTCCGGGGCAGCCGTCCAGCGTCTTGTGCTTGCGGTAGTAGGCATTGGCCTGCTTCATTTCAGCGTGGGAAGCTTCCAGCCTTGCAAGCTTTTCTTGCAGGTATTCCAGTGCTTCCGAGTCATTTGACTTGATGCCTTGGACGTGCGCGGTTTTGAGCAGATGCAAATAGTGGTCTGCTTTCTCAAAATTGGCGCGGTTTGCCTCCCATGCGGCGACCTGCTTTTCTTTCTTGCGCACCGGGAAATTGGAGGCACCGGCGATAAGCACAGACGGGCAGCGGGTGCCGATGGAATTTTCCCGGTTGATGGCCTCCGCAAGCTTCTTGGCGTAGCGGTCAAAGTAATGCTCTGCGCGTTCGCGCTGGGCCTGCGTTTTGCATTTGGTCTTGACCTCTTCCAGCACGGCGGCGGCACGGTCTACCGCAGCGCGGTATTCATTGGTGGCGCTGTTGGGGATATAATCGCGCATGCTCATGTTGTCATGGGCAAGGCGGGCGGCGGATTCGTTGATTTCGTAGTACATGGCGTTTTCCTTTCTGCCCTCGTGACCTCCGGGGCGGGATTCTATTAAAATTAAGAGACTGTACGGGCCTTGCGCTGCTGGGCAAGCATGCGGTTATAGGCCATGAGCTCTTCGCGCGTTTTGACTTTGGCCGGAATGGTTTTCTCGACCTGCGAAGCGGTGAAAAGGTGGGACATAGTTTTGTAGTGATGGCTGCTCTCCTGTTCCTCCACGGTGGCGGCGCTTCCGTCTGCATTATACATGCCAGGAACTTCCACCAAGTTTCCGGTCTTTTTGCCTTCTTTCCAGCGCCAGAGCATAAGCGAAAGGGCGGCGTGTTCTCCCTGCTTGACCTGATAGCCGAGGCGGCGCCACTCCTGATAGGTGTGGAGGGGGAGGCGGCGGCCAGTGGAGAGGATAGCGGTAGCTTCCTCCTTTGTAAAGATGCCGGAAGAGATTGCGGCGTTAAAAATGATTTGTTCGTTTGTCATGATAGGTTCCTCCTCAGTTATACCAGACAATAAAGCCGGTTTCGTGTTTGTCTCTGCTTGTCCATGGCGTTACTGTATGGGCTTTACGACGGGATGAAAGCTTGTTTAGAAAGACCGTAAATTCGAACATGCGCGCGGTGTTCCGTTCTGTGGATTCTCTGTCATCGGCAGTAAAAATGCTGAAATTTTTCATGGCGGGGTTCCTCCTTATTTCTGCAATTTCCAGATGCGATAGTCTCTGGCGTCCATATTGACGTAACCGCCGCATACTTTAACAGTAACTTCCGAGGAAAGGGCGTTTTTCTTGGCCTGATAACGTGTGTTGTAGAGTGTCATGATTGTGTCCTCCTTTTGGATTGTTTGTTTCGTTTGCTGTGATTACATAGTACCATGTAGCATAGTACTATGCAATAGGCAAATCTCACAAACATAGTACTATGATTCTTGTGCACTTTGTGCATAGTACTATGATTCGCCTCTTGTTATAATAATGAGAGAGGTGAGACCATGACGGAAAACAAAAGGGAGGCCAATAAGCGGCATATGGCTAAATTAGACCAGCTGCGTGTACAGCCATCGGTAGAGGATGGCGCACAGATACGCCAAGCAGCCAAGGAGGCAGGGCAAAGCCTGCAAAGGTATATCTTGGATGCGGTGGCCGACAGGATGGCCGCGGAAAGCCAAGAGGGCATAACAGTGTGCAAGATACGTAATGACGCAGTAGGGCCAGCGGCAGAGGCCGCAGGGCAAAGTATCAAGGAGTATGTAACGCAGGCAATACAAGAGCGCATGGCGCGCGGGCAGTAAAAAAATAAAGCCTTTCGGGATGACCGGAGGGCTTTTTCTTATAAATTAAGGGGGCGAAAATATGGCAAATGAGCAAAATCTTATTACACAACGAGACAGGAGCCCGGAAGAGCGCCGAAGAGTTGCACAGATGGGGCAAAAAGCATCCGCAGAGGCCAGACGCAGGAAAAAGAGTATTCGTGAGGTATTAGAGGTAATATTATCATTAGATGCACCAGAGGAAATGCTGCAAGCAGGCCAAGAGCTCACAAAGAGGATGCGTAGGGATGCCAAAAGCAGGGGCGAAGCCGTGGACGTATACAGCGCCATAGCGGCGGCGCAGGCTTACAAGGCCGCGCAGGGCGACACAGCGGCAGCTGCGTTTGTGCGCGATTCTGTGGGAGATAAGCCAACCGACAAGCTGGCGCAGACCGGCGGGCCGGAAGTGACAGAGGCAGACATTGCGCTGCTGCGCAAGCTGGATAAGGTGGGCACGCTAGATGCTTTGACAGACGAAAAAAACGGCAAAGATGGTTGATATGTCCATAATATGCGGTTGATAAATGTACCAATCTGATAAAATGACGATATATCGTTATTTGCCGTTTCGCCAAATTAGTATTTAGCGAAATTGCAGGTGAGAAGAGGGAGAAGAAAAGAGGCAGGAAGCTGGAAGGCCAGAAAGCCGGAAAGGCTACCCCCCTAGGGGGGTAAGACATAAGGCAAGGGCTGTATTTTTTTATTTTTTTCTGCGCGCATATATATAGGGGCCCCGTGTGGGGGCATACCCCTCCCAAAGGCGACCCCGGCGCTCCGAGGATGGGGAGCGGGTACTATATATATTTTCCCCGCCGAAAATTATAAAAAATGTACCCCCCTGCAAAGGTTGCCCATGCCCTGTTTTTCTCAGGGGAGGTAATTCAAAAATTGAAATTAGATTTATTTGGCCCGCTTCGTGAAGAAAAAATCCTTGTGACTTTTGATGTACCTGAATTGTTCGTGTGTGTCGGCGAGAAGAACAAGAGATATTTATTCCTCAAACTCAACGGCTACGAAAGATATTTGTGCGTAAAAACGCCTGTGCTTGTGTTGCTCTTGATGTTAAAAGGACGCATCCCTATGAAAGAAGCCTTCCGTAAGGCCGTTGACGGAGTTGCGTATTATGCCCAGTTCGATTTTGATTCTCTGAATTATCATTTCGAGCGAAAGAATATTCAAGAGATTCCGGCAAAAGACCTGCCAGCAGATGGCGCGTTATTTACACTTCAAAACAAGAGCATTGAAAAATACATTGCAAAATTGGAAAATAAAACTCTATAAAGCTGGGTTCCCGAACGGGAATAGGCTGAATGCTTAGAAGCCTTTGCCTATGGGTTTTATTTACGGCCAAAGCGCGCCGTGAACACTTAAAAGGCTCCAACGCGGGGCCTTTTTGTTTTGATTTTATACATGCGATATATGCAATTTATCGCATGTGTTCTATTTTGTGCAAATGGGGTGGTAATGTGACGGCACAGGAATTGCGGGAAAAGACGGTGGAAATGTGCCGTGAAGACCCCGTGTTTTTTACAAAGACCTTCGTGCATATTGAGGATAAGGACGCCGAAGAACTGATACAGCCCTTTCAGCTTTGGCCTGCACAGGAAGAGGCATTACGCAGCATGCATGCGCACAGGCTGAACGTGATATTGAAGGCGCGACAGCTTGGAATTACATGGCTGGCACTTTCTGTAGCGGCATGGCTTTTGGTACTGTTTACCGGGCGCACGGTGGTGTGCTTTTCCCGTGCGGAGGAAGAAGCGAAAGAACTTGTGCGCCGCATGGTGGTGATATTACGGCATATGCCGGAACTGATTGCGGAGGAAAAACATGCCCCGGCCGGATGGAATGGCCCCGTATTCAGCTACACCAGTCTGGAAGTGAAAATACAGTTCCCTAAGGGGCCGGAAAGCGTTTTGAAGGCATTTCTTTCCAGCCCGGGGGCGGCGCGCGGCTTTACGGCAGACCTCGTCATTCTGGACGAATGGGCCTTTCAGCAGTTTGCAGAAGAGATATGGGCATCTATTTTTCCAGTAGTGAACCGCCCGAATGGCGGTATGGTGATAGGGCTTTCGACCATCAAGCTGGGCACGCTGTTTGAAGAGATATTCACAAACCCGGACAACGGATTTAATAAAATTTTTCTGCCTTGGAGCGCAGACCCCGCGCGTGACAAAGCGTGGTATAACCGCACGCTTGGGGCGCTGGGCGAGGATAAGACCTTACAGGAATACCCCGCCAGTGTGGAAGAAGCATTGAGCGTGCCGGGTGGCGTGATGTTCCCGGAAGTGAAAAAGGAAACGCACGAGACGGCGGATGATGTTCCGCAGAGGGCACGGCGGTATGTTGCGATAGACTATGGCCTTGATATGCTGTCTGCCCATTGGGTAGCGATTGGCACAGACGGGCGCGCATTGGTGTACAGGGAATTTGACGAGCCAAACAAAACGATTGGCGAGGCGGCAGAAATTATTTTGAACCTTTCTGCCAATGAAGAAATAGACGCCTTTTTGGCGCCGCCGGATTTGTGGAGCCGGGAACAACTGACGGGAAAAAGCCGCGCCGTTGTTTTTTCAGAATACGGGCTGCATTTGACAAAGGTTTCGAATGACGTGGCGGCGGGATGTGCCAGCATGAAGGAATGGCTGTTTCCCGGCCCGGATGGCCCCATGCTGCGCATTAAGCGAAGGGCTGCGCCGAATTTGTGGCGATGCTTACAGAAGATACAGAAGGACGAGAAAAAACCGGACACATATTCGAAAGAGCCGCATTCCCTGACGCACGATGTGGACAGCCTGCGCTATTTCTGCGTGTGGTGGACGAACTCGGCTGCAAAGACAGAAAAGAGAGTGCGTGCACATTGGGAAGAGGATTTATTCGAGGATTATGAAAATGCCGATGAGCAAGGCAAGGCGTATTTGATTGCCAAATACGGAAACCCGTTTTGAGGAGGACACATGTTCAGGAAAAACAAAAAACTGGCAGAATGGCAGGATAAGCTGCAAAAGGCCAAAGCCGCATATGCGGATGAACTGAAAAACATGGACATCCGCACCAGCTATTACGATGGCACGGCAGACATTCGAAAGAAAAACGGGGCGATAGCAGGAAGAAAAGCATCTAATGTCCGAAATATCGTGTATGAGCTTTTGGAAAGCGAAGTGGATTCCACCATTCCGATGCCGCGAGTTGAGGCCATTCATGAAGAGGATAAAGAGCTTGCCCGCGGAATTGAAGCGATGCTGCGCAGTGAAGTACAGATGCTGCGGCTTGTTGAAATGAACGACATTCAGGAACGAACGACGACCATACAAGGCGGCGCGCTTTGGCAAGTGGATTGGGACGAGGAGAGAGGCTTTCACTGCACGATGGGCGACGTGGCTGTGACTGACAGGCACCCGCGGCAGGTGATACCGCAGCCGGGCATCTACGAAATAGAGCAGATGGATTACATATTCGTGCAGGTGACGCAGACAAAGCAGGCGGTAAAGCGAAAATATGGCGTGGATGTAGCACAGGACGGCGAGGAAGCCCCGGAGGTGCGCGGAGAAGATGCGGTGCCGTGGGATGAATTGGTAACGCAGAACATTGCCTATTACAGAAACAAAGACGGAGGGATAGGGCGTTTCAGTTGGGTGGAGGACACGGTGCTTGAAGATATGGAGGACTATCAGGCCCTTCATGTAAAGGTGTGCGCAGTGTGCGGCGCAACCAAAATGCAGAATGACGATACATGCCCGGTGTGCGGTGCGAAAAAGTGGAAGGACGAGGTTCAAGGCGAAGAAGAGCTGTTTGAGGATATTACCCTGTTTAACGGAACAACGATTCCATGGCGCGCAGGTGAGGAAGAACGCGAGATAATGGGGCCGGACGGAATGCCTATGCTGGATGAAGCGACAGGAGCGCCGCTGATGCAGACCGTGACAATTGCCACCAAGATACCCCGGTATAAGCCAGACCGCTATCCTCTGGTGCTGCGCAGAAACATCAGTAAGTACGCATCTTTTATGGGCGGAAGCGATGTGGATGTGATACGCGACCAGCAGGAGGCCATTAAGAAATGCGGCTCGAAAATAGAAGAAAAGGTGCTGAAGGGCGGCAGCTTTGTAACGCTGCCTGAAGGACTGGATGTAGAAACAACAGATAAAGAGTTCAAGATTGTACGCATTAAAAACCCAGCGCAGAAAGAACTTATCAGCGTGATGAATGTACAACCCGATATTACAAAAGACCGGGTTGTGCTAGTGGACAATTATGACTATGCCAAAAGCACACTGGGCATTACGGATGCGTTTCAGGGCAAGTATGATTCATCGGCCACGTCCGGCAGCGCCAAGCAGTTTTCGGCAAACCAAAGCGCGGGGCGGCTGCAATCGAAACGGGAACAGAAAAACAGCGCTTATGCGCGGCTGTATGAATTGATGTTCCGCTTTCTTCTGGCATATGCGGACGAGCCGATTCCGTATACCACGAAGGACGGCAGCGGACAGCAATCTTTCGCACACTTTAACCGTATGGATTTTCTGCGGCAGGACGCAGCAGGTGAATTTTACTGGGACGATGAATTTATCTTTACGATAGACCCCAGCGCCACGCTTTCTTCCAACCGCAGCGTGCTGTGGGAGCAGATGGATTTGAAGCTGCAAAGCGGGGCCTTCGGCCAACTGGGCGCAAACGAAACGATGCTTTTGTACTGGACGCTGATGGAGGATTTAGATTATCCCTATGCGGGGGAAATAAAAGCGGCAGTACAAATGAGGATAGATGAACAGAAAGCCCAGCAGGCCGCAATGCAGCAAATGCAGATGGGAGGAATGGGAAATGTTATGCCCCAAATGCAAGGTTGAAATGAGGGCGGAAGCCTCTTACCACATTGAGGGGAAAAAGCTGTTTTTATGGCAGCAGTTTTTTTGCCGGAACAGGCAGTGCGAAAACTACGGACAGCCTGTTAAAACTATAATGCACGAAATACCGGTTGAAAAGGAGGAATAGGGTATGGCAAAGCTGAATATCCCCAACACGGGCAGCATGACGGTGAAAGCGCCGAAATCTTCTGGCAGCACCAAAAAGCCTACCGTGAAAACGGGCGGCGACCTTCGCGCATCGAAGTGAAAAAATAAGCCGGGCCGGGGCGTGATACCGGCCACCCCTCTTTGAGGGGAAAGAAAGGAAAATATGGAACTTGAAAATGGCGTGACAAGTGTTCAGGAAACCGGCGAAGCTGTCGGTGAACAGGAGCTTGAGCAGGGGACAGCCAACCCTGATGTGCAGAATGTAGAAGCGGAGCAGGAGCCCGTAGGCGATGAACCTGCCGAAGCCGGGCAGGAACAGGAAGCACAGATACCAAACGAAGTGTGGAAAAAAGCGCGTGTTCGTGCAGAGCAGGAGGCGGCAGCCAGATATGCCCGCCAGCAGGCCCAGCAGGATGCGGAAATAGCTGCCCGATTTGGGCACATGAAGGTGCCGGGCACTGACAGGACGATTCGGACTGTAAAGGATTATTTTGAGGCACTGGACGCTCAAAACAGGGCAAAGACGGAAGCTGCGCTGAAGGCAGCCAATATTGACCCGAATATTATCAATCAGGCTGTGGCGCAAAACCCGCTTATCAGACAGGCGGCCCAAGTGGTGGAGCAGGCGCAGAAGAGTGAGGGCGAGCGGATTTTGAATGAGCAGGTAGCTGAAATTTCGAAGCTTGACCCTTCTATCAAAACGCTTGCAGATATTAAAGGGATGAAGACCTTCCCGCAGTTCGATGCGCTTGTGCGCAGCGGCGTTCCGCTGGTAGTGGCCTATAAGGCGGTAAACTTTGAAAGTCTGGCGGAAGGGAAAGCCGCAGCAGCCAAACAGGCCGCCATCAATGCGGCGAAAGGCAAAAGCCACCTTGGCCCGAACAATGGAACAGGAAACGAAGCGCCTAGCCTGACGGAAGAAGAATACGAGGAATGGGCCAAGTACGGAATATCCCGGAAAGAGGCCGAAAAGTATCACAAAAAATTTAACGCATAAACAGGAGGAAAGATATGTTCAAAGTAGCAAAACGCGAAGTGCGCGATGTTGAGCCGTTTGAATACTACCCCAGCGATGCAGAACTTACGCTGGGCAGTGCGGCCAACCTTGGCAGCGGCGGAAAACTGAGTAAGGCGGCTTCTACGGTGAAGCCTTCCCATATTGTAATGGGTGAGAAAAACGCAGATGGGATGTACCCGGCAATGAAGGTAGTGCCCACAACTACCTTTGAAGTAATGAGCACCGTAACGGTTGCGGACACGCTGATTGGAAACAAGGTGACGCTGGGCGCAGATGCTGCCAGTGTGACAGCCACCACGACAAGCGGCATTTTTGTTGTGGACTGGACAGATGGCGCCGAGACAAACAGCACGGTGCGCGGCCATTTTGCATAAAGAGGAGGAAAAGGAAATATGGCAGGTATCATTTTTTCTGAAGGCTCTGGCCTGAACAACAGCATCTACGGCAAAAGCCAGGAGCCTATTCGTGCAATGATTGAAAAGAACGTGGAAGCGTTCGAGCAGCAGAGCCAGATAAAGAACGTGTTCTTTATGGACAAGACAAAAAACTTTGCTGAAAAATACACACAGGAAACGAGCCTCGGCAACTTTGAGGATGTGGGCGAGAACGGGGCCTACCCGAAAAACAGCATGCAGGAGGGCTATGCCAAAGTGGTGGAACCGACCACTTGGAAGAACTCTTTCGAAGTGACGCAGGAAATGATTGAGGATGCGAAGTTCGGCAAGATAAAAAGCCGCGCCAACATTTTTGCAACCAGCTTTAACCGCACGCGAGAAGAGTTTGCGGCAAACCTTCTGGCCGGTGGTGTTTCTGCAAAAACCAAAATCGGCACGCGGGAATATGCTACGACTTCGGCAGACGGCGTAGCGCTGTTTTCGACTGCCCACCCCTCCATTACCAAAGGGGCGAAAAATCAGGCCAATGCGTTCAAGGCGCCTTTTTCGAACTATGTGCTGGATAAAGTGCAGGAATATATGCAGGGCTTCACGGATGATGACGGCCACCTGCTGAATGTGGCGCCGGACACGATTCTGATTCCGAATGCAGGGGAACTGAAACGCGCTGTGCTGGCGGCAGTAGGCAGCGACTTAGACCCGGAAAGCAGCAACAATGCCATGAACTTTCAGGCCGGTCTGTGGAACGTGCTGGTATGGCCCTATTTGCCTAAGACCATCGGCGGTAAGCCCTATTTCATCATGATGGATTCGAAGTTCAAGGACGACTACATGTGCCTGCCGTTCCTTGACCGTGTGCCCCTGACGGTGAAAAGCGATATTGACCCGAACACCGATGCCAACGTGTTCAAGGGCCGCGCGCGCTTTATGGCAGGCTTTAACAACTGGCGCTGCATTTCCATCTGCGGCGAAGGCGTGAACGGCACGACCATCACGGCGCCTGTCACGAGCCAGAACGTAACTGTGGTAAACACTGAGGAAAAACCTGTAAACACGAAAGAGGTAGGCGCTGGCGGCTAACATAAAGGGCGGGCAACCGCCCTTTTCATCACGGACAAAAGGAAACGGCCGGGGCGGTGCCGGTAGACGTGAGAGGAGAGAAAAGCATGACATGGAGAGAAATCAAGCTTGCCACGCTTCAAAAGATGTTCTCGGCAGACGGTTCCACATTGGTGGAGGACGAAACCACAAAAGACTACCTTGCGGGCATGCCGCAGACAGCAAACGAGGCGCTGGCGCTTTTATGCACATCGAATAAGTATTTGCGCAAGAGTGTGGTGCTGGAAAAGGAAACAGGCCCGGCGCGGTTTACCATGAAAGACAGTGCCGAAGATTTCTGGATTTTTGGCACGCCGGAGGTATACCGGCTGGAAAACAGCATGCCATATAAAACGTATGCCTATAACATTGTGGCGGGACGCGACATTATTTTTTCGGCTGAAGAAGCCGGAGAATATGAAGTGTTTTACAACGCCTGGCCACCGCGCATCACAGAAGAAACATTGGACAATTACGAGCTGCCGCTTACGCCGGATGTTGCTGTGCTGCTGCCGCTTTACATGGCAAGCCAACTTTATAAGGACGACGACAATTCCATCGCCACCATCTACCGCAACGAGTTTGAAGTAGCGCGCGGCGAGCTTGTTTCCGGCACGGGTGGAATTGTAACGAGTGAATGGACAGCAAAGGACGGGTGGTGCTGACATGGCACAGTTTTCAATTCCGGCCAGCCCGGCAAGAAGCATTTTGAATGTAGATAAATTCTACGGGATAGATTACACCAACAGCCCGGCCAATGTGGATAAAAGCCGCAGCCCAAACGGACAGAATATGATACGCGACGTGCCGGGCAAGGTGCGCAAGCGTATGGGCTATGAGACAATGGCGCAATACCCTGCACGCATCAACGGCGTATTCGCCCGACGCGAAGATACACAGTTTCTTGTTCATGCTGGCACGAAGCTGTATTTGGGCGAGGAAGAGATATACGGAGATATGGCAGACGCACGCAGCAGCGCTTGGCAGTTCGAAGACAAGCTGTATATCATTGATGGCGCGGGCCTTACGGTGTTTGATGGCGTGGCGGCGGCCCCGGTGGGGGACGACGCAAAAATACCGCTGTTCACCATTGCCAAGGCGCCTACGGGAGGCGGCACGCAATATGAAAATTTGAATCTTATTCAGCCCAAATTCACAGAGCAGTTCCTTGGAACGGAAGAAGATACACAATACCATCTTTCCTTTACGGAATTGGATGATGCCCCCGTTAAGGTGGAGCTTTTGAATGCCGAAGGAACTTGGCAGGAGAAAACGGAAAATACTGATTACACAGTAGACCGTGAAGCTGGCATCGTCACCTTCACCGAGGCGCCGGGTAAAAGCCCGGTGGCGGGCGAGGACAATGTGCGCATTACGGCCAGCCGCACGGTGGAGGGGTATGCCGCGCGCATCTTCGGGTGCACCATGGGCACGCTGTACGGCGTGAACGGCGCGGCAGACCGGCTGTTTTTATCCGGCAATGCGCAGTACCGCAACTACGACTGGTACAGCGGCATGAACGACCCGACGTACTGGGCCGACACGGCCTATGCCGTGCTGGGCACGCAGCAAAGCGCCATTGTGGGCTATTCCATTGTGAACGAGCGCCTTGCCACCCACAAGGACAACATGGAGGACGGGCGCAACGTCATCATCCGCGAGGGCAACCTTGTAGACAACCAGCCCGCCTTCCCTATCGTGAACACTTTGCAGGGTGAAGGCGCTATTGCAACCCGCAGCTTTGCGTACCTTGTGAATGAGCCCTTGTTCCTCACAAAGCTCGGCGTGTTCGCCATTACCGCGCAGGACGTGACGGGCGAAAAATACGCCCAGCAGCGAAGCTTTTTCTTAAATGGCAGCCTTTTGAAAGAAGCAAATTTAGAAAACGCCGTGGCCGTGGTGTTCAAGGATATGTACTGGCTGTGCCTGAACGGCGTTGCCTATATTTTGGACGGGTTACAGTCTACAAGGAGAAATGAAGAACCCTATTCAAACAGGCAGTATGCGGGGTTTTACTGCACGAATATACCGGCGCGTGTGTTGTTCGTGAAAGATGAACGGCTTTGGATGGGAAGCGATGATGGAAAGCTGCGCCGCTTCTATGAGGACACAGCGGCCCTTACCAGCTATTCGGATGATGGGCAGGCGATTCATGCCGTGTGGGAAACGCCAGACCTTTCCGGCAAGCTGTTCTACAAAAACAAGACGTTCCGCTTCCTGGCTGTGCGGCTGGCAAGCGCCATTGCCACGAGTATTCGCATTTCCGGCCAGCGGCGCGGGCTGTGGACGCACATTAAGGAAGACACCACGAAAGCGCGTTATTTCAACTGGGGGTATTTGAACTGGGACAAATTTTCATGGAGCAACGACGAAACGCCTAAGACGCTCTCAACAAAGGTGCGCATCAAAAAGGTGGATAAGGCGCGCTTCCGCTTTGAAAACAGCGAGGTGAACGAGCCGTTCGGCCTGTTTGACTTCGCGGTGGAATTTGTAGAAAACGGGAACTTCAAAGGATAGGAGGAAGAACATGCCGTTTAAACAGGTAACGGAACAAGACCTGAAGGGCAAAGGGGTTATTGGACAGCCCGCAGTGCCCGGCCTTTCGGTGACGGAAATGCAGAAGAGCGTGGAGCAGGTGGTGCGCGAGGCGGCCATCCCTGCGCACAACCAGCTTTGCGAAGAACTGGAGGCAGAGGCGGCGGCCGCCGACATCGGCGCGGTGGTGCCGGGGGACGGGGATATTCCGCCCGAAACGCCGAAGAAGCTGCAAAGCGTGCTGGAGGCCATGCTGGCCTGGGCAAAGGAAAGGCTGGGCCTGAAGGCAGATAAGGCGGACACCTATACAAAGCAGGAAACCGACGAAAAAATCAGCGAAGGCATTACCGATACTGGCTTTGAAGAAGCGGTACAGCAGGCAAAGCAAAGTGCAGAAGAAGCAAAAGGATATGCAGAGAGCATTGACCCCGCACAATTTGCACAGGCGGCAGAAGGCGTGCCGACAGTGAATGCCAGCAAATCGCAGAATGCCTTTGACATTGAACTACCTAGCTCGAATCAGTTTGTGATGATTCCTGATTCTCCGTATGTGCTTGGAGACACTTTCAAAATTTCAGGAAGAGCAGTGGCAGCCAGAATGCCAAACGGAGACACGTTGCCCGATGGCTTTTTTGAAGCAGGCGCCAAGGTACTGTGCCTTTGGGAAGATGATTTACTGTACTTTAACGGCGGCGGAAGCGCACCGAAAAATACAATGCGCTACCGCCTAGACGACGGCACCCCTGCACAGCCTCCTACGCCCATCAACGCGGACACGCTGCAAGGACATAATGCAGAGTATTTTGCAACGGCGGCAGGGCTGGAGGCATTGGAAGCGCAAGCGGTAATGCCATATAAGGCGGGGGATGTAATAAAAATTGGGAACGGTGTTTTTAATGGCTTTATTACGGGAAGCGGTACACTGATGCGCTTTGCGATTCCGATTTGCAAACCAGTTACAGTTCCTAAAGCAACCATAACAGGTTACGGGAAAATTAGACAGAATGGAAAATATCTGTTTGGCACTGGTACTGGAGAATATCCCACTATTGACGCTTTAGTGTCGGATGTAGAAATAAATCCGGGCTTTATTTATGTAGAACTAACGCAGGAATCTGGTTTTGCTGATGCTGTCAATAATGATACAGCGGCATTTGCGACCGTTGATTTAACTATCACTTTTGGGGAGGCGACCTAAATGGCAGACACAATACCAGTGATATGGGGCCAGACATCAGACGGCAAGGACGCATACGTTAAGACCTGCACAGCGGGTGTGTATAACCCAGAGACAGGGAAACCAATCTCCGAGGAAATGGTAACAATGCAGGCTTCTCCAGCGGTTATAACCGGGGAAACGCCTATCAAGCCAGTGTGTGATGCGTTAGGCAATGTTATATGCCCGCAAACACGCACGGAAGCCGTGTATGACCCGGAGAGCGGGCAGACGCTGGATAAGGTTCTAAAAGAAGAAAAGTTAAAACTTCTTTGGACAAACCCTGCGCCTACAGCAACTTTTGGCGCACAAACATTAAGCCTAGACCTTACAAAGTATGATTTGATAAATGTTTTGACGACAACAAATATAAATTCAAACTATTTACAAAATCATATTTTTGTAAAGCTTCCGGATACATATCAAACCTTGGTGGATTTTTTAGGGAGCCAGAAAATGCACAGAAACTTAAAGGTATCCAACTCTGGCATTGAATTTACAGTAAATACAAAATATTCGGCGTATCAAAGCGAAACGATGGGGACAACAGACAACGCCCTGAATCGCCCCATCTATATTTACGGTATTAAATTGTAGGAGGTAAAAACAAATGGCACAGGATGAAATGCTTCTCTTCCGCGGGCGCAACCGCATCCGCTACGGCTATGCCCGCTGGGGCTATACGCGCGGCGGGGGCAGTATATTTCACGCTGGAGCGGACGTGGAAGGGCTGGACGACACCACCATCCGCATGCCCGGCTATGGGCTGGGCGCAGAGCGCCATGCCATTTCCGGCACGGTGGTAACAGCGCGGCGGGTGGCGCAGAGCACAGGAAACCCCACATGGGAATGGGGCTGGTATGTGTGCGTGAAGCTGGACGCGGGCCAGACGCCGGATGCCGTGAACTACTTATATTTCTGCCACAACGCAAAGAATCTTGTAGTAGTGGGCCAGCGGGTGAAAACGGGCGATGCGCTGGCTGTGATGGGCAACACCGGCAACGCGGCGCTGGCCAGCCCGCCCTATGCGCACTGCCACTTTGAGGTGCGGGCCACATCCACGGGCAAGGGGCTTGACCCTACGCAGTACATGGGCTTTGAAAATGCGGTGGGCACATATGGTGCCGCCGAAGAGGAGGAAAGTGAAATGGAGCAGCCGTTATCCCCGGATAACATCACGATGCAGATAGGCCCTGCCTCCAGCGGGGACAGAACAGCGCTGAAAAAGCAGGCCCAAGCTCTGGGCCTTGGTTACAGCGAGGGGCCTGTAGATAGCAGCGGCAATGCGCTTGTGTACATAGGCCCGGCATCTGCTGGTGACCAGCGTATTGTGCTGACAAAGGCCGCCGCCTTGGGGCTGGGGTATGGCATCTATACGCCGCCCGCAGAGACGCCGGACGAGCCGGACAAGCCCGCGGCAGATGAGCTGGAAGCGCTGCGCGCAGAGTTAGAGGCTAGCAAGGCCGAGGCACAGGCTTTGCGCAACAGCCTTGCCAGTGTAACAGAAGAGCGCAACAAAGCGTTGCAACAGGCCACAGAGGCCAAGGAAAAGGCTGAGGCAGCAACAGAGCGTGCAGAGCGTGCAGAGGCCAAAATAAAGGCCGCACAGGCGGCGCTGGAGGGGTAATATGACCGAATGGGGTGTGTTCGGCGTCATTGTTGCGCTGGTGGGGTTATTGGCTACAGTAACGGCCCCGCTGATAAAGCTGAATGGCAATATTACTCACTTGAACGTGACATTAGACCAAATGCGCAAGGATGTTGATGCGCAAAAGGCAGCGGCCAAAGAAAGCCACAGACGACTTTGGGAGCACAATGAAGAACAGGATGAAAAACTGGAAAATCACGAATGCAGAATTAAGATTTTGGAAATCAAAAAACAGGAGGAACAAAAATGAAAATGCCCGATAAACTTTACGACATTTTGAAATGGGTGACAATGATAGTTATTCCCGGCCTTGGCACGCTGTACTCTGCGCTGGCCTCTATATGGGGCTTTCCGCTTGGGGAACAGGTGGTTTCTACCTGCGCGGCAGTAACCACCTTCCTCGGCGTGCTGCTGGGTATCAGCAATATCAACTATAAAAATCAGGTGGGTAAATAAAACAATTCCCCTTCTTGATTTTGAACGTGAATGCGAGGATAATATAACCTGATAACACGCAAAGGAGAGAAGGAAATGGAAGCGTTTGCCCATGTTCCAAGCATGACCTTTTTGAAAGCAAACCGAACATTCACAGGCTCAAACAAAGGGATGCGGTGGAAAATTTATTTTGATGAAGAAGGAATAAAGGCCGCTGTGTGGCCGGAACCTTACTGCTTTGAATGCACCCCGGACGAGCAGAAAACATTTGCAACCTTCCCGGAAGATACGGAGGGGATGCACGACGCCGAACGCTGGGTGGATGAACAGTATTATGCGGACGTCAAGAAATGGGTGCCGTTGAACCATGGATGAAATGGAACGCATTCAGAGGCAGGTAGCATGGGTAGACGAAGTTTTGCGGGAATATCGAGACGAAGGATGTTATGATGAAACCCGCGAACTGGAATTGCAGTTGAGAGCGTTGCGCGACTTGGAAGAAAATTTTTTACATCAGATATAGCTTTTGCCCGCCCTTCGAAAAGAGGGGCGGGTATTTTAGTAGAGAGGTGAAGAAATATGGCAAGATTTAGCCCAGCAGCACAGGCAGGATATGAAGCGGCAAGAAAACAGCAGGAGCAAGCTTCTGGCAAAGAAATTAAGACCGGGCAGGGACTTGTTGAAGAAGGATATAAAGACAATCATCCTGAATGGCAACTTTCCTCTGGCGGTGGAAATCGGTCTGGCTCATCTAACTATTATCGCGGCCCTTCCCAAGCAGAACTTCTGCAAAGTATCTATGCCCAGCAGCAGGCGGCGGCAGCCGCATTGGAGGCCCAGCGCCGCGCCGCCGCGCAGGCTGCATATGACCGCAGCATGGCAGCCCTGAATAATTCCTACAATACGATGAAAAACGGCCTGAACAGCAACTATGATTCCACACTGGGGCAGTTGGAACAGAACTATAACACCGGCGTTTCGGGCGTAAACAAGCAGGCCGACAACGCCCAGCAGCAGGCATATATCAACTACATGATGAACAAGCGTGATATGGGTCAGCAGCTTGCAGCGCAGGGCCTTTCTGGCGGCGCCAGCGAAAGTGCGCTGGCCGGTATGTATAACAACTACGGCAACAGCCGCAACACCATTGATTCCGGCCGCAACGACAGTCTGGCTGATTTGATGAACGACTGGAACACGAACAAGGCCAGTGCTTTGCAGGCGTATAATAACCAGCTTTCAGAGATGGAAATGCAGAAGGCGAACGCCGTGCAGCAGCTTGAAAACAATCTGGCAAACCTGATTGCGCAGGCGGCTGCCGACAATTACAACACACAGTTCAGCCTTACCAATGAATACCTGAATAGAATGCTGGATTTGGCAGGGAACAGCGGCAGCTATGCCTCCAGTGTAGCGGGACGCTCATACTCTCCGACCAATACCGTGTCCAGTACAAGCACAACGCAAGGCAGTTCCAGCGGCAGAAAAAACAGTAATAGTTTCTATGAAGATATGATTGCACGACAGGCTGAAAAGGATGCAGAGGAATATCTTTCCAGCCCTACATCAGCAACATTACAACAGATTTTGGGGTACAGGCCCGGACAGTTTTTAGGACGTTAAAAGGTGGGTGGAGCTATGGCAAAATATTCTGATATTCGTGAAAGCGACGTCTATAAAAAGGCGTTTGAAGAAGCACTTCAAAGGGCGAAAAAAAAGAACCCGGAACGAGTGCAGAAAATGGCGCAGCAGCACACAGAAATAGTGCGCGAGACACGCGGCACAGCGGGGGAGCAGCAGATTCCCTATTTAGAGGATAAACAGGAAGACAAGCCTTCTGCCTCTTCTCAGATGGATTTTGCCATAGATGAAAGCCCGCTGTGGAGGGAAGCGTTCAACCCGACGTATGAAGAGAACCTTGCTGCACTGGAGAGCATGAAAACCCCGGCGCAGGTTGCAAAAGAAAAAGCGCAGCAGGCCCGGCAGGATATGAATGCTTCTTACCGGGGAGCAAACCGCTATGGTTCCCGCGGGACGGCTGGCACAGGTGACACACGCACGAATGAGGAAAAGCGCCGGGGTGTTTCTATTGCAGAGGCAAACGGAACAGCACAGGCGTACCGTGAGGCCAAAGCAGACGCGGATAAGCTGCAAAAGGAAGAGGACGAAGCCGCTGCGGCGCGAAAAGAAAAAGAGGAAGCGGCGCTTCGTCAAAACCCGGAAAACAAGGAATACTGGGCAGAAAAATGGAAAAATGAAAACCAGCGAATTAGCGAAGCCAAACAAAGCGGCGCTTCTGAAGAAGAGATTGCCGGGATGGAAGCGCAACGAGACAAATATTATCAAAAATACATGGAGCTTTCCGGCCAAGGAATGGTGGAGCGCAGTAAAGAAGAGGCTGAACAGAAAGAGCTTGCCCAGCAACAGACGGCGCCGGAAGCGGAGGGCCAGCCGCAGGAAAAATCTGCCCTAAAGCAGATAGAAGATGAATTGACCGAAGCACGCTTGAAGATTGCAGACCTGCGAGATGCGGGGGCGATGTATGCGCCGGACGGGTACAGCTATTCAGAAGTGTTTCAAGCTGCGTTAGATGAAGAAGCGCGTTTGGAAGCACGGTTGGCCGAGCAGAAAGAACAGGATGAACAGAAGGCAAAGGATTCCCTGAGTTGGGGAATGCTGTATGAACTGGCACAGCCAGGCCGCAAAATGACGGAGGCCGAGGAAAAAATTGCGCGGGAAGCTGTGGAAACATGGAATGGCACGATTGGGCCGGATTTGGATGTTTACTATGAGACAGCGCGGCGGCTGCACGAACTGGGGCAAAGCACAGAAGATGTAGAAAAGCTTTTGATGCAAGTGCAAATCATGGACACGCTGGCTACCAAGTTGAGCAATGTGCGCAGCGCGTTTTCCGGCGCGGGGAATGCGCTGCCGCTTGTGCCACAGATAAGGGAATCTCTGGAAGACCAAAATTGGCAGCGGGCGGGCTTTGAAGAGGAAAACCCCTTGGGCCTTTCAGAGCGCAGCGAAAGCGCGCAGACGCAAAACCCGCTGGCATATGGCGCGGGCTATATGGGCAGCATGCTGGGGCAGTATGCCCTTGGCAGCGCAGCCATGAAGGCAATACCCGGCGTTGGCCCGGCGCTGGGTAAGGCCGGAGAGCGGCTTGCTTCTACAGGCGCAGCGCAGGCTTTGCAGCGCATTCCGGTGTTAGGCGAACTGGCGACGCCTCAGGCCATTTCCGGCATGCTGGGCGATTCTATTCTTGACCTTGGGCTTGACACGCTGCCCATGACACTGCGGCTGACCGGAGAATATTTAGACCAGCAGAAGAACGGTGTAGCGCCCGGTGAAGAAGAACTGAGCATAGGCGACATTCTGAAAGAGGCTGGCATAAACATTGCCACGAATGCGGGCTTTAACGCGCTGGGCGAGTTGGCCCCGGCAACACTGCGCGCTTTGAGCAACCGCTTTCATGGGCGGCCTGTAATGTCTGCCGCACAGGATGCCGCACTGGAAAAAGCCATTCACGGCGCAGAACTGACCGCGGATGAACAACGGATGGTTACGAGGCTGAAAGAGGCTTACCCGGAATATGTAATGCAACACGGATATTCGCCGCTGGAAGCAGAAGAACCGGTGATACTGGACAATGTGGTGCGGCAGGAAAAAACTGCCGGAAACGCTGCGGATGAATTGGTGCAAGCGTACCGGAAAGGCACGTTGACGAACGCGCAGATAGAGACTTTGAAGCCGGGCGGTGCAAACCGGGCGGCTTTTGAGCAGGCCACGGGGATGAAGCTGCCCGAAACGAGCAGCGAGACACGCCGCATGCTGCGTGAGGGCCTTGACAATGGGCAAAAGGTAGCATATAGTGAAACTATGAACAGCACGGGAGGTGCGCAGGGTGAGTTCACAGGAACAGAAAGAGTTCGAGGATTGGCTGAAGACAGAGGACCCCGCTTCACAGGAAATGGCGATGGTGCTGTTTCGGGACGGATATCCTCTAGAGGAGATACGGTATTACGTGGATTTTTAAGCCCGACAGAAAATATCAATAGCGCAGTTGCGCGCAAGGGTGCAACACAATTAGAGCTACGGGACACGACGAGTGAACCGCAGCTCTTTTCTTCTGCCTTGGAACAGGCTCGACAAAGCAACCCGCATGGGCTGATGGTGAGTGGCAAAAGCGTGGAAGAACTAACACAGCCGGGAACCATAACATTTATGGGACGAGATGGGCTTTCTGGTGCGCTGGTGACTGCGGATGGAGATATTGAGGCCGTATTCAAAAATCCTCAAAGCAATGCAAAGAAGGCTGCAACGCCACTCTTGTTGAATGCGATAAATAATGGCGGTACAAAGCTGGACTGCTATGGCGAAGGACTAGTAAACCTGTATGCACAGCATGGATTTGAACCGGTGGCAAAGGTTGCTTGGAACCCGGAATATGCTCCGAACGGATGGACATATGGGCCGCAGGATGTATTCGTAATGAAGCTGGCGGACGGCTTGGGAATAGATGATATTACCGCCAGACTGGGCCTCAGTGAAGCGGAAGGCGGGTTCCGCACATGGACTAGAGAAGAGCTTGACGCCCTGCCTGTGTTTGATTACGACGCTGCACTGACGTACCGGGATGAACTGATTGAAATAGGGAAAACCGATGCTGCACTGCAAATGCCGAGAGCGCAAACCAGCGCGGCGCAGGCGGCAATTCCTTCCGTAATGGATGATGCCTCTATAAGCGTGAGCGCACCTGTTTCTGATTTGACGAAAGGCCGGGCAGTGCGCAGCGCGGGAGAGCCGAATATCCCTGACGGTATGCGAGAACGGGGATTTGCAGAAAGCTTGCGCACGAAAAGCGACTTGCCGGACGAGGTAAAGGCCGAGTTCGTGGACACGCCAGAGGTATACAGGCAGCTTTCCAACGCGGAAACCATTGCAAAAGCGGATGCCGCATGGGGGAATGGGCTGGAGGAAGCTCAGCGCAGTTTCAGAAGCATGCTGGAAACAAAAGACCCGGCAGCTATTCCGCTTGGCAAAAACATTGCGGATGAATTGATACGTCAAGGGAGAAGCGAGGATGCGGCGCAGCTTTTGCGCGACATGAGCGCGGCACTGACAAGCAGCGGCCAGTTCAGCCAAGCGGCAGCTATTGCGCTGATGAAGGAAGACCCCATGACGGCGCTTTCTTATCTGCAAAAGCAGATAGACAAAATGAACGCTGAAGGGGCAAAGAAATTCGGGAAAAAGTGGAAGGACTTTACCCTGACGGATGAAGAAATAAAAGCCTTTGGGGATGTGCCCAAGGGGGACGAGGAGGCGTTAAAAAATATATATGAGAGCGTGGGGAAACGAGTTGCCAAAGAGTACCCCACGACGATGAAGGAAAAAATGGTGGAGCTTTCGCATATTGCCATGCTGCTGAACCCCAGAACGCAGGTGCGAAACGTGCTTTCCAACATTGCAATGATGCCAGCCACTTTTGCATCGGACAAGGTTTCTGCTTTAGGGCAGAAGGTATACAGCAAGATAAACCCTGATTTCAAGCCGGAACTGGCCTTGACGGCCAGCAAGGAAAGCAAAGACCTTGCCGCACAGGTATATGACAGCATAAAAGGAAGCATTGATAACACTGCGAGCAAATGGGAAAACAGCGCCATGCAGGGCATACGCGAAAAAGAGATGTTCAAAGGGATAAACGGGCACACGGCTGGCGATATTCCTGTTTTGGAAGATGTAGGGAGCAGGGTAAAGGGCGGCCTAAACACGATTTCACAAAAGCTGACGGGAGATTCCGTATTTGACGCACTTTCGAGCGAGAAAAGTGTAGCGGAAAATGTGCGGCAGTTGACCTACGGCCTGCTGGAGCTTGGCGACAAAGGATTCGTGGCACAACGCTTCAAATCGTATCTTTCTAAGGCCATTGAAGCATCCGGCGCCAAAACTCTGGACGCCGTGCCTGCCTCTGCCATTGACCGTGCTGTGCAGGAAGCTATGAAGGCCACCTTCAAGGATGACAATGCCCTGACAAGGCTTGTGAGCAGCATTAAGAAAAATACAGGGTTTGTAGGCGAAACACTGCTGCCTTTTACCAAAACACCAGCTAACGTGACGATGCGCGCACTGGACTACAGCCCGGCGGGGATTTATTCCGCCGTAAAGATGGCAAAGAATGGTGCGGAAGCCGCCGCAGTAATAGACCAAGTGGCTAAAGCGACAACGGGCACACTGGCAATTTTGTTGGGCATCGGGCTTTATAACAAGGGAATTATCACCGGGCCGGAGGATGAAGATGCGGACAAGGCGGCCTTTCAGAAGCAGCAGGGGTGGCTGCCCTATGCGGTGAAGTTTGGGGACAATTATTACACCTATGACTGGGCACAGCCCGGTTCAATGGGCCTTGTGCTGGGCAGCACCATTATGAGCCAGCTTGACAAGGACGGAAGCATAGAGGCCAAAGACCTTACAAACATTATAAAAAACAGTGTGTCGGCCTTTGGTGATACGCTGCTACAGCAGAGTACATTGCAAAACCTGCTGGACGTGTTTTCTGGCTATGGTTCCCCAACTGAAAACCTGACAAATGAAGTGTTGGAAACACCGCAACGCCTGATTCCCTCTTTGGTGGGGGCGACGGCCCGCGTGGCTGACACTACACAGCGCTCCACTTATTCAAAAGGTGACTTCTTCAAGACACAGATAGATACCCTGAAAAGCAAGATACCGGGCCTTTCACAGACATTGCCCGCCACATACGACACTTGGGGAAATGAAGTGCAGAGAAGCGGCAATTCACTGGAAGCTGCTTTTGCACAATATTTGAACCCTGGGCAGCTTGGGTACAGCGGAGGGCAGACGCCGATTGATGAAGAAATTATGCGGCTGTATGACGCCACGAACGACAGCGGTGTTTTCCCGCACAAAGCAGACCGCACGGTGACGGTGGCCGGGGAGAAAATAGACCTTGACAACCAACAGTATTCGGAGTTCCAAAAGCTGCTTGGGCAAGCTTCTTATGATGCCGCCAACGCATTTTTGGAGATGCCGGGGTATGATTCGATGGAGGATGAACAAAAGGCCGACGCCCTGCAAGGTGCATATGCGGCAGCTAAGGATATTGCGCTGAGTGAAATGTTTGAAGACTATTCTGTGCCAAAAGCACGGGAAAAGTATGCAGACATGTACGAAGAGTTTGGAACAGACGGCCTTGCATTGTGGGCGTATTATAAGCAGATTGAAAACTGGGATGGAGAAGGAGGCGTAAGAAACGAAGACAGAAAAAATGCGATAGACAGCCTGCCGGGATTGACACGGGCGCAACGCTCGTTTATGTGGCTGCTGAGTAACGGCAGTGAAAAATCAAACCCATATGATTAAGTTTTCAAGAAATGAGAGGTGTGCATATGGAACACAAAAACGAAGAAATGAGCATGGCAATGGAAATTGTGCGTGAGTACAAAAAGCGGGAAAAACGGCGCTGCGTTGTTGACATTGCGAAAACGCTTATCTTTTGCGTGGCGTTTTGTTTTATGGCAGCAACAGCCTATTTGCCTAATACGGCCTCTACGGAGACGCAGGCGGTGAGTGAAAGCCATGTACAAGTTTGATTTCAGCCGTGCGGAATGTGACCGATTTTTGCAGGATTGTGGTTTCAGCCGGTTGGAACAGGAGGTGTTCGAACGCCGCCGACGCGGGGAAAGCACGGTGGAAATGGCAATGGCGCTGAATGTTTCAGAGGCCACAATACAAAGAAAAATTAAATCCGCGGCAAAGAAAATCATGCGGGAAATCTGACAGATTCATAACAGGATATTGAGGGGAAGCCGAAAGGTTTCCCCTCTTTTTTTTGCTTAAAATTAGGGTAGAGGGGCAAGAGGCGAACACACCCCGCCCGCCGCAGGCGCGTACACGCAACGCCCCCTTTTGCGGTGAACTTTATGAATGAATATATAAGAAAAATGATGCAAAGCGGATGCGGGTATTCCATGGCGATAGAAATGTTTTACAGGCATTGCGAGGCTTTGACGCTGCCAGAGCTAGGCGAGGAAATACACACATCAGAGGGGAGTGAAATGGAACGTGGGATTTGTGAGCTATAACGCTAACCCGGAGCACAAAAATGTGGGGGATTGCACAGTGCGGGCCATTTCAAAGGCCCTTGGGAAAAGCTGGGATGAAACCTACATCGGCCTTGCAATGCAGGGCTATATGATGGGCGACATGCCCAGTGCAAACCATGTGTGGGGGGCCTACCTACGGGAACAGGGATTTGAAAGGCAGATACTACCTAACACCTGCCCGGACTGTTACACGGTGGCACAGTTTGCGGAAGAGCATCCGTCGGGCACTTACATTTTGGCCCTTTCCGGGCATGTAGTATGCGTGCAGAACGGGGAATGGTTTGACACATGGGACAGCGGCAGTGAAATTCCGCTGTATTACTGGCAGAAAGGGTAATTGAATATGGCATACGGGAATTACTACGGAGGTTATCAGCCTCCATACTACCAGCCGCCGATGCAAGACCAGCTTGCGCAACTGCGGCAGCAGTACCAGCCTGTACCACAGCAACCGGCACAGCCCGGGCAAAACATCGTTTGGGTAAATGGTGAGCAGGAGGCAATGGGCTATCTCGTGGCCCCTAACTCTGCCGTTGCTTTATGGGACAGCAACAGCCCTACAATTTACCTCAAACAGGCCGACGCCTCCGGCAAGCCGTCCATCAAAATATATGACCTCGTAGAGCGCACCAGCGGCCCCAGAACGCCGCAGCAAGCAACGGGCACAGAGTTTGCTACAAAGGCGGAATTGCAGGCGTTGGCGGCCCGTCTGGACGCGCTGACGGGCAAAGAAGATAAACCTGCGAAGGAGGATGCGAAATGAACCCGTTTTTCAATGCTATGGGCGGACAGCACGGAAACCCGATGATGCAGCAGTTTCAGAATTTCATGCAGCAGATGAAGGGGAAAGACCCGAATGCCATGATACAGGAAATGGTGAGCAGCGGGCGCATTTCGCAGGCACAGCTAGACCAGGTGCAGAAGCAGGCCCAGCAGATGCAGGGAATGTTTAATTCCATGCGGGGAATGTTTGGGAAATAACGCTCAAAATCCGTGGCCACGGTTTTGAAATATAAAATAAGGAGTAAAAAATATGTCTCTTTCGAGCGATGCAACTTTGACTATGCCGGTGCAGCCTGCATACGGCAATGGCAACGGCGGCATGTGGGGCGGAGAGTGGGTCGCGTGGATAATCCTGTTCCTGATTTTCGGTATGTTCGGCTGGGGCGGCTATGGCGGCTTCGGCGGCGGGAACGGCGTGAATGGCCCCGGTTTTCAGGGCTATGCTACCCGCGCAGACATCAATGAAGGCTTTGCCCTGAATGGCCTCCAGAACGGCCAGACCTCCATCCGTGACGCGGTGAGCAACGGCTTCCACGGCGTGGACAATGCCATTTGTACCTTGGGTTATCAGACCCAGCAGGGCCTTAACAGCTTGAGCACTCAGATGGCTCAGTGCTGCTGCGATACCCAGCGCGCTATTGACGGCGTGAACTACAATATGGCAACGCAGGCTTGTGATACGCGCAACACCATCCAGAACAGCACCCGTGACATTATCGACAATGCCAACGCCAACAGCCGCGCCATTCTGGACTTCCTGACGCAGGATAAGATTGCCAGCCTCCAGGCGGAAAACCAGAGCCTGAAACTGGCGGCCTCTCAGGCGAACCAGAATAGCTACCTGACCGCGACGCTGGACGCGCAGACTAACGAGCTTATCCGCCGTATCGCGCCTTCCCCGGTGCCGTCCTATCAGGTGCCCAACCCCTACACGGGGTGTTGCGGCTATAATAGCTGCGTCTGCTAAAAACTGCATAACCATCAGCTTGTAAACGAGTTTTACATGTTCGGCCCCGTGCCGATTTTGACAACAGCGGCGGGGAAACCCGCCGCTATTTTTTCACAAAGAAAGGATTGAAATTATGGCTGAATTTACTGGAGTATTTGTGCAGCAGGTAGCTGCAGGCCAAAATGTTGTGTTTACGGAAACACCCGTAAGCGGCTCTAACTGTGTTGTACACAGGGATGGTTCCGGCATTGTTACCCTGCGAGGAATGACGAATCAGTGCCGTGCCCGCTATAAAGTTGTGTTCGGCAGCAATATTGCCATTCCCACGGGCGGTGCAGTTGGCCCCATTTCCATTGCTATCGCGGTGGAAGGGGAAGCGCTGGGAAGCGCCACCGCCATTGTAACACCTGCGGCTGTGGATGACTTTTTCAATGTTTTCGCTGCGGCCTTTATCGAGGTCCCTCGCGGCTGCTGCGTAACTGTGGCCGTCAAGAATACAAGCACGGAAACGATTGAGGTTGAGAACGCAAACCTCATTGTGGAACGTGTGGCCTGAAAGGAGAACAGACAATGGAATATATGTACAAACTGAAAGAAAAACTCTGTGATGAACTGGAGGAGATTGTCAACAAGGGCGAGTGGGGCGCTGGTGACTTGGATATTATCCACAAGCTGACCGACACCATCAAGAATCTGGACAAGATTGAGATGCTGGAGGAAGACGGCGGTTACAGCCGTGACGGTAACTGGGAAGCCGATATGCGCGGCACCTATGGCCGTGGCTCCAGCTACCGCGGCCGCAAACGCGATTCCATGGGCCGCTACAGCCGTGACGGGCGCATGGGTGGCTACAGCCGCCATAATGCCAAGGATGGTATGATGATGCATCTGCATGAGATGATGGAGGAAGCAGAAGGCGAACGTGAACGCGAAAAAATTCGCCGCTTCATGGAGCAGATGGAAAGGGAATAAAAAAGCTTTGTTAAATTATAAACTAACAAATAAACTAACACAATCAATAAAATAACTATATATCGATATATTTATCATCCTTGGTAAGGATGAGGTCGTGCGTTCGAATCGCATTAGCAGCTCCAAAAAGCCGCGAACAAATGTTCGCGGCTTTTTTCGTACCTGTGCCAAGGACGGAAATCAGAAGGAGGGCAGCGTCATGAGCAGCCGTTCAACCCGGCCGGGCTTCGGCGTAAGGCAGATAGCGCCGGGGGTATACCATATCGACGAATGGGGCGTGGCATCCTGTTATCTTGTGGCAGGCAGCGAACGCGCACTGCTGATAGATACCGGGGTGGGCCTGGGCAATATGCCGGGGCTTGTGCGCACATTGACAAAGCTGCCTGTCACGGTGGCTGCCACACACGCGCACTGTGACCATATTGGCGGTGCAGGCGGCTTTGGCAATATTTATGTGCCGGCCCCGGAGGCGCGGCATAGGGCAGGCCAAAGCCGCGCCGTGCGCCGGGCATTCCTCTGCACCGAGCGAGGCCTGCGCGAACGCGGCGCGGCCCCGGCCATGCTTGCAAAAGGGCCGGCCGCGCGCATGCTGCCCCTGGCGGCGGGGCGTGTGTTCCAGCTGGGCGGGCGCACTGTGAAGGTACTAGCCGCAGGCGGACACACGCCCGGCGGGGCTTATTATCTGTGCAGGGAGGAAGGCCTGCTGTTCACGGGCGACAACATCTGCCGCGAGGTGTGGCTGTTTTTGCCGGGGGCGTGCCCGTTGGAGCAATGGGTGCAAAGGGCAGAAAAAACGCTTTGCCTTGTGGGGCAGAACGGCCTGCGCATGTACAGCGGGCACGGCGGGGCTGTGGCACCCGCGATGGTGTATGGGCAAATATCCACTGCCCGAAAGTATCTGGGGCAGCACCCGGCCAACACGCATCTGGCCTATGTGCGCGCGCTTGCGTGCGGGGGCGGGGGAAGAATACTGCTGCGCACCGACAGGCTGTATGCCCCGCCCGCCAAATAGAAAAAAGACATTCTCACTGTGTTTTCTGGTAAAAATATGCCCGGCGTGCCGCATTATGCGCAAAAGGCCCGCGCTTTTATTCAGTGTATCAGACAAAACGACAAATTTTGAAAAAATGAAAAAATTCCGCTGGAACCGCGTTGTTTTATGATACAATAAATATGACATAACTAACCGGGCGGCTGAGGCCGCCGCAGAAGAGACATTATTGATTCTGAACATTGTGTGAGGAGTGTGTTCCAACCATTATGGCACAGGAAAAAAGCGCGAAAGAATTTTTCAAGGCATCCGAGCGCGTGGCAGATCTGGGCATCATCGCATGTCCCGGCGCGGAAGAATTGACACAGAAGATCAACCAGCATTTGCTGCGCTGGGCAAGAGAAGCGGACATTCAGGATGAGACCTTTATCATCGACAGCGAATGCCCGCGTTTTTCGTCCGGTGACGGCAAGGGCCTGATTAAAGCGTCTATCCGCGGCGACGACCTGTTTTTCATTGTGGATGTTGGCAATTATAACTGCAGATACAAGATTTTTGGCCATGAAAATTGCATGAGCCCGGATGACCATTTTCAGGATTTGAAACGGCTGATTCAGGCTGCCAGCGGCAAGGCGCACCGTGTGAGCGTTGTAATGCCCCTTCTGTACGGCAGCCGCCAGCATCGCCGCAATTACCGAGAAAGCCTGGATTGCGCGGCCGCCCTGCAGGAGCTGCAGGCCCTTGGCGTGCAGAACATCGTGACGTTTGACGCGCACGACCCGCGCATGCAGAACGCCGTGCCCCTGATGGGCCTGGACAATATGATGCCCACCTATCAGGTCATCAAGGCTATGATCCGCTGCGTGCCTGACCTTCGCCTGGATAGCAGGCATTTCATGGTTATCAGCCCGGACGAGGGTGCTATGCAGCGCAATATGTACTATTCCAGCGTGCTGGGTGTGAACCTTGGCATGTTCTATAAGCGCCGCGATTATTCGCGCGTGGTGAATGGGCGCAACCCCATTGTGGCGCACGAGTATCTGGGCGAAAGTGTGGAGGGCAAGGACGTTTTTGTGGCGGATGACATCATCTCGTCCGGCGAAAGCATGCTGGACATCGCCTTCGCTCTGAAAAAGCAGGGCGCACGCCGTATTTTTGCCAACGCCACTTATGCCATCTTCACGAACGGGCTGGCCGCTTTTGATGAGGCCGTGGAGCAGGGTGTGCTGAACGGCGTGTTCGGCACGAACCTTACTTACCTCACGCCGGAACTGAAGAGCCGCGCATGGTTCCACGAGGTAGATGTTTCGAAGTATATTGCCTATTACATTGCGGCAGTGAACCATGATATCTCTGTCAGCGCCATCATTGACCCGCACGAAAAGATTCGTGCTCTTCTTGAAAAAACCTATGGCCAGAAGTGACCAGAGCCTTCTGCAGAAAAACAGCCCGCCGGAACCCGGCGGGCTGTTCTGTATACTGCGTGCGGTATATGTGCCGGAGAAAAGCCCCTTTGTGTCGAACTTTTGTGCCGGCGGTTGCCGGCCGCTTTTGCGGCTGGTATACTGGGTGCATGCGCAGGCGCTGCGCTGGCACAGGCATATGCCCCGAGGTGCGTGTGTATAGTGGAAGCACAGGGGGGATTGTGCTGCATATCCTGTTTCTGGCCATTTGGACGGCGAACGTGTTCGCCCTGTGGAAAAACGGCCCTGCAAAGGCCAGCCCGCTGGGGGCGGCGCTGGGTGTGTTCTTTCTTGTATGGGGCGTGGGCGGCCGCGGCGCTGTGTGGCTGGGCCGCGGCGGCATGCCGGCGGGCGTTTTAGGTCTGGGACTGGGCCTGCTTCTGGCGTTTACAGGTGTGTTCCGCCTGCGCAATGTGTATGCGTGCCGCCTTCCGGCGCGGGACGTATACTGTTCGTGCAACATGTATGTGTCGAAGAACGCGGCGCAGTGCGCGCTTGTGTTTGAATATACGGTGGACGGCCAGCGCATCCGCACGCAAAGCGCCGAGGCCGTGGGGCGCCGCGAATTGGAAAAATGCTACCGCGAGGGCGGGAGCTACGAGATATTTGTGGATGAAAAGCACCCTCGCTTTTTTGTGCTGCAGCGCAGGGTGCATCTGTTCGGTATCGGCCTGCTTGCGTCTGCGCTGCTGTGTGCGGCGCTGAGGGTATACTGCTTTTTTGCCGGCTGACGGGGCCTGCGCGCTTTTTCGGCCGCTGAAGGGGCAAAAAAGCGTATTTTGCTTGACAAGCCACGCTTTTGCTTTATAATGAAATACGGAAATCGGAAAACGGCGCTGACCGGACAAACGCCGCACATCTGTGTGCTTTTCAGAGAGAGGGTGCAAGGCTGAAACACCCTTGGCACAGCAGGCGGCGCGCCACCCGTGAGCTTCCCGCGATGAGCGGGGCGTACAGGCTGCGTTAAAGCCTTGAAAAGCGGCGTGCTTTGCGCGCAACTTGGGTGGTACCACGGAAGCCTTGCGGCCTTCGTCCCTTGACGGGGCGAGGGCTGTTTTTTTTCGAAATATGAATGGAAAGAGGAGAAATACGAACAGTATGGAATGGACAGGCCTGAACGAACTGCGCGAGAAATACCTTTCGTTTTTTGAAAGCAAGGGGCATCTGCGCCTTGGCAGCTTCCCGCTGGTGCCGCACAACGACAACAGCCTGCTGCTCATCAACTCGGGCATGGCGCCCATGAAAAAGTGGTTTCTGGGGCAGGAAGAGCCGCCCCGCCACCGCGTGACTACCTGTCAGAAGTGCATCCGCACGCCGGATATCGAGCGCGTGGGCATCACCGCCCGCCACGGCACCTTCTTTGAAATGCTGGGCAACTTCAGCTTTCAGGATTATTTCAAGGAGGAGGCCATCCCCTGGGCGTGGGAATTCCTCACAGGCGTGCTGAAGATAGAGCCGGAAAAGCTGTATATCTCCGTATACCTTGACGACGACGAGGCCTATGACATCTGGACAAAGAAGGTCGGCATCCCTGAAGACCATATGGTGAGGTTCGGCAAGGAGGACAATTTCTGGGAGCATGGCTCCGGCCCGTGCGGCCCGTGCAGCGAGATATATTTTGACCGCGGGCCAGAATTTGGCTGCGGCAAGCCGGACTGCAAGGTGGGCTGCGACTGCGACCGCTATATGGAAGTGTGGAACCTTGTGTTCAGCCAGTTCGATTCCGACGGCGCGGGCAATTATACACGCCTGGAAAAGCCCAATATAGACACCGGCATGGGCCTTGAGCGCCTGGCCTGCGTGATGCAGGGCGTGAGCAACCTGTTTGAAGTGGACACCGTGCACAATATTTTGAACCATGTGGAGAAAATCACCGGCAAGAAATACGGCGAGAGCGACGCGCAGGACATCTCCATCCGCGTCATCACAGACCACATCCGATCCACCGTGTTCATGGTGTCGGACGGCATCCTGCCCTCGAACGAGGGCCGCGGCTATGTGCTGCGCCGCCTGCTGCGCCGCGCCGCACGCCACGGCCGCATGCTGGGTGTGACGCGCCCGTTCCTGGCCGAGCTGTGCGACACCGTCATCCGGGAGAACGGCGGGGCCTACCCCGAGCTTGTGGAGCATTCGGATTATATAAAAAAGACCATTGCGGCCGAGGAAGAACGCTTTTCACGCACCATCGACCAGGGCCTTGCCATCCTGAACAGCATGATAGAAAACCTGAAGGATGCGGCCGCTGAAGGCGCAAAGCGCATCCTTTCGGGCCTGGACGCCTTTAAGCTGAACGATACCTTCGGCTTCCCGCTGGACCTGACAAAGGAAATTGTGGCCGAGCAGGGCATTACGGTGGACGAAGAGGGCTTTGCTGCGGCGCTGAAAAAGCAGCGAGACACCGCGCGTGCCGACCGTATGAGCCGCGACATCTCCGGCTGGGCGGCAGACCTGTTCAGCGCCGTGGACGCCCCTGCCACTGAATTTTTGGGCTACGACATGCTGGAGGCACAGGGCACGGTGACGGCCCTTTCCGACGGCGATGAGCTGGCGGATGCCGTGGCCACGGATGACGGCGAAAAGGACGGCGTGCTGGTGGTGCTGGATCGTACTCCCTTCTACGCCGAAAGCGGCGGCCAGGTGGCCGATACCGGCATGCTGGAGACGGCCGGCGGCGCGAAGCTTGCTGTCTATGCAGTGAAAAAGACGCCAAAGGGCTTCTTTGTGCACACCTGCGCGTTGCAGGAGGGCACGCTGAAGGTGGGCGATGCCGTCACCGCCAAGGTGGACGCGGCGCGCCGCCACGCCATCATGCGAAACCACACGGCCGCGCACCTTCTGCAAAAGGCCCTGCGCGAGGTTCTGGGCGACCATGTGCATCAGGCCGGTTCGTATGAAGATGACGAGCGCGTGCGCTTCGACTTCACGCACTTCTCTGCCGTGACGCCGCAGCAGCTTGAACAGGTGGAGCGCATTGTAAACGAGAAAATTTTGCAGGCCCTGCCTGTCAGCGTAAAGGTGATGCCGCTGGAAGAGGCAAAGAAGATGGGCGCTATGGCGCTGTTTGGCGAAAAATACGGCGACACGGTGCGCGTAGTGGACGCCAGCGGCTGGAGCACCGAGTTCTGCGGCGGTACCCATGTGAAAAACACGGCTGAGGTGGGTTGCTTCAAGGTGCTCAGTGAGGCCAGTGTGGCTGCGGGCATCCGCCGTATCGAGGGCACCACCGGCTGGGGTGTGCTGAAGCTGCTGGAAGAAAAGACGGACGTCATTGCACAGGTGGCGGGCACGCTGAAGGTTTCGAATGTGCGCGACCTGCCCGCGCGTGCCGCCGCGGTGGCCGGTGAGGTGAAGGCGCTGCAGAAAGAGCTGGATGAGCTGAAGGCGCGGGAAGCGCGCAGCAAGCTGGACGGCCTGTTCGAGAACGCCAAAGAGGTGCAGGGCGTGAAGCTGTTCACCGTGTATCTTACCGGCACGCCCACCGAGGCGGTGCGTGCCATGTGTGATGCCGCACGCGACAGGGCGGCATGCAGCGTAGCGGCCATCATTGCGGAAAACGAGGGCAAGTATTCTCTGGCTGTGGCTGTGGGTAAAGAGGCTCAGGCCAAGGGGCTGGCCGCGGGCCGGCTGGCAAAGGAGATTGCCTCTGTGGCGGGCGGCAACGGCGGCGGCAAGCCCGATTTTGCCATGGCTGGCATCCGCGATGCTTCGAAGATAGACGACGCGCTGAATGCCGTGCCGGGCATTGTGGAAAAGGTGCTGAACGCATGAGCAAAGCTTTTTCAGCAGGGCGCGGCTTGCCCGCGCCCTGCCGCCCAGGCTTCCGGCACTATGCCGGAGCCACCGAAGGAGGTTTTTGAATGGATTGCCTGTTCTGCAAAATGGCCGCGGGGGAGATATCCGTAAACAAGGTGTATGAGGATGACACGGTGCTGGCCTTTCACGATATCGACCCGCAGGCGCCCGTGCATGTATTGGTCATCCCCAAGGTGCACATTGCCTCGCCCGCGCACATCACGCCGGAAAATTCCACTGTGGTGGCGCATATGTTTGAGGTGATTGCCGGCCTTGCGGGCACGCTGGGGCTGGAAAACGGCTACCGTGTGGTGACAAACTGCGGCGCCGACGGCGGCCAAAGCGTGCCGCACCTGCACTTCCATGTGCTGGGCCGCCGCAGCCTTGCGTGGCCCCCGGGCTGAGAAGAGCCTGTCTTATTCAACAAAGAAAGGAAGCGTCATACCATGCGCAAAACCTATACTCTTCATGTCGCGGGCCTGGAACGGGAGCTGCCGCTGTGCCCGGTGAATGAAAAAATGGACATTGCGGCCTTTATCATGTTCAGCGATGTAGAGCTTACCATCGCCTGTGCAAAGGCCCTTCTGGAAAAGCTGCCGGAATTTGATGTTATCGTCACGGCAGAGGCAAAAGGCATCCCGCTGGCCTATGAGATGAGCCGCCAAAGCGGCAAAAAATATATCCCCGCGCGCAAGGGCCCGAAGCTGTATATGGAAAAGCCCGTTATTGTGAAGGATAAGTCCATCACTACGGCCGCCGAGCAGACGCTGGTGATTGACCAGAAGGACCTCGACTACATGCAGGGCAAGCGCGTGGTGATAGCGGACGACGTTATCTCCACAGGCGGCAGCCTGCACGCGCTGGAGGCGCTTGTGTCAAAGTGCGACTGCACGGTGGTGGCGCGGGCGGCCGTGCTGGCGGAGGGTGACGCGGCAGACCGCGGCGACATCACCTTCCTGGCCCCGCTGCCTCTGTTCTTCCACGATTGATGCGCCGCCCGGTATATGGGTTCGGCCTGGCGTTCTGCCTGGCCTGCCTTGCGGGCGCGTTTGTGCCGCTGCCGGCCCTTTGGCTGGCGGCGGCTTTTTCTGCATGCCTGTTTGCGGTGCTGACACTGCGCGGCAGAGGGGCCCGGCGGGGCATGGCGCTTGTGTGCTGTGCGGGGGCGTGCCTTGCCTTTTTGTGGCGCGGCGTTTATACGCTGGCTGTGGTGCAGCCTGCTGGGGCCCTTGCGGGCACCACGGCGCAGGTGCAGGCCGTGGTGCGGCAGACGACGGCCAGCTACCTGCCCGGCAGTGTGAACGCCATAGTGCGCATCACGCAGATAGACGGCAGGCCGGCACGGTTTAACACTTATCTGGAAGCCGTGCCCGGCCTTGCGCAGGGCGATGTTTTTACCGCGCAGCTGGAATTTTCTGCACCGGAAAATACCGGCTATGCCCGTGCCCGCAGGGCGGACGGCGTGTATATAGATGCTGCGGTGCAGCGCGCGGAGGTGGTGGGGCGCCGGGGCGGCATATCCGGCGCAGCGCAGCAGATGCGTGACGCGCTGTGCAGCGGCCTTACACGCATGCTGGGCCAAGAGGCGGGCAGTGTGGCGCGCGCGGCCGCATTCGGTGATAAAAGCGCACTTTCTTCCGGGATGAACGATATGTTCCGCGCGGCGGGGCTGTCGCATGTGTTGGTGGTTTCCGGCCTGCACCTTTCGGCGGCCTCCGGCATATTGTACGGCCTTCTGCGCACAAGGCTGCGCCGCCGGGGCGCTGCGGCGGTGTCCTGCGCTATGGTGCTCTGGTTTTTGATGCTGGCCGGCGCCGGGCCCAGCGCAGTGCGCGCGGGCGTTGCCTTGCTGTTTCTGTACGGCGGCATGCTGGCCTGGCGCAAAAGCGATGCGCGCACAGCCATGGGCGCAGCGGGCGTTCTGCTGTGCATATTGACCGGGCCGGACGCTGCGCTGGACGTGGGCGCGCAGCTTTCGTTCTGCGCGGCTCTGGCCGTGATATGGGCGGGTGAGCAGACGAAGGCATGGAATAAACGGGAAAGGGGCCGCTTTTCCTTTTTGCTGCGCCCTGCGCGGGATGCCTTGTTCGTTTCTGCCTGTGCGTGTCTTGCCACGCTGCCCGCGCTGTGCGCGGCCGGGCTTGGGGCCAGTGTGCTCACCCCGCTTGCAAACCTGCTGGCCCTGCCTGCCGTGCCCTTTGCCGTGCTGGCGGGGCAGGGGGCGGCGCTGTGCGCGCTTTGCCCGCCGCTTGGCTTTGCGGCACGCCTTTTGGGGCTTGTGTGCGGACTGGCCGTGCGCTGGCTCATGTTCATATGCGGGCTGTTCAGCGCGATGCCCGGGCAGTTTTATCTCAGCGGCGGGTTCGCGCTTGCGGCCGTGTGCGCCGTGTGTGCGCTGTGGTTCAGCCAGCGCCGCTTCTGCGTGCCGCCAGGCCGCGCGGCGGCCGCTTCGCTTCTGTTTGCGGCTCTGGCCTTGGGCGGCTATGCGTTGGCAGATGCAGGGGTAGTGCATATTATGCCGGTGGGCGGCGGTGTGAACCCCTCGCTGGCTGTTACGCAGGGCGGCTTTACAGCGGTTGTATTCCGGGGCGGCGCACAAAGCGCGGCGCGTGTGGCGGAAGACCTGGCCCAGATGAACCGCACAGAGGTGGATTTTGTGCTGGATGCCCGCGTGGAGCCGCAGCGTGATGCCGTTTGCACGGCACTTTCGCCTGCGGAGTATATTGCCGCCTCTGAAAGTGGTGCGGCGGGTGGCGCATATGGGCCGTTCCGTGATATAATGTTTTACACAAGGCGTCAGGGTGAGGGCAATTTTGTGTGCATCCAGATAAATGGATACACCCTGGCGGCCACCTGCGGCAGTGTGTCTGCCGAGGGCTATGAGCCTGTGGATGTATATTTCTGCGCCTCCACACAGGCTGCGGAGCTTTCTGCCGGTACGGTGTGGCTGCCTGCTGCGCCGTCTGTCACCGCGCAGGGGGCCGGCGTCTGTATGCGCAGCGGGCCGCAGGCGCAGCTTGCAGTGCGCGGACCGGGGCATGTACGCTGGAAAGGGGTAACCAATGAGCTTTCGTGATATGCAGTTGGAAAAGGCGCTGGCGCAGCCCGGCTGTGCGGTGTTTTACTTTTATTCCACACAGGAATTTTTGGTGCGCGATGCCGCGCAGAAAGCCGTGCATCATCTGATGCAGGGCGGTGATGCAGAGCTGACACGCATCGAGGGGCCGTCGCCCGATATTGGAGAGGCCGTGGCCGCCGCAGGCACCATCTCGCTGTTCGGCACAAAGCGCGTGGTGGAAATGCCGCGCGTAGAGCCCGCCGCCATGAGCGAGAAGGACGTGGAAGCCCTGTGCGATTTGATGCAGAGCCTTGAAAACGCGGTGATGGTACTGACCACCGTGTTCAAGGACGACAAGGCAAAGACTACCAAAAAGGCCAAGCTGCTGATAGCTGCAGCGGCCAAGGCGGGCGCAGCGCTGGAATTTGAAAAGCCCGGGCCCGGGGCTGTGCGCGACTTTTTGGCCGCAAGGGCGCAGGCATTGGGCGCGCGCCTTGCGCCCGGTACAGCAGACGCGCTGGTGCAGCGGTGCGGCACAGACCTGTATACACTGGAAAATGAACTTGCAAAGCTGGCCGCTGTATGCGGCTACACCGAGGTGACGCCTGCCCTTGTGCAGCAAATGGGCACGCTGAATATAGAGGCGGACGTGTTTGAAATGGTGCGTTTTGTCACGGCAAACCAGCTGCCCCGCGCCCTGCACAAGCTCTCTCAGCTTTTGGCGCTGCAAAATGAGCCCATCGCCGTCACAGCGGCGCTTTCCGGCACGTTTATCGACATGTACCGCATGAAGCTGGGGGCCGCCCAGAGGCGCCCGGCCGCCATGGTGATGAAAGATTTTGCCTACCGCGGCAGCGACTGGCGCCTGCGCAAGGCGGGCGAAAGCGCGGCCAAATACACCCGCGCCCAGCTTGAGCGCATTCTGCGCATTCTCACCCGGCTGGATGCGGCGCTCAAATCCAGCGCGGCGGACGGCGCCGCGCTGCTGGAGACGGCCCTGTGCGAGATAGCGCTGGCGGTGCAGCACACATGACGGAGAAGCTGCGTGTCCGCGAAGTGCTGGTAGTAGAGGGAAAATATGACGCCGCGCGCCTGCAAAACCTTGTGGACGGCCTTGTGCTGTGCACGGGCGGGTTCAACGTATTTACCAGCGAAGAGACGAAAGAGCTTATATTGCGCATGGGCCGCGCGCGCGGCCTGTGTGTGCTGACCGATTCCGACGCAGCAGGCTTTCGCATCCGGCGCTACCTCAATGACATTGCGCAGGGGCTTTCGGTGAAAAATGCCTATATCCCGGCAATGCCCGGCAAGGAAAGGCGCAAGGCAAAGCCCGGTAAAGAGGGTCTTCTGGGCGTGGAGGGTGTGCCGGACGAGGTGATTATAACGGCGCTGCGGCGCGCGGGCGTAAGCGGGCAGACCCCGCGCACAGGCCGCGCCATCACCTATGCCGACCTGTATGAGCTGGGCCTTTCCGGCACGCAGGGCGCCGCCGTTGTGCGCCGCAGCGTGCTGCAGAAGGCAGGGCTGCCCACGCGCCTTTCGAAAAAGGCGCTGTGTGCCGCACTTTCCAGCCTGTATACATATGATGAGTTCAGGGCCCTGTGTGAGGATATGGGGCAAAAGCAGGAGGCATAAGTTATGGAGTGGAGCGAGTGTTTTCCAAAGGATACGCAGCCCGGTATGGAGCAGATTTCCGCTTTTGCGGGCACGCCGCTGTGGGAAAGACTGTGCGGCTGGCTTGAAGCGGAATGGAGCGTGCGGCCGCTGGTGCAGTATTCCAGCTGCAGCGGTGCAAAGGGCTGGAATGTAAAATACCGGAAAAGCGGGCGCGCCCTGTGTACGCTGTACCCCGGCCTGCCAGGCGGCGGAAGCTTCACCTGCCTGATATCCATCGGACCCAAAGAGGCTATGGAGGCTGAAGCATATCTTGGGGCCGCATGCGGCCATGTCCGTGACATATATTGGGCGGTTCCACCTTTGAACGGTGCGCGCTGGCTGATGCTGGAGGTAAAAGATGAGCAGGTGCTGCGCGATGTGCAGGCGCTGCTTCGCATCCGGGCGGGTGCCCGCTGAGGCCGCCGGGCCCTTCAGCCTAGATGCCTGCAAATTGCGGCGGGGCGACTTTCCCTGTGTGGGAAGGGGGCCCCGCCTTTTGCATGCGCTGCGGTATTTTTCACGCAATGTTTTTGAATCTTTATTGACAAATAAAGTTGTCAATGATATACTGAGTTTGACAATAATAATTGTCAAAGTGACAAGATAAGCTTGCAAAAAGGGAGGAGAGACGATGCCGCTGCAAAACAGGGTGAAAGAGCTGCGCGCGCGCCTTGGCGTGAACCAGCAGGAGCTGGGCAGCCTGGTGGGCGCGTCGCGCCAAACGGTAAGCCTCATAGAGCGGGGTGATTATCACCCGTCGGTGCTTTTGGCGCTGCGCATTGCAAAGGTGTTCGGCGTGCCGCTGGAAGAAGTATTTTTTATCACTGGGGAGGAAGAAAGCAATGAAACAGAACAGTAAGCGCAGGGTGGCCCGTTTTCTGGGCATCATGGCCCTTGCCGCCTGTGCAGGCGGCGTAGTCGGCTTTTTTGGGGCCATGCATGCAGATTCTTTTTCCGGCGTGCTGGCTGCGGTGGGCACAGCATTGGGATATGCCGCGCCTGCACTGGCGGCGCTTGCCATCTGTATTTGCTGCCCGCTGGCCTTTCGTGCATACCGCAAGGCACTGCGCCTTTCCTGCAGCGGGCAGGACGATGAGGCCCTTTGCGCGCTGGAGACACTGGATGTGAGCATCATCGCGCTGGAGACGCAGGCCATGGTCTGCCTTTGTGCGCTGCCGTTCACCGTGGCGCTTGCACCGCACGCACCGGCCGTGCCGCTTGCCGGTGCGGCGCTTACGCTGGCAAGCCTGCTTATCAGTGTGTTTGCCCAACGCCGCGTTATCGGGCTTGTGAAGCGGCTGTGCCCGGAAAAGCGCGGCGATACGATGGATAAAAACTTTACCCGCGAATGGTACGCAAGCTGCGATGAAGCAGAGCGCGCCCGCATTGGCTTTGCGGCATACAAAAGCTTTCTTGCCACACAGCACGGTTTTGTAGCCGTCATAGTGGTGCTCATCATTATCAGCGTGGCTACGCCCGTGGGCTGGCCCGCCTTTGCCGCAGTGGGCGCGCTGTGGTTTGTGCAGAAGTTCACCTATTTTTACCACGGCCGCCAGAGGAGTGAAAAGTGATGGAACGGCATGGAAGAAGTAGCGGTTTTGTGCTGTGGCTGGCGCTGGGCATCGCAATGGGGGCGGTTACGGGCGACATGGGGCTGTGGCTGCCTTTGGGCATGGCGCTTGGCCTTCTGCTTGGTGCCGGGCAGAAGAAAAAGCGGGCGCCCGGCATGGGCGCCCGCAGCGAAAAAGAGTGAAATACCGGCAGCGCGCAGGCGCCGCGCTTCACGGCAGGGCGGGCCGTGAAAAAGCGAAGAAGGCTGCCGGCAGGCAGAACCCCGCGCACAGCAGGTGCTTTTGCAGGCGCCTGCGGGCAGCCCAAATGTGAGCCGGGGGAAAAGCAGGGCTCCTTGGTGCAAAGCGGCATTTCTGCCCAGCGGCTGGGAAGCCCGCCCTGCACAGGGCATGAGGCCGTGGAGCCGCCGTCATTTCCAGTGCTTCAGCTGTGAAAGGTACAGATCGAACTGGCGGCGGCGCTCTTCCTCCGTCCCGTCTTTTGGGGCGGGCATATGGCTGAGCAGAAAATCGAGCAGAGCCTGCTTTGTCTGATATGCAAATTCACCGTTTGCATAACACCATTTGCAGTAATCCTCATTGTAGCTTCCGTCCGCCTCGCGGCTGATGCTGTCGTCCTCGTTCAGGGGCATTCCGCAGCACTGGCAGATAAGCTGCCGCGGGGCGCCGAGAAGCGTGTTGACAGACACATGGAATTCGCGCGACAACAGCTTCAATGTCTCTGTGTTCGGCTGAGTTTCGCCGTTTTCCCAGCGGCTCACGGCCTGCCTTGTAACCATCAGGCGCTCTGCCATCTGCTCCTGTGTAAGCTGATGGCTTTCGCGCAGCCGCTTCAGTATCTCTTTCGTCTCCATAGGAGCACCTCCTGTATTTTTATTGCTTTACCAGCTGCCGGTGGGCAGGGGCGCATCGCCGCCAGGGCGTACCCAGGCACGCCCTGACGGCGCTTTGCGGTTTTCAGCCGCATGGCGGCGCCTTCGACTGTGTTATCTCCTCTGTGCCTCTGCGGCAGAGCGGCCGGGCCGCCGGGCAAGGCGGCCCGGCCATGAGCTGAAAACCGGTATTACGCCTGTTCACTGATGCTGTCTATTATTATGGCATTTTATTTTGCCTGCGGCAAGCAACGCGCTGTTGCCGCCCGTGGGAAAATAGAGAGGCTTCTATTCGTTTTTTACAACGCCGTGAATAATGGACAGGGGCCCCGGCTGAAAGCCGTGGCCCCTGTCCTCTTGTTTGCTTTCACGGAAAAGAACCCCCGGCAGAGCCGGGGAGAGCAAAAGAGCTTTCGCTTTGAGCTTTGAGCGAAGAGGGAAACGAACAGCCACTTTGCGTTTAAAAGAGTTCTCTCGAAAAAGCAATGCCTGTTTACAGTCTGCCGTGCGGGCAAGGCGGGAGGCAGATTCTATTCAGTGCCTTCGGCGGGGCCTGCCGGCATGAGGCCCTTTCAGGGTTTGGTCAGGCCCCTGTCTTAAGCAGGGGGCCTGACTTACCGCCTCAGATATCTGCCTGTGATGCTCTGTTCGTTTTGAGCTACTTCATCCGGCGTGCCGGCGGCCACCACACGGCCGCCAGCTTCGCCGCCGCCCGGGCCCATGTCGATGATATAGTCGGCGCTGCGCATCACGTCCAGATCGTGCTCAATGACGATGACTGTGGCCCCGTTTTCAATCAGCGTCTGGAACACGCGCAGCAGCGTTTGCACGTCCAGAGGGTGAAGGCCGATGGTGGGCTCGTCGAACACGAATACGGAATCAGCCTGGCCGCGGCCCATCTCGCTGGCAAGCTTCAGGCGCTGTGCCTCGCCGCCGGAAAGGCTGGGCGTCGCCTCGCCCAGCGTAAGGTAGCCGAGGCCCAGCCCTTGCAGCACGCCAAGGCGCTGGCACACAAGGCCCCAGTCTGCACAGGCGCCCAGAGCCGTGTCGATATCCATGGCCATTACCTCCGGCAGGGAATACGCCTGCCCGGCCGCGTGCCGTGCCCTCACAAGCGCCGCGTCCTTTGCATAGCGGCTGCCGCGGCATGCGGGGCAGGGAATGTCCACGTCCGGCAGAAACTGCACGTCAAGGCTGATGGCACCCGTACCGTCGCACACCGGGCAGCGCAGCCTGCCGGTGTTGTAGGAAAAATCTCCCGCCCTGAAGCCAAGGCGCTTTGCGTCCGGCGTTTTGGCATAAAGCCTGCGCAGCTCGTCGTGTACATTGGCGTATGTGGCCACAGTAGAGCGCACGTTGATGCCGATGGGCGCGGCGTCAATCAGCTTGGCCCGCACAATGCCGGGCGCCTCGATGGACAGCACGTGTGCCGGAGGCTTTGTGCCGGCCGCTGCCGCCTCCAGAGCGGGCACAAGGCTCTCCAGCACGAGCGTCGTCTTTCCGCTGCCGGAAACACCTGTAACCACGGTGAGCCTGCCCTTTGGAATATCAACAGAAAGCGGCTTTACCGTGTGAATGGCCGAGGTAGAAAGATGCAGCCGCCCGGCACGGAACAATTCCTCTGCTTTGGCGCGCGGCCGAACCGCCGGGCGCCGCCTGCCGGAGAGAAATGGCCCTATAAGCGAGGCAGGCATCTGGGCAAGCGCCCGAGGCGTGCCCTGTGCCACCACGCGCCCACCGCCCGCACCTGCCTGTGGGCCCATTTCGATGAGCCAGTCTGCCCTGGAGAGCACCTGCGTATCATGGTCTACCAGCAGCACCGAGTTCCCGTCCGTCACAAGGTCCTGCATTACGCCGGCCAGCCCTTCCAGGTTCGAAGGGTGCAGCCCGATGGAGGGCTCGTCCAGCACATACAGCACGCCGGTGGTGCGGTTGCGCACTGCGCGGGCAAGCTGCATGCGCTGACGCTCGCCCGTAGAGAGCGTGGCGGCGGCACGGCTCAGCGCAAGGTAGCCAAGGCCCAGCTCTGTAAGGCGCTGCGCCGCCGCCTGAAACGATTCGCAAATGCTGTGCGCCATGGGCCGCATCTCTTCGGGCAGGGCGGCGGGCACGCCGTCCACCCATTTGCACAGCTTTGCCAGCGGCATGTCGCAGGCATCGGCCAGGCTGATGCCGCACAGCAGCGGCGCGCGCGCCGCATCCGACAGGCGCGTGCCGCCGCAGGCAGGGCATACGCCTTCCTTCAAAAAGCGCTCTACCCGTTTCATACCTTTTTCATCTTTCACTTTGGCAAGGGCGTTTTCCACCGTGCGGACGGCGCTGAAATAGGTGAAATCCAGCTCTGCAGCCTGGTTCGAATTTTTTGCTTTATAAAAGATGTGTTTTTTCACAGCCGGACCGTTGTATACAATGTCCTTTTCGCGCTCGGTCAATTCACAGAAGGGCACGTTGGTGCGCACGCCCATCTCGCGGCACACATCCGTCATCAGCGACCACATCAGCGTATTCCACGGCACCACTGCGCCCTCGTCTATGGTAAGGCTTTCATCCGGCACAAGGCTGGCCATATCCACCGTGCGCACTACGCCCGTGCCGCCGCAGGTGCGGCACGCGCCCTGACTGTTGAAGGCCAATTCTTCCGCGGCAGGCGGAAAAAACTCCGCGCCGCACACCGGACAGGTCAGCGGCCGCCCGGCCGCCACGGCCAACGTGGGCGACTGTTGGTGGCCGTTTGGGCAACGGTGATTTGCCAGGCGCGAAAACATCAGCCGCAAACTGTTCAAAAGTTCCGTTCCGGTGCCGAACGTGCTGCGGATGCCGGGAACGCCGGGCCTCTGGTGCAGCGCCAGCGAGGCGGGAATATAGAGCACCTCGTCCA